>Ga0255764_10005000_pt1 | contig 10288 bp, 11 predicted proteins | sample 071ome_30_FD_179964 | JGI IMG/M metagenome (GOLD analysis project Ga0255764, IMG submission 179964) | Coastal salt marsh microbial communities from the Groves Creek Marsh, Skidaway Island, Georgia - 071406AT metaG (version 2) | ecosystem: Environmental > Aquatic > Marine > Intertidal zone >... | reverse complement strand
AATGAGAATTCAAAATCGAAAGCTCGAAGCCTCTCTCTCAACGAAAGACGTCAAACAGGAAGCGACACACGATGAGGGAAGTTGGCTAAAGCTACTCCCGAGGAGACATTCAAGTCCAGGTATCGCCACGCAACAAGACAACAACTTAACACGACTTGGATCATGGGCGAGTCTGGGTGGTATGGAAGACGAAGAGGACGACATGTGCCGATTGGAAGACAACGGAGAGGAGACCGATACTAAATTGGATGAACCCAAGCAGCGTTCTCGGAAACAAGTACTGGAAGAAAGGTCACGAAGTATCCGAGAGCGTTTGGCGGCGAGAAAAGGAAAACCTCCCCTTGGGCCGTTGAAGCTATCTGAAGAAGCCATGGAACGATCGATTCGCGAGAGTCGTCTCGCTATCGAAGCCATGAAGGCGTCACGCTCTTCGCTTCTTCGCGTGTCTACTGGTTCCCCGCAAAGCGATTAGTCGGACGAAGCTATTACCATTATATGTATTACTACAGTACAACTACAGAATTCAACTACTATCTCTACTTTTACCCCGAGACGCTCTCATTAAAACTCCACGCCTCTCTCTTGCTGCCTCAATAATGTCCCAGCTCTCATACCAAATGTGTCAACTATTTGTTCCTCGCGATTGCAGAACACCCATACATCTTCTAGCTTCGGACCGAGGTCCCTAATTTTTAGCCACTTTGGATCAAGTTGCATTTGTGCCCTATCCTTCTTGATCGTCACTTTCTCAGGTGCTCGATTCACGGTGGGAAACACTCTTGCGTCTCTCGGAATAGTTTTGCTAATCTTCGCCGCAGCCATGGCGTGAATGTGCGCTTCCGCCAGTCGCTTTATCTCAGTTGGATCAGTGATACCCATGGTCGCCATATGATCTCGCAACTCCTCTTCAACATCAAAATTATCTTCACTGGAGGGATTCAGAGGTTCTATGACGACTTCTTCCTCTTGGGCCTCGTTTATGTTCACCTGTGGTGCCACTGCCGGGATATTGTCCGTCTTGAATTCTCGTACCCGAGTTGGAGTGAATTGATGTCTTCTGAGAGCGGAAATTTCGAGTGCACCCTCGAAAATTTGTGGTGGGGTTTGCGGTGTACAAACCAATAGCTTACCAGCCGTAGATTGTAAATAGTCACAAGTAAGGCAAGGGGAAATCAACGTCTGCGATGCCAGTGTAGACCAATTTTTTGTGTCAAACAGTTGAACCGTCCCCTTCCCGATTGTTTCACCAATTTCCTGGGTACCTAATGCAAGAACGTTTTCATCGGCACGAAAAGATAAACATGTAATGGCTAACCCGTTGTTGTGATCGAGGACTCGCTCCAAGCGTGCAGTGGCGGACTCCAAATTCACCCGCCAGACGTGAAGACACCCATCAGAGGATCCTGCAGCTACGGCAATCTCAGGGCCCTTTTGCGTTGAAGTCAACGAAATTACGTTTCTTAGTTGCTCAGATGCAAATCGGTGCATCATTCGAAGCCTTGGTCCACCATTACTGATACCCCAAATTCTCACCACTCCATCGCGCCCGGCAGAAACAAGTGTTTTGCTCCCCGACAGGGCGACACATCGCACCAGACCGTCATGGGCGGCCTTCATACCTGCAACTCTACGACCATCATCAAGTGCCCAAATCGCTAAGCTCCCATCTTCCGTGCCGGTCGCAGTGACGCTACCGTCACAGCTCACCGTCAAAGTCGTCACTGGAGAGCTGTGCTTCCCAAGAAGATAAACCAGGCTCGGCTTTGCTTCGCTTTGAGGTAGCGTTGTGAACAATAGGTTTCTCGACTCTGCTTGGACAACCAGTACACCACCTTCCTGACCAGGAATGAACGCAAACTGCCACCATGGTCGGGCTGTTGGCCTCGGTACACCATCGTCCTTCGCCGTTTCAAAACGAAATCTCCTAACTTTGCTCCCGCTCTCCGTCACCCTGATCGTGCGCAAGACTCCCATGTGCTCAACAACGGCGACCAAAGTCGAATCGTTCGGATCTGCGTGTCCACCATCGTACAACTTCCCGTCCCTCATTTCCTTTGCCTCTTCATCCATCACCGGCTCACCTCTCAGCCCAGCGGCGTGTCTCGGGGACTTGTCGTCCGCATCGAGCGGTAGCGCGACGAGCTTAAGTCTCGACATCGTCACCGCACGAGCTTGAATTTCACGTCGCAAGAATTTATCCGGTGACACGCTCGCGCAACTCGTGAGGTAAGGCGTCGCGCGCCTCGGGTTGACGTGCACACAATTCAAACGAGCACTCCCCCCTCACTCGAGAGCGACCGACGTGATAACTACCGAACGCACGATGACGAATTCCGCCGTCGTGAGCGCGTCGAGGATTGTGAAGGCGCATTTTAGCGGTAGAAAAGTCCATCAACGACATAATTCTCGCTTGAGACTTCGCCGGGACGTCGTATCCGCGGCGACTGCACCCGATGGGACTTCTTTGGAGGCCGTGCTCAAGGTGAGAGCAACTCTCGAGTCTCCTCACGCCTCGACTGACGTGCGGACGCGAAACAGGTTGCCGTGGAGGCAGCTGAAGAGGGAGGCGATATTATGTCCCGTAAAGTCGGCGCCGACATAATTAAAACGAAGGTGAACGCGCGGGACTTACTCACCGAGGTCGACGGCGAGGTGCAAAGCATCATCGAAACCCGAGTGGCGCAAGCTTTCCCAACTCACGGCTTTCTGGTGCGTATACACTTCATCTAATGTGAACCAAACGAAGCTAATGGAATGCGGCAGGGTGAAGAAAGTGTCGCAGCAGGCAAAGATGCAAGCGCAGATGCCCTTCGAAATGTACTGCAAGGAGGTGCGTGCGAGCAGTCGCGACGTCTGGTGACAAAATAATTAATTAATTCCCACGTCTTTGCGAGATCTGATGAGTCGTATCGCATTGACTGACGCTGAATCGTGTGCATAGGCCCTGACTGGCTCTGGATCGTGGACCCAATCGATGGGACGACGAATTTCGTGCACGGGATGCCATTGTCCGCAATTTCTATCGGAGTCGCTTTTAAAGGGTGAGTGAATTAAAATGTTTTTTTCGTTCCTCTTGCGCGTTCCGTCGTCCATCTATGCATCACGTCCTTGATTTTATCACTATACTGTCAATTAACATCCCGACAGTGAACTGCAAGCAGCTGTGATCCTGGATCCTTTCAGAGATGAATGTTTCACAGCAGCTCTTGGGCAAGGAGCGAAATTAAATGGTTCAACCATGAATGTTGGAGAGGAGAGTACCGCGCTCGAAGCAGTGGTTGTAACGGGATACGCACCGGTAGCAGCATCAACAGAAGTGATGCTCCGAGGGATGACAGGTAAATATTGATGCTCGCAGCGCAATCGAAAAAATTATCCCCGGTGAAAAAAATATTAACGCATTAATTATTTCGCACTTCAGCACTGGCCAATTTGCCGGTTCGAACGATGCGTATGCTTGGAAGCGCGGCAATTATGCTCGCATGGGTTGCTTGTGGGCGAGTTACTGCGTACTTTGAAGCTGATCTGAACAGCTGGGACACTGCTGCCGGGGCTTTATTGGTACAGATTTAATTAATTTAATTTTCCGCCGTCGAATTAATTTTTCACTCAGATACGCGAAGCTGGTGGACAGATTACTAATCTAGTCGGTGATGAGTATGGTGCGTTTTCTCAATGAATTATCTGTGTGTAGAATACGTCGTTTTTCTTATTCGTGAGAGTGAAGATGTGTACTGACGAAATCGTTAATTAATCTAATCCTTTTACACAGACTTGACAACACGGCCCATTCTTGCGAGCAACAAATCTACACACGACGAGTTGCTGCGCTGTCTCATGGATTCATGAAGAATTGAATTTAATCTACATTCCTATTCTCGCTATACATACATACTATGTGCTCTGGCTCACTTTTGTTGTGTTGGCTTTGGCTTTCTACGTATTCCCAGTGCCTCTAAGTCTTGCGTCGGCTCATTTGCACGTCCTCTCAACTGTGGAGGCAATAGCGTGTTAAACTTCTTGGTCGCCTGAGAAACTTTTTGTTGAGTTTGTCTGGGATTGAAAATAGGCTTTGATGCGGGACGTTTCGTTCCAGACAGCGGCTGCACTGTGTCGACGTAAGTCGTAGGTCCGGTTTCGGTTCTGGAGAATATGTTTGCTGCAGACGGCAATGTTCTCTCTGCAGGCTCTTTCACCGGGCTCCTCGTTCCACTCACCGCTCTGTAATCTCGCTCCTGTGCTTCGCTCTCTCGTCCAGCGTCTTCTCTCTCCCCCTCATCGTCCGAAGACGAGTAATTCAGCCCAAGCATGCGCCTCCTCCGTTTTCACCCTTGTCGCGTTATCACCGTCGTCGATGCGCGCTCAAAGTGAGGTCTTGCGACTCCGGCGCGAGGCGTGACTTGATGTCTTTCGAGCGGCTAGTTCGATCGTCGCTCACCGCACTCACGAACGGAAGGACGGGTCTCGATTTGAGCTCGAAAGTGACGACGTAGACGCGGCGCAGTCCACCTCGACACTTGTCGCCCCGCTGCGCGAGTGACGGACGACACTGTGAAGGCTCTCGGTGTCATTGAAACCGATCGAACGTGATGATGACTTTCGGTGCATGCGCTCGCGCGAGCGGACTTCGGGCGTCTCGCTCGACTTCGGGCGCGGCGACAAAGGACCGCAGCTGGCGGATGACGATTCGCTCCGCCTCGATCGGTGGAGCGGACCCGAAGGAATGGGGCACTTCGAGACGAAGCGCATTCGTCGCGTCGGGAGCGAGTGCGATTTTGAGAACATTCGGAGCGAGCGCATTTGCGCTCGGGATGACGGGTGGGAAGGCGAACGCGAAGATGGGCGCTCGGGCAAAGTCGGATCCTTTCGCCGACGTCCTCAAAGACCCCAAGTTTCCTGCAAAGTATCCGTTCCGCGAAGAAGACATGGCGAGATACGATGAAAGCTCAGACTTTATTTTTTACTCTCAGCCTAGATTCGTGACGCACATCGATGACGAGGCGATCGGAGCATTGACAAAGTATTACAAACGAGAGTTCCCACCCGCCAGTGAAAATGTGGCTGTTTTGGACGTCTGCAGTAGCTGGATCTCGCACTATCCGGAAGGTTACAAAGCGGGGAAGATTTCTGGCATCGGAATGAATGAAGAAGAGCTGAAAAGGAATCCGATTCTCACGGATTACGCCGTTCAGGACCTCAACGAGGATCCGAAGTTCCCGTATGCAGACAACACGTTCGACGTCGTCACCAACACTGTGAGCGTCGACTACCTCACTCGACCTTTGGAAGTGATGCAAGAGGTGAGACGTGTGTTGAAACCAGGTGGATTGGCCATTATGAGCTTTAGCAATAGATGTTTTCCGACCAAGGCGGTATCGATTTGGACTCAAACGGGAGACTTGGATCACGTTTGGATCGTCGGTGCATATTATCACTACGCTGGAGGATTTGAGCCGCCTGAGGGGGAAGACATCTCCCCGAATCCCGGTAGATCAGATCCTATGTACGTTGTCACGGCCAGAAAATCGGCTTAGAGAATTTCACTGTAATGACTACGACTTCATTTATTTTGCGTCTCGAGCTCGTGTACCTCCTCACTTCGTGTCCACCCGTGGTTCATCAACATGATCGCCGCTTCTCCGTGTCTTTTGCAAAACGCCGCTGCGTCGTCGGTGACAAAGCATTCGACTCGTCGACAACGATCGAACACGGTTCCCTTCGCGGCAAGAGGGACGTCAAGGACGTGCAGCGAAGTTGGTGACGGTCCGGACTCCACCGGTTTCTCTCGTCGACAAGCTTTCGTTTCAGCGTGTGCACTCGCACTCACGGCCGCTTCTCCGGCGCAGGCGAAGGATGGTAAGAATGGCGTCTACTTTATCGAACCGAGGGGGGATAATCCGGTCGTGAGCTCGGAGTTTAAAGTGAAGATGGGGGTGAAGGGTTACGAGCTCGCCCCAGCGGCGGCAGGACTTCAGGAAGGTACAGGACACCATCACTTGATAATCGATGGTCCCGCTTTCATTGAGAAGGGACAAGAGATTCCTTTCGACGAGACCCACTTGCACTTTGGCAAGGCGCAGAAGGAAGGTGTTTTGAACCTGAGCCCAGGCGAGCACACGTTGACGTTGCAGTTTGCCGATGCCAAGCACAGATCTTTCGGGAAGAAGTTCGCGAAATCTATCAAGGTGACGGTGGAATAATTGATTAGAGTGAAACTGGGTGTCGATCTTCGTGTCGTGGGAAAGTCGTCGCGCGCAGTCATTATTTAATGTTACAGTGTTTTTTTGCAGCTATTTCTCCCCAGCTATTTCTTCTCACGTTGTTCGACTCCTCTAAAAGCCGTGGCGGCCAAGCTCATCGTCGCCGCAGCCGTCAGTCCGTAACGCAAAGGTATCAACCATTTTGGATAACCACCCGCCTTAGCGTAAGCCGTATCCACGCCAGCGCATGTTAACAATCCACCAATCAGTGTACCGCACGCCATGATTTCGCTAGACATCAACGAAGCCTGCCACGCCAATAAACTGGGCGTCACGCTCCACGCGTAGCGCGTCGTCAACTGAGCGGGCGTGGGTGGCAAATCCCTCACCACGGAATGTTTCACCGCCCCGAGCCCCCAATGAATTCCGCCCAGGAAGCTCAAGATGCTCGCTCCGTATCCAATTTGTACTCGCGCAGTGGTCTCCGCGCTCACCACGCTCTCGTATCCCAGCGCGCGCCTGGCTTGCGGCGTGAGACCGACGAAGGGTACTGCGCCCAAGACTCCGAGGGCGTAGGGCGCGGGATGCATCGCCATCGGTCACGGGTGCCTTTTTTTGACGAGGCTTGACGACGAGGCGCGCGTCACCAGCCAGCACGGCCCGACCCGCAACCGCAGAGGGCCACGCGCGAGGACGAGGGTGCACGCGTCGAACGAGATTTCACAAATCTCGGCGAAAGTCTTCTAATCGTCATGGGCGGTCTCGAGTACATAGAACCACGCACGGCGGTAGAAATTCGCGGCATAAAAGCAAAGCCAGAGCTCAATGGAAAGCGAGGAATGGTGATTGGTTACGCCCCAGAGCGCATGCGATACCGCGTACGAATCGATGCGGACGAGGGCAAAGAAAGTGAAGAAGTGTATTTGAAACCCGAAAACGTGGTCGCAGTCAAGACGAAGGAGGAAAAGAAGGTGAAGGAACCACCAAAAGAGAAGGGAGAAGACGTACGAGGGCGAGAAGCCGCCGTCGCGACGACGTCGGCGGCCGAGGACAAGGCACCAGAAATATCAACCATGCCTAAACCGATGGAAGAGATTGTACCTAATCCTGACGCGGTCGCACCGCCCATCGAAGAGATAAAAGATAGTGAAACTCTGCTAAAGGAATTTTTCAAGGATGTCTCAGATGCGAAACGAGATGCTGAAGTGGAACGTGTTTTGTCCAGCTTCAAATTAAATCCATACGAGTTTCTGAACGTTCGTTTCGACTGCGAAATGAAAGAAATTCCACGAGCGTACCGTAAACTGTCTCTTTTGGTTCACCCTGATAAGTGCAAACACAAGGATGCAAAAGCAGCATTTGATGCGTTGGGCCAAGCGCAGAAGCTTCTGCTTGACGAAGATTTCAAGCGTGCTCTCGACTTCAACCTCGAGCAAGCGAGAGATTCCGTGTTGAAGAATTGGAAAAAAGAGGCACGTGAAGATGCTGTACTACGAGTCAAGTATCAAGGTAATAAAGAAGGCATGTTTGAAGACTTTTGCAAGACAGACGAGTTCCACGAGAGGTGGAAGTATGAGGCGCGCAACTATATTGTCGACTTGGAATGGCGACGTCGTAAGCTAGCGCTTCGAATCAAAGGCGAAGAGAAGCGTGTCACTGAAGAGGAAAAAGCGGAAGCAGCTCAGAGGCGGCAAGAGTATAAAGAGAAAAAAGAATGGGAGAGAGAGGATAAACGTGAGGAACGAGTTAGTGGATGGAGAGATTTCATGAAAGGCAAGAAGGCAAAGAAGAGCAAGCTCACGGGTGAGTTCAAGCCTCCGAGTCTTAAAATGGAAACCAATGCTAAGGATAAGAAAGCTTATGCACTTGAAAAAGATCGCGTACTTCGTCCCGATGAACTCAAGAAAGCATTTTAGGTTCTATGTCAGTGTAATTCTTTAAAATCTATTCATCGCTAGGTTCGTCCACGGTAACCCACTGGGAGGTAGGATTAGCCGTTTCTTTCACATCCTTCTCCTTTTCACTCTCTTTCTCAGTAGCTTTTTCTTCATCACTAGATTGGCTGGTCTGAGATTTGAACGCATTCCTCTGTGCTGCTGTCAGACTTTCAGGAGACGTTGACGACGGGATCCCAGGTTTGGATTTCTTCGCTTGGTCATCGGTGCTACCATGTGTGGTACTTTCAGGTGGTGGACTAGGTGAACGGAATCTCTTTCCAAGTTCACCGTGTGTAGGTCCAGTGTCCACTTCATCCGTGAAGACAGAGTGTGCCATTGGTGCAGGTGCGAAGCGAGAGCCTTGGAAGTGCAAGACTGGTGGACTGTGTAGGTTCGTTAGCTGTGCCGGTCCAGGATCGCTAGACGAATCATCAGCTGGATCATCATCAGATTCGAAGTAATTCTCCTCGTCCTTGCTCATCGAGCTATCTCGACGACATCGCTGCTCTGACAGTGCCTGCGCTGCGGCAATCTCCTGTCGACCGTACGCCATGGGTGCCACTCCTGGGAGCATCACACCCGGAGGTAAACCGATCGTCGGTACACTCAAACCTTGTTGATATCTGAGCTTCAGTAATCTAAACGTGTCCACGTAGTAAACTTCGTCGAAGTACGCTTCGTATTGTTCCACCAGATGCTGAATCAAGTTCTTGATGTTCTCTCGGCGAATGAAGTCTACCAGTTCGAGTACAGCACTGTTGAGCAAGTTATACCTATCCCCATTCTCTTTGAAAACTTTTATCACTGGCTCAAATGCGTTGCTCTTTATCAAATAGCGGTTATAGAATTCATCTTTCAAGTTGACACACGACCGCAAGAATCTCACAGCAGACACCACAACATACCTTTCCTTGCGGTGCGTCAATTGAAGGACACTCTGCAGCACATGATTTCTCAACATGTAATATTTGATTCTGAATTGGTGATGTTGTACCAAAAAGATGAGTAGATCAACTATCTTAGTCAGTGCCCAAGGAGGGACACCCTCATCATTACCTGACTCATCGTCCGGTATGTTGTGCTTGCCCAAGGTGACCCGAGACACCACTGTGTGCATGTGCTTGTCATAAAATATATCAAGAAGCTTGTCTTTGTCGGGAGACGTCCCTTCCATCGAGTCGGGATCCATCAGAAAAGTAAGTATTTCTAAATACGTCGCCTGTATACCGTCGCTTCCAACAAGGAATAATCGCACTAACTCAGAAAGCATATTTCGTTCCATCTTGGCATCCTGTTCCACCATGTACTCCCTCAGGACTGACGAGTCGTTTTGGAGACTTGACATGATGACATCAGCAGCTTTGAGCTGCGAATATTCATCGCCATGAATCAAAATGTCAGTCAAGACGTCAAAAAGCCCATGCCGCTGTAGAGTCGCGAACACTTGAAGTCTTGGGGTGTTCTGCAGATGCCTAGCAAGGGTACACAATTCTTGTAGAAAACCAACGAGGTCGTTCCAGTCTTTATCACCTGGTTTTGAGCTCTTAAGTCTGTTGAACAACTCTGCGAAAAACTCTGGGTTTCGATGCAGCGCTTGTACAACGTCAACATTATTGCACATCATCATCGATGTGAGCATACCAAACGCAGAGTCGTCCAAAACTCGAGGAAGAATCACATCTTTCAAATATCCGAGCCGACACGTCTGGTGTATTTTCTGCCGAATAGCTTCATCTTTGATGGGTACAACCTCTTTGAAGGCCACGTTTTCTTTCAGAAATTCTCTATGAGGTACACGAGTGATCTGCTCAGGGTCGTATTCAAGCGTACCCACAAAATCAAAAACGAATTCTTCGCTCAGTAATACTTCATACAGATTTGGATCGTTTAACATGACGATCCCTCTAGAAATAGCGTACAAATTGTGCAAATTTTCGATGTCGTCCACATCTTCACACTGTCTGAACAACTCAAAGAGTTTTGAAAGGTATTCCTTTGTCTTTAGAAGTTGCGTCGGAAGCGTCTGGCGAGCAAACATTGAGCTACCAGTAATGACTGCTAAAATCTGTTCTAAATTTGCAAGCTCTGGTGGCGGAAGCTCAAGGGCTCCTTCGCGTCGGATCTCAACGTAAGATCCACCCTCTCCCATCG
>Ga0255764_10004988_pt1 | contig 10299 bp, 2 predicted proteins | sample 071ome_30_FD_179964 | JGI IMG/M metagenome (GOLD analysis project Ga0255764, IMG submission 179964) | Coastal salt marsh microbial communities from the Groves Creek Marsh, Skidaway Island, Georgia - 071406AT metaG (version 2) | ecosystem: Environmental > Aquatic > Marine > Intertidal zone > Salt... | reverse complement strand
CGCGCAATGCCATCTCAATGATCTCTGGATCATCAAACCTGTCAAGGTTTTTGTTTGAACCAAGAACCTCTCTTGCTTTAAAGTAGTGAGCCATGAACGATCTCATGCGAAGATCGCGTTCTGGACCGCGCATGAAGTACGCAGCAGACTGAATAAAGTCTTCTGCAAGACCATTGCGTTTGGCTATTGCAATAAGATCAGAATCGTCAAGGTTTTTGCCGCCTTTGTATGCAGAAGTAATAGACGAAATGCTTTCTGCAATAAAGTTTTTGACATTGCGAGCCTCAAACTTGGTTGGGTTGAGATTTACTTCTTGTATAATAAACGCTTCAACGGCACCTCTTTCTGCTGCAAACTTATATAGGTCTTCTTTAGATCGCCATTCTGGGTTGATGCTCTTCCAATAGGATGGCTTAAATGTGTTTAACCAAGGCCTAAGTCCAGTAGATACAATAGTCATGGTATTGCCACCAACAATGTTGTTGGTAACAGACCTAGTGTTGGCAAGGAGACTCATCATGTTCCACTTGCCCTCCATGCTGGAGAACCTGCGGATCTTGGATGCAGCACGTTGGATTTCTGGATGGCGTGTCCAATCCTCTCCATTTTTTGCAGCATCAGCTTTAATTTTTTGAACCCTATTGTACTGCTCTATATTAAATCGCTTTACGATAGTCTCGTAATACTTGTCAAACGCATAGCGATCAGACGTATAGTATGCAGCGCTCTTGGCAAGCGTTGGGTTGCGCTTCAGATACTCATCGCTGTACATGGTATCATGACCAAGTACCGTACGCAAATAGGTGCGGCCCCACTCTGCCCATTTGCTAGTATATTCACCAGCGCTCTTGCGGGCCTCAAACCTATTCATCTCGTGGTTTGCTACAACAGTAGACAGAGAATCGTAATAACCCTTCGTTATGGTAGTGATGTAGTTATTTATAGCCGCATCAGAAGGATCATATCCAGGCATCGGCTCTCTGCCGCGTGACTGCGTGGGCTTTGGCTTTACAATAACCATAGTACCATCAGAAGCCCTTGGCGTTGTAAATGCAATGTCTTTGAGGCTTTGGCTAAATGCGTTTTCTGGAGCAGCCATGGTTGCGTACATCTGGCTAATCCTAATCTTGAGCCTATTGCGCTCACTGTCGCTAGTAGCGTTGTTAAGCTGATCCTCAAGCTTCTGGACATACTCTTTGGCAATAGAACTAGGTACGCCATTGTGCGGGAAGTAGGCAAACATGTTAATCTCGCCCACTTGACCAACGCTTATGCCCTTGTCAAGGTTTTTTGCGCCTTGTTGAAGAGCGGTCATACCAGCGTCAAGAACATCAGATGCCTCGTATTCAAATGGATTGCGCTCGTATAGATTCTCTACAATTTTTTGGAAGCGAGCATCGCCAATCTTAAAGGATCTTCCGTTTCTACCAGCAACTTCAATAGCAAGCTTCTCAATTTGCTGAGCATGAAGGATTCTGTTCAGGCCATCAATGCCAACAATGAAATTGTTATTGCGGCGGGACATATCAAACAGATGATCTATCGTTGCATCAATGTCAATGATTCCCTTTTCTTTGTCTTTATAGCGAAGGTGTTTTTCAGAACCCTCTTTGTTAACAATGAGTTTGTCATAGATGCCCCTAAGAACATCTGTGATACCCTTGTTGACTATGCCAGCGTTTGGGTTGTCAATTGTTCCAAATAGTTCTTTGCCCTTGACCTTTCTAACCGTAGTCTCAAGCTTGCCAGAATTGTCTCTGACAAACCTACCATCACTGCCAATTTTAGGAACAGCTGCCGTATATGTTTTTTCAGACAGCTCCTTGTACAGCTTTTCTATGTTTTTGTATCGCTTCCAAGCAACAGTTTTGTTGTAACCTCTTTTGAAAGCGCCAAGAGAGCCATCCTCATTAATCTTTCTAATAAGACCAATCTCACGAAGGGCAGTCGAAATAATAAATATTTTTTCGCTGTCTTCCTTGAAGGACTCTTGTTCCAAGAAGTTTAGGTACTTGGAAAACTCTCCTTGTTGCTCTGCAACAAGCCTTGCATTACGATCGCGTGCGTATTCAAAGACAATCCTCATCTTGTCAAAGGAGGTAAAGAACTCTCGCACAGGAAGAACCTTGATGCCCTCTGGGGTAATAACTTTTTTGTTAACAGCAACTGCTAAATTGCCGTCAAACGGTTTAATGTGTTCGGTTACCCTATCTGGAAACTCCATGTACGCCAAAGCTGGCAAATCTCCTTTGCCCTTGCTAAACAGATTCCATAAAAACCCGCCCCTAGACTTATCAAAGTAGTCTATAAACTGGTCTATTTCTCTAGGTGTCCAAAGCTCTGGTGTAATAGGAACGCCTTGGGCGTCGCGTATAATGCCGCCTCCGCCTCCAATCATCTCACGAATAAGATTGGGATGCTCGTGGAAGATCTCCTTAATACGATTAATCTTGGCTCGCTCTTCTGGCGTGAACTCAACACCTTGATCCTTGCCAGTAATGCGGCTAGTGAATGACTCAACCTCTTCCACTTCGCGTGGAGATACTGGATCTTCTGGAAGGTCAGTCTCTGGGTTTTTGGTTATTTCAACGCGGCCAGTCTCGCTAAACCTAGGCTCAGCTACACGTTCTTGAAAGGCATCTTCACCCCTAGCAACGTAGGTGACGGCTTCAGCAAAGTCTATGTTAGTCTGTTTGCTTATGCCTTCCCAATCAATAATGGTTGTGGTTTGTTTCGCAAAAGACTTGGTTCGCTTTCTTGCCTCTTCAACAAGATCTGATGCCGCCTCTTCTCGTGCGGCTTCAAGGCTTTTCCCTTCTAATACTTTAGCGTCAGCAAGCCTTTCGATTCTTTTGCTTACTGTTGATATAGGTATAGAACGCAGAAGGTTGATAGCCCCTTCCGTTGTCGTTTCTGACATTCTTCTGCCACCACGAGCAATCATCTCAAAGTAAAGACGAGCAGACGATCCATAAGCATCTTCAATGTAGAAGGCGCGCTCAGTCATATCCTTGAAGATGTCTTCAATCCTTTCTCCAGATCCCTTTCTTGCCCCAGAAAGCCTTGCTATATAGCCGTTATTACCTTTAAAGAAGGACTGTATTTCTTCTATTGCTACAAGAGCACGGTCTCTAGTGTAGCCTTTTTCTTCCATCTGGCTAATTGCAGCACGGCCTCGCCTATCAAGGGCAACCATGCTTCCAAGGCCAGTAATGGTGTTGCGGTAAGTATCGCCAGAGCCAGAGCTAGGTACTCCAAAACCCTCTACAAGGAATCGCGTAAGCCTAGACTGATCGTCATCTGAGCGGAATATGTTTTCATAACGCTCAATGATCCTATTTACACTACTGCTTGAGACAGTAGGTATAACAGATGCTGGGTCAGTAATAGTATCTGCGCTTGGTCCCTTGCGAATTACTTCTGCAAGCCTAATGATACCAACGTGACGCGGGTGATTGTAAGTATCTGTATCTGCAAAAGAAATTCTATCGGCGCGGTCCTTGACACTAGATGGCGTTTCTCTATCGCCCTTTCCAAATACAGACTCTATGCGTTTTGAGTTTAGTCTGTATTCTCTGGCTTGCTGCTGCCTTTCTGGCGGCACAATAGAGTTTATTAGCCTATTAAGCTGGGATGATATGCTTGCTGGTCCTTCTGTATTGATGCCATCAGCAGATGAGTTAATACCAGTTGTAATCCATCTGTTAAAATCAGAGGCTCTACCACGGTCGTTGTCAACAAGATCGTATAGGTAGTTCCTTACGCGTTTAGATATGTTTGCGTAAATACCAATCCTGTTGTTGCTACCACTAGAGCTTGCGCCATCTGATTGCAACCAAGATGGAGAAAACAAAGATGCAATTTTTCTTTGCGCGCTTTTGCCAGCTGGTTTTTGATAAGGCTCAGCGGCAACAACCTCTTTGGTAGACTTAAAGTAGTCCATGATAGGTCCAGTGCCAGTCCCGTTGCCATCAACGTCTTGGTACCAGAAAGCCTTATCAATATCAATATCAGCACCGCCCATGCGCTTTAGCTCTTCGCCGTGAACTATCATACCGCTACCCTTGCGCTGACCAAAGCCAGCAATACGAAGCGGAAGTACGCCAGCAGCGGAGTCGTTAGGCACACGGATAAACAAAAACGTAAGCAGATCCTCCATTTGCTTACGCTTCGCCTTGTCTGTCTCAGCTAGATACTCATCAAATGCTTTGCCGAGGGATTTCTTTTTGCCGTCAAGCCATTTGATTCTCTGGCGTCGCATACCCTCATTAAACACAACCCATCCTTCTGGGAGGTATCCTTTTTTTAGGGCATCCTTGAGTTCTTTTGGCATATTTCTATATGCCTTGCTCTTGCCCATGCCAGCAAGATGTCGTTGCGTAAACCCATCAATAGAGGTAAAGATAGACTGACCCCCAACCTCAACCTTTGGCTTTGAAACTCTAGTCTCAAAGTAGTTGCGAACGCGGTCATCTATAAAGTCCTTAACACTAGCATCAAGGTCTTCAAATCCCCGTCCTAAATAGTCTGTATCAATCAGATCGTTGAGAACCTTCTGAGCCCTTGCGTTGGGTCTATTTGCCTTAATAGAATAGTCGTTCTCTGGATCTGGAAGATTCTTTCTAAGAACCTCTTTAAGGAAGAAGGCCCTCTTCTCTGGAGAAACAGTAGAAGAGTTGTTGTAATAAGCCTCTGCAAGAGATATGGCGTTTACATTGTCAATATCAACATCGTCAAACAGATCATCTTCAAATCGTTGTGTTTGTGCTTCATCTCCATTAAAGCCACGCTCGTACAGATCCCTAACGGCAGCTCTTGCAACAGGGTCTGCAATGTCGTCAGAGAACTGAGACACAAGCCTAACGTCTTTAGAGTTTACTTGGCTGCGGTGTTCACTTGCACCAACGTTAACCCTTATTGATTCAATAGGAGCTTTGTAGACACGACCTGCTTCACGTTCTTGTGGCAGGGCGTTCAATATTTCAGAGAGTGCGCGGGCTTGGTTAGTGTCGGTAGTAGCAAACCGATCTGTAAGAATTTTTCCCTTAGCCTCCCGTGCAAGCTCTCTGATAAGCTCTGGATTTTCGCCTGCCCAACGTTGCCACAGCCCCTTGTAGGCTGCGTATGTATCTATTGACGTATCCCTTGGTGGCTTTCCTTTACCCTCGCGTACAGAATCGTACCCCTTTACGTTAATCTGATAGGCCTCTTCAATAGTCTCGCCACTTTTGAGCCTAGCATTAAGAGCAGAGAAGCGCTTGTCCCCCTTGCTAGATACTTCGTATCCATCTTTACTGTAACGCCTCCACGTAAAGGGCTGACGAGTTTTTGTTTGGGGATACAGCCCAACAAAATCAGCCGTACCATCAGCATTGACGCGGTAGTCAACCGTCTCCCTGAAGCCAGTTTGTTTAACACCGCTGGCAAATGTGAGGAAAGAGATGTCGTTTTCTACAAGACCAACAGATTCTTTTTCGCTAAGGCGAATGGCTGATACTTTGTGGAAGGTGGCACCCAAGGCTCTGCCATCACGCATCTCATTACCATAGGTAATGGTTAGCTTGATAGATCCAATGCCATCCTCAAGACCAGAAGAACGAGCAATAGCGTCAAACACATCGGCTCGCATAAGCAAAGCGCCGTCTGTGTTATCAAGTCTAGTTATCTTGCGAGCCTCTTCGCCAAGAGAAGAGTAGAATCCAAATGACGATTCGCCGTCAGAGCGTATGTCATTTATAATGGCGTAGTTAAAGCCACCATTTTCAACAACAGTAGGGAAGTATTCGTTTGCCCTAACATTCTCAAAGTAAGGGATATTCAAGGAAAAGTTAGAGTCTCCAAAACCCTGCATTCTCTTGACAAGCTCATCAGAAGATGAGATAAACTTGTCTGGGTTACGCACCATCTCCTCGAATGGCACATAGATCTTGTTGCCCGTATCTGGGTCAATAGAGCTATTCATTTCTTCTATGACCCTAATGTTGTTTAGAGCATTGAGATCATAGTATTCCTTTGGGGTAAGCCCGCCTATTCTACTTGAGCCTAAAGAAGCTTGGTTGTACTCAACAACAAATCTGCTTCTTGCAATATTATACTCTTGTCTAACTCCAGAGGATAGCTCGTCAAGCCTAGAGAGCGTGTCGTCAAGCTCTTTCAAAGATGCCCTTATTCCCTCTTGCGTGTTAAGATTTTCAATCAGGGACGGGACAATAGTTGTCTGCCCTTTGCTTTTTACTGGAGAAAAAACAAATCTTCTAAGAGGATTTGGAGATTTGCCTAACCCCTTAACAAGGTCAACAAGTCCATCGAGACTTCCCTCTTCTTCGCGCCTTGCTTCAGAAACAACGTCTCTGTTGCCACGAGTTTTCTTGGCTAGGATAACTGGAATCCCAACGGTATCAAGAAAAGTCTGATCACCAACCTCTCTGATGTCTTGTCCAATATCAGTAAGCTTGCCAACTTGAATAGAACCATCAGAAGCAATGTAGCCAGAAAGTCTTTCTTTGGCTTGGCGGTACGTATTTAGAGTCTTCCTAATAAGAAGATCATCTGCTTCAGTAAAGTTGGCCGTGGGATCAAGGTCATTCAGCCTAGATCTAAATAGCTCAACATCCTCTGGTCTGTCCCCAATTACCTGCCTTGTACCTATAACCTCACCAGTTGTTAGGTCAATGTCATCGGTAGGGCTGTTAATAAACTTAGATGCTTCAATAGAAGCGCGCTGAAAGAACTCAGAAGGTGTATCAGAGCGTCTAGACAGCATGGCCAACGCCTGCTCAAACGCTCCTATGGATGGCTTGTAAGCCTCTTCTTCTGCCTTAAGACGCGGTATAAAACTGTTTGCAACAACAGGGTCGCCTTGGTACAGAAGTGGCGTGATAATGCTTTCTGCTTCTTTGCTTGCCTCCTTGTATGCAGCACGAGCGTCAGTTTTTGCTTGTTCCTCAGTTTTGCCTTCTTCAAGACGCTCTTGGAAAGTTTTTACGTATGCCTGTGAAGGGACCGTATATCGAAGAAGATCTTCTGGGCGAACGCCCATCTCAGCAGCCGCTTCTTGAACAGCTCTGTTGATGAGCGCTTCTGGTATGCGAACCGTACCCTCGAAGTCTTCCCCGAAAATGTTCTCAAGAATCTTGGCTTCGCTTCCGTATGTAATATCTATGTCGCGATCTACAACTTCCTTAACTTCTTTAGGCAGATTCTTGTATTCGTCTAAGTCTTGAAGGTTGTCAATAGCACGCCTGCGATCATTGCGATTCGTGTACTTGTTGACATTTTTGTTCAAGAACTCAGCAGCTTGATAGTCTTTTAGCGGGCGCTCCATGCTTCCAAACAACGCACCCAAAGCATAGTTGTATACCTGAACTGGCATAGGGTCGCCAGCAAGTGTAGACATACCGCCAGAGTAAATGGTATCAGCGGCAATGCGAGCAAACTTGTTAGCAGCCTCACTGCCAAGGTTTACAAAGTTTGCAAAACCCCTAAAACCAGCACCCGTAACACCGCCTTGCACAAAGCTTGCAGCCATTTGGTCAACGCCATACTGCCAACTAGATACAGCGCTTGCGGTACCAAGTCTAAAGCCCTCCTTGGCTATATCGCCAATCTTGGATACGGTTTGTTTCTGAAGTCCTTTCTTGATAAAGAAGTCAGTAGCGCTTTTGGCAGCGGCACTAGAGGCAACACCATCCGTAATTTTATTGGCAACCCAGAATGGAACGCTTGTTACGCGGTTGACCGTGGTCTTGCGAAGAGTAGAAATTGTTTGAGCAGCGGCTTTCCTTCCTATTTCGCTAGTAATAACCCCAGCTTGCTTCGCTGAAAGAACGCCACGAATAGCAGTACTCGTAAGAAAGCGGCTTGCGGTACCAACGCCAGGCACAAACCCAACAAAACCAAGAAGATAGCCAAGGTTGTTAGCTATCTGATCAGCGGTCGTAACGGGGCGGTCCCCAATCTCGATAGTGCTAAATCCTTGAACAACACCACTAAGCACGTTGCCAAGAACGCTACCAATAGTAGCTTCTTCGTGCATAGGGTCGCGTCCAAAGTCAACATTTAGACGCTTAGCAGCATTGGCTATCTGGTCTACCTGCTCGTTGGTAAACGCATAGGGGTTAGCCCTGTACGCGTTATATACGTACTGATACTGCTCTTCATTCATTGGCCAAATAGTTTACTCTGGCTGCTGCTGGAAAAATGCAGATATTGCTGGATCTCCCATTGCAAGCAAGTTTAAAAGATTTGAAGTTGTTTCCTGTCCAGAAATAAGCCTATCTCTTTGACTTGCTGGAAAAAACATATACCTAAGATTATATATATCTTCTAAATTTAATCCACCAGGAATACCTATGTATCTTGAAATGGGAGTTTTTTGCGCCTCAATTCCAGCAGCTTCAACTGAAGATATTTGCCCCATAGCAGCTGTTACTTGTGGAGCAAAAGACGGATATTTTCCCAAAATGTCCACTGCTCTGTTTCTAAAATCGGCAATAGTTTCAGCCTTTAAATCTTTCGTTCCCTGCATTGCGCGATAAATATCACCTTGGAATTTAGAAAATTCCCTTGCTGCATTTTCTCTTTCTTCAGCAGACCCAAGCTGCCTCATAACAGAATTGATACCAAGAGCGGCTCTGGCAAGGTCAAACTCTGCCATTGCTTTTTCAGTTGGAAACAGCTCGGCAGCCCGCTCTTCAGCAGCCATAGCTCGCTGCTCAGCGGATTGAGCACGAGCTTCTTCTGCCTCTACAAACCTCATTTTGTCTTGATATTCGCGAGCGTAATCAAGCTGGCTTTGATAACCGCCAATAATTTGTTGCGCCTGCGCAAGTCTGTCTAATAGTGCCATTTTAGTAACCTTCTCCCTGACTTCTTGTTGGAATTAGCATTGAAAGCGGAAGCCTGCTGTTTGTTGAGCGCAAAAGACTTTGCGGATCTATTGACGAAAGAGGTTGTGGCGTTATTGGGGCGCGTGTTGGCATCGGAGCAATACCAACAGACTGAATTGGAGCCATCTGGCCATTAATTTGGGCTAGTCCCATCTGTTGTAGTTGGGGCGATGGTGCATTATAGCTTAGCCGCTGACCAGTATACCCAGTTGATGCAACAGAGCCAGTCCCAACTAAGTCTGCTGCTCTTTGGTTAAGCATTTGGTTTACTTTCATTTGCGCTCCAAGCTGCATACCCAAAGCACCAGCTTCTTTAAAACCACTTGCTACTCCTTGGCGAGCCTGAGAGCGAAGATCGGAACCACCAGCATACATCTGTGCAGCAAGTCTTGCGCCTTCTGTTTCAAGGCCAGCAATTTCTCCCATTACGGCTTGCCGAGCAGCCATGTTTTGCGCCTCAATATCAGAAGCTGCTCCAATGGCGGCGGATCCAATTTGGGCCTGCTGCCTAACACGAGCAATGTCCTGCATATTGGCAAACTGGCGGCGAGATCCTTGAATACCAAGAGAAGCCTCAAGATTTGCTTGAAGAGCTGGATTTGCGTAAGCACGAGCAGCGCGCTCGTATCCAAGCTGCCCAGCGTTAACGCCTTCAAGCTCACCCAGCAAACCCCTAAATGGATCAGCAGCTTCTGAATACTGGGACTGAAGCTGGTTTGCAATTCGTCCGTATGCACGAGCTTGCTTGCGCAAAGCACGAGACTGCAAGAGCCCGCCAACAGCGTTAACTCCTGCGCTTATGCCCATTATTGCCAGTGGTCCCATAACATTTAAGTGGTTTAATTTGGATTTAAGTTAGCAAAACTATTAGTAGTTAGCAATAGAATTTAGTTTAGAACACCACAACGATGTCTTCAAAGTCACTCCATGTACCTGTCGCCGTTAGGATGCCATTTGTAAACGTTAAGTCTCTTTCGCGCCATTGATCGCTATCCCCGCCACCAATCGATCGTATCTGGGTTTCCTTTACCGTTGTTGTAATACCATCAGCTGAAAACAAAAGATTACTTGCAGCAATGTTTCTCATGTTGCCGCCAGTGGTTATAAAGGCAATGGTTCCAGCCTTTAAGTCAGTAAGTGTACCTGCGGTAAGGTTAGAGAAGTCAAGCGAAAGACTTACAGAACCAGATGCAGAGCCGCCATCAAGACCGCTATTTGCTGGTGTATTAACGGCTGTAATATCACCAGCGCCTCCACCACCAGCAGCCCAAGATGGCAAGCCACTTGCAAGAGTCAAAACCTGACCATCTGCCCCCTTCGCCAAATTTACCCAGTTTGAACCGTTGTGGTATATAATGTCGCCACTTGCAACAGACGACAATGAAAAAGGAAGATTGCCAGCGTGCCAAAT
>Ga0255764_10004970_pt1 | contig 10320 bp, 8 predicted proteins | sample 071ome_30_FD_179964 | JGI IMG/M metagenome (GOLD analysis project Ga0255764, IMG submission 179964) | Coastal salt marsh microbial communities from the Groves Creek Marsh, Skidaway Island, Georgia - 071406AT metaG (version 2) | ecosystem: Environmental > Aquatic > Marine > Intertidal zone > Salt... | reverse complement strand
TTTCCATACCACTGTTGAATTCCCAGTGGTTGTCAATGTGCAGATAGCCCGTCTGCTGATTGCCGTCAAAATCCCAGTAGCCCCGATAATTCATGTGGGGGCGCAATTCCTGCAGATTGCCCCAATTGTCCGGGCGATAGCGATATCGCCAACCTGCCTCGTATTTACGAAAGTTACGCCTCGCCAGGAATCCCACTTCCGGGTTGAAGTTATCCCCCACCTGTGAGTAACCGGCATTCAGGTTCCAGTCTTCATCGGCATAAGTCCACGACACGCCACCGGCGCTGTCATCTCCACTGACACCCGGGGTTTCTGTCTGTGAAAGCCAGCCGCGAAAAACGGTGTAGTCCCCGATACCCCAACGGCCGTCTATCGCATAGGTGCGATTGAAGTCGGCAGCAGAATTGCCATTGATTGACCCGTCCCCCTGTCTCTCTACGAACATCATGCCAATCGCAGAGCGGTTGGGCAGTTCCTGGTTAACGCGAACCACCGAAAAATCATTGCCCGGGACGACACCGTCGATGCCTTCCGTGCGCATGCTCAGCAGGCCCACGTTGGTGCTGCTGCCCAGTTTGCCGGTAAGTCGGGCACCCGCTTCAATGGGAAATTGCGTGCCACGATTGATGCCGATACGACGACTGAAAAAGAGTTCAACTTCCCGCGGGTTACCGATGGCAAACTGGCCGGCATTTTCCAGGAAAAAGGGCCGTTTTTCCGGAAAAAAGAGGCTGAACCGGTCGAGATTCACCTGAATGTCGTCAACTTCAACCTGGGCAAAATCTGTATTTACCGTGGCATCAAGCGTCAGGCTCGGCGTGATACCCCATTTCACGTCAATACCGTATTCCTCTCTGGATTGGGAGGTGGTCAGCTGACCGCCGCGCTCACTCAAACTGAGCGCGTAGGGAGTCACCTGCAGCAGGCGCTGACTGGGAACTTCAATCCCTTCGATGTAACCGGCCTCGGATACACGATTGAGATTGAAGTTTCGATCAAGCGGCGCCCAGTAAGACTCCTCGTTATTGCGACGGATATTGCGCTGAAAATTGATACCCCAGGTCTGGGAATCACCGGAGCCGTAGCGCAGCGCCAGAAACGGAATCGCAAATTCCGCACTCCAGCCCTGATCAGTGATCTGAGCTTCTACTTCCCAGGTCGTATCCCAATTCAGATTAAAGCCACCTGCTCCGCCCCCGCGACCTCCGAAGCCGCCGCTGCCTCCTTCATTGATTACCTGTGCATCAAACTCCATACCGGAAGGGTTTGTACCGAAAACGTAACCGTTCTGGCGATCCAGCAGTCCATCGATAATCACGCGAAAACTGTCTGTATCATCCAGCGGTGAATCCCGGCGACTGTCAGTGACCAGAATCGCTTCGGGATTGTCATCGTATGCCATCACAGCTATGTACAGAGTGTCGTCGCTGTAGCCGACAAACACTTCCGTTCGCTGAGTTGCCGCCTGGCCTTCATTCGGCCTGGTTTGGGTGAATCCACTGGTAGGTGCCACGGCTGTCCACGCTGAATCTCCCAGCACTTCGCCGTCAATTATCGGGAGAGTGCTCAACTGAGCGGCCTGCGCGGTCGGACGCACAGACTGAGAGCTGAGGGTCTGAGATTCTGCCTGATTAACAGCGCCAAGCAAAAACAGACTCAGGCCCGCGCAGAGGGCCTGAGCTCTAGTAGAATGAAACATGCGCTTTCCTGTCCCTGAGCGTTTCTGCGACGGCTCTGTCGGCGCCGCTTTTTAAGGCGTGAAGCATAGCAATCGCCCATCTCGGAGCAGAAGCGTCCAGATGTAATTGTTTGTTACCAAACAGATCAGCGACTGGAGTAGCAGGACGCTGAGCTAGGGTCTTTTTACCGCGATCGCCTGAATCTCAAATCGGGCATCGAACAGCAGTGTGCCGGCACCGACAAAGGCCCGGGCAGGAAACTCCTGTGTAAAGTACGTCCGATAGACCTCGTTGAAGCTGGCGTAATGGCTGACGTCCGAGCAAAAAATCTGCACGTATACCAGATCATCCATCGTCATGCCGGCCTCTTCCAGCGTGCCTTTGATCGCGTCAAGCACATTGCGCGCTTCGTCGGCCGGTTCGGCGGGCACCTCGCCGTTCTCCAGACCCAGCATGCCGGAGATGTAGAGCGTATCGTCAGTCAGCACCGCACCGCTGAACGGCGAGCCACTTCCTCCCGGACTGCTCGGATTGACATAGCTGCGCTCCTGCGCAGCCACTGACTGAAGGGCACTGAGACAAACCACTGCCAATGCGCATCTTGTCAGAATACTGATCGACTGCCCCAATAACTTTTTCATCGAATTTCCCATCTGATTCTCCTCTTCAGTGTCCTTTTTCTTTTGCGATTGCTCAATGGCGAACAGGGTTTCTTGAGTCCTTATGGTTTGTTTGGAACCCCATCAGATTGTTACCCAAAGCCTTTGGCAAGTGAAGACCTGACGAACAGGCTGGCGTCTTGCTGACAACAATCGGATGTCCTGTAGCGCGGCCATCGGATGACAGAAAGACATTGCCGACAACGCTCAAGCGCTGATACTGTTCCCTCCATGCGTTCACCAAATCCGACTCAGGAGCCCGTTTCGCGATGACCGCACGCTGCTGGTGGCCGGGCACAGATCCGGAGTATATCGAGTACCACGATCGGGAATGGGGAGTACCGGTGTATGAAGACCGGGCACTGTTTGAATGCCTTTGTCTCGAAGGGCAACAGGCAGGTCTCAGCTGGATCACCATCCTGAAAAAGCGGGCGCGTTATCGGACGTGCTTTAAGCATTTTGAGATCGATCGGGTTGCCCGTATGCAGGACCGGACCCTTGAGCGCTTGCTGCTGGACCGCGGGCTGGTGCGGAATCGGCTCAAGCTATATGCAATTCGGTCCAATGCCCGTGCATGTCAGGCGGTGCAGGGGGAATTCGGCAGCTTCAGCGCCTATATCTGGTCTTTCGTCGGCGGCTGCCCGATGGATGGCAAGCGCCGAAACAGGAAAAGCGTCCCTGCCTCTACAGCTCTCAGCGACGCGATGTCCAAAGACCTCAAACGCCGGGGGTTTACATTCGTGGGCAGCACAATTTGCTACGCCTTTATGCAGGCAACAGGCATGATCAACGACCACACGAGAAACTGCTTTCGCTACAGCCAGATCAGCAATCAGGGGCTGTCGTCAAAAAATAAAGGAACAAACTCATGATCGGATATGTGACACTCGGCACCAATGATCTGTACCGGGCCGCCGGATTTTACGATGCCCTGCTGGCCGAACTCGGAGCGACACGGTTTATGGACACGGAGGGCTTCATCGCCTGGGCTGTCAACCCGCAGACACCGGCACTCTCGCTCACCGCTCCACACAATGGTCAGCCGGCGACTGCGGGCAACGGGACAATGGTTGCGCTGGCAGCGGACACGCCGGCTACAGTCGATGCGGTGTATCGCAAAGCCATCGAGCTGGGTGGAACATGCGAAGGACCATCAGGCCCGAGAGGAGAATCGTTTTATGCCGGCTATTTCCGTGATCCTGAAGGGAACAAGCTCAATGTATTCTGCATGATGCAGTCCTCATAGGGCTGCGTCGCTGCTGGCCGTCACCGCACACGATTTCCCGCTGACAGCCGTTCTATTCAGAGCGCTCCTGCAGCAATTTTGCATAGGCGATTGAATTCAGCTCATGAGCCCTGCTGCCAAACACGATTTTGTGCAGCGTGTCGCTGATGTGGGCCTGAAAGTCCTCAGCGTGAAGATAGGCTGAGACATAGCCCTCCATCGGATCCAGAGCCAGCTCCCGTAAATCATATCGGTGGTCTTCAGCGATCAATATCACGGGCGTGGCGCGCCGCAGAGCGCTGCGCTTTTCCTGCGCCCGCAGGCTGAACAGCAGCTGGTCCCTGGGTTTCTTGTACCGGTTCCAACCTGTTATGACACAGGAGAGCCGATTGGTCAGCAGACCGAAACCGCGGTTGTACTGCCGGATCACTTCAATGGCGTTGGTCTCGTTGTAGGTATTGATGGTAGTGTACAGGCCGGTCTGACCAATAAGCGCCGAGCACTCATCAACCAGCACATTATCAAGATCGTAAAGCAGGACAACAGGTTTGGTGCTCATGATTCGCTTAGCTTGATCGTACTACCACATTGGCGGAGATCGGGTCACGGGTCGTTCGGGTTGCATTGGCTGCCACTGACGGGTCCTCGTAACCAAAACTGATGCCAAACAGAATTTTTGTACCATCCTCGATCCCGAAAGCCTCCCTGACCATGTCAGGATAATTGCGCATGGTTCCCATCGGGCAGCTGTGCAGACCGAAGGCCACCATAGTCAACATCAGCGTCTGCGCCCACATCCCCACGTCGATGGCGACCGTTGTTCCAAACTTCTGATCCATTCCGATAAAGGCGATGTACGGCGCGTCGAAGAATTCAAAATTCCGCAGGACAGCGCGCATTCTTCCCTCTTTATCCCCTCGTTCGATACCCATGTTGGAATACAGTGCAACCGCGCATTCAACCTGCCGCTTTCTGTACTCATCGACGAAATCGCCCCGATACTCATAATCAGGATTAGGCGGCACCCCTGAGGCGGTGTTGGCAACCATCTGATCCCGCAGGCGGTCCTTGAGCGCGCCGGTCGCGATGTACACCTTCCAGGGCTGTACATTGCAGTTCGAGGGCGACTGCTGAGCTATTTCAAAAATCCGGTCAAGCACTTCCCGGGGCACTTCCCGATCCAGATAGCCTCTGACCGAACGCCGTGCATAGATCGCATCAATCAGGCTCAATTCTGGATCTGTTGCCAGATCTTCTGCCGCTTTACTCACTACCGACTCCTTTAAACCTCTGCTTCACTGTGACTGTCTCAGCAATTAATAGGCTGCTGGTAACTCCTAACTCAGCAACCGCCCGCCATCGACATCAACCGTCGTCCCGGTCACAAATTCATTCTGCATGACAAAAAGAATTCCTGCCGCCACTTCCTCAGAAGAACCCGCTCGCTTGATCAGGTGAGATTGCGTCATACCCTGTAAGGTTTCTTCCTTCTTCTCACCGAAGTGGTCAAACATAGCCGTATTGATGGTGCCGGGGGAAACCACGTTGACCCGGATGGGTGCCAGTTCCAGCGCAAGACATCGCACCAGATTTTCAACAGAAGCGCCCACACAGCTCAGGGGCGACTGCCCTACTGCCAGTTTACGTGCCGGGGAGCCGCTGACTAAGGTAATGGCTCCGTCATCCTCCAGATAAGGGGCGCCAACTCGCACCACATTACAGTAACCCCAGAGCTTGTCGTAGGCGGCCTGGAATTGTTCCTGGGTTTGCTGCAGAAAAGGTTTCAGCGTTCGCTCACCACCCACGGCGGCAGACACCAGGTGATCAATTTTTCCCACTTCGTTAAAAATCGCATCAAGCGCTGCAGCATCGTGGGTATCCGCCTGTCTCACTTCAAAACTGCCTCCGCTCACCTGCCTGGCTGTTTCAATGTGCGCCTCCGACCTCCCGGCCGCCCAGACCTTGGCACCCTGATCAGCAGCCATTTTTGCGGCGGCGAGGCCGATTCCCGCGGTGCCGCCAATGATTACAACATTTTTACCTTCCAGATTACTGTAAGCCATGATTTCCTCTGTGCTCTTCTAATTAATTATTCTGCCCGGATTGAGAATCCCTCTGGGGTCTAATGCCTGTTTCAACGTTTTCATCAGGGCAATTTCTGCTTCACTCCGGCTGTGAGCGAGAAACGGCTTCTTCATCAGACCAATGCCGTGCTCAGCAGAGACCGAACCACCCAGCTCCTGTATTAACTGATAAATAATCGTGTCAATTTCAAGATGCAGGGATTGGGTCTCCGGTCCGACATTGATAATGATATGCACGTTACCGTCACCAATGTGCCCGAACAGTCCTATCACGGCGTCCGGCCATGACGCCCGCAATCGTCGCTCTACTTCGTCACCGAAATAGCCCATATCAGCGATATCAAGGCTCACGTCATAGGCATGCATGAAGCCAATTCCCATGACCTCTGCAGCCCCGTCCCTGACTGCCCAGAGATTGGCTATCTTAACATCAGAATCCGCGATGATGGCTTCTGCCACCAATCCGGCTTCACTGGCTGAGCCGAGCGAGCTGACAAATTGCTCTCCATCCGTATCCGGGTTGTTACCCATACTCTCAATCAGCACGTAGAAAGCATATTCCGTAGCCAGAGGAACCGTGATGTGACTGACTTTTTCGTCAATGAGCCGGTACGCGTTGTTCCAGATCACTTCGAAGGCGGAAAGATTGGCACCTAACTCCGACTGCATGTGCATGAGTAAGCGCGACACGTCGGAAAAACTCCGCACCGCGCACAGCGCGACCGACTGGCTGCTCGGTTTCGCCGACAGCTTCAGAACAGCCCGGGTAATCACACCCAGCGTGCCTTCGCTGCCAATGAACAGCTGCTTGAGATCATACCCGGTATTGTTTTTCCTCAGCTTGTGCAGGCCGTCAATGACGGTGCCGTCCGCCAGCACCGCCTCCACACCAATCACCAGATCCCTGGTCATTCCGTATCTGATGACCCGGTTACCACCGGCATTGGTCGAAAGGTTGCCGCCAATCGTGCAGCTGCCACGGGCGCCCAGATCGAGTGGAAAAAGCAAGGCATGAGCATCAGCCTGTTCCTGAATTGTCTGCAGTTCAACCCCGGCCTCAACCGTCATCGTCGCGGTGACCGGATCAACCTCTATGACTGATTTCATCCGCTCAAAGCTCAGGGCGATTTCCCCCTCCAGCGGTGCGGCAGCTGATACCAGACCGGTCATGCCGCCCTGTGGCGCAATCGGCTGTTTGTGCGCGTGACACAGCGCCAGAATTTGGGACACCTGCGGGGTGGACTCGGGACGCAATAATAAAGGCGGACGAATTGCACGGGCACCCATCCAGTCTTTGAAGTTTTTGCGCTCGATGTGCTCTCCTTCAAGAAAACCGGCTGATCCGACAATGGCTTTGAGTTGCTCGCACAGCGGCGTGCTCTTGATGTCCGTCAAATGCCTGACTCCTGCCCGGGACAGAGATGAGGTTTGCCCGGACGCCAATAAAAACAGCGACAAATTTGAGTAAGATGGTAACATACCTTCCCACAATAAGAGCTCTGCTGAAACATCAGGCAGACCATCAATCAATACAGAGCAAAATCGGACAGCCAAATCACCATGCACCGCCTGCTGAAATTTTACTGCCTGCCATTGCTGCTGGCCTCCTGCGGCAGTTGGGTGCAACTGACAGCTCCCGGGCAGCAGGTAGAGGTTCTCTCAGAAAGCCAGGTGAGCGCCTGTCAGCCGCTCGGCCGCGCCAGTTCATCCACTCTGGACAGGCTGCTGCTTGTCGAACGCAGCACCGCGCGCCAGCAAGATGAACTTCTGACCCTTGCGAGAAATGAAGCTGGGGATATGGGTGGCAACGCCATTGTTCCGATGACAGCAGCTGCTGACGGGAAACAGAGTTTCGCAGTCTACCGCTGCCCCTGATCAGACAGACCCTGTCATTGGATGTCCTGACAGCACCGGCGGCAGTCCGAGTGGCAAAAACTTGAATTGCATCACGCCAATTCAGTCGACAGAAGAAGTAACCTGAGCCTGGTGAGCACCCGCTCTGCGAGTTCTGCCAGTCAACGCTGGAACCTGAAGTATGGAAAAACTGCTGATCACACTGAGTGACGCTTTTGCACAGGTGCCCAACCGGGTCCTGCGCTATAAGCATTTCGTGCTTAGCGGTCTGATCGTCATCAGTCTGCTCATGGTGTGGGGGATCTTTACGCGCACCGAACTCGACATGACAACCGACAGTTTTCTGGATCAGGAAGATCCCTCGATGCTGGCGCTTAATGAATATCGTCGCCAGTTTGGCAGCGACGATTCAGTCTTTCTGGTGTACCGGGCCAAAGACGGGGATGTATTCTCGCGAGAATCTTTGCTGGCCATTCAGCAGTTAACCGATGACCTGCGCTATTGGCAGCAACTGCGCCCGGAAGATTACCCTGACGCGATCAACGGCATCGACCTCGACTTCAATGAGTTGAATCATGTGCGACGCGTGCAGTCAATCGCCAACCTCCGCTTCCAGGAAAATCAGGGAGATACGCTGCTCTCCAATCGTCTGGTACCTGAACAACTCCCTGAATCGGATGACGAACTCGCGGCGATCAAAACGCGCGCCCTGAATCAGCAGGATTATCTGCTGGCGTTCTATTCGGCTGATGCCCGCTACGGCGCGGTGATGATACAAACCGATTTTGGCGCTCAGCCAGTCGAGGGCTATGAGCCGGCGGTAAACGCCACTGACATCGTGCTGGATGACAGCTTCATCGACTTTGATGCCTTTGCCGCTGATGACAGCTTCGACCTCGACTTTGATGAATCGGCGCAGATCCAGGAAGTCTCGTTCGAGCCGGTGGACATGTTGGGGTACACCAATTTTCATCTCATGACTAAGGCACTGTATGAGAAATACGATGAACAATTCGAGTTCTTCCCCGTAGGCAATCCGCCTATGATGGAATTTATGATGGACACACTGTCCCAGATGCAGGTTCTGGGTCTGGTGATGATTCTGATCTTTACCCTGCTGCTCTACATCCTGTTCAGAAGCTTCAGCGCGGTTCTTTGGCCGATGGTGACCATCGCGGCGAGCATGGCATGGACCTGGGGTTTCACGGTGTGGTTGGGTGTGACCATCTCACAGATGATTTCCTTGACCGTGCTGCTGGTGTTTGCCGTCGGGATTGCTGATTGCGTTCACGTGATGAGCGCCTATTTCAGCTTTCGACGCCAGGGTGATGACCACTACGATGCCCTGTCCAAATCCTACGGCAAGACAGGCCTGGCCATCATGGTGACAACGATCACCACCATGGCCGGCGTTCTGGCCCTGACCACTTCGGAACTGGTGCCGATTCAGGTCTTCGGCATGATGTCTGCCTTTGGCGTCGTGATGGCTTTCTTTTTTACCCTGGTCTTGCTGCCCATCCTCCTTGATCTCTGGCACCCGGGTGCTCCGGCAGCGGATGATGCCAGCCTGGCCGACAGGCTGGGCGATCGGTGGAACAGGCTCAGCAGCAGCACCAAGACAGGCACGGCCCTGGTCTATGTCGTCGCCGTGTACCTGATGCTGGGGCCATGGGTCGGCACATATATCACGGTGATCTCACTGCTCACCTATGTTGTGGTCAACTGGCAACTTGCCATCCTCTCAGCGGTACCAAACTTTGTGGCACAACGACCCTGGCTGGTGCTGAGCGTATTCGCCGGCCTGTTCGCGCTCTGCTCCTATGGCATGACGCTGATTCGCATCGACTCCAACATGACCGAACTCACCAAAGAAGGCAGCGCCATTCGGGTCGCCTATGAAACCGTTGACGAAAATATGGCCGGCGCCATGTCCATGGTGATCATGGTTGATACCCATACGTCCGACGGACTGTACAATCCGCGTCTGATGCAGGCTATGGATCAGCTGCAGAATCGCATTGAAACCCGCTATTCCGATCAGGTCACCCGCACCAACTCACTGGCCAATATCGTCAAGGATACCTATCAGATCATGAGCGATGATGATCCGGCCTATTATCGGGTGCCAGATGATGCTCAAATGATTTCGCAGCTTCTCTATCTGTTCAACAGCGCCAACCCCGAAGACCGTCGAGCACTGGTATCAGACGACTACAGCCGCTCCCATATTTCACTGAATATTTACAACGCCGGGAGCTATCAGTACCAGCGCTTTTTCGAGGAAATCTCACAGGAGATCGATGAGGTATTCGGGCCGCTCGAATCGGAATTTCCCGAACTGGAAGTCTACCTGACCGGCTCGATGGCGCTGTTGATGCGCATGGCAGACGAGGTGGCTAATTCGCAGTTCTCCAGCTTTACTTTCGCCATTGCAGTCATCAGCGTCATCATGATCCTAACGCTTGGCTCCTTCCAGGGCGGAATCATGGCGATGATCCCGAACATGATTCCGGCACTGCTCGGGTTCGGCCTGATGGGCCTTCTGGGTATTGCGCTGGATACCGATACCCTGTTGATCGCGCCACTGATCATTGGCATTGCAGTGGATGACACGATTCATTTCATGACGCATTATCGGGTGGAGCTGATCCGCACCGGCAGCATCAGTGAAAGCCTGGTATCCACTATTCGCGATGTCGGTCAGGCAGTCATGTTCACCACCATGGTGCTGGGCCTGGGCTTTGCCCTGCTCAGCTTCTCCGATTATCTTGGTATGGCCAAAATGGGTTTCTTCGGCTCGGCAGCGATCTTTGTTGCTC
>Ga0255764_10004932_pt1 | contig 10373 bp, 5 predicted proteins | sample 071ome_30_FD_179964 | JGI IMG/M metagenome (GOLD analysis project Ga0255764, IMG submission 179964) | Coastal salt marsh microbial communities from the Groves Creek Marsh, Skidaway Island, Georgia - 071406AT metaG (version 2) | ecosystem: Environmental > Aquatic > Marine > Intertidal zone > Salt... | reverse complement strand
ATTATTTTACATGTTCTATATCCTATTTTGCAGCGAGTTCACCTCTTTCGCGCATTTCCTCTCGCAACTCTTTGTCCGTGTTCCAGACTGCCCATCCAACTTCACTATCTTTCTCCACGTGTACTCTCGGAACTCTCAAGCCACCCGCGCAAAAGAGCATTTTACGGTTCGTCGGTTCGTCGTGGTCCAAGTTTAGGACAGACGCATCTCCTCCTTCTTCTTCGTCTTCATTCTCTTCTTCTTCGCCGAGACGTCCTAATACTGCTTCGTGGTCGGGTAAATCCTCTTTGTCTTGAGCCTCTAACGTCGCCGCGGTGTGAATTTCCACGTTACCTCCTCCTAAAAGTTTACGGTTATTGCGTCGACGTTTTACGATGCGTTTTGAGCGTTTCAAGCGCTCCTCTGCGATTTGCTTCTGCGTTTCCTCGAGTTCGATTTCCGCTTGGATCTTGGCGTCCGCGAGTTCGCTGGACATTTGCGTCAGCTTTTCAATTTCTTCGTCTTGCTTTTTTGCCAACATGGCTCGCTTTTCGAGTTCTTGTTTCCTCGCCTCTGCTAGCGTTTTCAATTCGGCTTCTCTCTCGAAGCGTTCTTTTTGCGTCTTCTCCCACGAAGAGGACATCTTTTTCACCGACGCATCTTCCTTTTCGTCGCGGCCCATTTGAGCCTCTGAAGAAGAAGATTTTGATGTCAAAAGAGCGCTCTTTTCTCTTCCCCCAGGAAGCTCTTTACTGTACCCATACTTTTCAAAATCAACATCGTAGGCTTTCAAGAAGTTTGAGATCGTCTCTGAAGGCATGTTCCCGTTTCGCCAGCACTGACTCAACGTCGCTTTGTTCAAATCTTTGTTCCCCGAGATGGAATTGACCACCTCCGGGGTAATTTTAGGCGAGAACTTTTCGCGTAAATACGACATCAAGTTTGGTTGCATCACTGTCGCGTCTTTAGCATTCGATCTCGTGCGAACGTCAACACAAACTCCTTCTTCATCATCGAAACAATCTTCAATGCTAAACACTTTTTCCGCCGTTCGTCCTAAAACGTATTGAGGAACGTGGTGCGTGTGGTCTTTCCCAATAATCATACTCGATCCGTCACTCTCTGTTGGACCTTTCCCGCCGTTTGCACGCGTTAACGTCTCGTCGCATGCCGCAATGCTCCCTTCGCTATACTTACCTACTCGATAACACTCCAGTAAACTATTCTTCAAAACAAACTCGCTCGAATCTTTCAACCAGACGCCAAACTTTTCACAGGACATCCACGACGGTTTCGGCTCATCAAACGTCGCTCGATTTAAAACTTCGTTGTAGTAATACACTTTTCCTTCGCTATTGACGTACGTTTGCCAATTATCCGTCGAGTTTTGCAACAATTCGTACTCCTTCGGGTACTTTCTCAAAAGGTACCAAAAATATTCGCTCTCGGCTCTCGAATACGGATTCCTGACTGTCGTGAATGAATTTTCTAAATACATCTTCCCTTTCGCCACTTTTGGCGGCGAATGAAAATCCTCTGCTTTTCCTACGTCCCACGCCGGGTGCACTTCGTACGGCCTCGCGGCTTCGTTCGACGCCCCGTTCGTTTCTCTGCTGTTACAACTCCCGATTCTCCCGCCGACGTTGGCGACCATTGCCTCCACCGAAGTCCCTCCGGCTTTTGGAATGTGAATGAAAATAGGCAAGTCTTTCCCTTCTCGTTTATTCAATATGTTCTTATCAATCAAATGTTTCTTCCCGTACACTTGGTCGTGCACGCCGACTAAAAGTTCTTCCTCTTCCAACGCTTCCTCTTCCTCCTTCTTCGCCGCCGCGGACGCCTCATTCGTCAAAGAAGTTCCTTCATTTCCATAACCTTCGTGGTCACCTAACGACGCCGCCGAGTGCTCCAAAGACGTGGACACCAGCAACGCGCCGTCGCCGTTAATCTCCACCCGGCCTGTACCGTCGTTCGCTCCGCCGCGCCGCGAAAACATCGCCCTCTGGGCCAATTTCTTCAACTTCCCCATCGCGCTCCCCGCTTCCGGCGACCACTCCCCGTTGTTCGCCGCCACGTTCGCGGACACCGCGCACGCGACGACGATTAAAATCAAAACCTTCACCGCGATAACTTTCCCGACCAGAGATTTCATTTTTGAAGAATATTCTTCGTTGATATCTTCTTCTTCGTCTAAAATTGAGCCGCGCTCTTTCGTCGTCCTCGCCCGCGGGGAAGGCGCCGCTGGTTTGCTGGGCAACAGCAACGCCGTCTCATCGTCATCGCTTCCTCGGCGGCTCTTTTCCATGTCGTCGTCGCGCGGTGGTTGCCCTAAACACCGTAGTATCGTTTACCTACGTCTCTCTCTCTCTCTCTCTCTTTCTCTTTGCACGACGCGCTAAAGCGCCTCTTTTCTTCGAATGGAAAATGGAGTTTTTTGCTCGTGGGGGGGCGAGTGCTGATTGATTCAGAGGAAGACACATTTTTTACAACTAAGTACCACGCGAAGGTTCTAAAAAATCTTCTCTCGCGCTACCGCCACACATTTTAAAAGACATCGTCGTCGTCGTCGTCGAAGAACTCTTCGTCGTCGTGATAGTCTCCTCCGTCGTTCGCTGCTAGGCCGTCGTTCTCGTCCTCGTCGTCCTCGTCGTCGCGGTTATTTTTATCGCCGCTTTTCCTTTGCGTTTTTCGGTCCTCGTATCGCTTCGCGTGGACTTCGCCGAACACCTCTCGGGCTAAGGTTTTGGAGACGTTGCGGTCGTTCTCGTGCGCTAAACCGACGCCTTCGTAGAGTTGGCGGAAGATTTTCTTTGATGGGACGACGCCGAGTTGGTTGACGAGCTCTTTGACGATGGCGGGCGCTTGCGCGGCAAACGCGCCGGAAGCGGCGGCGCATTTGAACAAGGCGTCCAGCGTGTCCGAGGACAGCGGCGTTGCCGGGTTGTTTTTTACGAATCGGGAGACGCGTTTGCGAGCTTCGGAGATGTGACGGAGTTCGGCGCACGCTGCGACGCACGCGTTTAGCGCGTAGAGGTTTGGATGTCTGTCCTTCTTGTCCGAGGTGCTCTCGTAGACTTCGTCAAAGATGCGCAAGGCTTCGTTCGGGTCGAGCTTCGATAAACATTGCACGCACGTCGCGTAAAATCGATCGTCGGCAATATCGCTTTTTGCTTTGAAATGCTTCTCGAATAGATTGACGATTTCACCCGGTTGACGCAATTTACCTCTCGCGAGCACGAGCGCCGTCAAGGATTCCGACGTGTGCGCCACGCCGTGTAAATCCATCTCTCTTTCGGCTTCGTCAACGTATTCTCGAGCTTTAACTAGTAACGGGTCGCCGCAAGAGTCGTTCATATCACTCAAAGCCGTCTGTATCATGTCCTCCCTTTTCTCACCGTGCGTGGGATACGGCAAATGTGCCAAGACGTCCGAAACTTCGCGTCCTCGTCGTTCGCACGCGAGAAAGAGTTCTAAAAAGGTCACCGCGTCGGGCGTGATGTTTGAGGACGCCATGGACTTGTACGTTTTAAACGCAGATTCGACGTCATTGTTTCTCGATAAAGCACCAATTAACGCGTTATACGCAACGACGTCCATTTTCACGTCCAAGCTTTGCATTCGGAGTAAAATGTCTGACACGCGTCGACGACGATCTTGGACTAAACGTAAAGTGGCGCCGTCCCGTTCCATCATGGAAGCGTAGAATTTTCCAGCGAGAACGAGTTCCGTAACGAAGGAAGCCGCATCAGGAACGATGCCGGCGTCTAACATTCGCTCTCGCAACGCTTCTACTCTCGCAAAGGTCGCATCCAATCGATCTTCCAGTTCATCTCCGTCTTCTTCCTCGTTGATGTCGTCTTCGATGAATGTTTTCCGGGTAATCTCTTCTTCGTCCTCGTGCTCCAAAGCTTCTTCCGGTGTGCCGATGGTTGCATCGATATTCGCGGTTGTTTGATCTCTTTCTTTTTGTTCATCGTGGGAGCGATGATGGTGCGTCGGGGATAAGAACGCGTTCAATTCCGCGCGCATCAACGCCGTGAACGAATACACATCCGGTCGCACCTCGTTCGCCGTCATCATCTGAAACGCCTCTTTCGCCCTCGCCACATCCCCTCTGTTTGCGAACATCGTCGAAACGGCGTTACACGCCGCGCGGACTTCTCTTTCGTGCGCGCGAATGGCGTATTGTGACGCTAAGTCGAGCACAATTTCCTCATTTTCTTCTTCGAGGTATCGGTCTTTCATGAAATCCTCGCCGTTCTCGGTGCTAAAACTATTACTATCTTCGTCGTAACGGGTGACGCTCCCTCCTCCAATCACTTGATGCTGCCTCGCGTTTGCAGTTTCTGTGCGCCATGATTTCCAAGGATTTCGGGCATCTTTATTGCTATCTTTTCTGCGCGATTTTTGCATCGCGTCGCGTCTTTTCAAAAACTGTGCCGCCGCCAAACCTCGAGCGCCGGACCACCCGGTGCGATACTTGACGTTGTACCTTTCCGAAAACTTTGCTGTTGGCACGGAATCAGAATACACGCGCTTGCCTAACCTCCATAACAAAGTGTCGAGCGCATTTTCAGCCATCTCCATGCTTTTTTTAGACGCGGCGGATTCTTTGCCGCCTTTCCTAACAAACTTTCTATTCGCAATTTTACAGTGAGCCGAAACGCGCTCGCTGTGCGCCCACATGGATTTGTGTTCGTTTTTAAACATTTGCCAAACTTCTTCAACTTCGCGAGAAGTTCCGTTTGCGCACGTCCCTACCAAGCGCAGTTTCGATTCTAACGCGTCCGCACCGGGCGTTAAGTTTGGTTGGTTCATTTGAAACATCAACACTTCCGTGGCTTGGAAAATCTCTCGACTCGCGTGTGTCGCCGCGTACCTCAACAAAGTGGTAAATAATTTTACTGGCAACGCCGTTTGCGGTGCCGGTTGGTGCATCGATCGCGTTGCTGCCGTGTTCATGTCATCTCCTACGGGAAGATCCGCGTCTGCATCTTGCTCGTCGAAAATCTCGCTCAATGGCACTGCCTCTCCCGGCGCTTTCAAATGCACGTCCCATCCGCTCTCCGCGCCGCCGCCGCCGCCGCCCCCGCCCCCTACCGACGACGACGGCACGCCCAAACAGTGCATCTGCAACCACTCGAAAGCTTCTCTCACCCTCCCACTCCTACAAAACGCCAACAAAATCCCGTGATGCGTCGTCACGTCTGGCACCACGTTATCCGCCACCATGGCGCCCACAATCTCCAACGCCGCCTCCGGGTCGCCGCCGTCCGCCGCGCAGTGCACCAAAACATTATACGCGCCTCGCCCGGGATATTTATGATGCTTCCTCAACACCTCGAACGTTTCTTGAACCGCTTTCACGTCTTTCTTTTGCCTGTGTCGTCGCATGGTCGCGACTAACGTGCGTCTTTTCAGCTCGGGCGGTAACCGCGAGTCGTCCACGTCTCGAAACGAAGGCGGTCGTTGTCGCGCGCTCGCGTCAACTCCTTCTTCTTCTTCTTCATCACTCTCTTCTGCGTTCGTGCCGTAACTCAAAACGCCGCTCGGCGGCGCCCACGTCGACGTCGTCAACGATCCATTCGCGGGGCGTTCTCTTCTTCCCTCTCTCCGTCCTCTCCCGCTCTTCTTCTCCCGCGAAGACGACGACGACGACGACGACGACGACGACGACGACGACGACGATGCAGCGGGGAAAGTTGTTACTTCTCTCCTCGAATAATAATAGCGATGATGGAAAAATCGTTCTTCTTCTTCTCGTCGTCGAGAAGGCGCGCACCAAGAGTGGCCGTTCGAAGAAGAAGAAGAAGAAGAAGACACCGCGCGATGATTCGTGCCGTTCCGCAGCAGAGACGCCGCTCTTTTCGCCGCTGAACACCCCCGGCGCATGTGTCGTCGATTTTGAGCCTTTTTTTATGGAGGTTTTTGGAGCTTAAAAATCGTCATTTTTTAGCGCGAGCGCTGCTCGTATTTTTGAAAAAAAAAAAGAGACACGCATGTCCTCTTCTTCCATCCATCTTCCGCCACCGCCGGCGAAAAAGATGCGAGGAGAGGGAGAAGAAAGTCCTCTGCGGCGACTGTGGGAACGGGGCGGTGGGTGCGAGGATATTTGGCGCGCGCACGTCGCGACGAAACTGAACGATTCGGACGCGAAGTTTTTCTTCGAAGCTAGCAGGTAGGTGATTTGTGATCTCACTTTTTTTTTCTATCGTGCGATGCGTGTACTAACTGACGATGTTTGAACAGGAGCTGTCGGGACGCGGTGAGACGACTGGGCGTCAACGTTGGGAAGAAGTTCAAGATTGGGGAGTTGTCTTCGATCGAAACGCTCTCGGAAGCATTCGATAAGTTTGTATCTTCTGACTACGCCAAGCAAATATTTCTCTTCAAAGTTGCTCAAACGGGAAACTTTGATTTCGTCAAATACTTTTGGAAGGTGAAGAAATGTCGTAAATCGTTTCGAGTCGCCAGCGGTGCGGCAAGCGGTGGTCATCTCGAGTTGCTGAAGTATTTACACGAGAAGAAATGGAAGGTTGAAAATAATGCTGGTTGTAGTGCCGCAGGAAATGGTCATCTCGAGTGCTTCAAGTACTTGATCGAGGAAGTAAAACTCGGTTCTGGTTACAGTTACGGTTTTGATTACCATGCAGCTAGTTACGGTCATCTCAACATTCTTCAATACTACGTCGACAGAGACTTGATGAAAAGTACTTACGCCTGCAGAGGTGCAGCCAAGAATGGCCAACTCGAAGCGTTGAAGTTTTTGCATGAAAACGGTTGGAGTTGGCATTACCTCACATTAGAAGAAGCACGAAATTCCGGTCACTTGGACTGCTATAACTACGCGAAAGAACATGGCTGCCCGGGAGAATAATATGAGAGAGAATGCTCAACTTTAAAGAGAGAGAGAGAGAGACGCACTGAAACTTACTCAATACAATCATCGAAAGAGAGACAACATCGTAATATCGAAACACGCGCATCAATCACATCTGATGGCTGAAATTTAAAAAAAATCAACCTTTCGCCGCGTGCTCGCGTAACGCTTTGAATTTTCATTTTCGCTAAAAAGAAAAGAGAGAATACTCTTTCTCGCGCCGTCAGATTTTCTTCTTCCAAAGATGGCGACGCCCGCGAAGATGTCCGCGGGAAACAGCGACGACCGCACCGTCGCGACGAAATCTTCTTCTCACGTGATATTCTTGATCGACGGGTCGGCGCAATCCGTGTCGCAAGAGGGCGACCAAAATTTCAACGGTTTGCGCGATTGTGATTCGCATGTCGTGAAGAGGAGAGTCGAGATATTGGTGGACGTGGCGAAGACTTTAGCCGTCGAAGGTTTCGGATGGAGAAAAGACGACGAGGAGAACGTGAGAAAACGGTTCGGTTGCATTTTCTACGACGCTTCGAACGCGAGAGAGAGCGGCGATGCGCTCGCGAGGACGAAGCAAAAGAGAAAAAGATTGGGTTGTTCGATGCAAGATCTAAAATCTGTGCTGCAATTTTTCGCGACGTTGAAACACGAGGAACATGAGACGAATTGTGCGTTTCAATCGTTGCAGCAAGCGGTGTCGCAAGCAGTGTTGATGTTCAAGGCGTCGAAGACGACGGAAAATGACGGAACTCGGGATCTCGTCGTCTTGAACGCGACGGAAGGATTACAGAATTTGAGCCTCAGGGAAATGATGGTCGACAAGTTGGAAAAAATGAAGGTAACGAGAAGCGCCGTATTTTTCCATGGAGATCACGCGTCGCCGTCGTCGAGTTGTTTGTGGCCGACTGCTATCGAAGGTTTAAAGAATTCTTCAGGCGTTGCCGCTATATGCAATTTGAGACCGCATCAAGATATGTTCTTGAGGCAGTCCGAGAGATGCTTGCGAGCCGAGCTAGAGTGTGGGGGCGTTTTACTCGAAAGAACGGACGAAGAGGAAACGAATGGAGAGACGACGGAGCAGAAACGGATAGAAGACGCGCTAAACCGCAATAGAATACTAGAAAAGAATCGAGTGCAAGAGAATGCGATGTTTCCAACGAAATTGAGCGACGATGATTGTGACGGAAGTCACGAAGAACTACAACATCAGAAACAGGTCGTTCGATACGCTGAAAACTGTGCCGCCCAGTTTTCAAAGTTTGACGTTCTCGAAGAAAGACTCAGTAGTCTCAACCCGGCAACGTCTCTGCGAGTGCCTATACTCATGTTGCGAGAGAATAACGATTCGAACCGAGACAAAAATGAAGAAAACGGTGCGAAAGAAAATCAAGAAAGCAACAGCGGCGATGCGTTTATCCATCACGTGGATGTCGAACTAGAGAACATTCCGAAAGTGCTTCACGCTTTGCACGAACCGCTGCTCGTTCTCACCGAATGTTCGCGCATGCGACACGATAAATCAAAAAAGGTTCGAGCTTTGCACGGTACGTCTGGTGACGTGATAGTTCGCCAGGAGCACTTCTTGGGCAACAAACAGGAGCCGAAAGTTATCATCGAGTTCAGGAAAAACGACGGCGGTATCGATCGCATCGCTTCGTTCAATCGAAGCGCCTCGAAATCGGTTTCGTTGATCTGGCCTCTGAAAAACGCCGACGCGCGTGTTTTTTGCTTAAAGCACGAGTTTGCAAAGTATAAAAAGTTCTTTTACTTTCACGAGGGTGGAGAATCAAACGCGGAACGCGTGGCTCAGTTCCGAGCGATACTCGAGAATCCACCGTCCCTCGAAGAGCTTTCTGGCGTTCAATCTTCGAAGACGCTGCGAGACATGGCGTTAGCTGCGCCAACTTTATTGAATTTGATGTGTAAGCCTATAGAATCTAGACCTCCTCCTATTCAGATTCCGGAGTCGTCGCCTTCTTCTTCAACTTTCACTTTAGAAAAATACAGGCAACTCGAACTGGAACAAAAAGAGCGGCGAGAAAAAATCCGAGCGGCTTTGACGAAGCGGAAGAACAAGAGTAAAGCAGAAGAGGAACCGCGGAAATCTACTCCCCCGCAACAAGTCATAACCGACAGACTCCAAGCCTTGCGAGAGGAGCTCGAAATTCGATTGAAAGAAACCGAGCAGGACGCCAAAGCGGCCCAGAAGACGACCAAAAAGTACGAAAGCGCGAAAGAAGAAGAAGAAGAAGAAAACAACACCGAAGACGAAGGAGCGAGCGAAGCGAGAACGAGCGAAAACGAAGAAACCGACGACACGGCGGGCAAGAAAATAAACAGAGGAAACCTGCTCTCTTTCTTCGAGTTACGGAGAAGAAGAAAAAGAAGAAGCGAAATACGTAAAGGTCTGTTGGAATAAAATTAAACCCGTGATGTGTGTTAGTATATATTGAAACAAACGGCGAGAGCGAAGACGCGCATCCTCTCTCGCTTCTCTTAATCATTTTCCAACTCAATGACTCCCTTCTAAGCTATAAAACCTCAACCCGCAATACTTACACTTCGCTGGATTCTCCGCGCTCGTATCCGCCAACGTGTAATACGTCGCCGGCGCCCCGAGCGCCGCGCCTTCCCCGAATCTCTCCTTACACGCCCCGGGCGAGTGGCAGTTCACTTTCCCTCCGTTCACGCCAATCGGCGCGACTTCCGCGATCCAATCCATCGGCGCTTTCGACGTCTCCGACTCGAGCCATTTCTTCGTGTGCGGAGTATCCGACGGCGCGTACGAAGGGCGTTTCGATTGCACCGGCTGGTGGTGCTTCCATTCGGTAGACACGTTTCCTCCTCCACCGGAGGAAGAGGTCGAAGCGAACGCCGAGGAAGCGGATCTTCCCCGGAAAACGATGCGAGCGTGAGTCGTCGTCGTCGCGGTAATACCAGCATTGCTTCGAGGAAGAACGAACCGCGAGGAGAGGTTGGCGACGAGCGACAGCGAAGATCTTTTCATGATGACGATGAATGTGCGCGTGCGTTCTCTCTTCCTCTCTCTCTCTCTCTCTCTCTTCTGTTTCGTTGATGTTTTATCACGCGTTGTGTGAGAGCGTAACGAGGTTTCTGCGTGATGTGCGTTTTTGCTAAACCCTAAACCCTAAAATTTGTTTCCAAAAACACGGCCGGGAGAGAACTCTTCTCGTATTGCATCAAAGAGAGAGAGAGAGAGAGAGCGTCGAGAGATTACATGCTCCTCGCGAGAAGGACCGCCACTGCTCTTTCCCGCTTCTCTTCTTCGGTTTCTTATTCTTCTTCGCGTAAAAGTCGTCGCGGAGCAGCTCCTCCTCGTTCGAGGTCATCTCGTTCTTCTTGTTCTTCTTCTTCTCCGTCGTCGTCGTCGTCGTCGGGGAAGAGGCGAGTGACTTCTTCGAGCTCTTCTGCGGCGGCGGCGGAGTCTTCTTCCTCGGAAAAAGAAGAACGAAAAGAAGCGATGACGACGACAAACCCGCGAGCGCCGAGAGGCGAA
>Ga0255764_10004908_pt1 | contig 10404 bp, 2 predicted proteins | sample 071ome_30_FD_179964 | JGI IMG/M metagenome (GOLD analysis project Ga0255764, IMG submission 179964) | Coastal salt marsh microbial communities from the Groves Creek Marsh, Skidaway Island, Georgia - 071406AT metaG (version 2) | ecosystem: Environmental > Aquatic > Marine > Intertidal zone > Salt... | reverse complement strand
CGGCGATAATTTGGACGACTCTCCAACAAACCGGTAAACCATCGCACAAGACTCTCAATTCAAACGTCCCAGCTCGAGTCATTTTTGAAGTAAAATCTGTCTGACGCGACGTTGCGCCAGTAACATCAAAGGCGAAGAATTCTGGACCTTGCGCTTGCACTTGAATCGCTTGACCTTCTTCCCAGGATGTTTCGTTCCCGAATCGATCTCTCGCGGTGACGCTAACGAGGACGTTTTCACCCGCTGGTGCAACCCAGGATGCTTTAGAGCCGCTGTTTTCGTCGTAATCGTCGCCGATACGCTGACGAGCGCCGACAACGATCAAGTCGCAATTTTGAGGTTCCGCAATTGCGGCGACCAACGGAATTTCGAATACACCTCTCGGTAAAGGAAAGAGCATCGTACCATCTGCAGCGTTGACCTTTTGCAAGGATTTTGGTAACTCACTGATGGATTGGCCGCCAGCAATAGCTACCGCCGTGCGCTCTTCGAAGGTAATTTGTGAGTTGCGCTCATCGTAGCCCTTCTTTTGCGCCGATTTTACCGCTCCGGCTAACGCATCGTCTCTCTCTAGACCTTTGTTCGCGACTAGAATGCGCCTCGTTTTACCTTTATCATCGATAATTGTTTTCGCGTGTTCGTCATACTCTGTCGTTTTTGCTTCAATACGCTTCTGTCTTTCGGCTTTGGAATAGATATCCTCACCCTCATGACTTTCAACGCTTGGTAGCGCTTTCGTTTTGCCTTCTGTGCGACCGTAATGCATCAATTCTTCAGCTTCTTCATTCATGAATGGCAATAAAGGTGCGTCAGCAACGTAGACACCCAAGTTGTACGTCCCAGCAACCGTCGCCGTGTACCTGATTTCACACGTACCATTACCAAGTTCTAAAGATTCCACTGCCACTTCGGCGTTGTTTGGACCAACGCCATAGCCATACAAAGGCGCTAAACCTTCGCGTCGCGGAACTCTATTGCCAAATCGATCGACACGAGTGACCGTGAACGCGAGTTGTTGCCCAGCAATCCATCTAGTGTGCGTGGCGCCGTCCACGCGGCACTTGGCGTAATCTACTCTCCCTGGGACGCAATTCGCTCGAAACGTTGCCGCTTCTGAACCAAGGAAGAGCGACAACTCAAACGGGCCGGCGCGTTCGACGACGTAAGCGGCCTCGTAAGTCCCATCGCCTAAATCGAATACCTTACCTCTGGTGGTATCACCACCACTTCGGATGGCCAAACCCAGTAATGCACCTCCAGTAAATAATCGGTTACCTCTTGAGTCTCTCGCCTCGATCAAAATCGTTGCCTTCTCACCAGCAACTGCGCCCTGTAAACCTGGACCGGAGAGACGGCACATGGGTAAACTCAAGTTCTGCGCTTCAACATCGACAATCAACGGCGATCCAACGATGGGTTCACCATTAATTGTAGCAACGATTTCGTGACGCCCAACTTCCCACCACCTCGCAGAGGCTTTGTAGCGAGCGCCTCTCTCGGCAAAGGAGACAGCCAAAGTGTGAGACGCACCAGATGGCGCGATTAAGTGCACAGAGCACGCCTCTTTTCCGGACATGCCTCTACCAGTCGATTCAAACTCCAAAGATTGGACGTAAATGTCTCGCAATGAGCCGCACGTATCAAAAACAACGTTGTCGTTACCATTCCCAGCGGCAATTAAACCAGCGACGCGATCGACGTACTTCGTATGTTCTATTCCAGGTGCAGCGCGTAAAACACACCCGGATGCCGAAACTGGACCGTAAGTAGCAATCAACTCGACCGTGGATTCTTTAGCGACTTTACCGTTGACTACCGCAGAACACGTGTATCTCCCAGCCGTAGGGACAACAAACTCCGCGGTGTACGACCCATCACCGTGGTCGTGGACGTCCAAACATGTCGATTTGTTCCCAGACGAAGAGACAATGTTCAAATCGACACGGTCGCCACCGCCGTGGCAATTATTGCCATACTTATCTTCGGTTTGAACCGTGAGCCTGGTGACATGTCCGGCCAAGACGCCAGCTAAAGCGTCTCCACGTAACGTCGCTCTTCCGGTCACGCACGGTCCAGGAAACACATGCAATGCCAAAGGAGAAACAGCAATGGGAATGCCGTCTACGGCAACATGGACGACGTAGCTTCCAGCTCTCGGGCAAATCGTGCGCAAAATGACACGCCCGCCGCGCATGTCTGCGACTTCAAACGCTCTTTCTTGAGGTATATGCGCTGGTCCGGATGCAGACACAGTCACTGTTTCGCCTTTAAAGACAGTTGGGTTCCCGTATCGGTCGCACGCGTCGACGAGGGCAGTGACTTCTTCACCGGCCATAGCGGCGCAAACAAGCGGAGACTTTTTACTCTTGTCTCCTTTCGCTCCATTGAAACCGTTGTCTAATTTGAAGCCTTTCGTTGACGATGTCAAGGTTTGCAATGCAGCCTTGCACCCGGCGTGCGAGAGTTTCCCAGTTACCATTGCTGCTTCAAATGGAGTCGTCGGAATGATTTCATTCGTATCCACACACGAAACAGTGATGGTATACACTCCGGTGGTGTTTGTTTCGAGCTCAAACTCAACTCGACCATCCGGCATAGGCAAACGCTTGTTGGACACCTTCACCGTCCCCGGGCCAACGCATCGAACCTTGAAGTCCAACACGCAATCATTCGCGTCAATTTTGTTACCGTAGCTGTCCACGAGTTGCAGACGCAACAATCCGCCTTCTCCAGCTTTCCAGTCGTCTAAACCTGACTTATCAAGAGTAGATTTGAGCACGTCGCAGTCACCAGCATAGCACGTCGAGTCATAAATGACCTCTTCCGAGTTGCCGAGTACAACAACTTCGACTGGACCAGCCGTATTGGAAATGTAGATGATTTCATAATCGCCATTACCCCTGTCTTTAATCTCACCTTCTATTGGTTCGAGTTGGGATGCGAGCTTTGAATCCGCCGGACGCGTGAAAACCGAGAGTTGAGCGCCGCCGTGCGGGATGCGGGAACCGCCCTTTTCTCTCGCTTCGATAACGATCTTCGCCGGAATGCCCGCAATACATTCATATTCGGCAAATTTGACCGTGCATTTCGGTAAACATAATGTTGAGCGGTTCAAGATGCGATCTTTCAAGTCGCGCCTTTTTAATTGCTTCATCATGTTTTGAATCATTTGCTCTGGCATCAAAGATACAACAGAAATAGCCAAGTTTGGATCAATATCCTCAATTAAAGCTGCCGCATTTTCCGGAGATAAACCGCCCGCATACAACGCGGTGGCGTTGGCCAATGACGATTCGGAGTCTAAATCGCCGCCTCTCAAATTACGCAACATTTTATTCACCTCATCCGGCGACATGCCGCGTAATCCGCGACACGCATCCTCCGGAGAAAGCTTGCCTAAAATATCGTGAGCGTTCATCAATCCTTCACACGCTTTACCCAAAGCTTCTAAAGGATCAATGAGCGCCAGATTCTCTGCGTTTAAAAACTGAAACATTCCAGATAAATCGCAATTACTATCGGGCTGTAATGAAATTGAGATGGCTTCTGCGGCGAGCACCGGATCTAACAAGTTGGCCGCATTGGCCGCCAGCTCGTGACCATTCTGCTTACATAATTGGCAAAAAGCGCGTTCAACGGTCGTTGAATCTTGATCTTTAAGCAAATCAGCAAGCTCTTCAGGGGTCATTTCTAACGCCAATCGGCCAAAGGATTTGTTGTCCAATAAGAAAGGCAAAGCTGCGATGCGTTGATCCTCTCGACAGCATCGGAAAAATCTCAACGCATGATTCGAGTTCGTCTCGTCTTTAGTTTGCATATCTCCGCCCGTATCATCCGCCGAAAGCAAGGCATACACGACAACCGAGACATCTTCACCGTCGGCATCGTCAAAGCCAGCTTCGTAGAGTGCACATCCACCTTTACAGGATATGTCCGTCATCACTGGCGCTAAATTTTCTAAGCGTTCTAAAGCGTTCTGTCGTCTAGTTTGTCTTTCATGAGCCGGCAGGGAAGGATCGGAAAGCCATGCATTCGAGCATCCGGCAATTAAATCGATCCAGTTCCAACCGTCTTCACTTGTTGGCTCGCTAAATCCATCTTTTCTGCGAATGGTATCACTTGCTGTCTCGCTAAATCCATCTTTTCTGCGAATGGTGTCATTTGTTGGCTCGCTAAATCCATCTTTTCTGCGATTTTTGTCGATCATGTCTAAAATTTCCACGCGCTCTTTCACGTCCAGATCTCGCATGGCTTTCGGTACTAGCCTCGGCGGTAATCGTGCTAAAATGCCAGCTTTATTCTCTTTTTCCTTACACTTTCCGACTACATCGGCGATATCGATGTCTTCACATAGCTTATCCAAGTTTCCACGGTCTAAGTTTTTCAAAAGTGGTCCTAAATCTTCGGGGCTTAATTGCTTCAACGCGTCAAGGAATTTCGCGTTGTCTTCCGGATCCGCCGCGGCTAATATTTTTGCCAAGTCATTCGTGCTCATGGCGAGGAGAACGTCTGTTGGATCACGCGTGGTACCTAAAATATCTGCTGCATCTTTCGGAGGAAGTTCCGAGAGAATTTCAGCGCAAGTTCCAGGCATGACGCCACTCAACATTCTCGCAACGTTTTCCACGTCTTGGCCCTGGATGGCGTCCGCGGCATCCTTCGGTGACAGGTTCGAAAGCGCTTGCGCGGCGCCTTCTGGGAGAAGGTTTGGTAACATATCAGCAATCTCTCTCGCAGAGAGATTTTCTGCAATTTGCGGCAACGCCATGAGGATTTCAACGTTATATGGCGACCCAATGATAGCTTCTTGGCTTAAATTGACCGAAATCGTGTGCATGCCAACTTGTGTCCAGCGGTACGTGCCAGTATACACGCCGTTCTCGAACGTCAATTTTACCTCGGCAACTTCACCAGATGGTAACAAAATGCGAGTAGTCATGGCTTCGGTACCATTAAATCTGCGACCGACTGAAGTATCGTTCACTGTTCCAGCGCCAGCGTGGTTCGGGTATATCGTAATTGTGCCGTTTTCAAAGCACACGACGCCGCCTAAATTGTCCGAGCCGAGTCCGACGAACGAACACTCTTGCGCTAAAACCGGACCGTATTCTGCTAAAATCGATTGAACGTCCGAGCGACCACTTTGTCCATTGACGACTAATTGACAGTCCCACATCCCTGGTTTGTCGAGTTTGAATTCGCACCCGTACGTCCCGTCGGAATGGTCAACTACTTTCGCTGTAACCACGGAACGTCCATCTGGTGAAATTAAAGTCATGTCTAAAACGTCACCACCAGTGGCTCTTAAGTTGCCAAACTTATCCGCGGCGTGAATGGTAAGATGGCTCGGCCGTCCGACGCGAACGCCCGCGGCAGCCTCACCAAATACCATGCACTTACTCGGATCCGTGGCTCCCGGAACGACGATGAGAATGCGCGGATACCCAGCCAATGGTTCCTCTGCAGCTTCGGCAGAAAGCAAATATGAACCCGCGGTTTGAAAACTTGCCGATAAGGTTGCTTCAGCTCTTGGACCTCCACGATTTACAAATTGGTACTCTTCGTCATCCATGACCGCCGTGAAAAATATCGACTGATCACTCGTGAACGACGTCGCGTTGCCGTATATATCTTTCGGGGAAACGTTCGCAACAATTTCGTCACCGGCGACCGCGACTAACGCATCGCTGTCAGGGGAGGCGAGTTGTGCACCATAAATTGAAGTCACGCACGCGGATCCAGCAGCGATACCTGGCGTGACAACAATTTCAAAAGGGGCGCCCGGTAATGAATCCATATGTTCACCTCCCGAAACGGAGACAAAGTATCGACCAATGATCGTACACTTAACGACGACGTCAGATCGACCGTTGGAACCGTCTATGACGTCGCACTTCGCTAAACCTGGACCGTCGATGGTACACCGAAATGCCAATTGACCTTGCCTCGAAGGGCAATCGTTCCCGTACGCATCTCTTCTTTGAATAGTCACTCTGCCTTCTTTACCTACAATTAAATCGAGATTCGAGTCTCCAAGTAGGACGCACGATTGAATCACCGCCACGTTTGGTTCGCAAATAGCTTTCATGTTTAATTCTTCTTCGCCTAACGCGACGATGAGTTCGAAATTCCCAGCTATTTTGCACACGTACGAAGCTTCATAGGAACCGTTCCCGAAATCAATAATCTCACCTCGGAATCGTTCGTCGTTTCCAGCCTTTGTTTTACACTTGAACGAGACTTCTAAGTCAAAACCGCCTTCCCGTAAACGATTACCTCTTTGATCTCTCGTTTCGATGATGAATGTCGCTCGTTCGCCGGCGATGCACTTGTGCGCTCCCGGGCCCGTAATTTGCGAAGCGGCTAGGCATGCAACTTCCGGGGCAACTTGCACCGCGTGAGGAGCACCAGGTAACGAACGACCGTCTAAGGTGACGGAAACCCAATTCTCGCCAACTTCTGGCCAGCATATAGTCCCAACGGCTTCAATCGATCCTGGTTGACACTCGATGGGAATGCCGACGGATACGCCCGACGGTGCCGTGAGTTTCACTTGAAAACCTTCCGCACCCGAAAATTGGCGTCCATCTTCCGGTCGAGCGATACGCACGCGAACGGGGGCATATCCTCCGCATGGCTGCGTACCTTGCGGCAAATCCAAAATCAAATCTGTTGCCGTTAGCGGTCCATGCGAGACGACGAGTTTGTGCACTTCGTTACTTAAACGTCCATTGTACGCACAACGAAGCATCCACACACCCGCGGTTGGGCAGGAAAAGTCGAGCAAATACGACCCATCACCGTGGTCGGTTACCTTGCAACTCGCTCGTTCGTTTGTTTCCGTGTGCACGACAACCGCTTCGACGTCGTCCCCTCCTCGAGCTCGAGGATTGCCAAATCGATCGATAACTCGGACGTTAATTTTACAGTTTCTGTTTACCATCAATCGCAGCGAGCGGTTACCCGGGACCAACGTATCTGTCGCTTCTACGCCACCATCTACGTTTTCAAAACGTAACTGTCCTTGCATCGGCGCTTGTTGGATTTCGTTGTTTTGACCTTCGCCTTTGTACACAAACGCGCTGTCGGCGTTGTAATCGTACCCGAGTGCCCCAGCTTGAATTCTACTCGTAGTGTTGTTTACGCGAACATCATCCTCGCTGGAATACATAGAGTCTCTATCTTCGTCATCGTCGTCGTCGTCGTCGTCGTCGTCTTCACGGTCGTACGAAACGTTCGCTTTCTTCGACCTCTTCTTCGCGGTCGAGTACGGCGCCACATCCGAGGACGCCGTCGGATCCGACCCTCTCTGTGGTGGTGAAAGATCCTCCGAAACCGATGCAAAACTTTCTTCTCCTTCTTCTCCTTCGATGACGGATTCTAATTCCGCGTCTTGCTGTTGTCTCTTGTTCTTTCTCGCCGTCCTCGTCGTCGAAACGTCTTCGGCGTCCTCGTCGCCAAAGTCGCTCAAATTTGCGATCGACGCGTCGCTCGAAATTTCCGAAAATGCCACCCCTTCCGCCAGCGGTATCGCGCGCACGGAAAATTGCAAGTGCGTCAGCGCTATAGTCCCACCTTTCCCAGTTTTCAACGGCACCGTCTTTGTGATTTCTTTCCCAGGGGAGAGGCAAAAATCCATCAAATCGATTTTGCTCTCCGCGTACACTCTGGATTTGGTTTGCGAGATAATTTCCTTCACGGTCATCAACGCCGGCTTACTCTCGTACTCCCCGGTCTTCGGATTGACAAATAAAGTCGCGGACATCTCCAACAATTCATTTTCAAACGCGCACTCGCCTTTGCTCGCCTCCACGGCTGCCGTCTTCGCCGTTTTCGAGCCTCGTTTCAGCGTCAATTGCAAGCGCTTCGTCCCGGGAAGAAGATTATAAATGGTATGTATTTTCACCTCGAATTTGTACTTGTCGGCCTTCCAGCCGAGCGTTTTCGCTCTCGTGCTTCGAGAGAACATCTTTGCGCGCGACTCTCTCGTACCAAACGCGCGCGTAAAGAAGTCGAAGATGTCCTCCGGGAGCGCGGTGAACTGTGAGAAATTCGGAGCCGCGCTTTGGAAAAATGTGGACGACGGACTTTTCGAGATGCAACCCTAAACGTGCCTTTTCTAAATTTAGGGTTCTACTAGATTTTAAGTGGGCACACGCCCTTCCAAAAACGCTTCCCCCGCGCGTGTTAACAGCGAACGCGCGGGCACGCGCGCGCAGAGAAAGAGATAGGGAGAGAAAGCGCGTCTTTTTGTGACCGCGAAGAGTGAGAAAACAAAAACGCCCCCTCATTTGGCAAATTCGTCCCCTCCGCCCCACCCCGTCGAAAGCCAAACAAAACAAACTAATGCCGAGACACACGAAAGACGTGAATAAGTGCACCATCTACGTGCTGAAATTAAAGCAACGTAAGTGGTACATCGGCCGAACGAGCAAGTACGACAGAATAAAGAGGGTATTGCAGCACTTCGGCGAGAAGGGCGGGTCGCAATGGACGAGGAAATATAAACCGGTTCGCGTGGAGAAAATGATAAAGGACGAAACGAGACGAGCGGAGGACAAGGTGACGAAAGATTACATGGACAAGTATGGCGTTGAGAACGTGCGAGGAGGCGCGTATTGCCAACTCGAGTTGAGCGAGGAACATCTAAGAGCGCTGCGTTTTGAGAGCGTCGCCGCGAACGACGAGTGCTACGTTTGTAATGAGAAAGGTCATTTCGCGGCGCAGTGCCCTGAAAACAGATTCGAGGAAGACGAAAAAGAAGAAGAAGTGGAGTACTTTTGCGAGATGTGTGTCGAGTGTGGCACTGAGTTTTACAGCGAGAACGAGTACAACAAGCATCGAAAGGATTGTAATCCGTCGACAAATTTTAACCCTTTCGTGATTACGAACAACTTCATGCCATCCGATGCTGCAATCCCCATTTTAGGTGAGCGCTTGTGCGAGCAATGCAACTCAGTGAGTTTGAATGGAGAACCGGAATGGAAGAAAAAGTGCCGTGAGTGTCATTCAGGCAAGAACGATTACATGCAAAGAGGAGGAAGAGGACATGGAGGAGGAAGAGGACAAAGTTGGCCGAACTACCAAGGCCGCGTATGCAGAAAATGCAACTGGGACATCTCCGACCAGCCAGAGAACCATTACGAGTGCAGATCATGCTACCGTGGGCCTCAAAAAAGAAGGCGGTGACGCGCGTTCTGAAAATATGCTGACCTGGACTAACAGACTAATAATTTTTGGTGACGATGTGATGTGGAAAATATCTTCTGGAACGAGAGAGAAAATTAGGTCAAAAGTGTCCCCCACAAACTGCTTGATAAAAGATACACGCGCTAAACGTCTACAACAAAACGACGATGCAAAGATTCATAAACACCTTTTGCGGCGGCTTAAACAGTCGTTCGCGCAATTCTCAACCAAACTCACCGACGAACAGCTCCGTCGCGAACGGCTCGCTCTTCGTTTGTCTCGACGATGCGTCCACGGTGTGCAACCCGCTCGAGTTGTCCTCCCGGGAAAATAAGACGGACGAAGCGCGCGTGTTCACGCTCGCGGAACACGCCAAGCGCGTGAAATTGCTTCGCGCGAAGCGAGAGCAGCGCTTGAAGCGCGTTTCAAAGTCAGACGCGTTCAAAGAGGCGACCAGGACGTACGAAACCTTCGGTCTCGGGTCCTTCGCCACGTGGGTAAACACCGAAGATGGAATCTCGGCAGCCTCGGACGATGAGGTGACGGTGATGTTCTGCGGGGATTTTTGCGTGCCGAATTTGCACACGCTGGACGACATGCACTCGGCTTTCGTCAGGTACGTTTATCTTTTTCGTTCTCTCGACGCGCGCGGCCTCGTTTTCGTTCTTTTTCTGCGCGTAAATCCGCGCGCAAACTGCGAGGGTGCACAGATAAATATCTCCGAATTTGTCCAATTATTTAACGAACTTTTCCCGAATAAACAAACAAAGTGGGTGGGGGAAGCAAAAAACGAAAACGCACACACCCGCCGATGCCGAAACATGTATTAACGCACACCAAAACTCTTTCTTCTTTTCTAAAATCAGAGGCGAACAGGTGGACGCGTACGCGCAAGTTTCCAACGCGCAACGCATGCTCGATTTTTACCGCTGGTCGAATAATTTTCGCTTGCACCAAGGGAGAACGCACAAGTGCGATCCGGCGCTAAACACGGATTTTATCGCGGCGAAGCTCGAGCAACTCGCCGAGGCGAACGAGGCGGAGGGGAAAAGAGGTTTCGCGTTTATAATTTACGATAAGAAAGCGCACAGATTAATCGTGGCGAGAGATTCGACGAAGAATCCAATGCCTTTGTATTGGGGGCTAGCGCCGGATGGTGAGAAAGGCGATTGCTTGTTCATTTCCACCGAGGAGAAGAACGAGTTGTTTTCGGAG
>Ga0255764_10004899_pt1 | contig 10417 bp, 8 predicted proteins | sample 071ome_30_FD_179964 | JGI IMG/M metagenome (GOLD analysis project Ga0255764, IMG submission 179964) | Coastal salt marsh microbial communities from the Groves Creek Marsh, Skidaway Island, Georgia - 071406AT metaG (version 2) | ecosystem: Environmental > Aquatic > Marine > Intertidal zone > Salt... | reverse complement strand
ATGATATGAACAAAATTAGTCAAGAACACGGCAGTATTTCAACCGGCTCCAAAACTCGATTTTACAAAGTGATCCGACCCAACCAAAGCCTCAACGACCGCACCTTTTTTTGGGTCATCGGTGGATTTGGGCTCGCAAGCTTCGGACTGGGGATCGGCTTCATAATCGTGGGGGCTTGGCCGGTATTTGGTTTTTTTGGTGTTGACATACTCTTAGTCTACATTGCCTTTCGACGAATCTACCGATCTGGCGAGAAATATGAAACGTTGCATCTTAGCAGAACTCTTCTTCAAGTGGAGCAGATAAGTTCCAAAGGCAACCGCGTAGCTAAATGTTTTAACCCTTACTGGGTAATAATAGAATTTCACCAAGGGTCTCGAACGCGCGACAGTCTCTGCTTGCGATCTCACGGGGAATCTCTGGAGATAGCCAGCTTTTTGAGTGCGGATAGAAAAAAGGAATTAGCCAATCAACTTTGCTCAGAGATTAAAAAACTTAAGAGCGAATAGAAGCAGCTGTTATGTCGGCAATTTCCTAAGCTAACTCAGTCAAACCAAGTACATCTGCCATAGTATAAACTCCGGGTGCTTGATCTTGAGCCCATCTCGCAGCTCTAACCGCCCCTCTCGAAAAAATCGCCCGACTAGAGGCCTTATGGCTGAGTTCCAACCTCTCTCCCTCTGCCGCGAAAACAACAGTATGATCGCCAGTTACATCGCCGCCTCTCAACGTGGCGAACCCGATGTCCCCAGAATTTCTCTGGCCCGTTTGTCCTTCACGCGATAGTACCGCTTTTGTTGAAAAATCGACCTTGCGCCCCTCAGCAGCTGCCCTCCCCAATCCAAGCGCAGTTCCGCTGGGCGCGTCGACTTTATTTCTGTGGTGCATCTCTAAGATTTCAATATCAAAATCTTCGTCCAAAATTGACGCGACTTGGCGCGTGATTGCAAATAAAATATTTACGGCAACACTCATATTAGGGGCGTACACAAGGCGGGCTCGTTCCCCCGCTTCCGCTAGTATTTTCTCTTCCGATACTGAGAGACCGGTAGTCCCTATTACATGAACTCGGCCCCGGTCCGCGGCCGTTAAAGCGTTCTTAACCGAAGACTCTGGTGAAGAAAATTCAATGACAGATTCCACGGTATCAAATACGTTTTCCGGGGAGTCGCCAATTTCTATGCCCGAGCGACCAACGCCCGCCACTTCTCCGGCGTCTTGACCAATAACCTCGGAACCGGGACGGTCGCAGGCAGCTTCCAACACGACCCCATCGATATGCTTTATTTGTTGGATTACCGCTTGGCCCATACGGCCGCCAGCTCCGATAACACCCAATTTTAAATCCGCCATTATACCTCGAAAAATCCAGCCTTCTTTTAGAAATTATTTACTAACCCAAACAGAACAAAATAACCATCAAGAAGGCCAGATCAGTCAGTTAAATCATCCCAGAGCTCTTTAGCCCTAGAAAAAAATCCTTCTGATTCTGGGCTAGTGGATTTGCCGCCTCGATTTTGTTTGAGTCCTAACGATTCCTCAAATGCCTGCAATTTTTCTCGTTGATCGCGATTTAAGTTAACAGGTGTTTCGACCTGTATTTCGATGTACATATCACCGCGCCGCTTATCATTTAATATTGACATTCCCTTGCCGCGCAGCCTAAGACGATGGCCAGTTTGGGTCCCTGCTGGGATACTTACCTTAGCCCGCCCTCCATCAATTGATGGAACCTCGACATTTCCTCCCAGCGCCGCGGTAGTCATTCGGATAGGAACTCGGCTATAAGTATTACTTCCATCTCTCTGAAACAGGGCGTGCGACAAAATATTCACATGAATATAGAGATCTCCCGCTGGGGCTCCCCTCATCCCGGCCTCGCCCTCTCCAGACAGCCTAATGCGCATGCCGTCCTCAACCCCTGACGGTACATTGACTGAAAGAGTTTTTTCTTTGCGAACCGCCCCTATGCCATTACATGAATTACAGGGATCGGAAATTGTTTGGCCATTCCCTTGGCATGTGGGGCAAGTTCTTTCTACCGTAAAAAAGCCCTGACTTGCCCGGACCTTTCCATGGCCCTTACAGGTGGGACAACTGGTGGGTTGTGAACCAGGGGCAGCCCCGGAGCCCTGACAGCCATCGCACGATACAGCCGTCGGCACACGAATACGGGTTTCTTTACCCTTGAAGGCCTCTTCAAGAGATATTTCTAAATTGTAACGTAGGTCATTACCCCGATTGGAACTATTATTACCTCGTCGACCACCCCCGAAATCGCCAAACATTTCCTCAAAAATGTCAGCAAAACCGCCCGAGCCAAAACCTCCAAATCCTCCCTGACCCTGCCCCGCAGTGCCATCAAAAGCTGCGTGCCCGAACTGATCATAAGCAGCCCTTTTTTCCTTATCTTTGAGAATATCATAGGCCTCGTTGATCTCTTTGAATTTCTGTTCAGCGTTTGCGTCACCCGAATTTCTATCCGGATGAAATTGCATCGCAAGCTTTCTGAACGCTTGTTTGATTTCAGCGTCGTCGGCTTGCTTGCTTACGCCGAGAACCTCGTAGAAATCTTTTTGGGCCATTTGGGCAATACCGCTCTAAAGTCTGTAAACCTAATAAACAAAATTAGGCGTTAGGCTTATCTTTATTATCTTCTTCTACAACCTCTTCAAAATCAGCATCAACCACGCCGTCTTCTGGCCCTCCTTCACCTGAAGCCGCACCCGATTCTGGCGACCCTTCAGGCTGCGCATACATTGCCTCACCAAGCTTCATTGCAGATTGAGCTAATGCCTCGGTTTTGGCCTTTATCAGATCTCCGTCATCACCACCAAGGGCTTCTTTGAGGGCAGCAATGTCGGCTTCTATCTGTATCTTGTCCTGTTCAGAAATTTTTTCCGCATTTTCAGAAATGCTCTTCTCGGTGCTGTACAATAGGCTATCCGCTTGGTTCCGAACTTCTACCTGTTCTTTACGCTTGCGATCTTCTTCTGCATGGCTCTCGGCTTCTTTCACCATCTTTTCGATTTCATCTTCGGATAGACCACTTGAAGCCTGAATTCGAATTTGCTGTTCTTTGTTGGTAGCCTTATCCTTAGCACTGACATTGACAATGCCATTGGCATCAATGTCAAAGGTAACTTCTATCTGCGGAACGCCGCGTGGAGCCCCCGGAATGCCAACCAAATCAAACTGCCCAAGGATCTTGTTGTCTGCAGCCATCTCACGTTCTCCTTGGAAAACTCGAATTGTAACAGCAGACTGATTATCCTCGGCAGTAGAGAATACCTGACTCTTTTTGGTTGGAATGGTGGTGTTACGATCAATAAGGCGTGTGAACACTCCACCCAGAGTCTCGATTCCTAGCGAGAGCGGTGTCACATCAAGAAGAAGTACATCTTTAACATCCCCGGTAAGCACGCCCGCCTGGATCGCAGCTCCCAGCGCGACGACTTCATCTGGATTAACGCCCCGATGAGGTTCCCGACCAAAGAAAGACTGAACCGCTTCAATAACTTTTGGCATCCGGGTCATTCCACCCACCAATATTACCTCATCTATCTCACCCGCAGTCAGGCCAGCATCTTTTATGGCGGCCTTACAAGGCTCGATGGTTCTTTGGATCAAATTATCAACCAGCGCCTCAAGTTTGGCCCGTGTTAATTTAATGTTTAGGTGTTTAGGGCCAGAAGCATCGGCAGAAATAAAAGGAAGATTAACCTCAGTTTGTACGGAACTAGATAATTCTATTTTTGCTTTTTCGGCCGCCTCTTTTAATCTTTGGAGGGCAAGTTTATCCCCTCTCAGATCTATTCCCTGATCTTTTTTGAATTCCTCTGCTAAGTATTCAATTATCCGACCATCAAAGTCTTCGCCACCAAGGAAAGTATCCCCATTCGTTGACTTTACTTCAAAAACCCCATCACCGATCTCTAGGACAGAAATATCAAACGTCCCCCCACCAAGATCGTAAACCGCGATGGTACCATTAGTTTTTTTATCAAGCCCATAGGCAAGCGAAGCCGCTGTCGGCTCGTTAATAATTCGTAAAACCTCTAAGCCTGCAATCTTGCCAGCATCTTTGGTTGCCTGGCGTTGAGAATCATTGAAATAAGCAGGAACAGTAATTACCGCTTGAGTTACCTCTTCACCCAGGTGAGCCTCAGCTGTTTCCTTCATTTTCATCAATATAAATGCCGAAATTTCGCTGGGACTATATTTTTTAGAATGCGCCTCAATATAAGCGTCCCCATTATCAGCTTTGACTATTGAATAGGGGACGAGATCCGAGTCCTTTTGAGTCATCGGATCATCGAAGGTGCGCCCGATCAAACGTTTCACAGCAAATAAAGTGTTTTCAGGGTTAGTAACTGCCTGCCGTTTGGCAGATTGGCCAACCAGTCGCTCGCCATCCTGCGAAAATGCAACCATCGAAGGGGTGGTCCGAGCACCTTCTGAATTTTCAATAACCCTTGGCTCGCTACCCTCCATAACGGCAACACAAGAATTCGTGGTGCCAAGATCGATCCCTATAACCTTGCTCATAAAATCCCTCTTTTTCTAATTTTTCCCCAGTGAGTGGAGAACTATCTCTACCTATTGTTGGATGATCTATAACCCTAGAGCAAAGGCAACTCTGGTTTCCGATTTCCAAATATTTGTTGGATATGGGGATCCAACAAGCTTAGCGCAATCAAAATTTAAAAATTTTTGATATTTCACCGCCTGGTTTTCGGGTGAAATAATTGAGAACGCCTGTTCTAGCCAGGAAACCCTGACAAAAAACTAACGAAATATGATGTTTACCAGGCAGCATCTTTTTAACGCCCGCTATGTATCGGCTTTTTTCGAAACACCGACTCTGGCCGGGCGCAGCAGTCGATCATGGATCATATACCCCTCCTCCATAACCTCGACTATAATGCCTGGCTCCGTATCTGGACTAGGAACTTCAAACAAAGCCTCATGGCGCTCATGATCGAATTGCTCACCTTTCGAGACTATGCGCGATACGCCGTGACGCTCCAACGAATTAATTAATTCCTTCTCTGTGAGCCTAACACCTTCGAGAAGCGCCTTTATGGAGTCACTCTGGTCCTCAACAGAACCAGACAATGCGTCGAGAGCTCTGGAAAGGTTATCGGAAACAGCCAACATATCGCGAGCAAAATTTGTGGCGGCATATTTAAGTGCGTCTTCTCTTTCGCGGCGACCGCGCCGAATTAAATTTTCATTTTCTGCTAATGCCCGAAGCAATCGATCCCTCAGGTCAGAAATTTCTTCTTCCGGGCTTTTTTCTTCCCCTGGGTTCGGAACCTTTTCATCCTGGCTAGCCTCGGGAGCCTTTCCATCGTTTTCCTCTATCGGAGGCGCTTCGTCCTGAAAAGAGGCCTCTTCAGGATTTTCATTCTCTTTTTCGTCAGTCACAGGGTTTTCTTCCATTTTTCCTATCCGATAACTCGTCCCACTACTTGTGCCGTGTAATCTACGATGGGGATAATCCGGGAATAGTTGATGCGGGTCGGCCCAACAACCCCGATCGCCCCCATAATCTCTCCACTGGTTCCACTTATAGGAGCCGTAACGATAGCACAACCAGTTAAGTCAAATAGCTCATTTTGCGAGCCGATAAAAATCTGAACGCCGTCCCCAGCCTTTGTTAAATCAAGCAAAAGATCTATCAGCTCCTGCCGATCCAAAGCGTCAAATAATGACCTTACCTGTTCCAACTCGGCGACCACGCTGACGTTATCTAATAGGCGGGCATGCCCCTTAATAATCAGGGAGCTCCCAGACCCTCCATCACGGCTCTCGTCAACTTTAGTCGCTAATCCAGCCTCCACCAACTTGCAAGTTAAAGCATCTAATTCTGCCCGATGCTCATTAATTTCCTTTTGAATCACCACCCGCGCTTCATCCAGCGTTCTCCCTGTTAACCGAGCATTCAAATAATTTGCTGCCTGTGCCAAAGCGGAAAGAGGGGTGCCCGTTGGTAGGTCTATCAGTCGATTTTCTACAAAACCATCGTCGCCCACCATAACCACGAGAGCCTTGCCGCCGCCAATTCCAACGAACTCAATATGTTTCAAACCACGATCACTCTTTGGCGCAACTACTAATCCGGTGCACTTTGCCAGACCGGAAATTGCGGTAGTCGCCTCTTCAAGCGCCTCTTTGGTACTCAACCCTACAGCCGCACATTTTTGTTCTATTCTAATCCTGTCATCATCAGACAAACTTCCAATTTCCATCAACCCGTCAACAAACAAACGCAAACCAAGGTCAGTGGGCAATCTGCCTCCTGAAGTATGACGAGAGTAAAGCAGCCCCATTTCTTCGAGATCTGCCATGACATTCCTGACAGACGCTGGAGAAATGGTCTCCTCCAAGCGGCGAGCCAAGATACGTGAACCCATTGGATCGCCAGTCTCTAAATATGCGCTCACTATCGTGCTAAAAACTGCTCGAGATCGATCATTCAATTCTGCAATTATGCTTTGACGTGGTGGCTGCATACTTTACATCCATTTCGTGACTATCTAATAAGACTAATCTTTAAGATCAATGCTCTCGATAAAAGTGATAACGGTGACTGAACGCCAAAAATTATGGATTATAGCGTTTAGATCCTAGATATGATCGAGATTTAACACTCGTCAAGGAGGAAAAATTGACCCGCCCATCTGGCCGAGCCGAAAACGAAATGCGGAAAGTGATATTAGAGAGAGATTATAACCCCTACGCAGAGGGATCTTGTCTTGCGAAATTCGGCAACACCCATGTGCTTTGCTGCGCTTCGATTGAAGAACAAGTTCCACCATGGATGAGAAATAGCGGAAAAGGCTGGATTACCGCAGAATACGGTATGTTGCCGCGCTCAACTCACACTCGAACACGACGCGAGGCCACCACCGGAAAGCAAGGCGGTCGTACGCAAGAAATCCAGAGGCTAATAGGGCGTTCTTTACGCGCAATAACAGATCTTGAAGCTTTGGGAGAACGTCAAGTAAGAATTGATTGCGACGTAATTCAAGCTGACGGGGGAACCAGAACAGCCGCGATTACAGGTAGCTGGGTTGCGCTAAATATTGCATTAGAAGGGCTTATAACAGGCGGGGCTTTGAAAAAAAACCCATTGATGGATTCGGTCGCAGCCGTCTCATGTGGAATTAGTGATGGAGCGAGCGTGCTGGATCTTGATTACAGCGAAGATTCAAAAGCTGATGCCGATGCCAATTTCGTACTTTCAGGGGCTAATATGATCATCGAGGTCCAGGGAACCGCCGAAAACGAGCCATTCAGTCGTTCCCAATTCAACGATTTATTAGATTTAGCCTTCAAGGGTTGTGAAGAACTAAAGTTGCTTCAACAAGCTGCAATCTTCAGGACCTAACATGTGATGACCTCGAGACAATTTGACAGCGATACCCTTGTAGTTGCGAGCCACAATGAGGGAAAAGTTAGAGAGATTGAAGCTCTGCTGAAACATCTTAACATCCATGTTGTTTCCGCTAAAAATTTGGGGCTGGCAGAACCGGAAGAGACTGGTGCTTCTTTTCGGGAAAATGCTGAGCTGAAAGCAGGACTGGCCTCTCGGGCATCAAATTTACCCGCACTTGCAGACGATTCTGGTCTGGCCATTGAGGCTTTAGGGGGTGAACCCGGTATATTTTCAGCACGGTGGGGAGGGGCGAGCCGCGATTTTAGTTTAGCAATGGAGAAGGTCGAAAAACGTCTCGCGGGAGAAAAAAATAGGAAAGCTGCATTCATTTGCGCACTTTCTTTGAGCTGGCCAGATGGCCATTTCGAGACCTTTGAGGGAAGGGTGCATGGGACAGTCTGTTGGCCTCCAAGAGGCGATAGGGGTTTTGGTTATGACCCAATTTTTATAGCCTCTGGAATGGAATCCACATTTGCTGAGATTGACCCAGCACTAAAACACTCAATAAGCCACAGAGCAGATGCCTTCCGACAGCTAAGCGCAGCCTGTTTTTCTTCATGAGTCTTGAGCCGCTGGCCGTATATATTCATTGGCCATTTTGTCTATCTAAATGTCCTTATTGCGATTTCAACTCACACGTTAGAAATACCATTGATATAGAACGTTGGTGCAAAAGTTTCTTGGCAGAATTAGATTACTTTGCAGAAATGATCGAGGGCAAAAAAGTCTCTTCTATATTTTTTGGCGGCGGCACACCCTCTCTAATGCCGCCGGATCTTGTAGCCAAATTAATAGAGCATGTGGACATTAAGTGGGGGATATTATCAGACTGCGAAATTACTCTAGAGGCTAATCCCACTTCTGCGGAGACTAAAAACTTCAAGTTGCTGGCCCAGGCGGGAGTAAACCGCCTTTCAGTCGGAGTGCAAGCCCTGAAAGACGAAGATCTAGCTTTTCTTGGCAGAGAGCATTCTAGCAAGGAGGCTCTCTCTGCGGTTGATGCGGCATGCAAAGCTGTGGACCGGGTATCTCTAGATTTAATTTATGCCCGACCCAATCAGACACTAAAAAGTTGGGAGCAAGAATTATTAGTCGGCCTTTCGACGGGAGTAAATCATATTTCTCTCTATCAATTGACGCTCGAGAAAGGCACTAAATTTTTTTCCGCGCATCGTAAAGGTGAGTTTAAATTACCCGACGACGAACTGGCGGTTGCCCTCTTCATGACAACCAGGGATCTGTGCCATAGCAAAGGCTTCCCTGCCTACGAGGTCTCTAACCATGCAAAGCATGGACAAGAGTCCCGTCATAATCTCGCGTATTGGCGAGGACAAAATTATCTGGGTATTGGACCTGGGGCCCATGGCCGCATAAGAATTAATGGGGCTCTCCATTCGACAGAGCAAATCTCCAGTCCCGAGAAATGGCTCAGAGCTGTGGAGAACCAGGGTCACGCCACCCGTAAAATGGAAAGTCTGCCTAAGAAAGTTCAAATCGAGGAACTTTTGATGATGGGACTGCGCCTGACCAATGGTCTAGATCGACGGTCATTTCGCGAAAATACGGGGGTGAAACTAGAAGATGCGATTTCAGAAGAAAAGCTCACCTACCTGCAACACTTGGAATTAATTGAGCTAGATACAGATGGCCTGCGCGCCACAGAAAGTGGGCTTTTAAAGTTAAACTCGGTAATAACTAGCCTCATAGTCTAGGTATGCTAATTAATCTCCCGAGAAAAAAAAGTCCGCCTAGCCCGGCTAATTTCCAATGCACCATTATCACTAACCTCGAAGATCGAGTAATTCCGTTCCACAAGCCCATTGTTTTTAAATCGGAATAATCCAGCACTTCCAAGAAACCCTCTTGAATTTGTCAGGGCCTCCATATCCAGGGGCGATGAAGAATCGCGGCCTAAAAACACAGCGACTGCCATTGCATCATAGGCCAATGGTCCAAGCGGATGCGCTCCACTCCCAAAAGTCTTTTCATATTTTTGTTTGAAGATCTTCAGCCCCATCGGAGCTGGGGCCACGTACCAAGCGCGTTTCAATGCGGGTTCACGGATTAGCGACCTCTCACTCCAATCCATAATCCCAAGTATCCGTACTTTGCGAATATCTATGTCATAGTAGGGTAGCAAAGCCGCTAATGCTGTAAGGGCCCTTCCTTTTTCTATTAATAAAACCGCATCAAAGTCTACGGCTCCAAATGTTTCTAAATCATTTAACCGTTTTAATATGCGGGTTGACTTAGGATCTTTCATATTTCGTAAGGAGAGCTTTCGCCTTTCCAGGGCGTTTTTGCGAGCGTTATATCTTCCTAATCTTTTTACCGCCCGAACCATGGTCTCTTGCTGGCCTCTGGAATACCGCTCTATCCTAACAACTGCCCCACCGACCTTGGCTACTGCCTCTCTAAGTGCTTCTGCGATAAAATCACCGTAACCATCATCCGGCAATAGCGCTGCAAATCGTTTAAGCCGCTGCGCTGCTGCAAAAGAAACAACACGTTGAACACGGTGGGAGGGGAAAAAACCCATCACAAAGGCGTTGGAAGCTGATGCGTTCAGATCATTTGAAAGAGATATAGATATCAAGCTTTCTCCGATCTTCTCAGACGCCACGGCTGAGGAGGGGGCCGCAAACACCGGCCCAACCAAAATTTTCACCCCAGCCTTGATCGCTGATCTCACAGAACTGCGAGCTCCATCAATAGTCCCCATTGTATCAAAAATAAGGAGCGCCTGATTTTTTGTACCAAGCTCAAAAAATGAGAGCTCCATGCCTTTAAGCAGAGACTTTCCGAGCTTGTTATATTTACCGCTTAAAGGCAGCAAAACACCTATTTTGAATTTATTTCCCGTGGTTATTTTATAACTTTTCCTTGGTTCCCGAAGGTCTTCATTAACCAAAACCTGTTTTTTGACTTCCGGTTTTAGGTCAATCGCGCTCACTTCGGTTTGTGGGCCGAATG
>Ga0255764_10004890_pt1 | contig 10419 bp, 8 predicted proteins | sample 071ome_30_FD_179964 | JGI IMG/M metagenome (GOLD analysis project Ga0255764, IMG submission 179964) | Coastal salt marsh microbial communities from the Groves Creek Marsh, Skidaway Island, Georgia - 071406AT metaG (version 2) | ecosystem: Environmental > Aquatic > Marine > Intertidal zone > Salt... | reverse complement strand
AAGGCATCTCTGCTGAGAAGATCGCCATCGCCGCGGCTAACGAATTTACAACACCCATCCTCGACCTCGACGCCTTCGATACGAGTGCCTTGCCAGAGGGGATCGTCAGCAACGAACTCATTCGCAAAAATCATGCGGTACCGCTTTTTCAACGAGGCAACCGGCTTTTTGTTGCAGTATCAGACCCCACGAACCGGCAAGCGCTCTCGGATATTCAGTTTCAAACGGGCATTGCGACGGAAGAGGTGTTGGTTCGGGAAGATCAACTCTCTAAATTTATTCATGCTCACCTAGAGGTCGATGAGTCCTCTGTTTTCGAGGGGTTAGATGACGACATCGATCTCGATTTAGAGACGGTGGAAAATACCGAGGAAGATGAGGAGGCGACCGATAGCGGCATCGACGACACTCCGGTGGTTCGCTTCATCAACAAGATGCTACTCGACGCCATCAAGCTCGGCAGCTCAGACCTTCACTTCGAGCCCTTTGAAAAATCTTACAAAGTCCGGTTCCGCACTGACGGCATACTGCATGAGGTCGCGACGCCCCCTATTACCTTGGCTCCAAGAATCGCGGCTCGCCTAAAAGTCATGAGCCAAATGGATATCTCAGAGCGCCGTGTTCCTCAGGACGGCCGGATCAAGCTGAAAGTGTCGAAAACAAAATCCATCGACTTTCGTGTGAACACACTACCGGTCCTTTTTGGCGAAAAAATCGTGCTTCGAATTTTGGACGCGAGCTCAGCCAAAATGGGGATCGATGCGCTGGGTTACGAGGATGATCAAAAAGCGCTCTATCTTGATGCGCTCAAGAAGCCTCAAGGGATGTTTCTTGTCACAGGACCTACGGGCTCGGGCAAGACGGTCTCTTTGTACACAGGGCTCAACATCCTCAACACCCCTGAACTCAACATTTCCACCGCAGAAGATCCCGTCGAAATCAATCTCGACGGCATCAATCAATGTCCCGTCAACGCAAAGGTTGGGTTGACCTTTGCTGAAGCGCTCCGGTCATTTTTACGACAAGACCCCGACATCATCATGGTGGGCGAGATCCGGGATCTGGAGACTGCCGAGATTTCAATTAAAGCGGCGCAAACGGGGCACATGGTGATGTCGACGCTGCACACGAATTCAGCGGCGGAAACCATCACCCGACTTCGAAACATGGGCGTACCTGCGTTTAACCTAGCAACCTCCATCAACCTCATCATTGCGCAGCGACTTGCGCGCCGATTGTGCAGCTGTAAAGAGGCGCTCGAGATTCCAGACAGCGCATTGCTTGAACAGGGGTTTACCGAAGCAGATACCGCCGAGGGCTTCACGGTTTATGGGCCAAAAGGCTGCGACCAATGCAACGGTGGCTACAAGGGCCGCGTCGGCATCTATGAGGTCGCCAAAATTACCGACAACATCGCCAAAATCATTATGGAGGATGGTAACTCCATCGAAATTGCTGAGGCCTGCGAGAAAGAAGGCTTCAACAACCTTCACCGCTCCGCACTCGTTAAGGTTAAAAATGGCCTGACGAGCCTTGATGAAGTCGAGCGAGTCACGAGTGGTCACTAGTCGGAGAGAGGTCCATGGCTGAGGACGTTCTGTACAATTGGACTGGTACCAATCGGTCTGGGAAGAAAATCTCTGGCGAGATGAAAGCAGGTAGCCCCACCTCGGTGAAAGCGGCCTTAAGAAAGCAAGGCATCACCGCAAAATCGGTGAAAAAGCAGGGGAAGAGTCTTTTTTCGATGGGCGCCAAAATAACGCCTGCGGATGTCGCGATTTTCACCAGGCAACTTGCCACCATGATGAAAGCGGGTGTACCGCTCGTCCAATCCTTCGAAATCGTTGCCGGTGGCGTGGACAACGCCGCGATGAAAGATCTGATCAGAAAAATCAGCGCAGAGGTGTCAGGTGGGAACAGCTTCGCCGCTGCGATCAGAGCACAGCCTCGGGAGCATTTCGACGACCTATTCTGCAACTTAATAGAGGCAGGCGAGCAGTCTGGCGCACTTGAAACCATGCTCGACCGCTTGGCGACCTATAAAGAGAAGACGGAAGCGCTCAAAGCCAAAATCAAAAGCGCGATGAATTACCCGATCGCAGTGCTGGTCATTGCTGGCGTCGTGACCGGCATTCTGCTGGTGAAGGTCGTTCCTCAATTCGAGGTTGTCTTCAGCGGGTTTGGGGCAGACCTTCCAGCCTTTACCCAAATGGTGGTTGATGCCTCAGAATTCATGCAAGCCTGGTGGCTGATTATCCTGTTGATTATTGGAGGTCTTTACGCCCTCTATAAACAGATGCATAAACGATCCCAGGCCTTTAGAGATGGCCAGGAGAAACTCTCGCTCAAGATCCCTGTCATTGGCGAACTCATCGATAAATCATGCGTGGCCAGATTCACGCGCACCTTGTCGACCACTTTTGCAGCGGGGGTGCCACTCGTTGAAGCGCTTGATTCGGCAGCGGGTGCCGCAGGCAATGTGGTGTATTTTGAAGCCATCATGCAAATGAAGAATGAGGTCTCAAGCGGCACACAACTCGCAGACTCTATGCGTGCAGCTGATTTGTTCCCGAGCATGGTTGTCCAAATGGTGGCAATCGGCGAAGAATCGGGCGCGCTCGATTCTATGCTGGAGAAGTCAGCGACCTACTATGAGGAAATGGTCGATACTGCCGTGGATGGCCTCACCTCACTTATCGAACCGTTCATCATGGCTTTTTTAGGAGTGGTCGTAGGAGGCATGATGGTTGCTATGTATCTGCCGATTTTCCAAATGGGCGGCGCGATCAGCGGTTAGTCCTTGTAGCGGTTAGACCTTGCCTATGCTTGATACCTTTGGCCTTTTGCACGATCAGTACCCTGCAGTTTTTAGCCTGTTTGTTTTTATCTTTGGCACCCTGGTAGGCAGCTTTCTCAACGTTGTTATCTTTCGGCTTCCGCTGATCCTTGAGCAAACGTGGAAAGAGGAGGCCGGCCTCATTCTTGACCAGGTTCTGAAAGCGGAGCCGCCAATCACATTATGGGGCCCAAGATCCGCCTGCCCTTCTTGCTCCTCGACCATCCGAGCCTACGATAACGTCCCGATTATTAGCTTTCTGTTACTGCAAGGACGGTGCAGGGACTGCTCACACAGGATTTCTCTCAGATACCCGCTCATTGAACTCTTTACTGGGCTCGTGACCCTTGGCTTATTAATGGTACTGGGCTGGAATGCCACCTTTGCCGCAGCGCTTGTGCTGAGCTACGGCCTGATCGCCCTCACGTTCATTGATTTTGATCACCAGATATTGCCCGACCAAATTACCCTCCCAGGTATATGGATTGGCCTGTTAGTCAACCTTAATGACATCTTCTGCTCCCTCGAGGAGGCCGTTATTGGAGCTGTGGCCGGATACCTATCCCTCTGGATTGTCTATCAAGGGTTTAAGCTCGCCACCGGCAAAGAAGGGATGGGTTTCGGGGACTTTAAATTGCTGGCCGCCCTTGGAGCCTGGTTTGGATGGATGGCGCTGCCGGGCATTGTGCTGATCTCCTCTGCGATCGGCGCAATCGTCGGCATCATATTGATTGTACTGGGCCGTCCACGAGAAGAGGCTATCGCCTTTGGTCCCTATTTGGCACTCGCAGGGTTTGTTTACCTACTAGCGGGTGACACCGTTTTGTCGTTTTATCTACCAGCCGGAGTACTCTAGTGGCGGGATTCATAGTGGGTGTCACAGGAGGCATTGGTAGCGGCAAGACGCTGGTCACCGACGCCTTCGCAGCAAGAGGCGTCTTCATCGCTGATGCCGATCAGGCTGCACGACACATCGTCGAACCAGGGCAACCCGCCCTCGCACAAATCGTGGCTCACTTTGGTGAGGGAATCACAGATTCAAGCGGACGGCTCGATCGACCCAAGCTGCGAGAGATCGTATTCAATGACGTTAATGCGAGACGCCAGCTAGAGTCCTTCACCCATCGCCCCATCATGGAGACATTGGCACATCAGCTTCAATCGGCGACCAGCGCCTATGCTATGTTAGTTCTCTCAGCAGGGTTAGGTAACTCACCGCTTATTCATCGCATGCTAGTGGTCGATGCCGATGAGTCAGTTCGCGTCCATCGGGTGATGACAAGAGACGGCAGCTCCGAAAGTCTGGTTCGACAAATCATGGCAAGCCAGCCGAGTTCAGAAGAACGCCGCAACATCGCAGACGACGTCATCGAAAACAATGGAAACACGACCACCGTGCTCAATGAAGTTGACCGACTACATCATGTCTACTTAGAGCTCGCTGACCAATGACCGACGCCATCGTCAAATGCCCAACCTGCGGCAAGGCAGTCGCTTGGATCAGTTCGAGTAAGTTCAGGCCATTTTGCAGCGAACGCTGCCACATGATTGATCTTGGCGCCTGGGCAGAAGAAAAGCATCGTATTCCATCAGACCCTGAACACGATGATGTCACGGCTGGCGATCTGGACCAGGATTGACGACCCTTAGGTCCGATACTCAGCATTAATCGTGACGTAGTCATGCGACAAATCAGAAGTCCACACCGTCTCGCTGCACTCACCCTGGTTCAGAACAACTCGAATTTCAATATCTTCTGATTTCATGGCTGCTTCACCCAACGCCTCGATATAGTTTGGATGCTTGAGGCCAGCTTCGAGTAAACACACGTCATTGATAAACAAATCAACCACATTCGGATTCAATTCGGATTCGACTTTGCCGATGGCCATTACCAAACGCCCCCAATTCGCGTCCTCAGCAAAGATTGCGGTCTTCACCAAGGGTGAATTCGCCACGCTGTAAGCGACTTCGAGCGCTGCCACTTGGCTTTCGGCACCTTCGACATTAACCGTTACAAATTTAGTCGCGCCTTCACCATCTCTCACAAGCGCCTGCGCGAGATTGATCATCAAATCGGTTAGGACATCTTGAAATTCACTTTCTTCAGCACTGCCTTTATGAATACTCACCTTGGACTCACCCGTTGCAAGTAATACACACGCATCATTGGTTGAGGTGTCGCTATCCACAGTCACTCGATTCAATGAACTGTCAGCTGCCTCTTGTAGAAGATCCTGCATCTGACCGCGACTCAACTGGGCATCGGTTGCGATAAAACACAGCATGGTCGCCATGTTCGGCTGAATCATCCCAGCACCTTTGGCCATCCCTGTGATGGTAACGATCTCCTCGCCAAGCTCTAGTCTTCGACTCATCAACTTGGGAACGGTGTCGGTCGTCATGATTGCTTGTGCCGCCGCCAGCCAATGATCGGGAGCAAGCGCGCTCACTAGCTCGGGCATAACCTGTTCAAATGGACCAATTGGCAGGCGCTCTCCAATGACGCCCGTTGAAAAAGGTAGGACTTCCTCAGGCCGCACCTGGGTGTGCGCTGCCACGATTTCAGTGCTGGCAACCGCATCAGCAAAGCCCATATCGCCGGTTGCGGCATTCGCGTTGCCCGAATTGATCAGCAAGTACCGTGGGCTTGCTCTATCAAGATTCGCTTGCGCTAATAGAACTGGCGCCGCCTTAAATTGGTTCTTGGTAAAAATCGAAGCCGCCGTAGTGGTCGGCGAGCATTCGATGAGGGCCACATCATCTCGGCCCGAGTACCGGATCCCCGCAGCAGCGGCCGCGAGGCGGATACCTGCCACCGGCTCGGGGGAGCACTCAATCTGGCCCACGGGCATCAGGCGAGCTTCCCATGACACGCTTTGTACTTTTTACCCGAGCCACAAGGACAAGGCTCATTGCGGCCGACTTTCCGATCCTGCCTGACAAAGGGAGATTGGCCCGCTTTTGCACTGTCCTCGCTCTTCGGTTCGCCCGGCACATCCGATTTTTCGAATTGCATTCGGGTTCGTTCTGCCTCCTGCCGCCGCCTCGCCTCCATTTCGGCGACGTCAGCCTCGGTATGAAATTGCACCCGGCTCAAAAAGCGAATCACTTCGAATTTCACGTTGTCGAGTAGTCCTTCAAATAACTCGAAGGCCTCTCTCTTGTATTCCTGTTTCGGCTGCTTTTGCGCATACGCTCGAAGATGAATGCCTTGCCTCAGATAATCCATGGAAGCTAAGTGCTCTTTCCAAAGGTTATCTAGAATGTCCAGCATCACCCGCTTCTCGAACCGCTTAATTTCTGGGCCAACCGCCTCTGCTTTCGCCGCGTAGGCCGTTTTCGCTGCGTCCAATACGCGCTCGATGAGACCGTTTTCCTCGAGCATTTCGTCTTCGTCCAACCAAGCCTGAAGCGGAAGATCAAGACCAAAATCCGATGACAACGATTGGGTTAGGCCAGGGATGTCCCATTGCTCAGCGAGACTCATGGGCGGCACGAATTGATGCACAGATGCCTCAATTACGTCCTGCCACAGTACATCGAGCGTTTCGGACACTTCCTCAGCGGACATGATTTCATCTCGCTGCCGATAAATCATTTGCCGCTGATCGTTCGCAACATCGTCGTACTCGAGGAGTTGCTTGCGAATATCAAAGTTACGCGCCTCAACCTTTCGCTGAGCTCGCTCAATAGACGTGGTTACTATCCGTGCCTCGATAGGTACTCCAGGTTCACCCAGACCCTGCATCATTCCGCGCATTCGGTCGGAAGCGAATATGCGCATCAAATCATCTTCAAGCGATAGGTAAAACCGCGAAAATCCAGGGTCTCCCTGACGCCCTGCGCGGCCTCGGAGCTGATTGTCAATACGCCGGCTTTCATGCCGCTCGGTGCCAATCACATGAAGACCGCCTGCCTCCAGTACTAGCTCGTGTCGCTGCTTCCAGTCTTCTTTGATCGCAGCGATCTCAGCCTCTGACACGGCGCCTTTGCCCGCGATCTCCGCTTCCCAATTGCCGCCAAGAATAATGTCAGTTCCTCGCCCCGCCATGTTGGTCGCGATCGTGACACTGTCCGGACGTCCCGCTTGAGCAATAATTTCTGCTTCCTGCTCATGGAATTTGGCATTAAGCACGTTATGCTTAATCCCCTTTTTATTGAGCAGATTAGACAAGACTTCAGAAGACTCGATAGAGGCTGTACCCACTAGCACCGGCGCGTGAAGTGCTTGGATCTCTAAAATCTGCTCAACGATGGCCTCGAACTTCTCAGCCTGGTTCATATAGACCCTATCGTTTAGGTCGCGCCGAACCATGGGCAAGTTGGTTGGAATCACCACCACATCGAGGCCGTATATCTGCCGAAACTCGAAGGCTTCCGTGTCGGCTGTACCCGTCATTCCCGCCAGCTTGTCGTAAATCCGGAAGTAGTTCTGGAAAGTGGTAGAGGCAAGGGTCTGACTCTCATTGGTAATCGTCACACCCTCCTTGGCTTCAATGGCTTGATGAATACCACCAGACCATCTCCGACCGGGCAGCGTGCGTCCGGTGTGCTCATCAACAATGACTATCTCATTGTTCTGAACGATGTAATCGACGTCCCTCTGGAAGAGAGCCGAGGCTTTCAATCCTGATTGCACGTTATGGAGCAGCGACAAGTTCGAGGTACCGTACAGCGAATCCCCTTCCGCCAATAGGCCAAATTGCCTGAGCAAGCCCTCTAACTTTTGATGGCCTTCCTCAGTAATCTCAATATCGCGCTGCTTTTCATCGACGAAATAATCACCGGGCGGAATCCGTTCCTCGAGTACGTCCTCCTCAGTGCGAATTTGCTGAGTCAGGCGAGGAACCAACTGGTTGATCGTTCGGTATATCTCGGCACTATTCTCAACACCACCGGAAATGATCAACGGCGTGCGCGCTTCGTCAATGAGGATCGAATCGACCTCATCAACAATGGCAAAATTCAGCGGCCTTTGAACACGATCTTCGGCGCTGAAGGCCATGTTGTCTCGCAAATAATCAAACCCGAACTCATTGTTGGTGCCATAAGTGATATCGGCGCCGTATGCTTCCTTTTTTTCCTCTTGGCTCTGACCGGCATAAACCACCCCAGACGACATGCCGAGGGCCTCGTAGAGTGGGGTCATCCATTCACGGCCCCACTTCGCTAGGTAATCGTTGACCGTGACGAGGTGGACCCCTGTTCCAGGAATCGCGTTGAGATACAGGGCCAGCGTCGCGACAAAGGTTTTACCTTCACCGGTTCGCATCTCGGCAATCCGGCCCTCGTGCAGCGCAATTCCGCCCATCATCTGAACATCGAAGACCCGCATACCGAGCGCCCGCTTACCGGCCTCACGAACGACAGCAAATGCCTCCGGAAGAAGCGCATCGAGCGATTCACCAGCCTCGTTCCGAGACTTGAATTCCTCGCGCTTGGCCCTGATGTCCTGATCACTGAGAGTTTCTAGACCACTTTCAAACGCACTGATTCGATCAACGATCTTTTTGAGCCGCTTTATTTCACGCGTATTTTTTGTGCCGAATATCTTGCCGAGGAATTGAGCAATCATAAGGTTCTTACCAACATCTGCGGTCGCATCAAAGTCATTATTGGGGATTTACGAGCGAGGTGGAGACGCTTTGTAAACGAACTGGGCCGGATCAATTGAACGCCCGTTTTTATGAATTTCATAGTGGACATGCGGTCCAGTCGAGCGACCGGTACTCCCGACCTCGCCGATTTGCTGTCCCTTGCGAACGAAGAATCCCGTTTCAACCGAAAGTTCGCGTTGGTGAGCATAGCGCGTCTTCAGCCCACCTCCATGATCAATGTCTACGACCTTGCCGTACCCTGGCTTCGTTCCTGCAAACGTCACCACGCCAGGCGCCATCGCAATGACGGGAGCGCCTTCCTTACTCGCAATATCAATGCCGTTGTGCCACGCTCGTTTACCGGTCACCGGATCAGTCCTCACGCCAAAGTTTGAGGATACCCAGCTTTTCAAAACCGGTTTTCCTGCCAATGATCGGTTAGCCTCTCGATGCTCTGCTAGCAGAACGCGCTCGATCACTTCTAACTGAGCCGACCGGTCTGTTAGTGATCTTGAGAGCATCCCTAGGGCTGCAGCCACGTCACCCTCTTCAATCTCATCATTGACAGTAATTCCATCGACATCCTGATCAGAGCTCCGGACGCCACCAAGACCAGGTTCCGAAGAAAAATCGAATTCGCTAATATCCCAGGAGGATAGCTCTGTTAACCGTTGTCCCAACGCATTCACGCGGGCCATTTGATTCTCGAGCCGAGCAATTTCGACAGCGCTAGCCTTAAGATTGCGATCTAACGTGGTCTGAAGGGCGCTGATCTCGGAAGCTTGAAGCTCGATGTCTCTCTTCATCACTTCGAGCGAAGTCACAGCCAGCCGGGTATCTGCTTGGGTATAGTGACGCCAAGCCACCGCAGAGACAATCGCAGTCACCAAACATAACGCTGCCGCTGCAAGTAGGCCTTTAGGACCTACCACCAAAGTATTGAAGTAGCGGGCTTTATCACTGACTATGATGACTTTCATACGCTGACCGATCTCACGCACTCCCATATTAACAGAAGACGCCTCGAATCCCTCATGCCTGACCATCTTCTTAACCAACTCGACGATCCCGCAAGCAAGGCCGCTAGACGGTTGGTAGAGCAAGCCAAAAGCCTTGGTCGATTGAGCGACGCGCTATCTAGCGAGCTAGGGTTCTCGGTTTTTATCTGCCGCATAGAGGGAACGACCCTCGTTCTGCAGGTCCAAGATGGTTCACTAGCCACTCGGCTACGCTATCGATCCCAAGCCCTCTTGCCTAAAGTAGAGACCATCCTTAGGAAGCGGTTTACTAACATAGAAGTCAGAGTCGGATCCCACCCCGATTGGAGAATCAGCGATAAGGGGTTCATTGAATGGGAAAAGGTAGCGCCTCGTACCCCGGTCCCAATGTCAACTGACACTAGCGCCTTACTGGCGGAGCAAGCCGCGCTCATGTCAGATCCAAGGCTGAAAAGAGCGCTCGAGTTGCTCTCATCTCGAGGGGAAAAACCCCGTTAGCTAGCTCGCGATATCGAGACTGGGTAGCCCCGCGTAGGCTGGCGGTACTCTAGCCTCATCGCCAAATGTCACCAGTTCCCAAGCTGAAGTGTTTTCGAGCAGGGCTTTCCTGAGAAGATGGTTTTCCGTGTGCCCTGATTTGAACCCGACGAATTCACCAATCAGGCTGTATCCAAGCAGGTAGAGGTCACCGATGGCGTCTAATATTTTGTGCCTAACGAATTCGTCTTCATGACGTAATCCGTCAGGATTCAATATACGGTATTCATCAACGACAATGGCGTTATCCAAGCTGCCGCCCTTCGCAAGATTCATTTCGCGCAACTGTTCGAACTCTTGCATAAGCCCAAACGTACGCGCTCTGCTGACAGACTTAGTGAAATCTGTCTCGGAAAAATCAATGGTTGCCTGCTGACGCTTGATGACCGCGTTATCGTAAATGATCGTGTGCGACACCCTAAATCCATTATAGGGCCTGATTTCGACG
>Ga0255764_10004872_pt1 | contig 10433 bp, 10 predicted proteins | sample 071ome_30_FD_179964 | JGI IMG/M metagenome (GOLD analysis project Ga0255764, IMG submission 179964) | Coastal salt marsh microbial communities from the Groves Creek Marsh, Skidaway Island, Georgia - 071406AT metaG (version 2) | ecosystem: Environmental > Aquatic > Marine > Intertidal zone >... | reverse complement strand
TGATGGAGATTTTATATTTGTTAATAAACATTCATTTGGATTGAGATTACCGATTGCCGGTAAACGTATTTTTGGCTCACGGACCCCTGAAAGGGGAGAGATGGCGGTATTTCGACTTCCCTCTGATCCATCAATCGTTTACGTAAAACGAGTGATAGGCCTACCGGGTGACGAGGTATTCTATGACTATCAAGAGAAAGAGCTCTGGGTTAATGATCAACTCGTTGAGAGTAATTATGTCGGTAATTATGCCGATGATTCTAATCTTGCCCTTATGCAGGAGACCTATGGATCTGAACACCGTATCATTCATATGAATAGCCGACTTTCGCCTGGTGGTTTATATAACGTCCCCGAAGGTCATTATTTTATGATGGGCGATAACAGAGACAACAGTCAGGATAGTCGATTTTCAGTTGTTGGTTTTGTGCCAGAAGATAATTTGGTTGGGAAGCCAGTCTTTATTTGGATGCACTGGAATGATGAAGATGAGGATGCTTTTAAATGGGAGCGATTAGGGTTCATAGAGGGTTAGCGCTATGGATTTAACAGAATGGTGTCATCTTAAGCTTGGATATCAGTTTAAAAACCTATCACTTTTAGAAACTGCACTTACACACAAAAGTATTTCTAATCAAAATAATGAGCGATTAGAGTTCTTGGGTGATAGCATCCTAGGACAGATAATTTCTATATATCTTTATAATCATCTAAATGATATCGATGAGGGTGCTTTAACCAGGATGAGATCTCATTTGGTAAACGGTGATAAGTTAGCTCAAATTGGACAAAAAATACATTTAAGTGAGTTTATCGTCCTTGGGCAGGGTGAATTAAGATCGGGTAGCTCTAACAGGGAGTCTGTCATCGCAAACTGCCTAGAGGCAGTTTTTGGGGCTATCTATTTGGACGGCGGTATTGAAGCTATTGAGAGTGTGGTTCATTTATTATTTTTTGATGAATTTCAAAACTTGCCGGATCCTAATGAGCTCAAAGATGCTAAGACAAAATTACAAGAGCTACTCCAAAAAAATGGAAATCCACTGCCAACGTATGAAGTAATCAAGGAGACAGGAAAGCCCCATCAAAAAACATTTACTATTAAGTGTATAGATCAAGCCACAAATAATTATGTCACTGCCTCATCTTCAAGCATTAAAAAGGCAGAGCAGAAGGCTGCAGAAATGCTGTTAAAAAGATTAGATGGAAATGGCGATTAGTCGATTTGGCTATGTAACCCTGGTTGGCGCACCTAACATAGGTAAGTCAACACTCCTCAATCAGCTGATTGGCATGCCGATAAGCATTGTTAATAAAAAATCTCATACCACCAGACGACAGATTCTAGGCGTATTTAACCATAACGCATCGCAGGTTGTGATGCTGGATACTCCTGGCTACCAGGAGCTAACAAGAGACTATGACTATAAGCTCATGAGAAGAGAGATCAATGCAGCACTCGATGGATCAGACTTAATTTTATATCTAATAGATTTAAAGACTGATCTCGGTATTGTTGAAAAGGTCTACAGAAGACTGAATGAATTCTCCAGTAATATTTTTATCATTATCAATAAAATTGATCGCATCAGAGATAAGTCTAAGTTATTGGATTACTCTGAAAAGCTCAGCTTATTGGTAGATTTTAAGAAAGTATATTTTATTTCAGCCTTAAAAAATGACGGACTCAAAGACCTAAAAGATACCATTGCAGAATTTTTACCAGAAGGAGAGGCTCAATTTGATAAAGACTATCAAACTAACTTATCACTATCAGAGAGAGCGCAAGAGGAAATAAGAAACGCTATACTAAACTGCCTACATGAAGAGGTACCCTATGGCATCGAAATTCAAATTAATAATATTACAAAAGATCAAGATTTAGTAATACATGCTGATCTTGTGACTAAGAAAAAATCTTATAAATCGATGATTATTGGCAAGGATGCGAGAACAATCAAAGCAATTGGAACTCAAGCAAGAAAGAATATTGAGAAATGGTGCGGTACAAAATGCTCGTTATTTTTAAAAGTTAATCATACTAAATAGCTAAAACATGAATAGAGATATTGGCTTTATCTTGCATCAGAGAGATTATCGGGATACTAGTAAAATACTTGACTGTTATACCCAAAGCCATGGAAGATTTAGAGGTATCGCTAGGGGTATCAAGAGCTCTAAGCGCTCACTAAAGCAAAATATTCAACCATTTCAACCGCTTATCATACATTGGTCACAAAGGGGGGACCTTGCTAGCATCCGAGAGATTGAGTCCGATGGGCTCATGATATCGCTTAGCGGTAAGCGTTTAATGGCAGGGTTTTACATCAATGAAATCATCTTAAAGATTGTCCCTGAAGATGAGTCTGATCCAGACCTATTTAGTCTTTATAAAACCACACTTTATGATCTGCCTGAGCATAACTGGGTTTCAAAACTCAGGTCTTTTGAAATTTCAATTTTAGATTTCTTAGGTTATCTACCATCACTTGAGTATGAGTATTTAAACTACACCCCCATCGAAACATCAAAAACCTATGAATTCTTGCCCAGTGATGGATTTAGGGAGTCGCTCCATAAAGAGGATAATAAGAATTACTTTAATGGGGATCTTATCAAGCGTCTTTCAAATCTAGATTTAGACTCAGATCCCTCTCTCAGATTAGCAAAATATATTTTTGACTCAGTTATTCTCTCCCAATCTTTAAGCCCAAGTGTAAATTCAAGAAAAGTAATGAGACAATTAATAAATCTTAGCAAGGAATTCTAAATCATGAGCGAAATCAAAATAGGTGTAAATATTGATCACGTTGCTACCCTGAGGCAACAGAGATTCACAGAATATCCGGACCCACTCACCACGGCCATACTCCTTGAGCAAGTAGGCGTGGACAGCATTACGATTCATTTGAGAGAGGATAGGAGGCATATCCAAGACGAGGATGCAAAGCAACTAAAAAAGTTAATAAGAGTCCCTTTAAATTTTGAAATGGCAGCGACACAGGAAATGATTGAATTTGCTAAAGACCTTGCCCCAAAGTATTGTTGTATTGTTCCTGAGAAAAGGAAGGAGCTTACCACTGAAGGTGGATTGAGCCTGAAAGACCCAAGCAACCTATTAATTGATGGTATTCAAGCCTTGTCTAAAAGTTCGCGGGTATCGCTCTTTATTGACCCCGATCGGAATGCCATTGAGACGGCAAAGCAGATTGGTGCAGATGCCATTGAGCTAAATACTGGAAAGTATGCTGATGCGATAAACCAGGATACGATCGATCAAGAGCTTGATAAGATTAAAGAATCTGCTAGCTATGCTCGCGACTTAGGGCTCTCGGTTCACGCGGGTCATGGTCTGAATTACATTAATGTTAATCGAATCGCGAGCATTCATGCCATTGAGGAGTTAAATATTGGACACGCAATCGTCGCAAGGGCAATTTATGACGGACTAGGGAGGGCATTCTTAAGTATGAAAGAAATTTGTTATGAGGCTAGAAATGATTAAGGGACTGGGTATAGATTTGCTAGACAGGCGACGAATAGATAAAGCCATTCAAAAATATAATGATCGGTTTGCAAGCCGTATCCTCTCGAAAAAGGAATTCCTTTTATACAAAGAAAGTATAAATCAAGTCAGATACTTATCAAATTGTTATTGTGTCAAAGAAGCTGTCTCCAAGGCACTTGGCACAGGCATTGGTAAGATGCTTAGCTTTAATGATATGTCAATCCTTAGGGATGAGAAGGGCGCACCCCATGTAGAATTTAGTCAAAGCGCTGAGAAGTTTCTAAGTAATAGAGAGATACACTCATGTCATATCTCTCTATCTGATGAAGAACCTTACGTCACGGCTGTAGCCATTTTGTCATGAGCAGGAGCTATCTCGTTTTTGATATTGAGACCATTCCAGATACATCGCTGGGAGCCAAATACTATAATCTCAAAGACCTCAGCGAAGAAGATATAGCGAAATTAATGTTTTTCAAACAAAGACAGGAAAAACAAACAGAATTTCTTCCCTTTGTATTTCATAAAATTGTTGCCATCTCAGTCTTAATCGCAAACGGCGAGGAAATTAAGGTGGTTAGCCTTGGAAAAGACATCCATGATGAAAGAGGAATGATCCAACAATTCTTTGATGGAATCAGTCATCATAAACCCACATTGGTCTCTTGGAATGGCAAGGGATTTGATATGCCTGTTATCTATTTACGCGCCATGCATCACAAGATTCAGGCCAGCTATTATTGGCAAGGTGATCAAAGTCGAGATTTTCAATTTAATAATTATGTTAATAGGTACCACGAGAGACATATCGATGTTATGGATGTGTTGGCAGGATTTCAAAATCAGGGTAGAGCTAGTTTGGATCATGTGTCGGTTCTTTTAGGATTTCCTGGAAAAATAGGGATAGACGGCAGCCAGGTTTGGAAAAAATATTCTGAGGGCGCCTACCAAGAAATTCGAGACTACTGCGATACCGATGTAATCTCTACCTATCTTGCAATGATTTACTTCCAGCATTTTAGAGGACTGATAAAAACTGACGAGCTAAAAAAATACGAGCTATCCCTAGAGCAATATCTTTCCAATAGTAAAAAAACTCACATGGAAAGCTACCTTGATCACTGGAAAAAATAAGATTGATTAGCAAGGGTGATGTTCTAGAGCTTGTTGTTTCAGGGTATGACTTTGAGGGTCAAGGGATATCCTATGCCGATAATAGGAAGGTCATCATACCCGGCGCCATGAAGGGTGAAAAGGTATCTGCAAAAGTAGTCGTAAAAAATTCTAGATTTTTTAAAGCAAACCTCGAGCAAATAGTCAATCAATCACCAGACAGAGTAAAGCCCTCATGCGTTCACTATGAGTTATGTGGAGGTTGCCAATTACAGCACATAGACTATGAAAATCAATTAGCGATCAAGAAAGAGCATGCCTTGGAAAATCTAAAATCCATCGCAGGCATGGAGCTTGATTTTGACCCTGAAATATTTACTTCCTCGCCTTATCACTATCGCAGAAAGGCTAGGCTCAGTGCAAAGTATGTAGATAAAAAAAATAAGGTGACAGTAGGTTTTCGTGAGAAGAACTCCCATTTTGTAACTGATGCGAATAGTTGTGACGTTCTAGTAAAAGAACTGACCATGTTGCCCCAACTCTTTTCAGAAACATTAAGCCCCATGTCCATAAAAAATAAGATTCCTCAAATTGAGATTGCTCAGGGTGATGAATCTGTTGGGGCTATCCTTAGATGCCTTGAGCCTCCAAATACAAAAGAAATAGATATACTTAAATCTTTTTTCAAAGAGCATCAGATAGCTGGATCTTTGTTGTTAAATAATAAGGAGCAAGCGGTCCTCCATGAGACATCCCCACTAGCATACAGCCCCTACCAAGATATTAAATTAAATTTTTTTCCACAAGACTTCATTCAGGTAAACGATAAGATCAATAAAGATCTTGTAATGCTGGTAGTAGAAAATGTGAAGAAGTATCAACCTGAGAGCGTATTGGATTTATTTTGTGGCTTGGGCAACATCACCTTACCGGTCTCGCGCTATGCTAGGAACGTCGCTGGTATTGAGCTGGGAGCAGGGCTCATCAAGCGCGCAATGGCGAACCAGACACTCAATCATATCTCAAATATTAATTTTCATACCGGCGATCTATTTGAGGAGGGTTGGCCCATTTTTAAGGATAAATGGGACATGTTAATTTTAGATCCTCCTCGCTCTGGGGCGCAGGCGGTTATCAGACAGCTTGGAGTGATAGACCCGGAATACATTATTTACATATCCTGCAATCCTGGAACATTTGCGCGTGATGCGAGGAAAATTTGCGAAGAGAATAACTTTAAAATAGTAGATCTAAACGTGCTAGATATGTTTCCTCAGACTTCTCATATAGAATTATTAGGGGTATTTGAAAAAAGTTAACGTGACAAGAAGAATTTTTGTTGATCTTAAAGAGCAAAGCCTCAAGCTTTCCTCCCAAGAAGATATTGTCAGAGAGTTTGAAATTTCAACCTCTAAATTTGGCCCTGGGCAAGAAAAAGGCAGTTTTAAAACACCAACGGGTCGCCACATCATAAGAGCAAAGATTGGTGCAGGGGCACCAAGCAATGCGATTTTTAAAGGCAGAAGATGGAGAGGGGACACCTATACCCAAGATGGTATCGAGAATTTGGAGGAAGACTACATCCTTGCTAGGATCCTTTGGCTTTCAGGTTTAGAGAGAGGGATAAATCGTCTTGGTAATGTTGATACCATGCAGCGTTACATATATATTCATGGCTCACCTGATAAAACATTTATCGGTCAACCGAGCTCGATAGGATGCATAAGAATGCGCCCAAGCGATGTGATGGAGCTATTTGATCTTGTAGAGGTAGGGGACAAGGTACAGATCGTATGATACAGGTCCCATATAATTCAATCATGATCGATGTTGAGGGCTTTAAGCTGAGTCAACAGGAAAAGATATTACTAAGTCATGATGCTATTGGCGGGGTTATCCTGTTTGCTAGGAATTATGAGTCGTTAGAGCAGCTCCATAGCCTTTGCCAGGAGATCAAGGCGATTAAGTCACCGTCTCTGGTAATTGCGGTCGACCATGAGGGAGGAAGGGTTCAAAGATTTCAGCAGGGATTTAGCAAAATTCCTGCCATGCGCTCATTAGGTAAAATGTTTGATCAAAATCAAGACACTGCACTTCAATTAGCTTTTGCAACGGGCAATATTATTGGTTATGAGCTATCAAAATTTCAAATTGATTTAAATTTTTCTCCTGTGCTTGATATTGATCTCGGTAAATCGGAGATTATTGCTGATAGATCTTTTCATCGCTCATCTGTGGCCATCAAGGGTCTTTGTCATTATTTCATTGGGGGACTGAAAGCTCAGGGCATGAGTGCAGTGGGTAAGCACTATCCCTCTCATGCAGGGACAACCATTGACACTCACCTAGATATGGCAAAGGATGATAGAGATCTTGAACAAATCAAAGAGGATATCTCAATTTACGAGTATCTTGCGTCAGCTGAGTTACTCAATGCCGTGATGCTAAGCCATGTTATTTTTCCAAAAATTGATGATGCTCCTGTAAGTTTATCTATGCCATGGATACAAAAGATTCATGATTCTCTAGGTCCAGTTTTTAAATTTAGTGATGATCTAACAATGAAGGGACTGAGTCATTTTGGAAGTATGCTTGAACTTATAAAAAAATCAATTGAGGCCGGTAATGATATGGCCATCATATGCAATCAATATGAGAATAGATTTCATTTTATTAATGAGATTGAAGCACACGATACAGAGATTAATCGAATAGATGAGTGTAATTTATCTCTTGATAGCGTGGATGAGCATGGAAAGCTTGAAAACTATGAGAAGTCTATAAAAATGCTAAAAGATAATAATTGGCTATGCTAGTTATTTATTCTTGATACAGTCGCCAAAACTCCATATGCAGGATGATCAAAGTAGAAAATAGACCCAAGGTTAATCGTTTGGCCTGAGTTTATAATGTATCTAGGTTTAAGGTATATTAACTCAAGACTATCCACATCATTACCAATAAGAGTCACGCCATTCTCTCCTATGTAGGTAACATCAAGCTCCACTCTGTTGGGTTGGGCACGAATAACTTTTACCACTCCGCTTAATTGAGGGTGAATCATTTGTAGATCCTCTAATAAAAAGTCACTGTTTCTGGCATCTGTATCAAGATACCAGCCTATATTACCAATCACCTCATAGGGCCTGAGAGTATTTAAACGATTAAGTTCTGGTAAAAGTAAATCAGGTGAATGATAGATTAATAAATCATCCAAACTTTCTTCGTTAGCTTGTGGAATAAGAGACGGGAGTTGACTTGCAGATAAGATCGCCTCACTTTCGCAATCCATAAAAGATTCACATGTATTTACAAAATCAGAGTAGATGTAGTCATCGATAAAGATATCTCCCTTTGACTTAACTATCTGACTCATATCGCTAAGGATTCTTTTTTGATAAGACTTCAAGTTAATCTTTAGGGGATCGCTCAAAGACTGACTCAGTCGATTAATTGGCTGCATAGTTTCAAATCGTTCTAGTGAGTTTTCTAGTAAAAATTCATTCTGCTTAAAAAAAATAAACTCATACTGATAGTCAAATCTATCCTGATCATTTTCCTCTTGTGAATGCAGTAGTTTGCAATTAAAAATTACAAGAAGCGGGATTAACAAAATAATCTTCTTATACATATCTTTCTATAGTATCAAGAATATCTTTAGTAAAATTAAAATCCATTAATGATCTAAAGGTTAGAGAGTTATCCTTTCCAATACTTATCTCATAAGCAAGAGACCTATCTTGTGTATCTCTAAGAATCTTATCAATATTAAATAAGTGATTTTCTGATAGGGTAATCTTAAATCTCTCAGCATTGCCATTAATTTTGACCGCTAGCGCTTTTTTTAGTAATTTTTTAATTCTATTAATCAGGTAAAAATTTTCAATCTCTATTGGGATGGGGCCATAGCGATCAATCAGCTCAATTTTTACACGATTAAAATCGTCAGAATCGGTAATCTTGCGGTAGAAACTGATGCGCTGGTTGATGTCAGGCATATAGTCCTCTGGAATAAGCGCAGGAATGCTTAAGTTAATTTCAATACTCTGATCAAAGCTTAAATCAATAGAGTTTAAATGATTATTTTTGATCGCTTCAATAGCCTTTGATAGAAGCTCATTATAGTAATTAAAGCCAATTTGTTGTATGTCTCCACTTTGTCTTGCACCTAAAATTTCACCTGCACCTCTAATCTCAAGATCATGCGCGGCTAGAGAAAAACCAGCACCTAGATCTGACATAGACTCTATGGCCCTTAGCCTTAACTTCCCATCGCTACTCAGAAGTTGTTCTGGGCGAGTCACTACGTAGCAAAATGCCTTACGCGATCCCCTACCGACCCTTCCTCTAAGTTGGTGTACCTGAGCTAACCCCATCGAATCTGCATCATTTATAAATATGGTATTCACATTGTGATTATCGATGCCGCTTTCAATTATGGTAGTACACAGCAGCAGATCTGTTTTCTTATCAATAAATCCTCTCATGGATTGATTAAGTTCAGTAGCTGACATCTGACCATGTGCGATGGAGATACGAAGTTGCGGTATGAGATTGATAAGCTTTTCATGGATACGTTCCAGCTCTCTTACCCTATTGTGAACAAAGTATACCTGCCCACCTCTTTTTAATTCATTTTGAATGCCCTCTGTAATTTTTTGTTTATCCCAGTGAATATGATAGGTATCGATACCCTGTTTATTCTCAGGAGGAGTAGCGATAAGTGAGATATCTTTAACACCATTTAGGGAAAGATTAAGGGTGCGAGGTATAGGGGTTGCCGTCAGTGACAAGATATTTTGATTGGATCTAATACTGGTAAGGACCTCCTTTTGTCTAACCCCAAACTTATGCTCCTCATCAATCACAATAAGACCAAATTGTTTCAATAGATCTTTATGAAAAAGTGCTTTATGAGTCGCTATTAAGATATCTAGCTTGCCCTCACTTATTAAGTTAAAGGTATCATGGACAGAATCTTTTGATTGTAATCTTGACAGGATTCCGATGCTGCAGGCAAATTGACTGAATCGTTCGGTAATATTTTCAAAATGTTGTTGCGCAAGAAGAGTTGTAGGCACCAAAAAGATCACCTTCTCATTATTGAGTAAGTGCATGTAGGCAGCGCGCAACGCAACCTCGGTCTTTCCATAACCAACGTCTGCACATATTAGACGATCAATGAGCTTGCCAGTTCTGTACTCATCCTCTATTTCATGAATTACCCGAAGCTGATCCACTGTCTCTTCAAATGCAAACTCCCTACAAAATTTTTGGTACTCATCCTCATCGATAGCTCTCATCTTATTAGCCGCATTCTTTCTTTTTGCATAGACAGTTAGTAGCTCTACTGCCACGTCTCTAATATTTCTTTCGGCCTTAGACTTAGCTTTACTCCATTGATTCGTTCCTAGCTTGTGGAGGACGGGGTTTTTAATATTTGCATCACTGTATTTAGTAACCTCATTAATTTCATAAACTGGAATATAGAGCAGGTCCCTATCTGCATACTCTAGGCAAATAAATTCATTATCCATGCCCCCTACATCGAGCTTCCTTAGGCCTCGATAAATACCTAAGCCAAAACGCTTATGGATCACATGACTGTCTTTTGTGAACTGCTCTAAATGAGCAAAGTATTTTGAGAGATCCACATCTTGTCTCTTCTTTGAACTGCTTGCTATTGCATCAGTGACCAGCTCAGTGGGTATAAATATAATCTTTTGCTCATGATCGATAACGCCCTTGTCGATGTATCCAGACGAAATTATTATTTTTGAGTCATGAAGCTTAATAGCAGGGATAGTTTCTT
>Ga0255764_10004870_pt1 | contig 10436 bp, 9 predicted proteins | sample 071ome_30_FD_179964 | JGI IMG/M metagenome (GOLD analysis project Ga0255764, IMG submission 179964) | Coastal salt marsh microbial communities from the Groves Creek Marsh, Skidaway Island, Georgia - 071406AT metaG (version 2) | ecosystem: Environmental > Aquatic > Marine > Intertidal zone > Salt... | reverse complement strand
AACAAACCGTCTCTTCGATCGACGCCTGTCGTGGGCTGTGCGGTATCGTCGTGAGCGAGGCGCGAGCTCTCGGAAACCGAGCAAACGTCTCGTCCGCGGGATGAACGACGCTCCATCCGCGTCGTCTTTCTCCATCCTCCTCTCATTTACTCATCGCTCTTCTTTCTCTTAAAGAGCATGATGTGCGGCTCCGGGCGATGAATGGCTACGACTCGCGCGAACGTCGCGTCGTCGTCAGTCTCAGCGCGCGCGCCTTCGCGAGCCTTCCCGCGACGCGTCCCCCGGTTCTCTCTCCGCGTTGTCGTCTCTCGCGCGCACGCACCGTAATGAATCCACCCTCTCGATTGCTGCACGCCCAATCCACGCCATTCCGTCTGCGATCGTCGCCAAAACATCAATCAATCAGTCATTCAATTCTCGCGTCTCCAGTCAGTCAGTCTGGGGGACCGAAGCCCATCGTCCACCCGCGCATCCATCCATCCAACCACCGTCTCGCGTCTCGCGTCTCCGCGCGCACCTCGGACAACAAACGATTCTTCGGTAACATCTTCGCGATATCCGGCGGTAACACCACGTGCCTACGGTCGCGCGCGTCGTCGTCATCGCCATCGTCAGTCTCAGTGTCGTCGGTCGGTCGCGAACGAATCAATCCGAAGGGCGTCGTCATTCGACGCGAGTCGCGTCGCGCGCGACCCGTCGCGCGCACCGGTACTCGTTCTCGTCGTCGTAATATTTTTCGCTGTACTGAATCTGCGGCATGGCGTCGCGCGCGCGCGCGTCCGCGTGTGACGCGCGCGTCGGATGGATGCACCGCCGCAACCATTCCGTGGAGGACCGACAGGTGGGTTTGAAACCAAAGGCGAGGAGAGGCGGAGGCGCGCGCGAAGGAAGGGGGCGAGAGCTATGCATGCTAGATGTGGTGATGACAAGGCGCGCGGTGATCACGAGGAGAGAGCGTTCGTGACGGTATCGAGGGCGTCGCGAAGGGCGTCGTCGAGCTGGGAGGCGTCGCGACCGCCGGCTTGGGCGAAGCCGGGCTTGCCGCCGCCGCCGCCGCCGCACTTTTTCGCGGCGGCGCCGAGGACTTGGCCAGCCTTGAGACCGCCGAGCTTTTGAACCTTGTCGTCGAAGAGGGCGACAAGACCGACGTTTGAACCGTTGGCGCTGCCGAGGACGACGGCGGCGCCGTCGCCGAGTCGAGCGGCGAGGTCCTCGGCGGCCACCTTGAGCGCGGCGGGATCGACGCCGTCGAGACGGGCGACGAGCACCTTGGATTCGCCGACTTGTTTCGCCTCGGAGACCAAGGCGCCGGCTTTGGCGACGGCTAATTCGCCTCGAAGGGAATCAGCAAGCTTTTGCGCGGCGATCAAGTCTTTTTGCAGACTCGTGACTCGACCGGCGATTTCCTCGGGGGGGACGCGAAGCGCGCCGGCGAGTTGCTTGACGACGGCGTCTCGCTGTTGCAAGAGCTCCACGACGCCCGATCCGGAGACGGCTTCGATGCGTCTGATGCCACTCGCGATGCCGGCTTCGCTTAAAATCTTAAATCCACCAATCTCAGCCGTGTTGGACACGTGCGTGCCTCCGCACAGCTCCATGGAGATGCCCGGAACGTCGACGACGCGCACGACGTCGCCGTACTTTTCTCCAAACATCATCGTCGCTCCCTTCTCCTTGGCGGCGGCGATGGGCATCTCTTCCGCGGTGAGCGCCGCGCTCTGCGCAATCCAACCATTGACCAAGTTTTCAACCTCCGCGAGTTGCGTCTCGGTCGGCGCCTTGGGGCAGTTAAAGTCAAATCTGAGACGATCGAATCCGCACAGAGACCCGGCTTGCGAGACGTCGTCGCCGAGCACCTTTTTGAGCGCCGATTGCAACAAGTGCGTCGCCGTGTGATTACTCTTGGCGCGACGACGAGTATCTTCGTCCACGTTCGCGGTGACTTGACTGCCCTTCTTGAGCGACCCGGACGTCACGGTGGCTGAGTGCACGATGATGCGACCGCCGCCCGCTTTTTGTACGTCGTCGACGCGCAACTCGGCGCCGTCGGCGGCGTGAAGCGTCCCGTTATCGCCGACTTGACCGCCGCTCTCGGCGTAAAACGGGGTAACGTCCAAAACTACGTCCACCTTCGCGCCCTCCGGCGCTTCCTCGACCGATTCACCGTCGAGAACGATGGCCAAGACGTTGGACGCTGCGCTCGACGTGCGCTCGTATCCGACAAAGGCGCTCGTCGACCCGAGCTCGTCGGCGACGCGCGCGAGGGTGTTCCCGACCGTGACGTCCACGGTTTGATGCGCAGCTTGACTCATCGATCGCTGTTCAGCCATGGCGGCCTCGAAACCTTCCAAATCAACCTTGACGCCAGCCTCGGCGGCGACATCCGTCGTGATGTCGAGAGGAAAACCGTACGTGTCGTACAGCGTAAAGGCGTCCTTCCCGCTCAAACCGGCGTTGTTCTTCTTCGCCGTCTCGATGAGCTCCGCGAGCATCTCTTCACCGCGACCCAGCGTCTTTTGGAAACTCAATTCCTCGCGCTCGAGCTCGGCGAGGATTCGCGCCGTATTCTTCGCCACCTGAGGATCGCAGTCGTGCGACATGGAGATGGCGACCTCGGCGATGGCGGGCGTAAACGCGCTCGCACCCTCCGCCGGTTTAATCCCGAGCAATCGTCCGTTTCGCACGACCCGTCGAAGGAGACGTCTGACGATATACCCACGACCGACGTTGGACGCAAAGACGCCGTCAGAGATCATGTAACTCACGGCGCGCGTGTGATCGCCGATAACCTTGAGCTGTTGCTTTTGCGCGGCGTCGCACGTCGCGTAGTCGAGACCAGCCATGGACGCAGCCTTATCGATGATGGGCTTGATGAGATCAGTCTCGTAGTTGTTCGGCACGCCTTGCAAGATTTGCGCCATGCGTTCGAGACCCATGCCGGTGTCGATGTTTTTATTCTTCAACGGCGTCACGCTCCCGTCCGCTTCGCGGTTGAGCTCCATGAAGACGAGATTGTAAAATTCAATAAATCGAGAATCGTCATCCAGATCGATGCCATCCATCCCGCGCTCGGGATGGAAATCGTAATACAACTCCGAACACGGTCCGCACGGCCCCGTGGGACCGGCGGCCCAAAAGTTATCCTTTTCGCCCATGCGCACGATGCGCGCCTCGGGCACGCCGACGACGTCTCGCCAAATCGCAAACGCCTCATCATCCTCTCGAAACACGCTCACCCACACGCGCTCCGGATTCAATCCAAACTCACCGATCGCCAACTCCCACGCCCACTGACACGCCTCTCGCTTAAAATAATCCCCGAAACTGAAGTTGCCCAACATTTCGAAAAACGTGTGATGTCTCGCCGTGACGCCGACGTTTTCCACGTCGTTGGTTCGCACGCACTTTTGCGTCGTCGTCACCCTCGCGTGCGCCCGCTCTCGCTGTCCCATGAAGACTGGTTTAAACTGCAACATCCCAGCGATCGTGAGCAACACCGTGGGATCCTCGGGAACGAGCGAACTCGATGGCAACGGCGTGTGTCCCCGCTCGTCATAAAATTTCAGAAACCGTCGACGAATCGCCCCACCCGAGTTATCCCTCCCGATCGCGTTCGGGTTGGCGTTCGCGCGTTGTTCCGCGCTCGCATCGCCTCGAACGACGCGCGCGACTATGCCTCGTCGTCCTCGTCTTGCACCGCTCTCGACGCGCGCGGCGGACGACGTCGTCGACGACCACCGCGTCGTCGTCGTCGACGTCAACTGGGACGCGGTGGCGCCGAGCGGCGACGGGGCGTCGCGACGGGACGCGCTCGCGGAGGCGACGCATCGAGGCGCGGTGGACGCGGACGATGCCCCGCGCGTGGCGCGCGTGAGGGCGACGGCCGAGTCGCGGAGGAGACCGAGGCGCGTCATTGTGACGACGGTGGGCATTCGATTTTTCGCTTTTTCACGCCCGGCGAGGTTTGCGAAGAAAGAAAAGGAAATGATTTTTGATGTGATAAACGCTGGGCTAGAGTTACTCGCTAAAGTGGGCGATGATGAGCTGTTTGAGGGTTTTCATGCGCTCGACCACGGCCGGGGACATCATCGCGGCGGCGTCGCCGCGAAGGTTTTTTTTACCGGCGCTCTGGTAAAAGTTGTCGACGATGAGGTCGATGACCTTGAGCAAATCCGCGGGTTGACACCATAAGAGATCTTCGTCGCCCGTGGCGAGCTCTGGACCGGGAGTGAAGGCTTCTTCGAGGGCGTTGCGTTGATCCTGTGGATCTTCCAGGGAGAGGATGTACTTGAGGATGCGAACCTCTTTGGGTTGTTGACGCGCAGTGGTGTCCTTCATCTTAAAGTAGAGGTGCGCCATGACGTCCTTGACCTCTTCGCTCGTGTACGGACTCTCCTTGACGCTCATGTGCGCCTTTGAGGCGGTGAGGATCAACGCCGGGGTGATTTGATTCGCCATGGCCAACTCGTCGATCTTGGCGTTCATGGCGTCGAGGGAATCCGCCTGTAAAATGTCTTGGAGCGTCTGCGTCGCCTCGTCGATCACCGCTTGATCCTTCGCAGCCTCATCGTACGCCTCGCACAGACTCAACAATCGCGCGGCGTCCTTGGCCAGAGATTCCTTCGCATCATCGTCCTCGCTCTGCGCCGCAGACTCCAATTTAAACCGTAAATACGTGAAAAACTCAACCGTAAACTCTGCCCGTCTCGTCGCCACAAAACCTTCCCACATATCCTCGTCGCGCGCGCGCGTCTCCTCCAACAGCGCGTGATACCCATCCACGCGCTCGTCCAGCGCCATGAGCTTTCGACGCAACTTACTCAATCGCATCTCGTCGTCCGGGTCCTCGCACGCGCGCGCGCGCTCCTTGGCGCGCTCAAAGACGCCGTCGCGAAGCTCGGACCACTTTCCCGAAAACGCCAAGAGCCCGATCCAATCTTTCTCGTCTCTCTTATCGAAAACGTCGATGAGACGGTCGTGCATGGCGGGCGAACGATCGATGACGTCGTCTTTGTCGCCGTAGAAGCGCTCGCGGCGGTCGGCCGAGGCGCGAATGCGCGCGCGGGGCGTTGGAACGCGGCGGGCGAGTGGCGGCGGCCGAGGGCGACGCCCGTCGGCGCGCGAGGAGGACGACGACGCGTGCGCGCTCGCACGAGGCCGCGAAATGGCGGTGGACATGATGCCACGCGGCGGGAACGGTCGACGGTCGAGTCACTCGACGCGGCGGCGTGTGTGGCGCGCGTGGGGACGACGCATGCTATAAGAAGATGTTGACAATCACAAATAGTGCGCGCGCGACCTTGATTCGGCCGCGCGACGAGCGGCGTATCGCGCGTTCATCGAACCTTTACGATGTACGTATCGAAGCGCGAGGGGGACGAGGCGAGAGAAGACGACGTAGAGAATGCCCACCGCGCCGCCGACGAAAATCGCCGCGCGAGACGACGAAGACAACGGCGACGCATCTCGAGACTTTTTCTTTCTCTTCGATCCCTTGGATTTCGATGATTTCTTGGACGTCGACGATGAACCGCTTCGCGAGTACGAACGATCGCTCGATCGCGCCGCGCCCATGGCCGCCGTCGAACCGTCGAAGCACCATCGCTCGCCCGCCGTCACCGGATCCCAACCCGCAGCCCGGCACATCTCCGCCCCTTTACCGCGCGCGTCGCCGATCCACTCGGACAATTTCGTACAAATGGTATCCTGCGGACGACACGGTACCAATCGCTGCGACGCGTCCTCGGCGAAAAAGTCATCCTTGCACGCTCGATACAGCGCTTCGCACGCCGTCCCGCACACGGGAACGCCCTCTGACGTCCCCACCCTCGCGTCGCACACCCCGCACTCCACCCCCGCCCACGCGTCTCTACACGTCTCGCTAAATCCATTCAACTGCATGTGCACGACCCGCGTGCGCACCGCGTCCGTCTGTTCTTTCCCGCAACACGTCGACCGCCGGTGCGCGTCGCAAAACGTCATCCCTTTCCCTTTGCTCGGTTTCGCTCCCGCGCGCGCGAATGGCGCATAGTGCTCCTTGTTCACGCACGTTCCGACGTCTTCGCTCGCGCGAGCGCCGACGACGACGCACGACGCGACGACGAGCGCCATCATCGCGCTCATCTTTGTCATCTCTCCGATCGTTCGCGCCCCGGGCGTCGAGCGCATCCTCCTCCTCCTCCTCCTCGTCACCGTCGCTCTCGAAAGCGCGAGTGCGAGGACGAACGACGTCTCGTCCGACGTCTCGTCCGACGCGCGCGCGTCCTCCTCGCCACCGTCGGTCGCGTTGTGCGGAGTCGGGATGACGCCCGTCCGCACCTCAGACGTCCGCGTGCTCGTGCGCGCGCGTCGACGACGACCGAGTCTCGGACGTCGACGAACGAGACGAACGCGCGACGTGCGACGAGTCGTCGTTGCGCGTGGTGCGGACGACGCCGACGAGGACGTGAGAGAGACTCGCGCCGAGGGGGAACGTGCCCAGTCGATAGATATGCGCGCGTTGACGACCACCGCGCCGACGACGCCGACGACGCGCGCGCGAGTCCACGCGCGCGCACGCGATGCGCACGCATTGTCTGGATCGTCTCGAGCGCGCGTCGGAAGATGCGCGCGCGTCGAGTCGACGAAGTCGACGAGGGACGGCGCGCTCGAGGCAGTGTCCGAGCCCGAGGCGCCGACGGCGAGCGACGACGACGACGTCGTCGTCGTCGCGGAGGAGACGATGTGCGAACTGTTGTCGAACAAAAATGGCGTGTACACGGTTCTAGGCCGAATGCGCGTGCGAGGAACCGAGGCAGTGAGCGTGTATAATTTATTGACTGATTACGAGGCGTCGCCGCGCGTGTTTCGAGCGGTGCGGAGCGTGGAGGGCGTCGAGTGCGAGGGCGATGAGTGCGTGGCGACGAACGTGTACATCCGGCAAGAGTGCGAGTGGAAATTTTTTGTCTTCGGAGGGGCGTTTCCGTGCACGTTCGAGGTGGAGGAGAGGGACGAGGAGATGAAGATGAAGTGCTCGCTCGCGCCGAAACAGCGAGGGGTGGGATTTTTGCGACAGTTTGAGGGGTCCTGGTCGGTGGAGAACACGAGCGACGGCGTGGAAATCGAACACGTGTTGATGGTGCAACCGAAGCTCACGCCTCCGTATGCGAGTAAGATTTTCGTGCAACAGGTGGAGCAAATTATGGACGACGTCGCGAAGGAGGTCGCGTCGTGGCGAGGCGCCGTCTACGAGGCGCCCCCGCATCGCCGATAGCGAGATTGCTCGGCGTTACGCACGCGCGTGTATTATTAGGTTTGGGGTACAATATTTGCGATGTTGCTGCTTGATTTCATTATTTTAATACCAACGCACTCAATAGACGGCTTCATTTCTTTTACAAAGTACACGCGCCGCGGGCGAAAAAGTTGCACTAGTTGGACGCCATGGCTTGCTCGGCAAAGTACCTCACGTCCACGTCCGGATCGCTCTGCAGACCGATCAAGATCGGGCGAATCTCGCTCTCTACCGTCGCTTGATCGATTAATTTTGCGAGCGGCACGAGCGCCTTGGCGGCGTTGAAGCGCACGTTCGGCACTGCGTCCGTCGACGCCTGCTTGATGATTGGTAAAACTTCTTCGAGCGCCACGCGTTGACCCACCGCCGGAGCGAGGAGGGAGAGCGCTCGCAGGACGGTCAAGCGATGGAGATAATGCGTGGAGCTGATGAGTTGCTTGATGCGCGGGAAGATGTACTGGATTGCCCAGTCGGCGCCGAAAATCCCAGTCAAACGAAACAAGTTGTTCGCCGCCGCCTCGCGAATTGAGTACACGGCGTCTTGCAACCACTGAAGACAGAGCGAGTTGAGTAAATCTTCACCCCCTTGCGATTCGTCGCTCTTTTGGAACAAAAAGTTGGTGCCAATCTGTTCCGCCAACACTGGAATGTATTCGATGATGGCTAGTCGAACCCGCCAGTGCTCATCCTCGGCCAACTCCTTGATGGCGGGGAGAAGCTCGGTGGACAACATTTCGACGCCGATGACGCTGTTCACCTTTTCCAGATTGCTGATGATGTTCAATCGCACGTCCGGGAACTCATCCTTGAGTAAGATGAAGAATATCGGGAGGAGCTTCTCCACCGTCATCTCCTTGCCCATCGTCGGCGCTAAACCGAGCACCGTCGCCGCGAGCGAAGACCGCACGTGTTGAGACTGATCGTTGGCGAGTTCGCGAACCGCGGGTAAAATTTTCTCAGCCGAGTACGTCGCGCCGGCGAGCGCGCATAATTCGGCGATTTTACCGGCCGACGAGATACGCACTTCGCCCTCCGTGTCCCCGAGCAAATCGACGTACGCGTCAAACAAACCCGTGGACGCGACGTCGCCGCCGACGATTTCGCACATGTCGTAAATGTGCTGCGCCACGGCGTATCGCACCCGCCAGCTCTTATCCGCGGCAAACCTCAGCACGATGGGCACCACCTTGTTCACACAATCCACCGTGGAGAGAAGCTTACCCAACGCCACGCAATCTTCGACGACGAGCAGACGCACCGAGTCCTGATCATCCGTCGTCAACGCCGCGAACATGCTCATCAACTCGTTCACTATGAAACTCTGCGCGCTCCCTTTGGCAATCTTCCCCAAGTTTGACGCCGCCGCGCGACGCACCATAGGCGTCTCATCTGCGCACAAATCCCTAAACATGGTCGTCAAACCGTTACGAAGCTCCAACTGCGACTCTTCCAACCGTTCAAACGCCGTCGCAAACAACCCGCACGCGCTCACGCGCGCTGTGAACCAATCCCCCTCCGCTAATTGTTTAATGAACGGCACGAAATATTTCCCGATTCCCGATGCCGTCATCGCTCCACCAACCGCACACGCCGTCTCCACCGCCTTATCCCGCACCACCGTCTCCTCCACCGTGATCAACGTCTCTAACGGCGCCAGCAACGTATGCGCGTGCTCCGCCCCGCCCACCAAGTCGATCAAACTCGTCAACTCGGTCGCGATCGCCAACAGGCACTCGTCCGATTCATCGTCGCGTTCGGTGAGAAACGGTACGAGTTCATTTCTCGTCCGCTCCGGTCCGAGCGCGCGCGCGATCGTGGACAGTTTCGCGATGGATTGCAGTCGCAGTTCGACGTCCTCGCTCTGCGCGCGTCGTTCGCGTCGTTCGCGTCTCGTCTCGTCAGTCGTCTCGCTCGTCGAACGGTATCGCGGCGTCGACGCGCGCGTCGATGCATCGCGCGATACGACATCGCGTCCATCATCGCGCCGCACCATCGCGCGCGCTCGCGCGCCTCGGTTCGCGCATCTTTCCACCCAACCATCAGCCGTCGTTCGCGTCGTCTCGCGCATCCTCCTCGCGCCGCGTCCATCGCGCACCTTTAAATCATCGATTAGCGCCCCGACGGAGATCGTCTCGTCATCCGTCGTCGTCGTCTCCATCGCGCGTCCGTCTCGCGCGTCGCGTCGTCGTCTCCCGTCGTCGATCGTCGCGACCGATCCGAGTCGTCGGGACAAACGCATCGACACCGAGGAGCGCCAACGTGTCTAGGGTTTAGATTAGGGTTAACGGTTTTTCGCGCGGCGCGACGCCGCGCGGCATCGTCCGACGCTCGAGCGACGACGTCGGGATGAATCAACCGAACCGCGCCGATCAGTTCGTCCTTCCCGAGGGCGAGCGGAAACTGTCGTACGAACGAGACACCAAGGTGGAGAACGCGGGGACGTTTGTGTTGCAGCGAGAGGATCACACGCTCGGGAATTTATTGCGAATGTGCGTGCGTCGAGCGCGAGCGAGCGAGCGATGGGTGGTGATGGACGCGAACGTTTGATTCGCGACGCTCGAACCGGGGACGCGCGCGGAGGACGGGGTGTGAAGGCGTGACGACGGTCGGGAAGAGTGATTGCTTTCGGGGAAGAGGGCTCGCGGCTGACGGTTCGGAGAGAGAGAGCTCGGGTCGAGAGACTGACGCGCGTTCGCATCGCATCGTTCACAGGGAGTTACACAAGAACTCGGACGTGTTGTTCGCTGGGTATAAGAACCCGCACCCGACGGATCACAGAATCGTACTCAAGGTGCACACGAATTCGAACACGACGCCGGTGCAGGCGTTGCGCGACGCCGTGAACAATCTTCGCGCCGAGGTCAGCGATGTGGCGCAACAGTTTTCGGACGAGATCAACGCGATTCGTCGCGATTAGGGGTGCGTCGCGCGTTTCATTAGAAAAAGTAGCAGATTCACGCGCGGGCGTTCGCCGCCGCTTCCGACGCGTGTGTGTAGATAAACGTCGCAACGATAATCACCGACACGAACGCGACGACGCGACATTAGGTACGCGTCGCGCGCGATTCTTTTCTTCCGCCTCGTCGTTCCGCGTCATTCCACGCCTCCCTTCGCCCGACGACGCATCGAACGACGCGAACCCGCGTCTCGGCTCGTTCCTCGA
>Ga0255764_10004861_pt1 | contig 10448 bp, 9 predicted proteins | sample 071ome_30_FD_179964 | JGI IMG/M metagenome (GOLD analysis project Ga0255764, IMG submission 179964) | Coastal salt marsh microbial communities from the Groves Creek Marsh, Skidaway Island, Georgia - 071406AT metaG (version 2) | ecosystem: Environmental > Aquatic > Marine > Intertidal zone > Salt... | reverse complement strand
TGATGTCCGCATCAACGAGTCCACTGGTCGTCTGGAGGTGCCTGAAAGCGACTTTCAGGCAGCGCGTATTTTCTTGGCATCACAGGGAATTCCCCGCGCAGCGGCGGAAGGTGGGATGGGGGCTCTCGCTGAGGGTAGCTCCATGACGACAAGCCAGTTCATGGAGCAGGTTAGATATAACAACGCGGTTGAGATCGAATTGGCCCGCACTATCACCGAGATCAGCACGATCGAGTCTGCCCGTGTGCACTTGGCAGCACCGAAACAAAGCGTGTTTGTCAGAGATCGACAACCTGCGAAGGCATCGGTCATCGTAAAACCCTACCGGGGCAGAGTTGTCGACCCGGCACAAGTACTTTCTATCGTGCACCTTGTCAGCGCGAGTGTGCCGTATTTGGCAACTCAGGACGTAACTGTCGTTGATCACTACGGCAACCTATTGACGGGGAGTAATGCTGATAAAGACGGCACGCCGGCGCTAAACAATGCTCGGTTTGAGGCAGAGCGTGAGGCTGAGTTGGCTGAGCGCATCCGCGAGCTGCTAATCCCCGCACTCGGTGGAGGCAATGTGCGAACCGTCGTGAATCTTGAGATGGACTTTACTCAGCGTGAGACCACACGCGAACAGTATCTCGATTTTGAGCCCGAGAGAGCTGAGGTTCGATCTGAGGTTGTCACCGCGGACACGCAAACGGGTATCGCGGCATCCGGGGTGCCAGGTGCAACCACAAATATCCCACCCGACCAACCCGAGGTTGTACCCGAGGGAGAGGTGGCGGCTAACCCCACCAATACTCAGACGGCGACGACTGAGCGTGAGCAAACCACGCGTAATTTCGAGCTCGACAAAGAAATCACGTTCATCAAAGAGCAGGCAGGCCGTGTCACATCGATGACAGCTGGGGTTATTGTTAATGAGGAGTCTCTCAGGGACTTGGCAAAGCGCCGATATTACGCCTCGCTTGATGAGCAGCCCGCGGCGAGTGCCGATACCCTTGATGACGTTGACGCCGAAGGCGAGGGGCTGGAGATTGCCGCTGCATCCTTGGCACCTATTCCAAGCGAAGAACTTCAGCGCTTTATGGCAGATGAGGTGGACCGTTTGCGGTCGCTCATTATTACCGCCCTCCCCTACAATGCTGGGCGAGGGGATACGGTCACTCTGACATCGGCGCCTTTTTTCACCGACCCGCCGCAGGACTATACCTTGCCATGGCATAAGGACCCAGCCATCATCGAGTGGGGTCGCCATGGGATGACTTCCATCGGCTTGATAGCGTTCTTCTTGTTGGTAATTGCACCGGTCTTGAGAGTGTACATGCCCAAGATCGAGGAGAATGAGGCACTGCTGGCTGAGCAGTTGATTGACGGTGAGCTCAGCATGGAGGACAGAAAAGCGCTGGAAGAGGGTGAGTCTCTTGATGAAATTAAGGCAAAGCTCAAACCCAAGAAATCGGCAATTTCTGCAGATATGCTCGATACAGCCAATAGTTACGATGACAAAGTGGCAGTCGTGCGGCTACTAGTTGCTGAAGACGCAGGTCGAGTGGCGAACGTTCTTAAAAAGATGATCAAACCCGTCTAAAGGGGGATTCAATGGCCGAAGCAGCAAAGAAATTAGGTGTTGGTGACGACGAAAGGGAGCTCCCAGAGTTTGTAAGAGCGGAGCTTGAGATCATGACCTCCACCGAGCGAGCAGCAGTCATTATGCTTTTAATGGGGGAAACGCAGGCGTCGGATATTATCCGGTATATGAATCCCAGAGAGGTGCAGGCGCTAGGCTCGGCGATGGTTGGGGTAGTTGATCTTTCACAGGAAACAGTAAGTGCAGTGCTCGACGACTTTGTCGGCACCATTAAACAGCAAACCAATTTGGGGTTGGGAACCACCGACTATGTCGAATCGGTATTAAAGCGGGCTCTTGGAGACGATAAAGCGAGTACGGTACTCAGCAGAATCTTACCCGGAGGCTCTACCAAGGGCTTGGAAATTCTTCGTTGGATGGATGCGCGAGCTATTTCAGATATGATTATTAATGAGCATCCTCAAGTGGTTGCCATTATCTTGTCAGTGCTCGAGTACGATGTTGCGGCAGATGTCCTGAGCTTTCTTCCCGAAGAAAATCGTGGTGAAGTGATGCAGCGCGTTGCGAGTTTAGAGACTGTTCAACCTTCTGCAATGGAAGAGCTTGAGAGAATTATGACGCAACAATTCTCAAGCAACTCGTCGGCGCAATCCTCTAGTTTTGGTGGCGTGAAGACGGCGGCCAAGATTATGAACTTTGTCAAAGTCGATCTGGAAACATCGGTGATGCAGTCGCTGACTAATCTTGACGAAGAACTAACCCTGCAGATTCAAGACAACATGTTCACCTTTGAAAACCTTTCCATGGTGGATAACCGTGCCATCCAGGTCATGATGAGGAATATAGAATCGGATCTGCTGATGGTGGCCTTGAAAGGTGCTAGTGAGGAGACCCGGGATAAGTTTTTCGACAACATGTCGCAACGTGCGAAGGCGATGTTTATTGATGACATGGAATCCAAGGGCCCCATGCGGATCTCTGATGTAGAGGACGCGCAGAAGAATATCATGCGAATTGCCAGAAAACTGTCCGATGCTGGCGAGCTGGTGCTTGCCGGTCGTGGAGATGACTTTGTCTAAGGTGGATAACACGGTCGTATGGGAGTTAAATGAGCTCCTCGCAGCCGATCGCCGTGCCAAGGCATTCTGCGAGGCCTTGGCAGCAGGTGAAATATCTGACGCGTCCCCAGGCTTTGAAGCTTCCAAATGGCAGGACCTGAGCAACGATTTGGTGGAGCCTGCCGAGGAGAGTACTGACAGTAGCGAGGCTGATCTTGCAACCGACGATTCCGGTGACAAAGATGTAGAGGACCCAGTTGCCGAAGAGCAAGCGTCCGAAGATATTGAGTCTCTGTTGGAAGCCCGCTATCAAGAGGGACTTGCGGATGGAATTCGTCAGACTAATTTAGAGAGTCAGCAAAGAGAGGCCTTGTCACAGCAGGTGCTGGAGGCTATTCAGCGAAATATATCTGAGCTTCCGAAGATTTGGCCTGTCGTTACGGACTTATCACTGGACATAGCAAAAACAGTGTGCCTTGGTGCTTTTCGCATCGATCACGCACTTTTTCGCGAGTATTTACATCGAGCACTTAAAGATTCAGATCTTCCACAGAATATCCCGATTGAAATAAAGGTTTCAGAGGCTATGGCGGGTTGGATATCCGCAGATGCATTGTCGGATATGCTCCCGGAGCACCAGCTAACCGTTACAGTAGACTCCGAAATGTCTGACGGAGATCTGTCGATAGCTTATAACCACATTGCGATTGAGCGACTGCTAGAGGGCGAATTCTCTCAACTTCGCGAGCAGCTGGTGGCGCAGTTCCCAGATCGTTTTATTGAGTCATGAGTGACAATATGATGGGTGACTGTGCCGAATCTGCTGGGCAAAATTGGCCGAATCTTGTTGCCCCCGATGCTTGGATATGGGCAAAAATACGCCACGTCTCTGGACATGTTGTAGAGTGCGAGGGTTTGCAGGCTCCGCTTGGGGCCATGTGTGAAATAGAGACCGATGATCCCTCGGCACCAAATGTACCTGCCGAAGTAGTGGCCTTCTCAGATGAAACCCTCAAGCTAATCCCCTTTTCAGATACGGTCGGTGTATCCAGAGAGAGCCGTATCCGCTTGGTCAACCGCAGGGTTGGACTGCCAGTGGGTCCACATTTGTTAGGTCGCGTCATAGACCCCTTGGGAAAGCCGTTGGATGGATACGCCTTGTCTCACCCAAGATTTACCCCTCATTTTTTTGGCCGTTCCATCCCCGCGTTGAAACGACAAGCTGTAAAAAACCCATTGGATGTGGGCGTTCGCGCGATAAATGGTGTGCTTACTCTTGCGAAAGGTCAGCGCGTAGGACTGATCGCGGGTTCAGGAGTAGGAAAAAGCACGTTGTTAGGAATGATGACTCGCCACACGGCAGCCGATGTGGTGGTTCTCGCTTTGATTGGTGAGCGCGGTCGAGAGGCTGGAGAATTTTTAGCAGAGAGCTTGGGAGCCGAGGGGCTTAGCAAAGCTGTTGTTATCCTGGCCACCTCTGACTGCGCCTCGGTGATGCGGAGACAAGCAGCAGAGGTTGCGCATCTGGTTGCGGAGTATTTCCGGGATCAGGGCAAAGACGTGCTTCTGCTGTGCGATAGTCTTACCCGTATCGCCCACGCGCAGCGCGAAATTGGACTGGCAACTGGTGAGCCACCGACAAATAAGGGGTATCCTCCGTCGGTTTTTAGTGATTTGCCCAAGCTTATCGAAAGAGGCGGGCCGGGAGACGGTGAGGGAACCATCACAAGCGTTTATACCGTTTTATCCGAGCATGATGAGGGCATGGATCCCATTGTTGAGGTAGCCCGAGCGTCTCTTGATGGGCAGATAATGTTGTCACGAGAGCTAGCGGACTCCGGTGTGTACCCGGCGATTAATCTCAGAGGATCGATTTCAAGATTGGCGTCCAAAGTGTCAGGCCAGCATGAATTAAAAATGGCGACAGAGTTTAGAAGGCTCTGGTCGCTCTATGAGGCAAATCGAGATCTTATTATGGTTGGTGCCTATGAGCAGGGCACTGATCCTGAATTGGACAAGGCTATAGCGATCAGACCAATGATGCTGGACTTTCTGCGTCAGGCAGATTTCGAATCATGCTCCCTCGACCAATCTGTGGCAGGTGTTGCCCAGATAATTGCTCGGGGGCAGCATGGCCACTAAATGGGATCCTCTAGTTCTGAAATATAGACGCCGTAGTCAGCAGGAGTTAAATCAGCTCATCGCATTGCGGCATCAACTAAAGGAAATGGAGTGCAATCGCGACAAAATTTCCGAGAGACAGCAGTATTTCCGTCATCGTTTAAGTATGAATTCAAAACAGGAGATCGGCGATTGGCGGGTTATGAAGGCGTTTCTCGCGGATTTGGACTTCCTGAGAAACAATTGTGAGGGTCAACTCATCGAGCTACGCGGGTTGTTAAAACGCGCCCAAAGCGAAAATGAGAAAACCCTGCAGGTTTTGCAGAAATATGAGCACTTGCAGCAGCAAACCGTCCGTTCACGACGCTCGCAGCAAGAACGCAACGAATTGGATGCGATCGATGAGTGGGCGGTTCAGAGCCACACTAGAAGTAACTTGGCACGTGATTTGCTTTAGTTACTCGTAGTGAACAACGTGATGAATGGTTGAATTGTGGAATCTCAGATCGGATCAGACATAGCCAAGCTGCTAGGAAACCTAGGTAAATCAAAGGCTTCCGCTACCCAATCTGGCTCGCAGAGCGAGGCGGGTTCCTCATTTAAGCGTGCTTTGGTGGCCTCTGAACGGCTTCAGGCAAAAGACGTCACCGGCAAGCCCTTGCCGGGTGCCTCCCCGACAGAAGCTGCCTCCCCGACAGAAGTAGCCACGCCAGCTCCTGACACTGGACGTTTGAAGGAGCTACAGCCGTCAGCCGGTGCCCCTGCAAGTCAGTCTAGGACCACCACCCCGATGCCCGAGTTTGATTTAGTCGTCACGGGTGGTCCGGCCGAGCGCCCTGTCATTGTCGATCTGGCACGGAAGAGTGGATTTTCGCCCGCAGCGGTTGAGAATATTTTTTCACTCCGTGTCAACGATAGTGAGACTGGGACATTGCCTCAGAAGTCTCTGACCCTTGCGGTTGCACAGACACTACTTGACTGGTCGTCCACCAACTTGAAGCGGACCGTCGATCCGTCTCAGGTACAGGCGACCGTCGATCCGTCTCAGGTACAACAGACCGTCGATGTTTCTAAGGTACAGCAGACTGTTGATCTGTCTCAGATGCAGCAGACGGTTGACCTGTTTGCATTGAAAAAGGCGATGAATGATGGGTTGAAAGATGTCTCGGGTAGCGTCCTCTTACCTGATGAATCGGTAGATCAAGCTAGTATTGCCGAGCTCGTTAACGCTGTGGCTTCGGTGCTAAAACCACTGTTATCGCAGTCAGCAGATAAGGGAGAATCTCCGGCAGCACCCGCGAGCGGAACAGCGGCGCACGAGTTGTCAAGCAAGATTCAGGTGGCAGTGGGGCCCGCTGTAGAGCGATGGGTCGCTAGCCACTTACCCGTAGAAGAAGCCGAGACCTCACGCGAGTTGCTGCTCTCTCGTTTAACCACCGCAGTGACCCCACTGATAAGCGATTCAACAGCTGCGGTCGACCGTGTGGTCGCGCAAAATCCACTGGAACAGAATTCACAGGAAATGCTGGTATTGACTCGGCAGCTGCAATCAACGCTTGCGAGCTGGGTCACACAATCTATGCGCACCGAGCAGGGAGCGGCGGTTCCGGAGCAATGGGTGCGTGAACTCGCCGGATCTCTCGCACCTGAAGTCGCGGGATGGGCGGCAAAACCCTCAGAGGATCGACCTGGTGTTATGCAACTGGCTGCCAGGATCTCTCCTGTAATTGAGCAAGCAATGCAAACCGTCCCTGCGCTCGCCCAAGTCGCGTTGTCTGGTGCAAGTCAGGAGTCCTATAGCGGGACGGCGATATCGGAAATCAGTCCTCGCCAGAGTGCCTCAATCATTTCTGCTCCAATTATGGGGCTCTCGGGCGTGACCCAGTCACAGTTGAGCGCTGCCAAGAACGCCGCTGTATCACAGCCCGAGCGGATTAGCCTTACCGTTACAGGACCAAGCTGGGAGATTGATGGTGCTGACTCGAAGCGTGCAGTAGCCCGGCTCATGCAGGGTGTCCTGCCCAGCAAAACTCCCAGCCCATCCGAAGTAGCGGGTGTCTCGCAGGGAACCTTAGAGAGGTTCGCCGTTCGAGGCGCGGGCATGGGTAGCGGAGATGGGACTGGCCCCGTGAGATCTGACCTAACAATCGGGACCGAGAAAGGTAAGACCGATAAGTCTTTAGATATTAAGGGCGGTAGTCTTGAAACAGCGGCAACATTGCGTAACGTTGTGACGGCAAGAAGCTTAGAGCTTGCGCGAATGATCCCTCAGGTGGCAAAGCCATTAGCAGGTGCTCCCGAGGTACCGTCTCAACTGTCGTCAGCGGGCTCTATCCCAAGTGAAGGCACCGATAGTAGTGCTCCTCGTTTGGCGGCGCAGAGCGAGCTATCCTTCCGTCAAGCGATGACTACAAATGAGAGACCCGCGCTTTCTGACGCGGCGCGTGCGAATCAGTTTTCTCCGAGTCAGTCCATGCCTGGGCGCGAGATGGCGAGCCGCGCCATTTCTGAAGCGCTGGGTCAGCGATTGGCCGCTAACATTGCGGCAGGCCATTACCGCCTAACATTCAACGTAACTCCCAAGGAGTTGGGTGCAATTGACGTAGTGATGGAAATGCGGGACGGCCGTCTCGACGCTCAGATCAGCGCCAGTAACGCGGTAACTCGAGATTTACTGGGGGACTCGTTGCCCAGACTGCGAGAAGCTCTCCAACAGACTGGTATCAATTTGGCCCAATTACAAGTGAGCTCAGATGCGCAGCAAAACGGCGCACATGGTGGCGATGGTAAAGATGAAATGGCTCAGGAGCGGTTTGGTAATGAGGGTCTCCTGGCGGAAAGTTCGGAAGAGTTAATATCGGAAGATATTGAGCTGGGCCTCGACCCAGCTTCAGTGGATTTTTGGGCATAATACGCCCTCTTATTAAGGACGGAATAACACCATGGCTGAAGAAGAAGTAGACGCAGGCGAAGAAAAAAAGAAGTCGCCCATCCTCGGGTACATCTTGATAGGTGTGGGCGTACTCGTTGCGTTGGCTATTACGGTTTTGGCGACTATGTATTTTGTGGGTTATTTCGACCCGGATTCTGCCGAACGCATAGAGGCAACCGTCCAGCAGCTGGAGATGGATGCTGAAGAAGCTCGTCAGAAGGCAGAGGAGTTGGCGAAGGGACCGAGCAAGGAAACGCTTGATTCACCTGAGTTGACGCGATTCGAAAATACTTACATGGAAATTGAGCGTCCGTTGGTAGCGAACATCGTCAACTCTCGAAAGGTGATGCAGATCAAGGTGGCGATCATGACCCACTATGACGATCGAGTGGTGGCAAATATGGAGAAGCATGCTTTTGCAATCCGTTCTGAGATGTTAGATGTCATGAGAAAAATTGACGAAGGGAAGCTTGCCGAGCCGAATTTTCGATCAGACCTGGCAGAGCAGCTGAAAATCTCAGTTAACTCGGTATTAGAAAGGTACGAAGATTTTGGCGGCGTAGAAGAAGTTATGTTCACTGAATTTGTAGTGCAGTAAAACTGGTGTTCGGGTGAGAATGAGTTATGGCAGAAGATAGCAGCAGACTTTCCGAAGAGGAGCTTAATGCGCTGACTTCGGAAGAGGGTTCTGACGAGGAGTTTTCTTCGGCCGTGCACGCGGACGGAGCACTGGGAACCGCTGTCAAGCCGCATAATTTGGTGACTGAAGATACGACTATTGGCATAAACCTAGCCGCAGTCGATATGATCACCGAGCGCTTTACACGAAGACTCCGGCTCGGACTGTTGGAGGTGTTGCGTACTAGTCCGAGAATTACTGCGGATCGGGTAAAGACGCTTCCTTTTTCAGAGTATCTTAAAGACCTTAAGGCTCCATTATCGGTCAACACTGTACGTCTATCGGGGTTGCGTGGAACATCCATGGTAGTGATTGACCCAAGTGTCGTCTTTGCCTCGCTGGACAATTTTTTTGGTGGGTTTGGACGTGGAATCGACGGATTGCCCCCCGGTCGTATGTTCACACCCACTGAAACCCGAATTATCAATATCATGCTCGAAGTGATATTCGCCTCGATGCATGAGGCGTGGTCGCCAATTATGGAGATCTCTTGTGAGCACGTAGGTTCGGAAATAAACCCTGCGTTTGTTCAAATTGTCGATGAGAATGATTTAGTGATCGTCTGCCATTTGGAGGTGGAGCTGCCAGGGCAAGAGCGTGGTGCTATCGATGTCGTTTACCCATTTGCCACACTCAAACCTATCAGGGATGTCCTGAGAGGACGTGTTCAGGATTCCGAGGATCCATCGGTAGATCATGACGTCTGGGCTCGTGAGTTGGCGGGGGCTGCTTCAGATGCCGAATTGGAGCACCGCGTTATTTTAGGTGAGATAGAACTTACCCTTGGCGATTTTAATAATATGCAGGTAGGCGAAATTCTAGACTTGAAGAAATTTGATTTGGCCCGAGTGTTGGTTGATGACATTCCCCTGTTTAATGCAGAGGTTGGCACCGCCAATGGGTATGCGGCTGCTCGTCTGTTAGAAGCCGTAGAATTATCTGAATAATGAAGCGAGCAGGGACTACAAGAAGGGACGTCATGGCAAAGGTTTTCCGCCTGATTACCCGCTTCAACAGTGCTAGGAGATATAAATGAGTGATGAACAGGAACCTGGGGATGTCTCCTTGGAGCAACTCGCTGATGACGAAACTCTGGCAACAGGTTTTGAAGCTATGGTCAGCGCGGACGTATTACAGAGCGTACCTGTCACGCTGTCGGTCGAAGTTGGTAGAACGCGCCTAAAGATTCGAGATCTGCTGCGCTTAAAACAGGGGAGCGTAATCGAGCTAGAGCGAAACGCGGGCGAACCCCTCGATTTACTCGTCAATAATACCGTCGTGGCGCAGGGCGAAGTCGTTTTGGTTAATGATCGATACGGCGTGCGCTTGACGCGAATTTTGCCCTCAGAAGACCGCGTTGAGAAGCTGTGATTATCGGAGCTCTCTGTGGCTGAGGAGCTGAGCTGGGTCCGATGGGTTACTGCATTCTTTGTCCTGGCGGTCGCCATGGGTGCGAGTTTCCTTGCTTTGCGAAAAATTCAGGTTTCAAATAAAAGTTGGCTGCCTATCAAGATTACGGGGCGAGTGAGGCTAAGTCGCTCAGCGGAGCTAGTACTGGTAGAGGTTGAGAACGAGAGGTTCTTAATCGGCGCGACACCTGCTAACATCAATACCCTAGCTAAGCTTTCGGGCGAAGCTCCTGTAGAAGACCACTAAGAAGCGACGGCGGCCCTGCCACCGGGCAGCGGATGTACCATCGCTACAGTGACCTCTTCTTTTGTGAGTTGCTATACGCCGGGGCCTTTGAGGGGAGGGGTATGCTTAAATACTTGGTGCTGGGGCTCGTGACTCTCTTGGCTACGGAAGCTTCGGCCCAAGGGACAATCCCCATTCTGAGCGCAATTCAGGATTCGAGTGGAGAAACCGAGTATTCGGTAACGCTCCAGCTTCTGGGCCTCATGACGGTCCTGACCCTGTTACCCTCCATCCTACTGATGATGACTAGCTTTACTAGGATAATCATCGTTCTGTCACTGCTTCGTCAGGCTATGGGCACTGCTCAAACACCGCCCAACCAAATTTTGTTGGGAATCGCCTTGTTTCTAACGATTTTTATAATGGCACCTGTTTTCA
>Ga0255764_10004839_pt1 | contig 10468 bp, 10 predicted proteins | sample 071ome_30_FD_179964 | JGI IMG/M metagenome (GOLD analysis project Ga0255764, IMG submission 179964) | Coastal salt marsh microbial communities from the Groves Creek Marsh, Skidaway Island, Georgia - 071406AT metaG (version 2) | ecosystem: Environmental > Aquatic > Marine > Intertidal zone >... | reverse complement strand
TCACACTGACTAACGGCAGGAAGATAAGTCTTAAAGGTTCTGATAGACCAGATACTCTTCGTGGTGTGGGTCTATACTATGTTGTACTGGATGAGTATGCTTCGATGAAACCAGATGTGTGGGAAAAGATTATTAGACCTACACTAGCTGATGTTAAAGGTGAGGCATTATTTATAGGGACACCTGAAGGTAAGAATCATTTCTATAAATTATGGCTAGAGGCGGCTAAACCAGAGAATGAAGATTGGCAAGAGTTCCAATATAATTCTACTGATAACCCCATACTAGACCCAGAAGAGATTAAGATAGCTAGAGAGACAATGTCTACTCAAGCATTCAGACAAGAATTTGAAGCAAGTTTTGTTTCATTTACAGGCGGCATCTTTCAGAACGACTGGATTAGATATGACGATGAAGAACCTGACCATGGTAATTATGTCATAGCAGTTGACCCAGCAGGTTTTGAGAATGTAGAAAAAGAACGAGGAAGAAAGGGGTCAGCATTAGATGAAACAGCGATTGCTATTGTTAAAATCGACGGCGATACTTGGTGGGTTAAGGATATACTACACGGGCGTTGGAATATTAAGGAAACATCTACCAAGATTCTTCAAGCTGCTATTGAAAATGAAGCGACTATTGTAGGAATAGAAGCAGGAGCATTAAAGAATGCTATCATGCCTTATCTAGAAGATAAGATGAGAGCAGAAGGAAGATGGGTAGTAATAGAAGATGTTACCCATGGTGGTAAAAAGAAAGCAGATAGAATCACTTGGGCGTTGCAAGGTAGATTAGAACACGGCAAGATTAAGTTTAATACAGGAGAATGGAACAGAGACTTCGAGGTCCAACTCCTAGAGTTCCCAACTAAAGGAACACATGATGATATGGTCGATGCATTAGCATATATAGACCAAGTTAGTGTCGCAGACTTCATGCATTCAGTAGAATTAGAAGAAGACTGGGAACCTTATGATGCAGTAGCAGGATATTAATATATGGAATATAATACAGACAATGATTACAGAGCTCTAGCTGGTTGGCTACAAAGTCGACTGGATAAGTGGCGTGACCATAGAGATATTAATTACCTACAAGACTGGGATGAATACTATAGATTATGGCGTGGTATCTGGGAAGCTGAAGATAGAACTAGACAATCAGAGAAGTCTAGACTAATTACTCCAGCTCTACAACAAGCAGTAGAATCTTCTGTCTCAGAACTAGAGGAAGCTACATTCGGTAGAGGTAAATGGTTCGATATCCAAGATGATATGATGGACCAAGACAAGAGAGATGTAGAATATGTCCGTAACTTACTACAAGAAGACTTAGAAGAGACAGGTGTAAAAGATTCTATATGTGAAATATTCCTTAATGGTGCTATATATGGTACAGGTATAGGTAAATTAATCACAGAAGAGAATGTAAAACGCAGACCATCACAGATGCCTGTAGAAGGTACACTAACTTCTATCAGAGATATAGAAGAATATACATCAGTAGATGTGAGTGTAGAAGCTGTATCACCTAAAGAGTTCCTTATTGACCCAGCTGCTACTAATATCAATGAAGCATTAGGTGTAGCACATGAAGTATATAAACCTAGATATGTACTCAATGAAGGTATCAATGCAGGTGTATATAATAATGTAATTATTCCTGGAGATGTAAGCGAAGATGACTTCGGATTCGACCCAGAGATAGACCAAGATGCTGGTGACCAGATTAAGATATGTGAATACTGGGGTAAAGTTCCTAAGAAATTCCTCAACAAAGAGACTACTAATAGTGAAGACTTTGAATACGATGAGGATGAATTAGTAGAAGCAGTAGTTACTATCGCTAATGATGAATATGTGCTCCGTGCTGAGGAGAATCCGTTTATGATGGTCGACAGACCTTTCATAGCGTATCAGCACGACATAGTGCCTAATAAGTTTTGGGGAAGAGGTGTCTGTGAGAAAGGATATAATCCACAGAAAGCACTAGATGCAGAGATGAGAGCAAGGATTGACTCTCTAGCATTGACTACTACACCTATGGTAGCTGCAGATGCTACTAGATTACCTAGAGGAATTAAGTTAGAAGTAAGACCAGGCAAGACTATTCTTACTAATGGTGACCCAAGAAATGCAGTAATGCCTTTGAACTTAGGTCAAACAGATAACCATACATATAATCAAGTATCCACTCTACAGAATATGATTCAGATGGGTACAGGTGCTGCAGATGTAAGTAATGCACCAGACAGAGCCACAGCTGGTGGTATGTCTATGATGCAATCTGCTAGTATTAAACGCCAGAAGCGTACATTAATGAATTTCCAGAATACATTCCTTATTCCTATGATTAATAAGGCGTTATGGAGAAAGATACAATTTGATGTAGACAGATATCCTGTCGTAGATTACAAGTTTGTTCCTTTCTCTACTATGGGTATTATGGCTAAAGAACTAGAGATGCAGCAAATGGTCTCTATGCTACAGTCAATTCCGAAAGATTCTCCAGCTTTCAATGTCCTCTTGTTAGCAATCTTCCAGAATTCTAGTATCCATAATAGGGACCAAATAGTAAATGCTCTGATGCAAGGTATGCAACCTAATCCTGAAGCACAACAGATGCAACAGTATCATCATCAATTACAGATGGAACAAATGAAAGCTGACATCCAGAAGACACTAGCTGAAGCACAAGAAGAGATGACTAAGGCTCAGAAGAATGCAGCAGAAGCTGGAATGAAACAGCCTAATGAAATAGATATACAAGAAAGATTAGTTAAGTTACAGAAAGAATTAGCTAACATCGAGAAGATGAGAGTTGAAGCAGAGAATACCCAAGCAGAGACCTTGAGAAATATTCCAGAGATTCAGCACTTACAATCGGAGACAGCTTTAAATTATGCTAACGCAAGAAGACAAACAGTTTTACCACAATAGAATAAATCTAATAGAACAAGATGGTTGGAGAGAGCTAGTAGAAGAACTAAAAACTCTCGAGCAACTAACTAATAATTTAGATTCAGTGGAAAGTGAAAAAGACCTTTGGTTCGCTAGGGGTCAGTTGTCGATTCTAAGACAGATGATTGGATTAGAAGATACAACTAAAGCAGCGGCAGAAGAACTAGACATCTAGCTCTGCCATTTTATAAACTTCATAACCCTAAGGGGCGGAGAACAATATGAGTATAGTAGTAGACGCAGAACAAGAGACTGCTTCAGAAATTGAAGCAACAATCGAACCAACAACAAACGACGCAGTTGAAACCTTTGAGGCAGCTGAGGAACTAGACACAGACACAATAGAAACAGAAACAGAAGTTGAATCCTCCGTGGCTGAATCAAGCGTACCTGATAAGTTTGCTGGTAAGGATGTTTCAGAAATTATAGAGAGTTATCAGAATCTCGAAAAAGAATTGGGTCGTAAGGCTCAAGAAGTTGGAGAGCTAAGAAAACTTTCGGATAGTTTCCTTCAAGCTGAATTAAGTCGTAATAGTCAAGCACAATCTACACCAAAAGAAACTGAGGAAGAACCTACAGATTTCTTTGATGACCCTAATGCAGCGGTCAATAAAGCAATCGAGAACCATCCTAAGTTTCAAGAGTTTCAGCGTTTTCAAGCACAGCAGGCACAGACTGCAGCTAAGACACAACTGGAAGCAGCACACCCTGATTATGCAGATATAGTATCTAATAGTGATTTTCAGGAGTGGGTTCAAGGAAGTAAGATTCGTCAGCAACTTTTCCAAGCAGCTGATGCTTATAACTTTGATGCAGCTAACGAATTAATCTCTAACTGGAAAGATAGAGCAATGATTAATAAGACGCAAGAAGTTAATCAAGCAGAAGAAGCAAAAAGAAAAGGAGCATTGAAGGCTGGTAAAGCTGAATCAAGAGCTTCTTCAGGTTCAACAAGTGGGAAGAAAACCTACAAAAGGTCTGATTTAATCAGGCTTAAGATGACAGACCCTCTTAAGTATGAATCTATGGCAGAAGATATTTATGCCGCTTATGCTGAAGGGAGGGTTAAATAATACTATAATCATTTTAAGGAGTAAAATAAAATGGCTACTATGAATGTCGGCACTTATAATGCCTCGACTAACCCTGGTGTCGTTTCTAATTTCGTTCCTGAGTTGTGGTCCGATGAGGTTATTGCTACATATAAAGCTAACCTTGTTGTTGCTAACCTAGTAACTAACTTAAACCACCAAGGAAAGAAAGGTGATACGATTAATATCCCTAAACCAAATCGTAACGCTGCGAATGCTAAAGTTGCAAACACAGATGTAACAGCAATCACAGATAACGCTGGAACAGATTCTATCGTTATCGATAAGCATTATGAATGGTCAATGTATATTGAAGATATTGCAGAGATGCAAGCTCTCAATTCAATGCGTAAGTTCTACACTGATGACGCTGGTTATGCACTAGCTAAGCAAGTAGACTCTTCAATCATTACTGAGCTAGATGGTGCTTCTGCACTTACTGGTGGTAACACAGTTATTACTTCTGTTACTGACTGGGATGTATCTATCTTAGGTGCTATCGAAACACTTAACGATGCAGATGTTCCTGTTAATGATAGAGTTCTAGTTGTAACTCCATCATGTATGACAGCTCTAATGTCAGAGCCTAGATTCACTGAGCAACAGTTCCTAGGTGATGGTAACGCAATTAAGACTGGTCGTATCGGTCAAATCTATGGTATCCCTGTTTACATGTCTACACAGGTTGGTACTGGTTCTACCGAGAAGGCTTTCTTGTTCCAGAAGGATGCACTTGTACTAGCTACACAGCAATCAGTTAGAACTCAAACTCAATACAAGCAAGAGAAACTAGCTGACCTATTCACTGCTGATACAGTGTATGGCGTTAAGACTTTACGCCCTGGTTCAATTCAAGAAATGACTTCTTAATTTAACCACAGAGCCTCATCTTCGGATGGGGCTTTCTATTAAGTTAAGGAGGAAATAATGGCTAAGGCAAAGAAACTAACTAAGAAGCAAAGACTAGCACTGGCTGTTAAGGCTATGCGTAGAAGAATATATAATCCATAGGAACAGATTATGAGTATAGATAGAGGATACGGAATTGCTACATCAGCTGTCATTGCAGATAGTTATGATTTAGATGCTCTAATTGCAGATACTGAAGCAGCTAAGGTAGCAGCTCAAGCGGCTCAAGCAGCAGCTGAGACTGCTCAGAGTGCAGCAGAGACTGCGGAAACTAACGCTGAAACTGCAGAGACTAATGCAGCAGCAAGTGCTAGTGCAGCAGCTACATCGGAATCAAACATAGCAGGTAGTGAAGCAGTATGTGCAGCTAGTGAGACAGCAGCAGCGGCTAGTGCATCTGCAGCAGCAACATCAGAATCAAATGCAGCTACATCAGAGACTAACGCTGCAACATCAGAAACCAATGCAGCTACTTCAGAAACTAATGCTGCAACCAGTGAGACTAACGCTGCAACATCAGCTACCTCAGCATCTACAAGTGCTACATCAGCATCTTCTAGTGCATCATCAGCTTCAACATCAGCTACAGCCGCAGCATCAAGTGCAAGTGCAGCTAGTACATCAGAGACTAACGCAGCAGCTTCAGCTACATCAGCTAGCACTTCAGCTTCTACAGCAACTACTCAAGCATCTAACGCTAGCACATCAGCATCAGCAGCAGCTACTTCGGCTAGTAACGCATCTACTTCAGAGACTAATGCAGCTACCTCAGCTACTTCAGCAGCAGCTAGTGCTACAGCAGCTCAAGCAGCTTTAGATTCTTTTGAGTCTGTTTACTTAGGTGCATCAGCATCAGCTCCAACTACAGATGACAATGGTGACCCACTTACAGCAGGTGATTGGTACTTTAATACTACTGATAATAAGACTTATGTATACAATGGTTCTTCATTTCAAGAAGCAGTTATATCTACAGATAATGTAGTAGAGAAGACATCAGATACAGGTTCAGCCATATTACCAGTAGGTACTACAGCAGAAAGAGATGGAACACCAACAGCTGGTTACTTAAGATGGAATACAACAGAAGCAAGTGCTGAAGTATACGATGGTACGGATTGGGGTTCAGTCGGTGGCGGTGGTGCAGCAACTACAGTATATGCTGAACACGCTAATACATTAAGTGAGAACTTAAGTATTGCTTCTGGTAATAATGCAGTATCAGGTGGACCAATCACAATTAATAGTGGTTACTCAGTAACAGTACCTAGCGGTAGCGTTTGGACAATAGTATAAGGAGTAGATTATGGCAGTAACAATAAGCGGTGATGGTTCAGTAACTGGTATTAATATCGAAGCAACAGATATTGCAGATGGAACAATAACTGCAGCTAAACTATCCAATGATATTGAGTTCGGTGTAACAACAATAGGTAATGACGATACTGCTACCTATAGTGATGGTGATTTTTTTTATAGTTCATCTGGTTTTGTATATAGATTACTAAATGATGGAACTTCTTCTTCCTGGTATTCTTTAGGAGATGGTACTAAACAAACTATTCCTGAGTTAAATGCTGTGGATACTCTAGCAGCAGGAAATTCGTGTGCATTTTATATTAATAAAAATGGCGAATTATATGTTATTGGATATAATGGTTATGGACAACTAGGTTTAGGTCATAATAATAATATTCAGGAATGGACTAAAGTTACGGGAAATGTTAAAAAAGTATTTGCCAATGGTAATAATACTTATATTATAAGACAAGATGGTTCTCTTTGGACAACTGGATGGAATTATTATGGACAACTAGGTTTAGGTGATACTGTTGATAGAAATGAGTTTGTAAAATTAAATATTACTAATGTTGAAAAAGTTTCACCTGGTACTCATACTTTGATATTAAAAACTGATGGTTCAGTTTGGGCAACTGGGGTGAATAACTTTGGACAATTCGGATTAGGAGATACAACTGATAGAAGTTCATTTACACAAATAGTATCTTCTGGAGCTACTGATATAGCATCAGGTAGTTCAGCTAGTTATTATATTAATTCTAGTGGTGCAGTATATAGTTGTGGATATAATTACTATGGACAACTAGGTAGAGGAAATACAACAAATTATTCTTCTTTTGGTGCTACAAATATAACCTCTGGTGCTAGTAAACTAATGAAAAGTGGAGGTAGTTCGTATCACGCTGCTGTTATTGGAACGAGTGGTCAGTTATGGACTGTTGGGAACGGTAGTTATGGACAGAATGGTAATGGTAGTTATAACGCCGCTGGAAACCGAAGTTCTTGGACACAAGTAGTTTCTTCTGGTGTTGTAGAAGTAGAGGTTAAGGGTTATATGACAATGTATCTTAATTCTAGTGGTGCGATTTACGGTTGTGGTACTGGTAGTTCTGGACAATTAGGTTTAGGTACAGCTTATGATAGATATGCTAGTTTTGGATTAAGTAATATTACATCTGGTGGTGTTTCAGTAACATCTACAAACGGTACTTCATATGTACTTTTAGATGATGACACAATACAGTCTACTGGTAATAGTACGTTTTATCAGTTAGGTGATGGTACTAATACTCAAAGAAATTCATTCGGTAGTGCAAATGTTCCTGATGCGGTAGGAAGTGACCAAACAGCAAGTAACAAAACAGTAGACGAATTAGCATAGGAGTAAAAATGTTAGTATTAAAATATACACCAACAAGCAACTTTGATTCTGAAACTTTAGAGGTAACAGATGAAAGTTTAATTACTTCTGTTGAGATTGCTAGTGAAGATGACATTGAATCTACTCTTGGTAATGATAATGTCAGAGTAAGTCTTTGGGATAAAGATGAATATGATGCTATGCAAGAGAAGATGGTATTAGAATGGGAATCAAACAGAAAGAGAGAATATAACGCACTCAATCAATTTGAGATGATGTATGACGACAAGGTAAATAATACTAATACTTGGGTAGAAAAAATCCAAGCGATTAAAACTAAGTATCCTAAACCAGAGTAAATTATGAGTAAAGTAAAGATTGAAGGCAATGCAAGTGGTACTGGTACTTTAACCATATCAGCCCCTAATACAAATACAGATAGAAGTCTAACGCTACCAGATGGTGCAGGAGAAATAGTAGTATCAAGCGGTGGTGCTTTACCAGCTTTAGATGGTAGTGCATTGACTGGTATTAGTGGTGGAAAAGTATTGCAAGTTGTTACAGCTACTGATACAACAACTACCAATACGAGTAGCACATCATTTGTTGCAACTGGTTTGACAGCATCAATTACACCAAGTAGTACATCTTCAAAGATACTTATTCTATCTTTTCAAAGTTGGTATATATATGGTAATGATAATGTAACAAGAGGTTATACTGCTTTGTATAGAGATTCTACTGAATTGATAGATACACAAGTTGGTGAGTACATAGCGGGTACTACTTACATTAGTGGTAGTATATCACACATAATTCTTGATTCCCCTTCTACTACTTCAAGTGTTACTTATTCAACAAAATTAAGAGTTCACGGTGTTAATACAAATATTGAAACTGAATCAGACGGTCGTAAAGGAACAATCACATTATTAGAAATAGGAGCGTAGTATGAATTATCAAGCAATTAGAAATACACACTCATCTGTTGTAACAATTAGAGGTGATGAAGCATTTGATGCTGATGGTAATTCAGTTACTATTGACCAATCATTAGTAGATGCAGAAGTACAACGATTACAAGCAGAATATGATGCACAAGAATATGCAAGAAATCGTAAAGGTGAATACCCAGACATAGGCGACCAACTAGACGACCTATTTCACGCAGGTGCATTCTCAACAGAAATGACTGCAACACTACAAGCAGTTAAAGACAAGTATCCTAAGGAGTAATTATGAGTAAGTTAAAAGTAACAACAATCTCCGACCCAGATAACGACAACACAGCGTTAACTATTGATACTTCTGGTAATGTAACCTTTGCACAATCTGTAGATTTATCTTCTGGTATATCAACAGCTAGAAGTGCAGATGTTGTAGATAACGATGGAGTATTTGACTTAAACGCAGGTACAAACTTTACTTGCACACCTACTGGCAACATCACACTACAATTCACTAACATTCCAGATGGTCAAAGTGGAACTGTTGTCTTAATTAATACTGGTGGTCATACAGTTTCTGCTCATTCAACAACTAAAGTAATGGGTGCAGATATGCTAACTACAATTACTACGGCAGGAACTTATGTAATCGGATATATATCAGATGGCACAAATGTTCGTGTTTATAACTCATTGGCACAACAGTAATGTCTTTAATTAACTCAGATGTAATTCCTGCAAGTGCAACTGGTTACACTATAGACCAATCTCTTAGGTTTAATGATGATGATTCTGCATATCTAAGTAGGACACCTTCTAGTGCAGGTAATCGTAGAACTTGGACTTGGTCTGGTTGGGTTAAGCGTGGAAATATAAAATCTGGATGGACATCTTTTTTTGTTTCAGTATCAGGTAGTCAATATACGAATTTTGGTATTCAAGGGTCAGGTTCAGACACATTAAGACTTGTGCAAGATAATGGTTCAGGTGGTGTTTATGCTTTAAATACAAATGCAAAATTGCGTGATGCTTCTGCTTGGTATCATATAGTTGTTAAAGTTGATACTACTCAATCTACAAGTACAGATAGAGTTAAAATTTACTTAAATGGTGTTGAGCAATCTCTAACTGGTAGTTACCCATCACAAAATAGTGATACTTGGATTAATAATACACAATCTCATTTATTGGGTGGATGGGGTACTGTATCAGAGTACCTAGACGGATACCTAGCAGAAGTAAACTTCATTGATGGTCAAGCACTAGACCCTACATACTTCGGAGAAACTGGAGATTACGGAGAATGGAAACCTATTGAATATACTGGTACTTATGGTACTAATGGTTTCTATCTTGACTTCGATGGCACATACTACAACGATAAATCTGGTAATGGTAATAACTGGACTGCTAATAATCTATCTTCTTATGATGTAGTACCAGATAGTCCAACAAATAACTTTGCTACTTTAAATGGATTAATAGACCACGCAAGTTATAGTTCACCATACGCTTTTTATGGTGGTAATTTATATGAAGGTAATTTAAAATTTGACCCAACAACAAACTCTAATGGTTCAGCAGCAAATACTGGAACTATTGCAATGCCACAAGGTTCTGGTAAATGGTATATAGAATGGAATCATCCATATATTAATTCGCAAAGTACAAAAACTGGTATTCAAGATGTAGATGACCCTTATGTTGATGCAGGTTCAAAAGCAACATCTTATGGTTTAGGTACTCAAGCGTCTGGCACAGATTATTGGTTTACTAGAAATAATGGCACAGATACAAATACTGTAACTGAAACATTATCTACAGCAACAGTTTGGTCAATGGCATACGATTCTGATAATGGAAAAATATGGTTTGCTAAGAATGGAACTTGGATTAATT
>Ga0255764_10004830_pt1 | contig 10482 bp, 7 predicted proteins | sample 071ome_30_FD_179964 | JGI IMG/M metagenome (GOLD analysis project Ga0255764, IMG submission 179964) | Coastal salt marsh microbial communities from the Groves Creek Marsh, Skidaway Island, Georgia - 071406AT metaG (version 2) | ecosystem: Environmental > Aquatic > Marine > Intertidal zone > Salt... | reverse complement strand
GCGTCTTTTTCGTCTTCGTTGTCTTCGTCGTTCGCGATATTCGGGTTCAACAAAGACGGTTTATTCGGTTTACTCGGATCGTGAACAGGCGAGCTCAAATCTTTCGCGTTAATCGACGCACTCGTGGCGTTCGTCTCGAAAGTTGTCGCGGTCAGATCCGAATCGCTCGCGTTCTTCGGCATGATATTTTCTTCTCTTCGCCGAATGATTTTTGAACCGGTCGTGGCAGCAGCAGCAGCAGCAGCACCACTTTTTCGAGGAGGAGAAGACGAAGAAAGAGGCACTACAGGCGTCGTCGTCGCGGCACCACCAATTTGTTCGTCCTCGAAACTCTTTTTCATCTCATCGGATCGCGCGGTCTCCGAACCCACCACGCGCGCAGCGTCCATCGTCGTCATCGTCGTCGCTTTCTGATCCATCTCTTTTAATGCGTTTTTGAGGTGATCTCAAAGAAAAGGAAAAGAAAGCGCGTCGTCAAATTTGATGACGTTTCGATTTTTTCTTCTTCCTCTTCGTTTGTGTTTTTGCTTCTCTCGAGAGGATCTCTCTCTTTTTTTATTCGAAAATTAAAAAGGTTCACAAAGAGAAATCTCTTCGACGGACGGAGAAAGAAGAAGAACGAGAAGGAGAAGAAGAGCGTTAAAGGAAGCGTGCAAAACGCAGCGCTTCGAGAGCTCGATGCGCGCCTTTACTTTTTGTTTTTGTTTTGCGTGTGTTCAAGAGAATACTCGTCGTACTAAATAATAAAGAGTGAAGAGAGATTTCTCCTGGAAAAAAAAAACAGTTGAGAGAGAGCCTTCGCGTGTAAGCCACTCGTCCGAAAAAATAAAAACGAGTGACTCTCGTTTGCTCTCGTCAGATTTTTTCTTTTTTGCGCTTTGCACTTTTTCGCTTTTTTTTGCCTTTTTTTCACCTGTTCACGTGCACGATGTTTTTTGTGTATGGTCTCTCTCTCTCTCTACTAAACCATATGAAAAAAAAACGGACGAAAAAAGAAAGAACAGACGCCATCTGCCGCGCAGTTTCGGGAATTGAAGAGGAGACGCTCGAGCGAAGGTTTGCGCGTGATTGTACAGCAAAGATATGTTATATATTTTTTTTACAAGTGTGATGCTACTACTTTTTAACGCGCTCCGCTCCGCTCGCTCGCTCGCTCGCTCGCTCTCTATTTTATTTTCCTTCTTGGAACTAAATATGCCTATGTATTATTGTGCTATCGTAAAGTAGCAGTTGTAGTCGCGTCAGTATTATCATCGTCATCATTCAGAATTCATCGCGAAACGTCGCCATTCGGGTTAAACAAAAAAATATTATTGTGTTCGAGTTTGTTCAACAGTCCGAGCGAGGTTGCGTAAAAAGCGTCGCCGACGACTGGTTCGCTCTTGTGGTAGACAAAGAAACTAATCACGCGACCCAAGTTTGCGTGTAACTCTCGCCAGTTTGCTTGTTCGATGTACGCGTGGATGTTCTTGTAGTCAGATTCCGGGACGCGAATGGAAAACTTTGTCCAATCGAGGAACCACGCCAACGGGAGTTCGTACGCGTCCGCGACGATGACTGGGACGCACCCAAAGAGCATGAGCTCGATTAGCCGCGGCGACATCACTCGCGTACCTCGGACGTGCAAGCAATATTTACTGTGCTCCATCAAGGACATGTACGCCTGTGGCGAAGCGACGCCGGTGGTTTCGATTGAGTCTTCCTCACTCCCGTTTTCGACGAGGTATTGAAAGACTTTTTCTCTCAAAGGACCGCGGTTGTTTCCTCTAAACATGAGTCGAATGTTTCGGTCCGCGTCGAATTTCGGCGGTTGTAAACCAAACGATGCGTACTCCTCTTCGTCGCGCATAAAGTGCGATAAATCAACCAGTCCTCTCGAAACTGCCTCTCTGGGTAAGAAGAAGGACAAAGAAGGCACCACGGCGACGTCTTTCCTCGCATCAAACGGCGCGTTACCCACATCGGTCTCAGAGTTTGAGACGATGAAATGCGTGGTGTTGACCAAAGACGACGAGGATGAGAAGGAATAGGATGGAGTTGAGGATAATATGGACGACGATGATGATGATGATGATGCGTACATATCATCATCATCATCATCCGGGTAGATTTTCGTCGCCAATTCGGTGCCAAAATCGTGCACGGTGACGATGACTCGTCTTCCTTTCGATTGTTCCCACAAGCTCGGGTTTACTTTCTTCGCGTATTGAACGGCAGATTTTACCCCGGATTCGCTTCTCTCGCGTCCATCCGAAAACGGAAACGACGAAACGCGATCTAAATACGGTTGAATTGGCAGCAAATACGCGATTTCTGTCTTCTCCGTCAATGTTTTTTTACGATTGATTGAAAACGGACCGTCGGCAAGCCATCTGACGAGATAATCTTCGACGTCGTACCCTCGATTAAAGGTTGGCAACTTTCTCAGAGAATTGTACCTCATCTGCGCTCGCATGCTCAGAGGAAACGTGTGCACTCGCAACGTTTTCGGCAGTCGGTCGAGGAACGATTCGCAAATCGACACCTCCCTGCCTTCGGCGACTTCTTCGACGAACGAAGTCAACAAAGGCCACTCCACCTTTCGTTCGCACTGCGCCGCGAGCGTCGGTAAACCGTACTCGTCCAATAAATCCACCGTGTCAATCTTCATCCTCTGCTTATTACTTTTATTTTTCTTCTTCTGATTGAATATCATTCTTCTATTGCTACCTTTCATTTCCACCTCGCTCCATTGCGCTCTCGTCGCCAAGGCGGATATCGTGTTGTGCAACTTGTGGTCGATTTCTAGAATCTTTTTGTTTTTGTTTTGCTGCTTGATGACGAGCAAAGAGAAGATGAGCAGAGAAGAGAGAATCGCGATTATCGCGTTCTGTACGTTGTGCGTGTCTTTCTTGTGTTCATTCTTCTTCTTTTTCGACGACGACGACGACGACGACGACGACGACGACGACGACGACTTCTTCACGTGTAATAAATCTCCCACCGACGCCGCTCGGCGCATGAACGCTTTCGTTGACGAGTGAGGCGTCTTCCACACGGAGATGAAATGCGACGCGTTTTGTTGCAGTTGTTGTTTCTTCTTCTTCTTGTTATTGTGGTCGTCGTCTTCTTCTGAAACGTCGTAGTCGTCTCCTGACGAAGAAGAAGACGTCGTCGCGGCGAACAGCATGTCGACGACGCTAAGACCCGATACGACGACGACGGCGAACGAAAAATTGTTTTTGCGGATAAAAAATATTCTTTTCGACCACAAAAAAAGGGAGGAGTACGAAGACTTTTAGGGTTTCAATACCGCCACGAAAAATCTCTCCAAAAACGCATTCCAAAAAGTCTATTTTTACAAATCTTCACGCGCGCTCCTGTCCTCTCCTCTCTCGTAAAAAGAAAACGAGAAACCGCCGCAACGAAAAGAACCCCGACAAGAAAACGTCATCCTGAGAGCGCCGCGCGCGGTGAAAATTGAGCGAAGCGAAGCTCGCGCACGCGCGTGTATCTGGAGAGTGAAAAATGTTAATCGCTCTCTCTGCAACTTTTCTCGGCGACGACGGTTGGCTCTTTTTTTAAAAAAACTTTTGTGTGGCGGAGGAAAGAAGGAGACGCGGACGGAGTAGCAGTGCGCAGTCGCGCGTAAAGTGAGACGAGATTGAGAGAGCACGCGTGATCGTTTCGGATATTTTTTTAGTGCGAGGCGGGGGAAGGAACATCGAAGATGGACGGAAGTAACGGGAGAAGCTGAGTTGTTTGTTTTTGTGCGAATTTTGTGCTCACATGATGCGATGAGCGAGTAAGTAGTAGTGCTGCGTCGAGTCGCCGGTGCGAGGCGCAGTTTTGAGGACGATGCGCACGTGCGGCGAGGAAGGACGTTTCATTTTCTCTTTACTCGAGAATTTTGTGGGTTATTTCTTCCTCTTACCGAATTAACGTTTCTTCTTCCTGCTGAGAAGGTTAAATCCGTGGTTGCCTTGTCGCGTGACTCTTCGTCCTCGAGCGAGAAGACGAGTCGAAGCCGAAGGCGCTGCGACAAGATGATGAAAATTTCAATTTCATGTTGTTTCAGAGGAATCAGGTGAATTTAGCTTGTTTTTGGTAGTTCATGCCACGTGATGGTTAACGCAGATGGTTTTTTTCGTGCCAGTTCGACCTCTTTTTGGTTTGCTCGATGTGGAAGGGTAAGACTCGAACCCTTGGGGTTGAAGCTATCTGAAGCAAATTTTTGTGCATCTTTAGGTTCGGTCAAGTGTAGCGCATTATGACAAGATACGGTTTCGAGAGCGCGAGCACGCACCATGTTTGTTACACTGTAAGGTTTCAATGCGAAAAGAATGATAAAGATCCCGAATATGGCGATACAGTGAGAGAGAGAATCACCAGACTGGATGAAGAGAAGGGATTTAACAATCTGTCAATTGAAATGGTTTTACTCAAAAGTTCAAGTCCTTTGTTGAGGAAAGATGAGAACAAAACTCGGGAGCGCGTCTCGAATTTCAAGTGAGTGTGTAGAGAACGCGAATATGATGTAATGATGCACTGTTTTTGGAAATTTGATCATGAATATGCAGCGCGTGGTTTCTTTCGCAGATTGGCCCAAAATCCGGACTGAATGGTACATCTTTAGGATGTGAGCACGGTCTTTTGTGTTCAGGAGGCTGCTCTTGTTGAGTTTTGCATGGTGGATGATGTACCATGTACTGTTTATACCGTCTTGTATGTTTATTTAGTGTCTTTATTAGATTTTTAGATGTCTATTTTTTGACAGTACATATACGTAATTTCGTGCTTCAAACCCAACTAGCAGTGCTGGTGAAAACCAGTATTGTTCTACAACTAGTCTCCATGGTTCAGGCAAGCACATTTCCATCATGTTTTCTTACACGAATCTAACGACCCCAAAGTGGTAGAACATTGCCCTGCCAAACTAAAGGCACCTATATGGCAACAAACTCAAATCCGCAGTGAAAATTCACTGTACTCTCTCGAGTTCAAGAGAACTCGTTGTTGCAGCTCGGTACCCGGCTCCGGCCCCGGCCCCAGCTCCCACCGATGCAACGCAGCGCGGCAGAGACCCGGATTCGATTTCCGGTGGAGACATATGACTCACCGACGGTGAATTACCGTTCTTTTTTTGGTAAACTAGCATCAGGACGTAACCGCGCGGCGGAATGCGCAGGATGAAATCACGCATTGATGGTGACGCTTTTGTAGTTCGTATTTTTTAGGTACACAAGTATTACACACTAAGCCTATAGCAGCTATGCGCAGTGGTGACTCCCGCTTCCTGACTATATTTTTAAACTCGTAGCTACGATTCCTTTCCCTTTCACCGTGAACATCTTCGACGCTTTAGGCGCGTACGACAAGCCGAGACGACGCGTCGGGATGTTGTCTGTATTTTTTATGCTGTTGTCGTTCACCGCCATGACGACGACAAAGATGACCACATCCGGATCTTTCAAACTAACTTTATTGATTCTTTTCGATACGGCTGCCGCTACCGCGTTCGTGACTGCTATCGACTTCCATTTCTCCATTTCGTCCTTCGTATCCTCCTTCGCGACGAGCGCTTTCGAGAAGCAGTCTCGATGGCAAACCGCGAACGTTTTGAATTCATTCGACTCAATGGTAATGCCTAACCGCTCAACCGCTCGTTCTATCGCATCGTCGGTATACTCGCAAGTCGTCTGTATAGGAATCATGCGCTCTAAAAATCTCACCTTGTTCTGACGATTCGAAACTATCCGGCGCACGACTTTCGTCACCAGCCCCTCCACCTCCAACTGTAATTTTTCTTCCGCCACGCTCAAAAAAGCAAACGCTTTGCACGGCATCTTCAGAGGCGAGATTTTGGTGAAATCGTCGTCGTCCAGACACTCTCTCAACAAACTCAGAGCTTCTTTCATCGCCGACCGTTCTCTGTGCATGACGCACGTGAGCGCAAAGCCCGCCACCGAGTTCTCGCGAAACTGCTTCTCCAAAGCGTAGTCAAATTGCAAAGAGAAAGTCGGCGACGAAGCAGCCGCGTTCGCTTTTTTGCTCCTCGTTTCGTGTTGTTGTTGTTCAACATTCAAATCGTCCGGCGCCTTCCTCTTCATTTGCATCTCGGCTTTTCGAACGACATCCGGAGGGATGATGTTTTGCTGAGCCGACATTTTTGAGAAGAAAAAGATATTTTTTGTGTTTGAGGATGAAGCGCGCGTCACTTTTTTTCTCTTCTTTTTGCGCGCAAACAACAAAACACATCAGCATCACCATCATCGATGTTGTCGTCGATGAGTAGTAAAGCGCTGCTGGTTGCCAACGACGTTCCATCGTCGCAACGTTGCTTTTCGGCAGCGAAGGAGAGAAGAGGCGGCGGTAAAACATCGACCAGAAGAAGGGTCCCCGTTCGAGCTTCGCTGGATCTTTCGATTTTCAATTTGGATTCTGCCGCCGAAGCCGGGGTTATTATCCTGCTCGTGAGAATCATAACGCTTGGAGGTGGAAAGGCTGCGCTTTCGAAACAGCTGGAGGAACAAATCGAGCGAGCTAAAGAGAGAAACATTGATATCGCCGACTTGTATTACACCGAAGACCAGGGCGAGGACGCTTGGTATTTGATTGGCGATTGGCGTCCTCCAAAGAAGGGGGATTTGAAGTTTGGGGACGGTAGAACGAAAGAGGAGATCAAGTACCGCATCCGGTGGGCGGAAGCGATGAAAATTGCAGACGAGAACGAAATAGAATACGAAGATTTGAACGGATTTGCGAGCGCGAAGAAGTTCGTGGAGTTGCGCAAACGGATTCGCGAGAAGACGAAGGATGAGTCGTTCGACGTGGTATAAGTTTTGATTGATGTACAGTTTTACTATTAGTTTGTTTTCAAACAAGCGCGCTCGCGCATGAGCCAACTTACGACGCATACTCTCTGTTCAAATAATCCAAAATGTCTTTACTTTCAAACATTGCTTTCTTCGTGTTTGGATCTTCAATGTATGGGACTTGGAACGTCCCGCGTTTCTTCAACAACTCTTTTCTTTTGTACGAGCCTCTTCCGGTGCTTTTGATTTGGTGCGGAATTTCCAACTCGACCAATCGTTCGCGGACGATTTTGCAAAAAGGGGACGTCTCGTACCCGTAAAAAACGATGGGTTCCAACTCTTTCTCGTTCGCTTTGGAGTTTGCATCTAATTTGCTCCCTTTTCCCATTCTGCCTAACATGCCGAGACCCGCAGCGACGGTGACGACTGGCGAGCGAGAGAGCAACGAAGGCACTTTATCCTTGCCCGGCCCGTAGTTTTCGTACAAATACTCGATGATATCGTCGGATTCGTACATCTTCACTCCGGTGTTTTCATCAATCAAGTACGGGAACTGCGCTTTCCCTCCAGTTTCCTTGACAAACTCGCGATATCTTTTCCCTCCTTGAGGACACGGGTACACTATCGGATCCAAGTCGAGCCATACGACAGCCTCGCGAACCTTTCTGCAGAACGGGCAACCCTCAAACTCGTACAATTTTAGCGGTTTTTCCGGACGTTTGAACGATTCCGTGTCGCTCGTTTCTTTCAAATATCTTCCGCCAAAGCTACCGAACGAATACTCGCCATCTGGCACCGGACCGTTCTCCAGCGAGACTTTCCACCCACTCGTCAAGACGCCGCTGATTAATCTCGTCGACGCAGGAGTCGCCGCGGTGAGCAAACTCACGAGCTGCCCTTCCGCGACTTTAAATCTCTCCGGTTTCGGACCGATTAATTCGTACTCTTCGCGACCGCTTTCGTCTCCCGTAGTCTTCTCGATGGTCGTAATGCTCGTCGTTTCCTCCGGAGCGTCGACGTCGGCAGCAGATATGTTTTTTTCCCCATCGTCATCGCTCTGCTGCTGCGCGCGAACGACGACGATTTTGGCGCCGAGGCTCTTGTTCTTCGCGCATTTCCTGCCGAGGGTAGCGGCGGCGATCTTCTTAGGCGCGATCGCTCTCGAGGATGCCAGAGAAAAGGAGGACATTGTATATTTTTTCCAAAAGTCTTTTCTTCGCGTTGTGTGTGTGTGTGCCGCATGTCGTAAAACGCCTCGTTTTTTTTCATCAAATTCTCTGGATCTCTGCACATTTTGTTCAAATTCGCGCGCTTTTTTTTGTTCCCTTCATTCATCAACACTTCTTCGCGAGCGTCGTCGTCGTTTCGCGAGACGTTTCGAGGAGAAAATTTTGACGCGAGCGCTGAAAAGAAGAATGGGGGAGAGAGATTTGTGGGATATGATCGTCAACAACGACGATATTTGTTTCAAACACATTTTGCCGAGATTGAATCGAAATGATATAAAATTCTTGTACGAGGTGAACTCGGAGACGAGAGCGTTGATTAAGAGATCTTCTCGGAAATATGTTTTGAAAAAGAAGTTCAAAGTCAAACAGATGTCGTCGATATCTACTTTGGAAATTGCTTGGGAGAATCAATCGTTTTGGGGGGATCGGTTGAACGAAAAAATATTCTGCATGGAAGTTGCCAAAAAGAATAAACTCGAGTTGCTCAGGTGGGCGCGAGAAGAGAAAAAATGTGAGTGGGATACAGGGACGATTATTACGGTCGCTGCTAAAGGTAACATGGAAATGTTAAAGTATTGCGTTGCAAATGAGTGTCCAGTGGATGAATATGCGTGTGCAATCGCTGCCTCTAACGGTTCTCTCGAGTGCCTCAAATACTTACACGAAACTGCCAAAGCGCCTTGGGATTATGAAACTGCCGAAGAAGCAGCTTATAGTGGTCATCTTCATATCCTCGAGTATCTTGTTGAGCGTAAATTTGATGAGTATAACACAAGAGCGTGTAGTTGTGCAGCCATCGATGGTCACTTAGACTGTTTGAAGTACTTACACGAAACCGCCAAAGCGCCGTGGGGTTCTGATGCCGTACGAGAAGCGCGCGAGCACAACCACCCCGAATGTTTACAATACCTTCGCGACAACGACTGTCCTCTGCCGGTAGGTTGGTGGTACGACGAAGATGGAACTTTGTTTGGTGAAGCGACTATTAACGCGGCTGCAAAAGATGGTGATCTGGAAATGGTAAAGTATTGCGTGGCAAATCAATGTCCTATGAATGAGTATGCTTGTGCATATGCTGCTGAAAACGATCAGCTCGAGTGTCTCAAATACTTACACGAAACAGCCAAAGCGCCATGGGATGGGAGTACTAGCGAATGGGCAGCTAGAAATGGCCATCTTCGTATACTCGAATATCTTTTTGAGCGTGGATATGATGAATTCCTCTGGGCGGTTACTTCGGCAGCCACCAATGGTCACTTGGACTGTTTGAAGTTTTTATGCGACACCGCCCAAGGCGGTTGGGCTTCTTTAGACGTAAAAGAAGCGCACAAGTACAACCATTCGGAATGTTTACAATACCTCCTCGATAACGGCTGTCCTCTACCAGAAGGCTGGCGGTACGAAGACGGAGAGTTACATCTACCAGAAGGGTTTATGCATTCAGATTCAGAATCAGAATAATCATAAACACACAAACAGATGGACTTTGAAAGCGCGCGCGTCCTTGTAATATCACACATAAATCAGAGAGAGACATCACACAACAGCAGACATACATTTCTTCACATTTCTACGCGCACTCTCTTCCTAAAAGGAAAGAAAACGCACATAAACCAAAACATGAAAGAATACCCACCACCACCGTCTCCTCCTCCTCCTTCGCTCGAAGCGCTCCTTTCGAACTCGTTCGAGGAGAACGAAGTCGCGCTCTCCAAACTTTCCGTTCGTAAGCACTTCGCCTCGCGATTGGATCTGATTTTAGACGACGAATCGTCAACGGTTTTCGAGCGATTGCGAATGAATGAACGCGCGATGTTGCTGAAGTGCGCGGTCGATTTTGCCAGAGGCGGCGTCGCGGAAGACGAGGACGACGAGGAGAAAGACAACGACGAGGAGGAGGAAGTGGAGGAGGACGTGGAGGACGAGAAGAAGAAAAAAAGCGAACGCGCCTTTGGCGCGACGACCGCGACGAACAAGAAGAAAATTAGCACCAGAAAGAAGGCGACGGATTTTTTCGGCCGAGAAAGAAAGAGCGGCGAAGATGAGGACGACGGGAGCGCGTCGTTGGTGACGCGGGAGATTCCGGAGAAGGACGCGGTAAAATTTCTCGAGTTGGCGGAGAAGTGCGTGCTTTTTGCGAAGGAGGAGGAGTACGACGCGCATCTGGCCAACGCTTCGGCGCGAGCGAAGAAAGCCTTCGCGGTGGTCGCGCGGTCGTACGTGAAGACGCTGCGCGAGGTGAAAGGTTTAGAACGAGCGTTTGAGCCGTTGAAGTACGCTCTGAGAGCGTATTCGACCGCGGTGTCGAGAGGTAAGGTGACGTTTTTGCACGCGTTGTGTTACGAAACGTGCGCGGAACTGAACAGAGAGCAGGAGGCGTACGAGGGAGAACTTCTCTTCGCCGTGGAAGATCCGTCGGATACTGGATTCATGGCGAAAGATTTTGCAAACTATTGCTA
>Ga0255764_10004829_pt1 | contig 10483 bp, 8 predicted proteins | sample 071ome_30_FD_179964 | JGI IMG/M metagenome (GOLD analysis project Ga0255764, IMG submission 179964) | Coastal salt marsh microbial communities from the Groves Creek Marsh, Skidaway Island, Georgia - 071406AT metaG (version 2) | ecosystem: Environmental > Aquatic > Marine > Intertidal zone > Salt... | reverse complement strand
TCAAATTGAAATCGGCGATGATGATGTCCGGCGGCGTGGTCGCCGCGGCGAGTATTCGATCCGCCGACATGCTGTTTCTCGCCGTCCTCACGTTGTGTCCCGCAAGCTTGAGCGAGTTTGCGAGGAGTTCCAGAACATCGGGCTCATCATCGATGAGCACTATATTGTAAGTTGCGGCGGGAAGACCTCCGCTGTCCGGGGAATTTTCAGCCTTCGGAACCATTTCAGCATCGCCAACGCCATCTTCACCATCCAAATCAATCTCAATGGTAAATACTGTTCCCGTGCCGGGACGGGACATGACATTGATGCGGTGTCCGAGCAGGTTGGTCAGGCGCTTCACGATGGCAAGTCCAAGCCCAAGACCGCGATCGGCTTCGGTCGAGGCGGCATCGACCTGATGGTATTCGTTGAAGATGGTTTTCAATTCATCGCCGGCGATGCCGACGCCCGTGTCCCAAATTTCGATCCTTAAAGTGGCCCCTTCGTGGCGACAACCGAGCAGGATTTTTCCGCTTCTGGTAAACTTGATTGCATTCACTAAAAGGTTCCTGAGTATCTGCTCGAGCAACTGCGGATCGCTAACGACCTTTTGCCGGCTCCGCACGACACGAAACACCAGATCCTTCGCCTCCGCGTGGTAGGCGAATTCATCGCGCAGCCGTTTGATTATTTCGTCGATCGGAAATCTGACCTTGTCGAACGGAATGGTACCGGCGTCGATTCGATTTATGTCCAATAGTGAATTCAGCATGCTCGAAATTGAGTTCAGCGTCGTGCCGATTCTCTTTACCAGCTGTTCGGCCTTCGGATCACTGATGAGCGGTTCCAGGATTCCGTGAAGCAGGAGAAGAGTTTGCAATGGCTGACGCAGGTCGTGGCTGGCCGCTGCCAGAAACCCCGTTTTCGTTGCATTCGATATTTCGGCGGAATGGCGTGCGGCGTCAAGAAGTTCGGCGGTACTCTTTTGGACAGAAATATCGTGATAGGAAATCACGACACCGTCGATGTTCCCCTCTTTGGTACGGTACGGGAGGACGCGACGATTGAACCAATTCCCTCGGATCGATTTGACCTCTTTTTGATTCGGCAGCAGGTTCTTGAGGACCCGTCTCGCATCATCCAATAACTCGTCGTCACCGGATAAGGGGCTAAGGTCGGATAGCGGGCGTCCGATATCACCTTGTATGATGTTGAAGACAGCACTGGTTGCCGGGGTGAAAAAACGAATATTGAGGCCGGCATCGAGAAAGATGGTCGCGACATCGGTACTGTAGAGGATGTTCTGGAGGTCATTCGAGGTGCGCCGCTGCTGTTCCAGCGTTTCCTGGAGCTGCGTATTGAGGGCCGACAATTCCTCGTTCAAGGACTGCAGCTCCTCTTTTGACGTCAACAATTCCTCGTTGGTTGCCTGAAATTCCTCATTCGCCGACATCGCTTCGTCATTGATGATCATCTGCGATTCGGTGAGGATTTCGACATTGTACAGCGCAGTTGCGAGTTCGATTTTCTTGGCGGCGAGTTCGCTTTCCAACTCAGCGACCCGCGTCGGATTTGGGGGCGGCCCGTCGTCCGCGGCTTCATCGAAGGTACCGGGACTCTCGACGAAACATATCAAAAGAAAATTTTCACCGTCGTTCTGGACCGGCTGAACGGTCATATTAAATGATATCTTTCTGCCCTCGCGCTCGATCCGGCCGCCCTCGACCTCGATCCGCTCGCTGATCGCCGCCCCGCGCGAAATCGCCTCACGGAGAGGGCCGCGCACATCTTCATGGGCCATCGCAAATATATCGATTGTGGGGTGACCGGAAACGACGCGAAGAAAATGCTCGGTCTCCCCCAACGTGAAGATGCATTGTTGCTTGGCGTTGACGAGCACGGATGCTGGCGCGAAGGACTCCAGCACCAAACGCCGGCATAAATCTGCGAGAAAGGTTTGCCGCGGCAGTATTCGTGCGACATCGGCAGAACGTGGATAGGCGTGCAATTCGCGATTGACGAAAGATGAAACATTGGGAAATCGCTTGATCCGGCCACCCGCCTGCCGATAGATCCGTTCAGTCTTGAAGATCGGCTGAAAGCGGTCTTCGTGTGGCCCAAGCGTCTCCGATGCACCAAGCATGAGAACGCCTCGTTCGTTGAGCGCGAATTCAAACAGCGATAGGACTTTCGCCTGTGCATCCGGCAGCAGATAGATCAGCAAATTTCGACATGAAATCAGATCAATGCGCGAGAAGGGCGGATCCACCAAAACATCCTGGACCGTAAAAAAGACCGAGTCGCGTAGCCTTTGAGACACCCGGTACCCCGTTCCATCGACGGTGAAAAACCGCGCCAGCCGCTCCGGCGATACGTTGGCGGCGATCGAAATCGGGTAGTGTCCTTCGCGGGCAGCACTGATGGCATCGGGGTCGATATCCGAGGCAAAAACCTGAAATTTGATCGGCCGCTTCAACAGCGAGATCTGCTCCAAGAGGATCATGACCAGCGAATACGTTTCCTCGCCGGAGCTGCAGCCGACACTCCAGATTCGTAACGGAACGTCAGGTTTCGCCCTTTCGAGCATCTCCGGCACGATCTTCTCGGCGAGAAGCTTAAAGACGTCGGGATCGCGGAAAAAGTTGGTGACATTGATCAACAGATCCTTTGCCAAGGCATCTATTTCGTCGGGCTTTTCCTTAAGCAGTTCGAGATACTGCTCTAAATCTTCGGATTGGATTTCCGACATTGCCATGCGGCGTTCGATCCGACGCTCCAAGGTGCCGCGTTTGTAAAGCGAGAAGTCGTATACGCTGTTGGTGCGTAGAAGTTCGATAATCTGCTGGATAAGACCCGGTGCGTCTTCGGAAGCGTTACTATCGCCCTTCGGAATGCGCGCTTCTCCGTGTATCCAGCGGCTATAGGAGAGCAGGGCGTTCGGGATTTTGGCGACGGGAAGCACGCGATCGACCAGCCCCGTCGCAATCGCATTCTGAGGCATACCGTCGAACCGGGCATCATCGGGATCTTGCACAATGATGAAGCCGCGATTTTTCTTTATGGCCCTGATGCCACCGCTCCCGTCCGCGCCGGTGCCGGAGAGAACGACACCGACGGCACGCTCGCCAAGTTCTCCGGCGAGTGACCGCAGCAAGAAATCGAATGGCAGCCTGACGCCGTGATCTCGGTGCGAGACGGACATATGAAATAGGCCGTCAACGATCGCCAATGAAGTTCCGGGCGGAATAACGTAAACGCAATTCGGCTCGATCGGTGTCCCCTCTTCGGCCTGGCGGACCTTCATCTTGGTGTGTCCGGAAAGGAGCTCGGCGATCAGGCTGTCGTGGGATGGATCGAGATGCTGGACGAGAATAAAAGCCATACCGCTATCGGCCGGCATCGCCACAAAAAATCTTCGGAATTCATCCAGACCGCCCGCAGACGCGCCGATGGCGACGACTAAAAATCCGTCTTTGCTATCCTTAGCCTTGCGGCGGGACGCCCCAGGTGCGCTTGGCATGGATTTGTCTCCCCTTCCCTCCACCGTCTGGACCGTGCAATTTTCCAGCAGGAATAATAACATTTACAATTATAATTAACTATATCATGAAATTTTTAATAATAAAATAACTATAAAATAATTTAACAATAAAAACTAACGTACTGTAATATTTTTCAATTATTATTTTTATTTTGAATTTTTTCCTGGAATGTCAATTTTTTGTCGTAAATTTGATGTTTAGATAAGTGCTCGACGGCGACACGTCTCTCCTGCCGCCGGATGCCCGATTGAGGCCAGGCCACACTCACCAATCCCCGCTTTCCATTTGATTAAGTAGAATCCGAGTCTTCCGCGCGGCGACGGCATCGCGTTTATTGCTCATAACGCTGGAAAGACGAGAGCCTTAACTGCGGAACTGGGCGGGGCAATGTTAGCAAATTCTCATCATGTTCGGGAAAGCGATGCTAAGCATCTGAAAGTGGTTGGCCGCCACCTTTCGGTGGTGATCGCCGCGAGAGTTCGGGACGATTGGCAAGGCGGCACTGCCGGCGCCAAAAAATGCGTCGCACTGGCCTTGCTCGCTTTTGCCCTGATGGTCATTTGGGCGGTGATAACCCTAGGCCCGCTTAATGAGGACATGAATATCGTCTATTCGAATGCCGGGTCCGACGTATCCGTTGATCTGCCAGCGGCATCGCGTCACGGCTGCGTCGTGGCACTTGAAGCGCGTCCGTTTGCTTGCCAAAATCACACTGCCAATACTTGGTTCTTCCCGCCCGCCGACGCCGAGAAGACCGCCATCGGGTATGCCGAGTTGCACGACAATCAGTCGCCGCACATTTCGCCCGTGGCCGGCGTCCAAAGATGATCGCCCTCATACACCCCGGCTCGCGCATCATCACAGGGGCGGGCGCATGATGTATAACCGAAACACGCGACTGCTCAGTCGCCTATCCGGGCCGGCGACGCGCGCCAAATTTGTGGTCGAAGCGCAGCTTGCGAGGCCGTCACCGACGGAACAAATTCCATCACAGCATCCCCTCCCCACTTGGTTGCCAACGACGCGGACTTATATGGCTTGGACGTTCGGCATCAGCATCGTTTGGGAAGTTGTCTGCCTGCCACTGCACCGGAACTGGGCATCCGACAATGTCGATCAACTCACACTTTTTGTCATTCGAGCTATAAATTACGATCTGATCGCCTCGCTCGGCGCACTGATCGCGGTGCTCTTTGTGTTCGGAAGTAACCGTTGGCCGGCTCATGGATATTGGCGGATCGCCGTGCTGACCATTGCGTTCCTTTGCGGTTTCTCCGCTTTGAACCAATGGCTGTTCGTCGATGCTCAAGACATCACGGTAATCAGCGGCGAGTCATTGCCTGACTTCGGCCAGCGCGAGGCGATGTTGTCGCAAATCAAGTGGATGGTCATACCGATGATCGCCTTTTGGAAGGCGGGCCGCTGCTCGCGCGAAATCCGCAACCGCGCCGCCGTGTCCCAACGGAAGTCCCCTGGCCTGAACCGGACATGACAGTCTAAGTCGTCGTCGAATAGGAGTATTGAGAATTCAGCCCTTGGTGAGCGTATCGTTAAAAACGGCCCCGCGAGACTGCAACGCCAGCTTGCGAATAAACATGCTAAAACGAACAAATAAACTGTGCTCTTGACCATCGCCGCGATTCTGCGGCGGCGCTGACCATCCAATCTCATTAATTCCCGTTATTGACTGAGGCGGCCGGATAGTTGCGTCTGGAACGCTGGACGCGGAGTGTTCAATATTAGACAGAAGAAATAAAGAGGTAGTAGAGTAAATAACGGATAAAAATAGTGAAAATTGGAATATCGAAATAGATATAATCATTATCTTTTGCGCGAATGCTATTTTGTACACTGCTGCTAAAATGTTTTTATTATCATAGAAAGTGAAATTCCGATGCGGGCGAAACTATAAAGAATGTGCCCCGGGAACCGAATAACAGGAGGATCTCTTGAATACCGTATCCGTCTTTCATATCGACCCGAACCAGTTGTTTCGCGAAGGCTTGCGGCAGCTGCTGCGGGACTCTCGCTTCAAAATAACGGGGCAGGCGACCTCACTGCCCGATGGACTCAAGCAAATCGCCGAAGATGTGCCATCGATGGTCGTGATCGACGTCAACGGCAACGGTGGGACGTTGTCGACGCTCATGGATGGACTGGGCGACATGACCCCGACCCCGCGGGTCGTCGTTTTGACGCAGACATTTTGCCTGAACTCGCTGACTGCTGCCCTATGCGAAGGTGTTGACGGCTATCTGCTGAAAAGCATGTCGCCGGATGCGTTCGAACAGTCGCTCAATCTGGTGATGACCGGCGAGAAGGTGTTCCCGACGGATCTCGCCCATCTCCTGATCAGCAATCGCTTTTTTGCGAAATCAAATGGTGGGGACGCCGACAAAGCGAACGGCGGCAACCTGTCGGGGCGGGAGACGGAAATCCTGTCCTGCCTCGTGAACGGCAATTCAAACAAGGATATTGCGAATTCCCTGAGCCTCACCGAAGGCACGGTCAAGGTTCATCTGAAGACGATCCTCAAGAAGATACATGTGCGCAATCGGACGCAGGCAGCGATCTGGGCGCTACAGAACGGCATCGTGTCCGACGCGGTCGATGAGCGATCGAACGGGCACGCACGGGCGATGGGAAGTCTTCAATAGGCGATCGTCGTCGCCATCGTCGCCGAAGCCGACTCACTGCATATCTTATGTAGCATTGATTGAATTGTATGCGGGAGCCGCACCGATCAGTATCGGTGCGGTCCCTTTTCCGCCGCATCAATGTGCGGCGGGAGTGTTAGATTTGCTCGAGCTGCATGATCCAGGTATCGATCGGCGTCCTGCCGTCGTTGTAAAGCCCGAAGCTCGACCTTGCCCCGTCCGGACCCGACGGCACCAATGAAATCCACATATTGAGGCTTTCTCCCGGAGCGGAACGATAACCTCCGACAGCCCCGGCATACGACGCCAGGTTCCAGCCCAATCCCGTGCCGAGCCCTGTCGGCCAGCCCGCGTTCGGGCGCGCGCCCGGGACGTAACTGCCGTCACCCGGATTGAGCACCAATGCATTACGACCGGACCGTCGAACATCCAATAATTCGCCGGACGGTCCGCGAACCAAGGCACTTGGCCGCTGGCCCAATATCTGGGCATTCAAGATCGCTTGCCGGTAGCCAAAGCTGATGCCCGCGCCTGGCCGGGAAGCGCCCGGAGAATATGGCGCGTTGACGAGTTGCGCCGACGCCGTGCCGGCACAGGCCAGTGTGGCCGCGACGGCGATTGCTGATGCGAACCCACTTTTCATTTTGCTCACCTCGTTCAGTTGGTTGCAGGGGCTACCCTTGACAGTAGAGCGTATCGCAACGCCGAAGTAGGGAATTCGTTGTCCTCACCCACTTGCCTTACCGTTCCCCCAAATGCGCGGTAGATGTGTCAGCGATTTCGGTATTTTTCAGCCATAGTGGTTATCATCGTCTCGTTTTCGATGGCGAAAACGGCAAGGGCCGTTCTGTTTTTTAATCGTAACTTGCGCGCCAGAATTCGAGCCGTCGCCTTTACGCGGCTTTCCGGTATGCCTAATCGCTCGGCAATTGCGCGGTTCGATACAGCCATGCCCAAGAGGGATAAGAGCGATATTTCGATTTCAGACAAATTGCGTGCGATGTCGAGCCTCAGTCCGTCTCCGCGAATGTACTCGACCAGAGTGGGGGCGATCACCAGATACCCGTTGTAGGCCAGCGTGAGCCGATCGACCGGCAAGATCGTGAATCCCTGCTTCAAGAGGAGACCCCAATTCCGCTCACCTCGCGTGACGACCTCCAGGATATCGTCTTGGTCCAGGAAAACGACAAGCGGCGAACCCTTAAAGTCCTCCCGGGTTTCAATCGATCGGTGATTCAAGAGCCAAATCAAATCCTCGGATTCGATCAAGATCACATCGGCTGTCTCGAAGTAATTGTGGAATGCGTTTTTCGCGCGCGGATCGACAACGCCGACGACCCGCCAGTTCCCCGCGCGCTCCAGCGCCATGTGCGAGGTCCATGCAATTCCTGCATCGCGCGACGCGATAAGGGCGCGGATATCTTTTGTCATCGTCGCGCAAGCATGAGTTTGGTCATCTTTCCCTGTAACGCGACGATCCACATGACCCGATTGCCAGTAGATACATAATCGCGAGGTGCGAGCCATCGCCTCGGTTCGCCGCGCCGACAAGTCTATTGCTTGGATACGAAACATCACATGACGCAAAAGAAATAATGATGGAAAATTAGAAGTATTTCTTTTTCTCTAAATTTATTAACTGTGTTTATTTTGCGTCATTAAATATCCATATGCTTACTATCATTAAAAGCCAAATACAGTAATCTCCTTTTACAATCCGATTTGCATCAGAGGCGACCTTCACCGGCTGTACTTCTGAGATCGATTTAAAGCGGAGAGAACGCAATGTTAAAGATACCGGCCCCCCCAATTGCCTTGGCATTACTGCTTCTCGGCGGATGCGCGGCAAGCGATGTCTACCCGAAAGAGGGCGTCCGCCCAACGCTGGGATTGCCGGTAACCAATAACGACACGCCCTATTCCCAGTGCCTGAACAAGCTCTCTTTCCTTAAGGGGTCGAACATGCCGGTGTTCGCGGTCGGCGAAATTGCCGACAAGACCGGCCAGGTCGACCGCTCCAACAATGCCGCCGTGATCACGCAAGGCATTACGGAGATGATGATCAGCGCATTCTATAAGACCCACAGCGTTGCCTTGGTCGAGCGCTTCGATTTGCGCATTCCGCTCGCCGAGGCGCGCATGGTGCAGCAAAAGCTCGCGATCAAGCCGGCCCAGACGGCGGCGCCGATCCGCGCCAGCAACTTTGTCGTTATGGGTGCGCTGACCGAGCTCAACTACAACATTGTCAGTGAAGGTGCCCGACTCGCCGTATCCGGCGTCGGCGGTGGCGGCAGGACCGTCGTCATAAACGTCGGCCTCGACGTCCGTGTCGTCAATTCGCAGAGTTTCGACGTGCTGCACGTCAGTTCCCTTCAAAAACAGATTTTTGGATATGAAGTCGAAGCAAACGTCTTTCGTTTCTTCGGCACAACTCTCGTCGAGTTCGACGCGGGGCGCGTTCAAAACGAACCGCTTCAACTCGGCGTTAGGTCCGTCGTCGAAATGGCCGTTTACCAGATCATGACGGACTTCCTAAGCCTGCCGAGTTCGCCGGAGTGCCAACTCGAACAGGTCGACTACGCGAAGCAAGCATTAACCCACTCACAGGAGAAGTAATATGTCTCGCATTTTTAAAGCCAGCCTACTTGCGACCGCTTCTGCGATCGCAATCGCCGCGAGCCCGATCGCTCCGGCCCATGCCTTCGACACCGTGTCTTGGAATTGGAACGCGGACGTTCTGGAGACCGTGACCAAAAACGTCAATGTCACGATCGACATGGCCCCCACCGGCATGGTGATGGTCGAAGACCTTCAGGTGAATATCGGTGACGTCACCGCGACCTCGAATGTTTCCGGTATTGACAACAACCAGCCCCAGGGCGGTGGTGTGGTCGATCTCGGTACCCAGGATATCCAGTTCCATTATGGACTGGGCGGTACCCTGATTGACGATGCTTTCAAGTCACCTTCCGTGACGGCCGGTAATGTTGATGAAGTCGATCAGCAGCCGAACATCAATGGAACGGTAACCGCCACCATCGATCTTGGTGAGGTTGAAGTTCCGCCGACCGAGTCCTTTGACGCTTTGACTGAACTGCCGAGTGTTGTGAGCGCTGCCACTGCGGTTGCAAACAACACCAGCATCACGTCCGACACGTCAATCGAACTGCATGAAGGCCAGTTTGTCTTCGATCTGGGCAATGGCAATGGCAATGGCAATGGCAATGGCAATGGCAATGGTTCTGATGCGGACATTCCTGATGTGAACATCGGCAACTCCAACCTCACGATAGCCGCTGCTCTCGGCATTCTTGCCCTGACGGGGGATATTGAGAGATCCGACATCGAAGCCACTTCGACGGTTTCGGAGATTCTCAACGCCGCGGTTGACAGCTCGGCAACAGCCGTTGCCAACAATATGAGCATTTCGCTCACGCCTGCCACTCCGGCAGACTCCCTGGTGATTGCCGACATCGTTCAGTTCGCCTTTGCCGACGTGACCGCCAAATCGACGGTCAAAGACATTTCTCTGAACAGCTACACCGGTCTCGGCAGCCTCGCTGGCCCGGTCATCAGCTCCGTCGCAACCGCGGTGGGCAACAACAAGTCCATCACGGTTACCGCGCCGGTCGTTGCCGCTCCGGCAATCTGAACGTCGCGTTCCTGAAAATGGTGAGGGAGACAGCTCGCTGTCTCCCTCATTTTCCGAAACTGGAGAAAATCATGTTCGACTTTCTAAAGATCTCATCGTTTGCCGCCGCCATAACCGTCGTGGCGCTTGGCATCTCGATGCAACCTGCCGCCGCCCAGCAAATGGGCCGCGAAGGATATAGTTTCCCGGCACGCAACGCCAGCCTGGCTGCGCAGTTCCAGTTCCAGCGCTCAGCTACCTCGAGCGCGCAAAGCAGCTCCGATGCCGGTCTGGGCGCCTTGACCCAGTACAGCACCGTCTACAACTCGTCCTCAACCGCCATCGCCAACATGAATTCAGTGACGCAGAACCTGTCCGGCGGCTCGACGGGAAGCGTGGATACCTTGGGCTCTCAGGATAGCACCGGCAATCAAGGCTCGACCGCGACAACCGATGTCGCGGTGGACAATTCCATCAAGGATGCCGGCAACCTTACCCAAATACTGGCGCCGACAGTTCCGGCGACGACGGAGTAAGCGCGATGTCAGCAGCCACATTGCTTGGAAAGTATTCTCGCTACACCGCTTGGACCTGCTTTGTCGCGGAGGTGGCTGTGCTGTTTTCGACGACGGTTGCCCCCTCGACCGTCGTCAGTGCAGAGGGTGGCCGCC
>Ga0255764_10004818_pt1 | contig 10492 bp, 8 predicted proteins | sample 071ome_30_FD_179964 | JGI IMG/M metagenome (GOLD analysis project Ga0255764, IMG submission 179964) | Coastal salt marsh microbial communities from the Groves Creek Marsh, Skidaway Island, Georgia - 071406AT metaG (version 2) | ecosystem: Environmental > Aquatic > Marine > Intertidal zone > Salt... | reverse complement strand
GCCGCCGCCGTCGTCGTCGTCGTCGTCCTCGCCCTCGTCCTCGCCCGAGGTTTTTCGCGGGTCGATTCGACACGTCGGACGAGTCGTCCGAACGAGGGACACACCGAGGGTCACGACCGGCGGATTGTCGATAACGAACAGATCGAACGGATAATGAGGAAAAGCGCACCAATGTACAGGTTAAGGAAACCCCGTACGGATGCATACTTTGGAGGCCGCCAGGCTGTTTCCCGCGCGCGCGCTCGATGGCGACCTCGACGTCGCGCGCGTCGTCGCCGGGCGCGCGAGAACGCGACGCGCGCTCGAACGACGGGGACGACCGCGCGCGATGTTTGCGCGCGCGATCGCGGGGGCGACGCCCGCGCGGGTGAGCGCGATGGGGACGAGCGCGCGCGTGGATGCGCAGACGAAGAATCGACACGGCGCCATCGTTGGACGCGATGACGCGCGCGCGCGCGATGGATGGCGCGGACGAACGGCGGTGGCGGCGGCGATGCGGAATAATTTCGGTGAAGGGGACGTGATCGAGGGTGAGCGCTCGGATTCGCGCTCAAAGTCGATGTTTTCAAAGTCGTCGTCGTCCATGGCAGAACCGCTGGCTCGGTTGAACGCGTTGGGCGACGCGTTCGCGGGCGCCGTGTTCGGGATGCCGAAATCCGAGATCAACAAGAGCGGGGACGCCGGTGTGGGAGCGACGGGTGTGTCCGTGCAAAAGATCGAGATGGGCGCGCGAGGTGGTGATTTGATGTCGCAGGATGTGGAGACGGTGCAACTCATTCAATGCAAGTTTCAGATTCGAAAGCAGATTACGTTTGGAGAGGAGTTACGATTGGTGGGCTCGCACGCGGGCATGGGTGCGTGGGATTTGAACAAATCTCTCACGCTTAACTGGGGAGAGGGCGACGTGTGGACGACGGATGATGTGGAATTGCCGGTGGATGGCGTGTTTATTTACAAGTACGCCGTCGTCCCGGCGGGCACTCCGGAACAAGTTCTCGAGTGGCAAGAGGGCAACAACCAAGTGCTCACGCTCAGCTCCGAGGACCACCCGCGACTTTGGATCAAGGACAGCTGGATCGGTGATCCCAACCAGAGCGGAGTTTACCGCGAAAAGGGTGAGTCCGAGAGCAAGGACGCTCGCCTCATCAACCGGGTGAAGAAGGCGGATGAGAGAGCGAAAATGGCCGAGACGCAGGTGAGGGAATTAAAGACTGATTTGAAAATGGCCAAGGCGCAAGTCAACGCATTGCGTGAAGAAGCTCGTTTGAGCGCGAATGTGCGCATCGCGCTCAAGGAACAGATCAAAGCTGAGCAACGTCGCGGAGACCTGCTCACGGATCAAGTCGACGCGTGGAAGACTAAGTTCATGCAAATCTCCGACGGAGAAGTCGGCGATGATGTGTTGCCGACTGACAATACGTCGACTGATAAGAAAAAGAAGACCCGCTAGGCGGTATAATACCTGTATCGATACTCGTGCGCGCACATCAAGACGAATTTCTTTTTATGACGATTCAATGAAATGACAATCCAACGCTGTGCAACTTCCTCACGCGAGTTCCTTGAGAGTATTCACGCACTCGCGATAGTACCCACCTCCAAACATGACGTAATGGTTCAGATAGTGGTAAAGTCTATAGAGCTTAGCCCGCTCCTCGAAGCCAGGCGCCTTGGGAATTTTTGCATGGTACGCCTCGTAAAAAGCCGGCGTGAATCCCGCACACCACGACATTCCGAAATCAGCCTCGTGATGGCCGTAATACACTGCCGGATCGAACACGGATGGTTTCTTACCCACCGTGCCGATGTTTCCAGACCACAAGTCGCCGTGTAAAAGGCTTGGTTTGATCTCCCCGCACGAACTAAACATGTCACTCAATCTTTTATCCACCACTTTCTCCGCCAGCTGACTCAGTGTCGGATCGCGCGCGAGTCGAATCATGTGCATCAAACGCTTATCACGCCAGAACTCGAGCCACGAGTCCGTCCACTCGTTCGGCTGATGCGTCTCCCCTATTGTGTTGTTCCTCTCGAAACCAAATTTTCCCGCCGACGCTTCTTTATGGCTCGGCGCCGCGAGGTGCATCGTCGCGAGCGCATCCCCAAACTCGCCCTGATCTCCCCGCGCGCCAAAGTTTAAATATTCCATCGCGATGAAACTGTTGCTTCGCTCTCCCTCCGGCGGTACTCCCGTGCCGTACACCTCCGGCACGACGAACGAGCCTGTCGCTCGCAGCGCGCGCAGACCCGCCGCCTCACCCGCGAACATCGACGGATCCTTCGCCGACGTCTTCACGAACACGCGTCGCCCATCCTTTAAATCGAACGACTCGAACGCCGCCCACTGCGACCCACCCTGTCCCGCGCGATTGATGACGCTCGAGCCGAGCGCGTCCTCGAGCCAACCTTCGAATCCAGTCGCCCCCTTCGCGCGCGCGACGACGCGCGCGCCCTGCTCGCGACGTCCACGCGTCGACGCGACGTTTTTCGACGTCGCCGCGCGTCCGCACTCGCGCGCGCGCGTCGGCGGCGTGCTCGCGAGCATGACGACGACTGACGTCCCCCCAAAGAGACAACAAGGGACAAACGACACTTGTTTGCACCGCGATGACACCGCGCGCGCCTTTGCGCGCGCCGTCGTCGACGGCGTCCTCGCGGGCGATGCCGGGAAAGACGTCGACGCGACCGAACGCGCGCGCGTCCTCGCGCGCGCGCGCGTCGCCCGTCGCGCGTCGGTGGCGTCGCGTCGCGCGCGTCGCGGCGTACGATGCCTCGTCGTCGGTGCCGCCGCCCTCGCCGACGCCGACGGAGATCGCATCGGCGGCGGACGCGTCAGAAACGTCGCAAACGTCGTCGTCGACCGTGTCCGCGTCCGCGGACGCGCGGCCGAACGCAGAGACACTCGTGGACGCGTTCGAGTCGCTGCCGAAGGAGGAACGCGTGCGTCTGGTGGAGCGATACGTGTTCGGTGTCGGTTCAGAGACCGTCGCGCCGGACGTGAAGATGGACGAACGAGTGGACGTCGATATCGTCGGGGCCGCCGAGTTGACGGAGGAGGAGTTGGCTGATTTGAGAGATTTCGGACCGCCGCCGCCGACGGGGAGCGTCGGCGCGGACGCGTTTCAGAGCGAAGACGCCCTGGTGGACAAGTGGCGCGAAGTTTTCGGAGAAGATCCACCGGAAAACGGTGGCGGTAGCGTAGAAGATATATTAGGTCCGGAGCCGCAAGGAATCGGTGCGGTGGTGGGTGGAGTGAAGGATGCGGTGTCGTCAAAACTGTACGCCGTCGAACGCGCTAGGGACAAATTGACGTATAGATTCGGACGCGTCGGTGCCGTCATCGCGAGCGGTCTCGCAAGCGTGGGCGTCGCATTCGTGATGACCTCGTTACTTCCAAAATCTCAGGGCGCGACAGATGAAGTCTATCCGATCGACCGAGTCGCCAGCGCCGCCGGACGAAAAGACGCCGAGCAAACCGCCGATGCGAAGGACACAATCCCAGAGATGGAGTCTTCCAAAGCCCCGTCGTCGACGAACGGTGTGCTCTGGGAGCGTAAAACTAGCGTCAAAGAGGACGTTCCCGATTCCGCGCCCTCGCCGACGAACGGTGTGCTTTGGACCAGAAAGGGCGACAAGGAGGGTCGCAAGTCTGCTCGCGACCGCATGGGACCGCCGGCGTCGGGAACGTTCGACGATCGCGGTCGCGGCGATGAATCGGCGCCGCAGGTGTTGTGGACGCGCAAAAACGATCCCGAGTCATCTGAGATGACGGTGGATTCACCGAAAGCGCGCCCGCATAGACGAATGCGCGTGGCTGGTTCTCCTTTGGACGATAATTTAGAAGATTTGCGAGCTTTCCGGCGTCAGGATTCCGAACGCGACTCTCCTCGATAGAAAACAACTCAAATATTATTAGTAGCACTCACTAGAACGCACGAATTAGCTGTAAAAGAGAATGATAAATTTGCAACTCTCATCGGACCACTAAACGCCAATGTCGGCACTTTTTACATCCCGAGACGCGACGCGGCCGCGTTCTCGTCTCCCGGGACTTCGTGATCTTGCGGCTGAGGACGAGCCTCGTAAACCGCGGTCACGATCATGTCGCGATTGTGCCCCGTACCCTCTCCACGCAATCCTATGTACCATATTTCCGTTTCTCCGTCGCCGTTGAAATTTGATGGAAAATACAGCGTCACGCTCGACGTCGACTGCCAACTCGCAGCCTCCGTCGTGTATTCTAGCACGCCGTCTTCATCTACCGTCAAATCCCACTTTTGAGTTGGCGTTTTCCTACTCGCGTTCACCGCGTCGACGTCTCGTCTGTTCGCGAACGCTCGCAACTCGTTAGGCGCTCGTCCCGACGCGCCTCCCAGCACCATGATCCCGCGCAGTTTCACATCCGTCGTGAACGGAATCCTCACCACGAGCTCACCGTCGTCTTCGCTCACGAGCGGTCGCCCTGTGCGCTCGTGTCTCGTCTCCCACGGCCGCAGCACGCCCGGCGCCGCGGTCTCATCGAGAGCGTTGAAAGCGACCACGGCGGGAACGTCGATGAATCCGTGCAGAGACGCGTTCCCGCACGTCGACGCGTCGCAGTCGTGATCGTGTGAACAACACTGTCCTCGCGCGTCCGCCATCTCGACGCCGCGCGACTTCGAGTCGGCGTCTGGCGCGTGAGCCGGTTCGAACCGCCCAACTCGGGGCGCCACTCTCGAGCGCGCCGCGATGGCGACGCCCGGCGCGCGGCGCCCGCCGAACCCGCTGCGATCCATCTTCAGCGGGTTCGCGGGATCGATCGTCGTCGTCGGCGGCGCGGTGGCGACGATCGCGGCGGCGTCGACGGCGGTCTCGAGCGCGCTCGTGCGAAGACATCGACGCGCTCGAAACGTGCGTTGTGGTTCGTGCGAGGGCGGCAAGTTCGTGCCGTGTCGCACGTGCAAAGGGAAGCGAGCGATCGAGTGGCAACCGATCGAGTCGCCGACGGTGGATCGGTTGTGTCTGTGTCCGACGTGCCAAGGGACGGGGATGCAAAAGTGCGTAAACTGTTTGGGTTTCGGATTTTCGTAGACGCCGGCGCGTGTATTATAAAATCTAGTGGTTAGCTATTGTTTCACCGCGGCGAGCGTGACGCCATGTTTCGTGCGAGTGTACAGACGCCTGATGTCAGCCTCCGCTTCGTCCGTCCACGCGCCCCAGTGACCGATTTTTTGATGCCGCTTCCATTTTTGCTCTTGAGTGAGGCGAAGCGTGTGCGCGTCACCGACGCCGGAAGTGACGAGCATGAGCGTGTTGGAGGGTAATCCGTCCCATATTTCACCGATGACGGCATCGAGACGTCCGAGCGCTTGACGACGAGTCTTTTCGGCGATAACTTGTTCGTCATCCGTCGGTGCGGTTTCTCGAGCGTGGGCTCTTTGCGCCTCTGCGGAGAGCACTGCACTGTATTCGTGGAGATGACCGAAAACAGCCATCTTGCCGACCAAGTTTGCCTTTCCGATTCGCTCGATGACGGCTGCTTTCACCTCAGCGTCGCTGTTTGCCTCGACAATGCTCGCACTACCCGCGGGGAGGCGTCGACAGAGTTTGGGCGAGTCAACCATCACGCAGTCCACTTTGTGCGTCGATAAAACATCGAAAACGCCTTCACCCTCCGTCGTCACCTCACCGAAAGAAGGTCCATTGATAAACTTCAGAAGCGCGAGTTCCATCGTCGCGCGAGCGTCCGCGACTGAATCGTGCGTACCCTCCTGAATTCTTCTTCCGAGGTATCGCTCGGTGAGAAATCGAAGAGCATTTCGGTACGGCGCACCGCGCTTGTGTGGGTACAATGCACACGTGTCGATAACGTTTGCGTGGATAATTTTCAACCTCTGCAAATCATTTTCCAAAGAATGTCCAATCAAAATGGTCTCGCACGGAATCATCTCGAGCAGTTCTCTCTGGACGTCTTGAAGAGTTGTCTCCACTCCCTCCATCTGTTCCGCCGTGATCCCGCTGTGCTCTGTGTTATAGTTTGTGATCTCAGTGGGCGGCTTGACGAGTTTATCGTACACGATTTCCCCGTCTTCCTTAACTATCGACACACGAGTAAGTTGCAAACCTTCCGCGGTGTAACAAAACTCGCAGTCGAGCGCCAAATACGCGTAATATCCACTCGCTCTAGCGATCCCCCCACCGGCCGGCTGCGTGGTGACGAATCCTTGCTCTAATTCTAGCGTTCCATCCTCTTTTAACGTGGGTAAAGGATATACCATGTCACTCATATCTCCAGGAGTCAACAGAAATTTCGACGGTTCATACGCGAATGGGCGTTTGCACAAGTCTTTCGCCTTGGTGCTCGCCTTAAACTTCTTTTGTTTCCCATTACCGCCCAAACCTTGCTTCCCACGCACCGAGTATAACAACGATTTGCAAAGCGTCATCCCGAGCGCTGTCGGACTCTCGCACATTGTCTTCAATCCGTCCCCGAGGACGCTCTTCATGCGAGGACACGTCGTCGCGCCCTCGTCGCACCACCTCTTATGATCCAATCCCGGCGCCAACACGATGACGACACGATCGATGAGAGGTTTATTTCTCACGAACGCCCATCGCGGATTCACGCACTCCTTCGCTTCGCCCGGTAACAGCGTCCATAGCGCCAATTCATGCGCCTCAGAGAGCTTAAAGTTGTTGGCGCACTCCAACTTTAAACTCACCTCTCCTCTCGCGTCTGCACCGTAAATCGCCGCTCGCTCCGCGTTCACCCGCTCGAACGCCGCTCTCCTCGCCTCCTCGTCCTCGCCCTCCTCCGCGGCGTCCACCGTGCGCGGCGTCGCGCCGCCGTCATCCTCGTCCTCGCCCTCTCGCGCTCGCTTCATCTCACACCGCCTTGGTCGACGTGTCCGCGAACGCGCGCGCTGTTTCCGCCTCGACGCGAGACCGATGCGAACGTCTCGATCGCCCGCTCCCGCTCGCGCGCGTCGCCGTCGACCCGATCGCCGCCGCGCGTCGCCCACCGCGCGCGCGCGAAACTGAAAGCGCATCCTAAGAATAAAACCCGAACCCTCCAGTCCTCACGTACGAAGACTCCTTGTAAGGTTATCAAGCCACCAAATCGCGAAGAAGATCCACCGAGTCCAATCTCATACCTCTAAAAATTCTACAATATAGGCACGAGGTCTTCCGACGCGACCGCGCGACCCTCGAGCGCGAGAAACGCGCGCGCGAGAGACCGTCGACGCGCTCGATGCAGGGCTACGGGTACGGACACCCGCCGCCGGGGTGCGTAAAAATCGCTCGGTTCGTTCGTCGCGCGCGGTTCGGACGCGCGATCGTCGCGTGCGCGCGACGAGGGCTCGAAAACGTCGACCCGACACGCGAGATCTCGAGGGGAGGGTGAAGATGCTCGAGGGACGGCCGGCGCGCCGCGCGGACGGGATCGTGCGCGCGGAAGAGGGTCCAGACCGTGGACCGGTGTCGATGGCGCGTCTGGATGCGCGCGGATCGACGAATGAGACGTCACCGCGAGCGATGGAAGACTAGGAGAGTGGACTGACGAGGATGGCGCAATTCGCACGACTCGCGCAGACTTGGACACGCTCCAGTGGCCCAACAACAGGGCAACTGGAAAGACACGCTGGCATTACCACCGAAAGATACCAGGTATCGCACGGAGGATGTCACGGCGACGAAAGGGAACGAGTTTGAAGATTATTTCCTCAAGAGAGAACTCTTGATGGGGATCTTCGAGAAGGGCTTCGAGAGACCTTCGCCGATTCAAGAGGAATCGATTCCGATCGCGCTCACGGGCCGCGATATTCTCGCCCGGGCGAAAAACGGTACGGGGAAGACGGCCGCTTTCAGCATCCCGATCCTCGAGAAGGTTGACACGAGTAAAAATATTATCCAGGCGGTGATTTTGGTTCCGACGCGCGAGCTGGCGCTGCAGACGAGTCAAGTCTGTAAAGAACTCGGTAAGCACCTGGGCGTCGCCGTCATGGTGACCACGGGTGGTACTTCTCTCAAGGATGATATCATGCGTTTGCATCAACCGGTGCACGTCGTCGTCGCCACCCCGGGTCGTCTCGTCGATTTGGCGAGCAAGGGCGTGGCCAAACTCGGCCAAGCCACCATGCTCGCCATGGACGAGGCCGACAAACTCTTATCTCCGGAATTCCAACCCGTCATCGCGCAAGTGATCAACTTCATGGCGAAGAACAGACAAATCCTACTGTACTCTGCCACTTTCCCCGTCACCGTGAAGGACTTCAAGGACAAGTACTTGCGCAAGCCGTATGTCATCAACCTCATGGAAGAGCTCACACTCAAGGGTATCACCCAGTACTATGCCTTTGTCGAAGAGAAGCAAAAGGTTCACTGCTTGAACACGCTCTTCAGCAAACTTCAAATCAATCAATCCATCATTTTCTGCAACAGCGTGACTCGTGTCGAGTTGCTCGCTAGAAAGATCACGGAGCTCGGATATTCGTGCTTCTACATTCACGCCAAGATGATACAGGCGCACCGTAACCGCGTATTCCATGACTTCCGCAACGGTGCCTGCCGTAACTTGGTATCTTCTGATCTTTTCACTCGTGGTATCGATATTCAATCCGTCAACGTTGTCATCAACTTTGACTTCCCCAAGAACTCTGAAACATACTTGCACAGAGTCGGCCGCTCTGGCCGATTCGGCCACTTGGGTATTGCCGTCAACCTCATCACCTACGACGATCGCATGAACTTGTTCCGCATTGAGCAGGAACTCGGTACGGAGATCCAACAAATCCCGTCCCAAATCGATCCGTCAAAATACTGCCGCTAGAGAGATTGTTCTGCAAACCGCCGGGAAGAGGAGACGGTTACGCATCAAGATGAAGAGTGGAGGCCGTCGCATTCTCGCCATAATCGGTTGGGAACGTGCGATGCCAGGTCTATAGCTTAGCAATAATATGGGGGTGTACGTGCAAACGTCATCGCACAGGCGCGACGTTTGCGATTCTCGTCAATATTTTCAAATCTTGGTTCCATTTTTATCGCGAACCAGGTACGAAAGGTTGGCGCTGTAGCTTTACAACAGTGGCGTTGGAGAACTGGACGGGTTTGTTCTCGGTTAAGTCAACACAAATACCTCGTTTACTTTAAATGGGGGAACAAAACAAAAACAATAAAGATGCACCGCCGCAACGGCTGCACTCTGTCAAACAAAGATCGAGTATATCTCTGTGTCTCATCGAGACGTCGCGGAGTCGATCAACACAAGCGAAGCAAGAAATCAACTTCGCTCGACGATACGCCAAGGATAATACACTTGGCGACTTTGAAGCGTACCAGTGCACACACGCATTGTTGCGTATAAAACAAATATCCCAAGATGCGAACGACTTTTGTCGTCGGTTCACGCCTCGTGTCAGGGATGGCACAATTTTTTTCGAGGCGGCGAAATTACACACCCAGCACAACACTGGGAATTCACACTCCTGCGCGCGACACGAATAGCTTGACATAGTTATTGTGAATGTGACGCATCACTATTTTACCTTTATTACAACGCGGCACTCGTTCGTTCATCGCCGCCCGACCCACACGGCTTCGCCGGAGAGAGTCATTCGCCACGCGTCGTCTCGCAACAAACCTCGCGGTATGATCACGTGACGGTACGCGGCTGAACACTGGTAACCCACGCGACCCGGAATGTGAGATGCAAACAGTCCCCATTTGTCTCCACACCCGTGCTTTTTCGCAACTTCAACAAACAGTGCGATCTCTTCTTCGTCCCAATCCCCGTTCTTTTGCTCTTCGCCCGCCGTGTGTCTGTAAAAGTACGCGTTCGGGTTCTTGTAAAGCATTCGTTTAGCATGATCGCGAGCCGCCTCACCCTTTCCGGGCCGACGATCGGATTTACCCCCTCCGTTCCTTTCCCACGCCTCGTCCGCGCTTGCAGCGATGCCCAACGCCTCGCGCACCGATTCCTCTACCCAGCCTCTGAAACCGCCGGACATTTTCGGTCCGAGCTCGATGCCGAGTCTTTCGCAGTACTCATCGCACGTTAAATGATACAAAAGTTCACCACCCACTCCCACGGGTTTATCATCCTCGCCAATCTCCACCTTGGCGCGCGAAGATTCACCTTGAACCCGCGCGCTCCTTCGAGTCGGTTCCGGCGCCGGAGCGTCTCGCTCTCGCTTCGTCTTCGTCGACCGTTTCGGTTTCGTCTCCGCGCTCGCTCGCATCGACTTATCGAGCGCTTGTTTCGCTTCCGTCACGCGAAGCGTGCGCATGAGTTCCTTGTTTCGACGCACGCGTTCCTGCGCTCGCGTAAAAAACAAAACGCGTAAACAAACAAAACGCCGTCAGTCCGTCGGTGATTTTTTTTTAAAACTCAATTTTCGAGACGTCCGAGTCTTCGCATCCGTCGAGCGACTCGCGCGGCGACGCACCTCGCGCTCGCGCTCGTACGCGGTGAGACCGTGCGTCGATGCGTTCGGGGAGACGCCCGCGCGCGGCG
>Ga0255764_10004801_pt1 | contig 10514 bp, 13 predicted proteins | sample 071ome_30_FD_179964 | JGI IMG/M metagenome (GOLD analysis project Ga0255764, IMG submission 179964) | Coastal salt marsh microbial communities from the Groves Creek Marsh, Skidaway Island, Georgia - 071406AT metaG (version 2) | ecosystem: Environmental > Aquatic > Marine > Intertidal zone >... | reverse complement strand
CAGCATCGCTGCCGGCCTGCTTGAGCAGTTGTTTGCCGCAGCGATCATCACCCGCCAGGGCGAGCAGTAAATGCTCAATGGCGATGTAGCTATCGCCGTAGGACTCCTTGAGTCCATTGGCTTGATCCAGGACGCTGTTGAGTCCTTTGCCGAGATAGACGTTCTCAGGCGGAGAGCTCAAGGAAGGCTGCCCTTCGATGAAGGCCTCGATGGTCTGGCTGAGGGTCCCCACATCCACCCCGGCCTTCTCGAGCACCCGATTGGCCAGACCCTGTTGAGCCAGGAGCGCGGCGAAGAGATGCTCGCTTTCCATCTGCTGCTGCCGGCGCTGCTGCGCGAGCTGCTGCGCTGCAACAACTGAGGCCCAGGCTTTCTCGGTAAACAGTTCGGCGGTGGGATGCATGGCGGTCCTCCCTCAACTGGGTGGTGACCAAACCGTATGGCGATTGTTTGGCTTTGAAGGAGGGGAGAACCGAAGTTGCAGCTTCGGTCCTCCACCCCTCGGGGATGCAGGCCGTCCGCTCCGGACGGTTTTCCGATCAGCGGGGCGAGCCGTTGTAGATGACGTTGCTGACCGTGCGGCCATCGCTTGAGATCTGGATCTCGGTTTCCGTGGTGGCGGGAGTGCCCTGCTGCTGCCAGCCGGGTGCACCGCCGAGGAATTTGAAGCGGAAGCCCTGGCTGTTGTTCTGCGTCAGGCAGCTGCCGCCGCCATCACCGGTGTTGAACATGCAGGCGGCGGGGCGATAGACGCTCAGGCCACCGTTGTTATCCACGGCCCAGTTGCGGGCGGAATTGAGGGCCCGGACGTTGGCGGCGCTCACCTGGGCGAGGGCAGGAAGGCTGCTGAGTACAGCGGTCGTTGCGACCAGCACAGAGGTCTTCACCAGCGACTTGAACATGACCGTTGCTGCGGAATGAGAGGAGTCCTCCTCAGTGTGTCCAGAGTTTTTCTATTGGGCAGCCGGCAGGGTCAAGACACCACTGGTCTGGCTGCAGAGCCTGGTCGGGCAGCCGTCGGCTCCGTAGATCGCATCCGCCGGGGAGAGACAGCCCAGACGGTTTTTCGCCGCAACGGCGCTCGGTGCGATCCGTAGGGGTTGGAGTGCTGGCAGCTCGGGGTTGACCACCAGTCGGCAGCGCTTGGCCTCAAGGATGCGCAGCGCATTCGGCCCAATCGCCGCCGGTGTTCCCCCTCCTTGAATCAGTTCGAGTGGGGCGAAATTAGTGCTGGACTGGGCTTTGACCGTCGTCCCCAGCAGCGTCAGGCTCAGCAGCAGTAGCGGCCAGGCTCTCTCTCTCGCCATCATGGCTGGGTCCAGTGACTCCAGTCTGGTCAAGACACGCCGAGATGCCCGTCGATTCAGCAGAGCAAGAACCCTCCCGGTCTGAATTGGTGCAGGGGTTGGCCCAGGAGTCCTTCACCTTCGACGGCACAGCCCGCGACCCTGAGCGCAATTGCTGGCTTGTGGTGCATCGCCATCAGCACGGCTGCCTGCCGAGTGAATACGACATCCGCGAGGTGGATGAGGCGCTCTATCTCGAGGTGCTTGAGGCCCGGCGTGCTCTGGCTCAGTCCTGACTCCAGTGGCGCTCGGCGGTTTGTTGTGCACTGCCCGTACCGCCGTCAGCTGCATTTCTGAGCGGTGGAATCGCGGCGAGTTTCGAGCGCTTGAGAAAGTCCACGACCGATTGCTCTTGAGTCGTTCTGCTCCTCTCGTGGCCTGTGCGGTTGCCCATGGCGTTGGCTGTTGCGCGTCGTTCACCCTCGCGCGCTCAGCCTTGTACGGCAACGGCTCTCGCCTTTAGCAGGCATAAAAAAACCGCCCCCGAAGGGGCGGTTTGGTCTGTGGGGTCTGAGAGATCAGGCCCAGCCGTTCTGGCTCTGGGACTCGACGTAGGCAGCGACGTCAGCGATGTCACCTTCGCTCAGCTTGCCGCCGAAGGCGGGCATGGCGTTCTTGCCATTGGTGACCTGGTACTGGATGGCCTCTTCGTGACCAGCGCTGTAGTTAGCGAGGTAGGACTCGAGGGCCTCTTTCTTGAGGGTGCGCTCGGCGTTCACCACGTTGCCGCCGCCCATGTGGCAAGCAGCGCAGTTCGCGGAGAAGATTTGAGCGCCGTGGTCGGCATCAGCGGCGAAGCTGGGGGAAGCACCCAGCACCAGCGCCAGGCAAAGGGCAATCAGGGAGAGGAGACGGCGCATCTGAGCTCGTGCAACCTGGCCAAATTAAGAGGCCGAAGTGGCCCTCGTCGCGTTTGCTGCAGAGGTTCGCAACATTTGAAACCTCCTGTTGTGATTAGCCCCGGTGTTTCAGCCCGGCGTCCTCGAAGACCGCCTCGAGAGTGGGCGCATGGCTCACCAAGCCAAAGCGCTCCGGAGGGCTGATCGGGTCGTGGACAAAGTGCCGCTGGCGGATCGAGAAACGATCCCAAGCATTCACTTCGATCCGCAGCAGCTTGATCAGGCCTTCAATCAGCCAACCCTGGAGATCCAGGCCAACTGGTGGGTACCAGGCGCGGCGCCAGCGGCAGAGGCGTCTGACGGTTTCATCCACCGTCACCATCGGCTGTCCCAGCACCAAGCGTCGGACGGCACCCTGGCCGACCTCTGGATTGGGCTGATGGGGATGGGTCGCCAGGTGGACGCAAACCCGGGCGATGTCGGCCGCATGGATGAAGTGGAAGCTGGCCTCGGCCCGCAGCCACTTGGCCAGCCAGAGCCAGCGGGCGCCTTCCTTCAGTCCGGCCGTCAGGTAGCTGGTGGGGAATTTGCCGCCGCCGTCCACCCGTCCGCCAAACACAAGTGTCGGGAACACCGCCACGATGCGCTGGGCTAAGGGATGCTGCTCCAGCTGCTCCAGGCACTGGGCTTTGGTTTGGATGTATTCGGTGCCGTAGGGCATCGCCTCCGGCAGCAGCTTCAGGTCCTTGTTGAGGATGCTCGCGGTGGAGAAATAGACCACCTGCTCCAGCACCTCTGGATTGGTGGCCGCCAGCATCTGCTTCACCGCCACCACGTTCACCTGTTGGGCCCGTTCGGGATCGCCCCAGGCGGTGGCGGTATGGATGATGCGGGTGGCCGAGGCGATCTGGGCGCGGTGGGGTTCCACATCGCGTAGGTCGCCCACCAACAGGGTGATGCGCGGATCGTTGGCCGGGACGGCGGTCAGCTTGCTGGGATCGCGAAGCCAGAGCAACAGCTCGGCGTCGCTCTCGCGGTAGAGCAGATCAGCGATGTGCTGGCCAACGCAGCCGCTGGCCCCAGTAATCAGGATCCGTGCGGGGGCCGAACTCAAACCGCAGCTCCGAGGCGGTCCATCACGGACTTGCCGGCTTCGAAGAAGAACTGACCGTTCTCTTCAGGGGTTCCAGGAAGGATGCCGTGACCCAGGTTCAGGATGTGCTTCCGGCCGCGGGCCTTACGCACGCAATCGTCGATGCGATCGCGGATCGCGTCTTGGCTGCCGAAGAGCAGGCCGGGGTCCACGTTGCCCTGAACACCGATGTGCTCGGGCATGCGGGCCAGGCCTTCGGCCATGTCCACGGTCCAGTCCAGGGAGACGATGTCCACACCGGTCTTGGCCATCCGCTCAATCACGCCAGCGCTGCCGGAGATGTAGAGGATGAAGGGGGTGTCGGGGTGGGTCTGCTTGACCAGGTCCACCACCTTCTTTTGATAGGGCGCGGCGAAGGTGTCGTAGTCAGCTGGGCTCAGCTGACCGGCCCAGGAGTCGAACATCTGCACCACCTGTGCACCGGAATCGATCTGGTAGCGCAGGTAGTTGGCGATCGACTCGGCGAAGTGATCCAGCAACTTGTGCAGGATCTGGGGTTCGCGGAAGGCCATGGCCTTGATCACCGCGTAGTTCTTGCTGCTCTTGCCCTCAACGACGTAGGCCGCCAGGGTCCAGGGGGCACCGACAAAACCGAGGACGGCAGCCTCGTTGCCCACGCTTTGGCGCAGGCGGCCCAGCACCTCACCCACAAAAGGCATGGTCTCAGCCGGGTTCAGGGGAGTCAGGGCCTCCACCTGAGCCATCGAGCGGATGGGGTCCTGGATTTGGGGCCCCTTGCTCTCGATGATGTCGAAGTCAATGCCCATGCCGGGCAGGGGCGTGAGGATGTCGGAGAAGAGGATGACGCCGTCGGGCTTGAAGGCGTTGAACGGCTGCATCGAGATCTCGTAGGAGAGATCCGGGTTCTCCGAGCGCTCGCGGAAGCTGGGGTATTTGTCGCGCAGGTCGCGGTAGATCTTCATGTACCGGCCGGCCTGGCGCATCATCCAGACCGGAGGACGCTCCACCTGCTCACCACGGGCGGCGCGCAGCAGCAGAGGGGCGTTGGAAGACATGAGGACCAGCGAAGGGGCCTTGGAACCTACCCGAGCAGACCCCCGATTGAGGCCTTCCAGGCGCCGGGTTCCGCCGCATCGTCATGAACTTCAGTCTCGCCGGCAGCCTGGCCCTCCTGGCTGCGCTTCTCATCCCGCTTGAAGACCAGCACCGACAGGGGGGGCAGGCAGAGATCGAGGGAGTTCTCGTAGCTGTGAATGCCCCACTCGTCGGTGAACTTGCCGCCGAGGTTGCCCAGGTTGCTGCCGCCATAACGGGCGGCATCAGTGTTCAACACCTCGGTGTAGAAGCCGCTCAGCGGCACGCCCACCCGGTAGTGCGAGTGGCTTTGCGGGGTGAAGTTCGCCACCACGACCAACCATTGGCCGGTCGTGCTCTCCCGGCGCATGAAGCTGATGACTGAATGACGGTTGTCATTGCAGTCGATCCATTGGAAGCCGTACTCCTCAAAGTCATCCCGCCAGAGAGCTGGTTGTGACTTGTAGAAGACGTTCAGGTCATCCACCAAGCACTGCAGGCCTTGATGGGGCTCGTACTGCAGCAGATCCCACTGCAGGTCACCCCAGACATTCCATTCGGCCCGTTGACCGAATTCCATCCCCATGAAGATGGTCTTCTTGCCGGGATGGGTCCACATGTAGGCCAGCAGTGCCCGGGTGTTGGCGAACTTCTGCCAGTCGTCCCCAGGCATCTTGTGGAGCAGGTTGCTCTTGCCGTGCACCACCTCGTCGTGGCTCAGGGCGAGCATGAAGTTCTCGGTGTAGGCGTACCAGATCGAGAAGGTGACGTTGTTCTGGTGGAACTGGCGGAACCAGGGGTCGAGCTCGAAGTAATCGAGCATGTCGTGCATCCAGCCCATGTTCCATTTGAGGTTGAACCCCAAACCGCCCATGTCCGTGGGCTTGGTCACCATCGGCCAGGTGGTGGATTCCTCGGCAATCGAGAGGGCCCCAGGGAAGTGCTGGAAGAGCACGTGGTTGGCCTGCTGGAGGAACTGAACCGCTTCGGTGTTCTCCCGCCCGCCGTGCTCATTGGCAATCCACTCGCCATCGGGACGCAGGTAATCCCGGTAGAGCATCGAGGCCACCGCATCGACGCGGATGCCATCGATGTGGAACTGCTCAAACCAATAGATCAGGTTGGCAACAAGGAAGTTGCGGACTTCGTTGCGGCTGTAGTTGAAGATCAGCGTTCCCCATTCCTTGTGCTCACCGATGCGGGGATCAGCGTGCTCATAGAGGTGGGCGCCATCAAAGAAGGCCAGGCCATGGGCATCCTTCGGGAAGTGCCCAGGAACCCAATCGAGAATCACGCCAATGCCTTCGGCGTGGCAGCGATCGACGAAGGCCCGGAATTCATCGGGCCGGCCAAAGCGGCTGGTGGGCGCATACCAACCCGTGACCTGGTAGCCCCAGGAGCCATCGAAGGGATGCTCCGAGATCGGCATCAATTCGATGTGGGTGAAGCCCCGTTCCTTCACATAGGGGATCACCCGATCGGCTAGCTCGGGGTAGGTCAGGAGGCGCGCGCCGGGCTTGAGGTCGGCGGCGGGGACGGGCGCACGGGCTTTGCCGTCGGCCTCGATGTAGGGCTGATCGGCGCTGGCGTGCATCCAGCTGCCCAGGTGCATCTCATAGACCGAGATCGGCTGGTCGAGGGGATTGCGGCTATCCCGCTCCTGCATCCAGCTGCTGTCCGCCCAGGTGTAACCCTCCAGGGCTTCGACCACCGAGCCGTTATCGGGCCTGACCTCGTGGCGGAAGCCGTAGGGATCGGCTTTTTGATAGCAGTGCCCCTGCTGGCTGCGGATCTCGTACTTGTAGATCTCGCCAGGCTTGAGCCCCGGGATGAACAGTTCCCAGCAGCCGCCCAGGCGCGACTGCATGGGGTGATGACGACCGTCCCAGCCATTGAAGTTGCCCAGCACCGAGACGCTGCGGGCGTTCGGAGCCCAGAGGCAGAACATCACCCCGGCGACACCATCGCGGCTCACCACATGGGCGCCCATCCGCTGCCAGATGTGGTGGTGGTTGCCTTCGGCAAAAAGATGGCGATCGAGATCGCCCATCCACTCGTCGCGGAAGGCCCAGGGGTCATGGGCGACGTGTTCGATGCCGCCGCGCTGCACCCGGACCTGATAGCCGCTGCCGGGGTTGCTGGGCAGCTCAGCCTCAAACACCCAGGGGTGATGGGGCGTTTCCATCGCCTGGGGGGCGCCTGCGCCGATCAGTTCAACCCGATCGGCCTCAGGCATCCAGACCCGGACCACCCATTGACCGTTGTCGAGGGGCTGTGGACCGAGGACAGCCTGGGGATGGTCATGGCGGCATTCCGCAAGGCGCTGACCGTCTTCAACCATCCACTCGAGCTGAGCCAGCACAGGACCTCAAGGCAAAGCGTGGCTGGGAGCTTAAGCGGGTTTTTGCCTAAGAAGCTGCAGCCGGTGCAGCAGGTTGTTCGGGGAAGTCGACGCCGGTGATTTGGTTCTCGTTGTTGAGGATCACGTAGAGGTTGTCGCTGAGGCGGTTGAAGTGAACATTCACCAGAACCAGACGCATCTCCGGCGTCGACTCCGCCTCAACGACGCGGTTGATGTTGACGAAGTTTCCGGTGATGCGCTGCAGCCCGAGCCACTTGCGCTGGAGGGCGTCAGGGGTGATCTCCTCCTGGAAGGAGGGGCTGAGGAAGCTTTGGGCCGTGATGAAGTTCCCCGTGCTCACGGCCTCGATGAAGCTCTTGGCCACCAGGCTCGTGGCATCGTCGGCACGGTCGACGTAGTAGCGGGAGAGTTTGCCCTCGCCATTGAGGACCATGAAGACCACGCGCTTGCCGGCGCTGGTGTTCAGTTCCGCCTCGACGGTGCTCTTGCCCATGCCGCTGCGAACACTCAGCAGGGTGTAGCCCAGGATCTTGGGCTGGGTGCGCATGGTGGCCGCGATCATCGAGGGGCTGGTGATCGCTTGCCGTTCAGCCGAAAACTGGGCGTAGCGGGCGTTGGCATCTCCGTCTTTAACGGCCTTCAAGATCCGGAGTGCTGCTGCCCTGGCCTGGTCCACGCTCAGCGCGCTGCCTTGGGCAATGGCCTTGGGCTGCGGATTGGACACCGCTTGCCCAGGCGCGGGGCTTGCCAACAGGCCAGACGTCGCCATGGCCAGGAGACCGGCGGAGAGCAGGCGCAGGTGGCGCGGCATTGCTGAGGCTCAAAGTGGGCCTCAGTTTGCCCCAACCATCGGAAGAATGCTGAGGGCTGCGTTGCCCAGCCTGAGGGACACCGTGATCACGCGATGGTTGGGGCCCGCACCGGAGCGGGGCTGCGAGCCATCGCCCGGATTCACGGCAATCTGAGGCCAAGCAGCCAGGGCGATCGACAGCCTGAGGGCACAGCCCGCGTCGACGTTCAGCAGCAGCGGCTGCAGTGAGACCGTGCGCCGCTGAGACACCTGGGCTGATGCGCCAAGGATGCGGGAGAACCCCGTTGAGAGCTGCTCAATCCGGCCATCGCCATGGCAGAGCGAGAGGGCGACGCAGAGATCAAACCCCGGTTGATCCGAGACAGCCTCCAGCTCCAATTGCGGTTGGCCAAACACCTCGGTCGGGCGATCAAAGCGGGCGCTGGTGAAACAGGCCACGTCGGTGCGTGCATCGAGATCACGTCGATCGACCGGGCCCGCATCCAGTCCGAGGTGTCCTCCGCGGCCGGCCATGGGGCGCCATGGGTCGTGCACGATCACCACCTCCGGAGAGGGAGTGGCGTCCTGGCGGAGTTGCCCTTCAGCGGCGAGGCCGTTGCTGGCCAGGGACCAGCGTTGGCCGCTGCACTGCCGTGGTGATCGCTGCTGCCAGGCGCCGGAGCCCATCTCCATCAACTGGGTTTCCGGCAACGGCTGGGCTGGGGGCCGTCCACAGAGGTGCTCCTGGAAAAAGTCCAGCTGCAGCTGATCTAGTCCCCCCTGCCAGTTCAGGTGACTCCAGGCGCCAATGCGCAGCAGGCTGGATCCGCCGGCAGCCGTGGAACGTCTCCAAAGATCCAGCACACCCCTGAGGTGGGGGTCATGCCACCCGCCAATCAGAAGCATCGGCCGCTGCCAGAGTTCCTCAGGCGGCTCGTAATGCCTCCAGCCCTCTGGACGCTCTGGGTCGCTCTTCAGCCAGCGCAGCCCCATGCCTGTGGGGTCGAAGCGCTCCAGCAAGTCCAAGCCTTCGCGCAAGAAGGATCCGCTCTCGAGGCTGCGGCGGATCTCCTCCCAGCCTTGATGATCCCCCTGCCGCTGGCAGCGTTGGGCGGCAAGCTGCAGCGCCCAGCCCAGGCCCAGGGCCCACCAATGACAGCCCCCCTCGCTGGCCCAATGCAGCCGTTCATCCAGGCCGCACATGGCCGGTGCAAGGGCATCCGGCAGATGCTCCGAGCCGGAGAGCAGTAGCTGGCTCAGTCCCTGGTAGGAGAAGCCGTAGGTCCCCACCTTTCCGTTGCACCAGGGCTGTTGGCGGATCCAGCGCAGGGTTGCGGTGGTGTCGCTGGCCTCCTGCTGGAAGCCGAGGAACTCCCCCTCCGAATCGCCGCGGCCGCGGACGTCTTGGACGAGAACGGCGAAGCCCCGCCTGGCGTACCAACTGGGGTGGGCGTAGGTGACGGTTGAGGCGATCGCCCGCCCGTAGGGCTGACGCATCAACAGGGAGGGCCAGGGACCTTGGCCCTCTGGCTTCCAGAGGGTTGACCTCAGGGCAGTCCCGTCAGAGCAGCGCAGCTGCTCTTGACTCACCGGACTTTCGGGCAATACAGGCCCACCACATAGGTGGAGAGGATCTCGGCGTCGGTGGTGTTCAGACCCTGCTGCTTGGCGACCAGGGCTGTCGCCTCAGGGGAGTTGTAAGAGATGCCCTTGGCGTTGAGAGCCTGCAGTTCTGCGCAGAGGGCCTTGGCTTTCTGGGGGTTCTGCTTGACCGACTCCAGCAGCGCAGAGTCCGCAAGTGCCGGAGCGGCCTGGATGAAACAGAGGGTTGCAGCGGCCAGGGACAGGCCGCAAAGGCGGAGGCGTGTCACTGAAAGGACTCCCGATGGATCTATTTGAGGTCGCCTGTGCTACAGCGCTGCGCGCTAGGGGTCACTTCGTCGAGCGACTGGCCGCCTGCGCCCGTTTGATCCAAGTTCGAATCAGGGCGGGTGTGATGCGTGCCGGGGCCATCCCAGTCAGCGAGCGCTCGAGGCGCCCCAGCTGGGTCAAGAGCTGCTGGGGCGATGCCGCCGCTAGGCCCTGACGATTGGCGATCCCCGCGTAGAGCAGGAGGGCCGCTTGGTAGGGCTCAAGATCGAGCTCCACCACCAGCTGGGCCTGACCGCGCAGTTTGCGCAGCTGACGTTCCAGCGCCCCACCCCGTCTGGAGAGCTGATCGAGGTCCCGATCGGAGAGGGCGGCAATCGCTGGCCAGCTTTGGATGCCGGCTTCCATCAGGACAGCCTGCTCCCTGGCGAAATGGGAGGGAAGCGGATAGGGGCTGCCTTCGCTCACCGCTTGGCGTTGACGCTCACTGTCACGTCGCCCGTGGCCCAATCGCGAACGGCGGTGGCCAGCACCACGGGGCGATCAACGCCATCGCCTTGGGGTTCGACCCGGCGGAGGCGGACTTCAACGGTGGGGTCCTTGCGGCCGCTGCCGCGCAGGTTGCGGGCGACCTGTTCCACGCTGGGTCCAAAGGTCTCGGCAGCGAGGTCCGCTGGTGCGGCTGCCACGACGAGATCAGAGCCGTTGTCGAAGACCACGGGAACACTGACGGCCCCCTCCACCAACAGCCGGGGCGCGTAGCTCACGGCAAAGGCCAGACAGGACAGCGAGAGGAGCACGGTGAAGCTGGTGACGCCCACCAAGCGGAAGCGGAAGCCCCAGCGGGCCAGAAAGGCCACCACGGTGATCAGCAGCAGTCCACCAGCGGCAATCCCCAGCCATTCGCCAGCCGTGAGCAAGAGGGGATCGGCGCGCATGGCGGATGTTCTGGATCAAGAAACACTCTTATATTGCGGCCTTCTCAGCCCCCGAGACCCACGGGCCCAGCGCGCCGCCGAAGGAATCCCAGAACGCGCGGCCCCGCGGCCTCTTCCCTGCCTGCCCTGCTGGCGGCCGCGGGGATCGCGCTGACTTGGTTTGGCCTCGATCGAGTCGCGGC
>Ga0255764_10004794_pt1 | contig 10523 bp, 5 predicted proteins | sample 071ome_30_FD_179964 | JGI IMG/M metagenome (GOLD analysis project Ga0255764, IMG submission 179964) | Coastal salt marsh microbial communities from the Groves Creek Marsh, Skidaway Island, Georgia - 071406AT metaG (version 2) | ecosystem: Environmental > Aquatic > Marine > Intertidal zone > Salt... | reverse complement strand
CACCCCCCCTCGCAGGCTGACCGGGGACCCGAAGACGGTCTTCAAGGCGGACTTTGGTCGTAGTATCACGACGAATAATCCGCTGACGCTGTTCACGATCACGGGCTCGTCCCGAGTCGACGTCGTACGTTGCGTGCCCCGCCCTGCTGCCTGCTTCTTCCTCTTTCTCACCCGCACTCGGTCGTTCAATCTCCAGGTGTATAGCAAGGAGCTCGGTGAGCTCTACGTGCTGGCAACCGTGGCCGATATCACAGAGCCGACGGTGCGTGTCAATGTCGAGCTTGGCCGCTGCGCGCGCACTTCCCCCTCTTCTCCCTCCTCTTCTCCCTCCTCTTCTCCCTCCTCTTCTCTCTCACTCGCGCTTCTCTCGCTCGCTCACTCGCTTGCCAGGTGATGGAGTTTGCGATTCCGACAAACTCGACGAGTTCGGCGGAGGACGGCTCGACGAACGAGAAGGCTTTCACGTACGCGAGCTACGCGCCGGCGGATCAGATAGACGACTGGGCCATCTACGGCTACGTGGTCGGATGGACCATGTTTGGCGTGGCCGTTGCCAGCATTGGGGCGGCGGCGCTGACGCCATCGGTGTCCGTTGCGGTCGGCGCCATGAACTTCGTCGGGTTGGTGCAAGTCATCTACCTCGTCGGCTCGTTGCCGATCGTTAACATGCCTTACAACTACAAGGCCGCGGCGGACGCGCTGAGTTGGGTCGGGTTGAACCCAGCGATCGGGCCAGTCACCACCGACTCGCCCAACGACCCAGTGGCGACATCGGTCCTCATGGACTCGAGCATCTCGTTCCCGTCGTTCCCAATGGAAGTCAAGGCGTTCGTCGAGGACGTCCCACCGGTCGCGAACGGCCCCGTCGTCGCCGAAGCGCCAGGCGCCGTGGAGATCCTCGTGCCGCTGGCGGACAACGACACGTTGGCGCCGTTGGCGCCACCGGAATCGGAAACGCCGCCGGCGCCACCTGTGCGCGTCGTTATCGAGATCCCGCAACAGGACGACGACGGCGTTGCGCAGGGCAAACCTCCCGTGTCGCCGTTCGACGCGAGGCCTCCGCCCCCGCCGCCCTCTCCTTCGCCGCCCCCGCCGCCGAAAAAGCAGCCATCGCCCAAGAGCCCGGTGCCGGTCAAGGACGTCACCTCGCCGCGGCCCAAGCCGAGCCCGCCGCCCCCGGTGAAAAAGCCGGGGCCCAAGCCGAGCCCGCCGCCCCCAGTGAAAAAGCCGGGGCCCAAGCCGAGCCCGCCGCCCCCGGTGAAAAAGCCGCAGCCCGAGGCCAGTCCGTCCCCGCCGCCGCCGGTCAAGAGGCCTTCCCCGCCGCCGCCGGTCAAGAGGCCGTCCCCGCCGCCGCCGGTCAAGAGGCCGTCCCCGCCACCGCCGGTCGAGAGGCCGTCTCCGCCGCCGCCAGCGGTGAAACCACCCATCTACGAGGCGAAGGCACCCCCCAGTCCGCCTCCGCCGGTCAACTACAACCCAAAGCCGTCGCCGCCGCCGCCGTACCGCAACCCAAAGCCGTCTCCATCGCCGCCGCCGCCGCCCCCGAGGCTCGTCCTATCGCCGATCGTCATCAGACCGCCGTCGCCGATTACCATCAGGCCATCGCCGATCCTCGTCGCCAACTCGCCGGTCCTCGTCAACTCGCCATCGCCAACGTTGAGCATTGGAGACCTGGTCAGGGCTCGCAGGTCGCTGTCTGCACTCGAGGATCCCGTCAACGCCCTGTCGTCGTCGGGATTCTCCTACACGGTCGTCACGGCGACGCCGGGCCAAACCGTCAACAGCACCGAGAGCGTCGACGAGTTTGCCGAGCAGAGCGTCGGCTCGTCGTTCCTGTCTCGCATCCGAGCCATCCGAGACGCCGGAGACGACATTCCCGGTGCGGACTCGAGGAGACTCGACACGCTCTGGAATGTGCTGTTCTGGTCGGCCATCGCCGTGGCAGCCATCGGCGTCCTGCACGCCGCGCTCTATCTCTTCCTGGTCAAGGTCAAGAAGACCCAGGAGCTTCCCAAGATGCTCCACTTCCCCAGACTGGAGCTCATCGTGTTCATGATTGTGCTCCCGATGATCTGCGCCGCCGGATCTGCGTGCCTGCAATCGAGCTCGTCCGGCGTCCTCGCGGCCGGCGTGTGCCTGGGAATTCTCCTGCCGTTTGGCTTCATCCTGGGCGCGTCTGCCTTCCTGGTGTTCTTTATCGTGCGCCCGAGCATGAAGGATCGCAAAGCATACTACGTCGTCTGCGAAGCCTTTGAGGCCGGAGACGCCCTGCTGGCCGAGACGACGGCGGCGGGCACGATCGACGACGGGTCCTCGACGCCGACGTCGACGTCATCGGGAGGCAACGACAAGATCACGACGACGACTTCCGCGTCCGTGTCCACACCGCGCGACGCAGACGTCGAAGCAGCCAACGTCGCGCCCGGCCACCCAACGACGACCCAGGACGCGGCGGCACCACGACGCGTCGGCCGCTTCGTCTACCGCGCCATCCTCGCCCCCGTCTTTGGATTCGAGAGCGAGTACCGCGCAAACGTCAAGTACGAGAACGTCGAGCCCTCGCACCCCATCTGGGTCGGGAAAAACAAGGCCGAGTCCACCCGGGTCAAGCGCTTTGGCTGCTTCTTCGAGGACGCACACGGACCCCAGGTCTTCCGGGTCGTGACCGGATTTCTGACTGCGGAGGCGCGCGTGCCATTCGGCAAGACGGATGGGCGGGACATGGACGACGCCGACGGCGCCGACGATGACGAGCGTGGCGCCGGCCCGCGTGTCTTCATCTCCGCCGAGCACTCGGAGACCTTCGTGGAGATCATGCAGACGTTTGGCGTCCTCTTCGCGTTGACCAAAATGACCCTCTTTGCGGCCATCGTCAACGCCGCCGGCGGCGTCAACAACCTCGCGCAGGTCATCAGCCTCGTCGTCGTCTCCGCCGTCCACATCGCCTACCTCCGGTTCTTCGTGCCCTACCGCCTGCGCATCGAGCTCGCAGCCGAGATTGTTGCCAGCACCTGCGACTTTGCCGTCTTCATCTGCGGCATCATCCTCATCGCTGTCAACAACTGGACCACGTCCATGGGCACGTCGATGGGGATCGCCATGCTCGTCCTACAGGCCGTCGGGTTCTTGGTGTTCATCTCCGTGCGCGTCGGACTGGCGATTCGCACGTCGTTTTTGACCGTGTTGACCAAGCGCAAGTGACCTATTTCGACTGATTTGTAATACGTGATTTTCGTGACAGTGGGCCCACCTGCTCCTCCTCCTTGAGAGCCCGACTTCGGGGCCGCGCCCGCCTGCTCATTCTCTTTCACGAGATTTTGCATACAGCACCAGTCATAGAAAAAAAACATATACCATAGCACCCGCGCTTGCCCCAGAACGTAAAAAACACGGCGCACAGCAGATTCACGGTAGTTGGATTTTCGGTAGTTCGGTTCTCATTCCCACCCTCAATATCCGGTCTAATAGCCCACCATGGCCGACACGGGTACGTCCTATATCTCCTATATCTCCACGTGTGTCCAGGGGCTGCGTGTGCACCTGAACCGTCGTCTGTCTCCCCCTCCTCCCGTTCGTTAGATCTCTCACTCGCCTCTCCTCGTCCCCTCCTCGGCAGAGAACTACAGCGAAAACGTGTCCGTCAACATGACGGACGTGACAGATTCTGCCGTCTCGAAGGCTGCAAAGCCTTCCAAGTCCTCGAAGGTGCGTGCCTGGACCGACGCGCTCGCGTGTCCCGTCGCCGTGCTCACCTGCTCACTCGCGCTACGCGCTCGTCCGTTTGCAGTCAATCGAGGAGACGTACCAGAAGCTCTCGCAGCTCGAGCACGTGCTGCTTCGCCCTGATACGTACATCGGCTCCACTGAAAAGCAGGAGCTGGCCCTATGGGTCCACGACGGCGAGAAGATGGTTCACCGCAACGTGAACATCGCGCCTGGTATCTACAAGCTCTACGACGAGATCCTCGTCAACGCCGCCGACAACAAGGTTAGGGACCCGACGATGAACTCGCTCAAGGTCGAGATCGACGTGGACAACAAGACGATCAAGGTGGTGAACAACGGTGCGGGTGTCCCGGTCGAAGTGCACAAGACCGAGGGTATCTACGTGCCGGAGCTTATCTTCGGCAACCTGCTCACGTCGTCGAACTACAACGACAACGAGAAGAAGGTCACGGGTGGCCGCAACGGCTATGGCGCCAAGCTCGCCAACATCTTCTCGACGAAGTTCGTCGTCGAGACGTGCGACGGCAAGAGAAAGAAGCGGTACAAGCAGGTCTTCGAGAACAACATGACGGTCAAGAACGAGCCTGTGATCACGGCTTGCAAGGCCACGGACAACTGGACGTCCATCACGTTTGCGCCGGATCTCTCCCGCTTCGGGATGGAGGAGCTTGACGAGGACCTGGTGTCCCTGTTCCGCAAGCGTGTCTACGATATGGCTGGTATCCTCGGCAAGTCGGTGAAGGTCTACTTCAACGGCGAGAAGCTTCCGGTCAAGGACTTTGCAGAGTACGTCTCGCTCTACCTGGGCAAGGACACCCCCAAGGTCCACGCCAAGATTGGAGACAGGTGGGAGGTCTGCATGGCTGCCTCTGACGGCCAGTTCCAGCAGATCTCGTTCGCCAACGCCATCTGCACGACCAAGGGCGGCACCCACGTCAACTACGTGGCCGACCAGGCCGTCAAGTACCTGGTGGAGACGCTGTCCAAGAAGCACAAGCAGGCCGGCATCAAGCCGTTCATGGTCAAGAACTACCTCTCCGTGTTTGTCAACTGCCTGGTGGAGAACCCGGCGTTCGACTCGCAGACCAAGGACACGCTGACCCTCCGTGCCTCGGCGTTTGGCTCAAAGTGTCCGCTGCCCGACGCCTTCCTCAAGAAGCTCGCGAACTGCGGCATCACCGACGCCATACTGTCCTTTGCCAGCTTCAAGGCCAACAAGGAGCTCAAGAAGGGCGACGGCGCCAAGCGCCAGCGCCTCCTGGGCATCCCCAAGCTGGACGACGCCAACGAGGCGGGCGGCAGGAACTCGAAGGACTGCACGCTGATTCTCACCGAGGGAGACTCCGCCAAGTCGCTCGCGATCAGCGGACTCTCTGTTGTGGGAAGGGACAAGTTTGGCGTGTTCCCGCTGCGCGGAAAGCTCCTCAACGTGAGGGACGCCAGTGCCACGCAGATCACGGGCAACGCCGAGATCAACAACATCAAGCAGATCCTGGGGTTGCAGCACGGCAAGGTGTACGAGGACGTCAAGTCCCTGAGATATGGGCACTTGATGGTCATGACCGACCAGGATCACGACGGCTCGCACATCAAGGGCCTGATCATGAACTTTTTGCACACGTTCTACCCGTCGCTCCTCAAGCTCCCGGGGTTCCTGATCGAGTTCATCACCCCCATCATCAAGGTGACCAAGGGCAAGGAGTCCATCTCCTTCTTCACCCTCCCGGAGTATGAGAACTGGTGCGAGCAGGCCGACACCAAGGGCTGGAAGGTCAAGTACTACAAGGGTCTCGGGACATCGACGGCCGCCGAGGCCAAGGAGTACTTTGCCGCCATCGGCCAGCATCGCAAGGAGTTCGAGTGGGCCGGCGACGACGACGGCAAGTCGTTGGAGATGGCCTTCTCGAAGAAGAAGGTCGAGGAGCGGAAGGACTGGCTCAGGAACTTTGTGCCCGGCACGTTTCTGGATCACAAGCAGGAGAAGATCTCGTACAGCGACTTTGTGCACAAGGAGCTCATCCTGTTCTCTCGCGCTGACTTGGAGCGCTCGATCCCCAACGTCATGGACGGTCTCAAGCCGGGACAGAGGAAGATCATGTTCGCGTGCTTCAAGAGGAACCTGAAGAGCGACATCAAGGTGGCGCAGCTCGCGGGCTACGTCGCCGAGCACTCGGCCTACCACCACGGCGAGAACTCCCTCAACTCGACCATCGTCGGTCTCGCGCAGAACTTTGCCGGTTCCAACAACATCAACACGCTCGTGCCGCAGGGACAGTTTGGCACCAGGCTCCAGGGCGGCAAGGACTCGGCCAGGTGCGTCTTGTTGTCTGTTGTCGGTCGGTTGACGGGTTGTTGACTGGTCACGCCACCACCGCGCTACTCACGACGACCGATGCACCCCCTCCCCTCTCGCAGCCCGCGTTATATCTTCACCCGCCTCGCCCCGATCACGAGGAGCATCTTCCACCAGGGAGACGATCCGCTGCTGAGCTACTTGAACGAGGAGGGACAGACGATCGAGCCAGAGTACTACGCCCCGGTCCTGCCCCTGGTCCTCGTCAACGGCGCGGAGGGTATCGGCACCGGCTGGTCCACGTCCATTCCCAACTACAACCCCAGGGACATTGCCGTCAATCTGATGCGGATGCTGGACGGCGAGGAGTGCGGGCCGCTCCAGCCGTGGTACAGCGGCTTCAGGGGGAAGATTGACGAGACGGTCTCCTCCAGGGGTCTTCGCTCGTATACGGTGTCGGGCATCATCAACCAGCTGGACGATTCCACCCTCGAGATCACCGAGCTCCCGCTCAAGAAGTGGACCCAGGACTACAAGGAGTTTTTGGAGGAGCTCGCCAAGCCGGAGGGCGCCAAGAAGGAGCCGTTCATCGTCGACTACAAGGAGCACCATACCGACACCAGCGTGCACTTCGTCGTCAACATGACCCCTGAGAAGATGAAGGAGGCCTTGGACGTGGGCTTGTACACCAAGTTCAAGCTGACCTCGAAGATCTCCATCACCAACATGATGCTGTTCGACCCGTCGGGCACCATCAAGAAGTACGACGGGCCGGAGGAGATTGTCAAGGAGTTCTTCGACGTGAGGCTCGATCTCTACAAGAAGCGCAAGGCGCATCTGCTCAAGGTCGCCGAGGCCGAGCTGCTGAGGATCTCCAACAAGGCGCGCTTCATCCTGGCAGTCGTCGACGGCTCGCTGGTGCTGGCCAACCGCAAGAAGGCCGAGATCGTCGCCGACCTCGAGGGATCGGGGTACAGCAAGCTCGCTGCTAGCGACAAGAAGAAGTCTCCAGGGGCGGACGCCGGGGCGAGCGACGCGGACGGCGAGACGGCCGAGGCCAACGCAGGTTCGAACGCCGCCTCGTACGACTACCTGTTGAACATGAGCCTGAGCTCGCTCACGCTCGAGAAGGTCGAGGCCCTGAAGAAGCAGGAATCAGAATGTCGTGCGGAAGTCGAGGTGCTCAAGTGCACCACCGAGGCCCAGATGTGGCGCGACGACCTCGAGGCGTTCCTGGACGCCTACAGCGTCTACGAGGAGGAGGAGCACAAGCGCGAGCTGCTGCTGAACCGCCAGCAGGACAAGGCCAGGAAGGCCGAGGCTGCCTCCAAGAACGCCAAGAACGCCAAGGGCAAGGGCAAGAAGGGAGGCAAGAAGAAGAAGGCCGAGTGGTCGAGCGACGAGGAGAGCGACTTTGACGACTTCTCCGACGACGACGACCTCGTGCTCCGGGTTCCCAAGAGGCCGCCGCCGCCCCGAGGTCCGGTGCCGAAGATCACGGCGCCCGAGCCCAAGGCGACCAAATCCAGTGGCGGCTCCAAGACGGCCAAGGGCGCGAAGGGCGACGCGTCCTGCGCGACCTCGCCGTCCGCCTCTGCGTCCGCCGCGCCGACTGCGTCCGCCCAGCCGACCGTGGAGATGTCGCTCATGGCCCGCATGGCCAGGAGGATGGACGCCATGGAGCTCCGTGCTGAGGACGAGGAGGGCGACGAGAACGACGGCCCGGCCATGAGCACGGCCGACGGAGCCACGTCCAAGCCGGCGACTAAGAAGGCGCCTGCGAAGAAGGCCCCGGTTGCCAAGAAGGTGCCGACCAAGAAGGCGCCGGTCGTTGACAGCGAGTCGGACGAGAGCGAGGCCGACAGCGACAGCGAGAGCGACTTTGACATGGCCGCGCCCCCTCCCAAGAAGACTCCCGCCCCGAGGAGGCGGGCGGCGGCGGTCGCCAGGCCGGTGTACGTCGAGAGCGACGACAGCGACAGCGGCGGCGCCCAGAGCGACGCGTCCAGCGTCATGTTCAGCGAGAGTGAATCTGAAGAGGAGAGCGACTACTGTCCGAGCGATTAGGATGTCCAAAATATCGTTAGAATGATTGAATCATTTCACGAATACAGGTAGTCAATACCGGAACAGCCGCCGGCCGAGCGTTTCGGCCGTCAGTCTCGCGCCACTCTTCCGGCACCGGCCCAGCTTGTCATCGTAGAGCCCTTTGGCGTCGGTCCGCTCGGCATACGAATACCCCGCGCTGATCAGAGCGTTGACCGTATCGAGCGTTAGGAGCTTGACGAAATCCAGCCTCGAGAACTCGAGCTGATCGTCGTAGAAGTAGTCGATGATCTCCGACCTCCCGTCGATCGTCAACAGCGACGAGTTGTTCCCGAAGAAGAAGTCATAGATGCTGCCGTCGATAAAAGCCTCGCCCTTGAACGTATACACCCCGTTGCCGTCCAAAAAGAACGGGATATGCACGCTCGCCAGGAGCGAGTCGATCAGATCGTCGCGTGTCGGAAACTCGTCGAGGTAGGTGAGCTTCATCCGTGGCATCCGCGTCGCGATAATCTTCACGCGCCCTTGACACCTGACGAGAGAGAATAAAACGAGGGACGTGAGCGGCGAGACGCGAGGCTCGAGGCGCGAGACGTGAGCGGAGGGCATGTCAGCATCGACGGGACGCACCGCTCGTGCGCGTCTTCCGGCAGCAAGTCGTCTAACCATTGCCGTAGAATCGACCCCCATATCCCCTGGAGCCCTCCTGGCCTATTAAAAATGTCACGCTCGACGCTGATATCGTACGCCCGCCGCACTGCCCGGTCCAAGTCAACCTGGCACGCCACCAGCGCAGACGCCAGCGCCCCGGCGCTGACGCCGATCATGTTCATCTCCTGCAGCCGATACCGCTCGGACAGGTACTTGAGCACGCCAACCTCCCAAAAGAAAAAACTGCCGAGCAAACGAGCGAGCGAACCAGTGAGCCACGGGCACGCGAGCACACGTCGGCCGGAGTTTGATACGTACACGCCCCCGCCCGCCACTCCGAGGATCGGCCGATCGTCTTGTGGAAACAGCGGCTTGTCCTCGACAGGAACGTCGTCGAGGTCCTCGTCGGTGGAACTCAGGTAGTCGGCGATGGGAGAGGGCCCGTTCAAGCGCTGCGTTTCCTGGGGCCAGCGCATGCCCGAGGGCAGACTGCTGAACTGCTGGAAAATCGTGCTCCGCACTTCAGACGTCTTCATCGACGCGTATCGAGGCATATTGGAACCACCTGACCGTGTCGGTGTCCCTCGCGACACCGACATGGCTCTCGGAAACGTCATTTAGGGCGCTTGAATCGAAGTTCCGAAGTTGAATCGAAGAACCAATGCGGACTCTCCCAATGCGGACAATCACCAACCAATGCGGACTCTCCCGCCGCCAACGTTGGTACCACAGTAGTACTTCGTACTTTAACAGTAATTGCCTCGTTTCGGTGGTGCGCCGGACGCGTAATTACGGCTAAAAGTTTTGAATTGATTCGCGAACAACCACCGGACTTCACCACCGGTGGTGGGCCCGGCTATCTCGCCCACTCGCCCACTCGCGCTTCGCGCTCAACCGCCTCCTTCTCCTTCTCCTTCTACTCACGCGTTCACACGTCGTCGTCCGAATCCACGACGGCGTCCACGACCAGCCCCCCGAACCTCGCGTCCACGTCGCTCAAAACGTCTCCCCGGTCCTTCTCCATCGCGTGCAGCAGGACCTTCTCGCCTGGACTGAACGACATGCTGTTCTCCTCGATCTTTTTCAGCGGGATGTCCGAGATGCTCAGCCGCTGACTTCGCCCGCGGCCGATGGGGATGTCGATGCCCCGGTCCCCCTCCCGCGCGCCGCCGGCCGACACAAACGGGTGGGCGAGCGCGGACGTGGCCGTGAGCCGCGTGCTCGGGTCGGTGCATAGCAGCTTCCGTATGAGGTCCTTGGCCTCCCAGCTGATTGTGTCCCACACGCCGCCGTCCATGAGAAAGTCGCCCTGGAGGATCGCCCGGCCGACCTCGTCGTCGTTCTTGCCTCCGAACGGCGCCCTGCCGCTGAGCATCACGTAGAGCGTGACTCCGAGGCTCCAGTCGTCGATTGCCAGCGAGTATTCGGGATCCTCTCGCACGATCTCCGGAGCCATGTAGAGCGACGTGCCGCAGGGCGTCCCGGCCACCCAGCCCTGGACGCAGTAGTTGATCTTCGCCAGATCGTAGTCCATGATTTTCACCCTGAGCGACTCTTCCGAGCGCGAGCGAGCACGGGCAGAGGAGGAAGGCGGCGACACGCCGCCCCGCTTGCCGCCCCCGTCGTCGCCCCCACCCGCCTCGTCCCCTTCCCCGTCATCCCCGCCGCCGTCCGGGTCGTTGATATACATGATATTCTCGGGCTTGATATCTCGATGCCCGATACCGAGCGCGTGCAAATGTGCCAGCCCCGACGCGACCTGCTCGAACACGACCCGGGCCTCGTCCTCGGGCAGCGGCCGCTCGGC
>Ga0255764_10004789_pt1 | contig 10528 bp, 7 predicted proteins | sample 071ome_30_FD_179964 | JGI IMG/M metagenome (GOLD analysis project Ga0255764, IMG submission 179964) | Coastal salt marsh microbial communities from the Groves Creek Marsh, Skidaway Island, Georgia - 071406AT metaG (version 2) | ecosystem: Environmental > Aquatic > Marine > Intertidal zone > Salt... | reverse complement strand
GGAAAAATGGACCTTATGAGGTATTTATTTCAGGAACCAGTATTGGAGACTTTGAAGAAACTGCAGTAACCAACAATGCCAATGGTGGAGACGGTAACAGTTTCTGGGTAGTAGATTCTATGACTACCGTTAATTTAACTCTAGGTTACAAGTTTGATAATGGCTGGAGAGTGAGAGGCACTATCACCAATGTGGAGGATGAGAGAGCTCCTCTTTCTGATGAGGCAACGTGGTGGTCTTGGAATGATGTCCATAATGATTATGGAAGATACTACACGCTTGAACTATACAAACGCTTCTAAGGAAAAATCTATTTAAAAATAAGGAGAGCTTAGCTCTCCTTATTTTTTTGAGATCTCAAAAATTGGACAAATCTTTTAACCGCTACCGAGGATGGCTTATTAGGATTTTGTATAGCACAAATACTAAACTTAATTGTTGGTCTTAAATTTAAAATTTTAATCTTATTAGTTTTGCCAGAATGTGCAGTAATACTATCAATAATAGAGCTGCCTATACCCTTTTCTACCATTTTTTTGGCGACATGAAATGTTTCGGTTCTGGCAATCCAATCTGGTTGAATATCTTTCTGTTCTAACATTTGCTCAACTGAAAAGTCATCTTCAATATCAAAAACATTCCTAATTTTAATTAATGGCTCTTTGGATAGCTCTTTTAAAGAAATTTCACTTTTATTCATATAATTTGAATTATCGGCTGCAACAATAAAAACCATCTCGCCTTTTTGAAGAAGTATTTGTTTGTATTGCTTAAATTTTGGCGGGTTATAACAAATTACAATATCGTGAGAAAAATCATGAAGCTTATCCATTAATTCATGGGATTGAGAATTATGGATATTAAATTTGATATCGGGTTCTAATTGAGAGAACTGGGCTAAAATTTCTGGTAAAAATGCTGTGCCCAATGAAGGGGTTACACCAATCTCAATAAAATTTGAGGGTGATGTAGAAAGATTGCTTGCAATTTGGTTGAATTCCTTCACAGATAAATTAATTTTTTCTGCGTTTTTATATAACAAATCTGCTTCAGGAGTTGGAACGAGCATACCTGACTGTTTGGTGAATAACTTTAAATTTAATTTGTGTTCTGAATATTGCAGAGATTTACTAAGTGCTGGTTGAGATACATTCAGAATTTTTGCAGCATTAGTTAAAGTTTTGTACTTATATACGTTATAAAAGATTTCAATGTGCCTAGAATTGAGCATGTTTATATTATAACTTATGGTTATATATTATATACAAATATGAATGAGTAATTTATACCCTCTGTTGTTACTATAAATTATCTTAATTTTATTTCTAGTGAAGGGGGAAATTCATATGAAATTATCTAGATTCTTTTTTGGCTTATTTGCCATTAGTTTTCTTCACGCTCAAGATAACAGCGATGTAGAAGAAGTAGTTGTTGTTGGTTCGCAAATTAAGGGTGCAAAAATCACAGGCGCCCTTCCAGTATCAGTGCTGACATCGGAAGATATTGATGTTCTTGGTGTAAGCGATGGTGAAGACTTGGTTAATAATTTGGTTGAGCAAGGCATGAACTACTTTAATGAAGGCGAGCAAACTTCTGGAGGGGTCAATGCCGCTAGGGGTGATACAGGTGCTTACAACCTCAGAAATATGGGAGTTGGTAATACTCTCACACTCTTAAATGGAAGAAGAATGGTTAACAATGCTGGTTACCAAACTGAATTCATCGGTGGGGATTTTGTCCCTACAATGACTGTCAACACTAATGGTATTCCAGTGAATGCTCTTGATAGGGTGGAAGTCTTAAAAGATGGAGCATCTGCTATTTACGGTGCTGATGCGGTTGCCGGGGTTATCAACAATGTTTTAGATGATAATTACGAAGGATTCCAGCTCCAAATTAAAAGATCAGAATATCATTTAGCTGCAGCAGAAGATCATGACTTAAATATGAAATTTGGGACCACTTTCAATGGTGGTAAAACCAATATTTCTGCTTATTTTAATTATAGGGATAGAGATCCTATCAAGATGAGCGAAGATCCAAAATGGGTCATAGGCGATTATCGTGAGCTCCTTCCTGCAGATTCACCCTGGAGAGGTATCACAGACTTAAGAAATCTTTATACCTACGGTATGGCTCAATTGGATATGTCTGGAAGAAGAAGTTTTACCGATAGTGCTGGTGAAACTCAGCTTTTCCCTCTAGATAGACCAGAGTGTCAAAAATCATCGTCTGTAGATACTGGATTCGGGTCATGTATGGCGGTGGATACCAATTATTATTACGCCCCTCAAGCTCTGAGAAATTACAGGTCTGAACTACAAAGAGAAAATCTGTTTATTTTTATAAATCATGAAATGGAAAATGGTATGGAGATGTTTGCCGAACTTGGTGCCTACAACTCTGAAACCAATAGAACTAATGAGCAGGGAGGATATACAGCTGGAATCACAGGAAATATACCCGCTAACTACTATTGGTTCTCTCAAGTTCCAGGCTTTGATACTAATACTAAATCTGTTCGTATAGATGGCTGGAGACCATTCCATCAAGGTAGAACTTTAAATATTAAAAAAGAAGACTACAGATTTTTAGTTGGATTTAGAGGTACATTTGATTCTGGTTGGGATTGGGAATCTGCGTTTGTAGATTCAGAGGCAAAAACCAATGACGTCACCAGTGGCAGAATTAGCTATCATGCTCTAAAAGCAGCCCTAGAAGATACTACTCCTGCAGCTTTCAATATTTTTGATCCTAATAATGAAACCAATAACATTGATAGGATTTTGGTAGATGTTTACCGAAAAGATACTTCAAGCTTAAGATCATGGGACTTTAAGATGAGTAACCCAAGCATAGCAACACTACCTGCAGGTGATGTTGGAGCTTTAGTTGGGTTTGAGTGGAGAAAGGAAGAGTACGAAGACAATAGAGATCCACTATTAGATGGAACCGTTGTTTTTCCTACATCCTCACCAACCAACACTCATCCATATAGGTCAGCAATCATGGGGTCATCTGCAACAGAAGATGTCCAAGGCGATAAAACTGTTAAATCGCTCTTTGTTGAATTCCAGGTACCGATTACAGAAAAAATTAATGCTCAAATTGCTGGAAGGCATGAGGACTTCTCAGACTCAGACTCTGCAACCGTGTATAAGTTTGCTATTGGATGGGATGTAACCGATTGGATGTTACTAAGAGCATCGCAGTCTACTTCTTTTAGACCACCTAACCTCGTTCAAGTTAATCAAGAAAGAGTTGCAAGAACAGGCACTAGAGTGGATGCAGTTATGAAGTATGTTGCTTTTGAAAATGGTTTGCCTAAATCTGGAACCATTGGAGATTATGACTTTTCAGTCATTAGATATGCTGAGGGGGCAAGCGGACTTAAACCCGAGGAATCTACTAACTCTTCTTATGGTTTTGTCCTCCAACCCCAATCTATCGATGGCCTAACAGTTACTTTTGATATGTGGGAAATTGAAAAAGAAAACACAATTGGACTATTTGGAAGAAATAACCAAGGTGTTGCTGATTTATTGGCAAGACTTAGAAGTTCAGATGGGTGTACTGGAATTCCTCAAGTTATCAGAGATGATACTTCTGATATTGATGATGAAGAAGCTCAATACTTTGCCAATGTTGGCCTATGCCCAGTAGGAAGAACAGATGTTGTGGCTGATGAGTATCTAAACCTCGCAACCAGAACAATTGAAGGTAGAGATCTAGTTATTTACTATGATATTGAATCATCAATGGGTGACTTTAGGTTTACCTACTCTAATTCTGAGACTACTAAATTTAACCAAGTTCCAACTGGTCAATTTAATGAGCTCCAAGCAGCCATTGATTCAGGTGAATTACCTCCTTATATCTCGTTAGAAGGTTATGGAGATTTAACAGAGAATGGCGATGGATTTTTTACTGAAAAAGAATCCATTAAGTTAAATTGGTCCTTTGGTAACTACGGTGCAACCATTAAAACACTTAAAATTGGTAGCTTTACAGATGCTGGCATGAGATTAGCAGATGGAACTAAATACGTTGTACCATCTATGACTACCACTGATGCCTCTGTTTACTACAGATTCAATTGGAGAGATGCTGAAGGCAGAATTAAATTTGCTGTTAAGAATCTTGACAATGAGAGAGCTCCAATTGCAGATGGATACAATGGCTATTTCTCTGATGTTCATAGTGATTTAGGAAAAAATTATTACATTGACCTTACACTAAACTTTTAAGAAATCCTGTAATATAAAGGGGAGCATTTAGCTCCCCTTTTCATTTATGAATAAATTTTTTGTTTGTTTTTTTCTAATATTTTCCTTTATGGGACTAGAAGCCCAAGAGCTTGGAAGTTTTGATTTCGCTTTAAAGAATAATACTAATATCAAAGTCTTTTACTCCCTTCCTAAATCAATAAATTCAAATACAAGATTAGTGATGGTGATGCATGGCAGAAAGAGAAATGGGGAGGAATATAGAGATCAATGGGTAACAAAAGCAAATGAATTGAATTTAGCGATTATTGTTCCTCAGTTTCCTGAAGAAGAATTTCCTGGAGTATTTGGTTTTAATTATGGAAATGTTTTTAATGAGTCCCTTGAGCCAACAAATAACTCAATTTACGATGATATAGATCCTCTCGTTGATTCTTCTATCTCAAAATTTAACCTGCAATCTTCAAGCTGGGGAATATACGGACATGGAGCTGGAGCTCATTTTGTTCACAGACTGGTACTGCATAATCCTGAGATAAATTATAGATTGGCAATTGCTGCTAATCCCGGTTGGTACTTAACCTTGAGTGATACAGAGTGGCCGTTTGGTCTTAAAAATTCAGGTATAAGCGATGATGACCTAAAAAAATCTCTCTCAAAGTATTTTCTTGTAATGTTAGGTAAAAGCGATACCTCAACTAAACCTAATACGCCATATGTTGCAAGTATTTTTGATAAAGTAACTGCTCAGGGACAGCACAGGCTTGATAGAGGGCGTAATTTTTTTAAAGGCTCTATTAAGAAATCCAAAGAATTAGATGTTTTTTTAAAATGGGGTATGGTGGAAGTACCCACTAAAGATGGACATAGCAATACCCAGCAAATGGTTCCCTATGCTGCGGAATTGTTCTATGAGAGATTAAGGTAGACTGATGCAAGCATATAAAAAGAAAGGTTTTTGGGTAGGTATAGCTCTCTTTTTAATGACAGTTATCCTGCCAAGTCCTGAATCTTTAAGTCAAACGGGTTGGTACGTTGCTGGTATAGGACTATTAATGGCAACCTGGTGGGCTACTGAAGCAGTGCCTGTCCCTGTAACAGCCTTATTGCCACTTGCCCTATTCCCAATCTTTGGTGTTGCTGATTTTAAAACCAGCGCTCTGCCTTATGCTAACCCCAATATCTATCTCTTTATGGGTGGTTTTATCCTTGCTCTAGGTATTGAGGCCTCAGGCCTCCATAAAAGAATGGCCCTTAAAATGTTAGTTACTGTTGGTTCCTCTGGAAAGCTTTTGGTTGGAGGTTTTATGTTGGTTGCTGCGCTGATCAGTATGTGGGTTATGAATACCTCTACAACTCTTTTATTGCTCCCCATTGGCTTGGCAATTTGTGCAAGCATTATCGAAACTATGCCAGAGCTAAGCAATAAAGAAAAAAAGTTCTTTGAAATAAATTTACTCCTAGGTATTGCCTACGCAGCCACTATTGGTGGCATGTCTACCCTGGTGGGTACTGCTCCAAATATTATTTTTGCAGCGTTCATGCAAGATGCTTACGGTATAGAGATTTCATTTGTAGGCTGGATGATGCTTGGAGTTCCTCTTTCAGCACTCATGTTATTTTTCTCATGGTATGCCTTAACTTCTATTGTTTACCCCGTTAACTTCAAAGCTACAGCAGAAACTAGACTAAAGCTCAAAGATATGTTGATTAAATTGGGTCCACTTGGTGCTGATGAAAAAAAGGTATTGGTGATTTTTTCCCTAGCAGCCTCTTTGTGGATGTTTCGCACTCTAATTGATGATCTGCCTGGGCTTGGATTGCTCACTGATGCTGGAGTTGCGATCATTTGCGCCCTACTCTTTTTTGTTATTCCTTCGAGTTCAAGAAAGACTGATCTATTAACCTGGGAGCAAGCTAGTAAATTGCCATGGGGATTATTGATCTTATTTGGTGGAGGTTTATCATTAGCAGCTCAAATAGGCTCTACGGGCCTAGGGCAATGGATAGGTGATGGACTGACTGTATTAAGCTCCGTTCATCCTTTAGTACTTACCCTTTGTGTTGCCGCTTTGATCATTTTCCTTACAGAGGTCACCTCCAATGTAGCTACAACTTCAACCTTCCTGCCTGTCGTTGGAGCAGTAGCTGTTGCAATTGGCGTATTACCTGTAACTCTTACTATTCCTGTAGTTCTCGCTGCAAGTTGCGCATTTATGCTGCCAGTAGCAACCCCACCAAATGCAATTGTTTATGGCTCAGGGAAATTTACAATACCTCAAATGATAAGAGCAGGATTTGCATTGAATATCATAGGTATCATTTTAGTTACTGTCTTTGCATACTTTGTTGCGCCAATGATTTTTAATAGTTAAATATGAGTGAAATGAGACATAAAATTTTAGCCCTACCGGGTGATGGCATAGGGCAAGAGGTAATGGATGCAACACTTGAAGTGCTTGATTTTTTATCCTCCCAGGAGTCTTTAGATATTGAGTTAACTATTATGCCTGTTGGGGGTACATCTTATGATCAATATGGCGTTCCCCTGACTAATGATGCTTTTAATGCGGCCAAACAATCAGATGCGATCCTATTTGGTGCAGTGGGTGCACCTCAATACGATAATTTAGCTTGGGATAAGAGGCCTGAACATGCATTATTGGCATTAAGAAAAGAGTTGAATCTCTTCGCCAATCTTAGACCAGCATTTTTATTCAATGAGTTGGCTGATGCCTCTTCTCTTAAAGCAGATATTATTAAGGATTTAGATATTCTGATTGTTAGAGAATTAACCGGTGGTTTGTACTTTGGAGAGCCTAGAGGAATTTATGCAGACGTATCGCCGAAACGCGCTCTCAATACCATGGTATACGATGAAGTGGAGATTGACAGAATCGCTAGAGTTGCTTTTGAAGCAGCAGCTAGGCGAAAGAATAAAGTGTGTTCCGTAGATAAAGCCAATGTTTTAGAAGTATCAAAATTTTGGAGAGAACAAGTTTCTGCCTTGCATGCCAAAGAATTTTCCAAGCAAGAGCTAAGCCATATGCTTGCTGATAATGCTGCTATGCAACTCGTTATTGATCCCAATCAATTTGATGTCATTTTGGCTTCTAATTTATTTGGAGACATCCTCTCAGATATAGCCGCAACTCTTACTGGATCGATTGGTATGTTGCCTTCAGCATCTTTAAATGAAAAGAATGTAGGCATGTATGAACCATGCCATGGAAGTGCACCTGATATTGCAGGGGAAGGTATCGCAAATCCAATAGCAATGATCTTGTCATTGTCGATGGCAATGCGCTACTCTCTCGATATGGGTGATTTAGCTGATAAAGTTGATGATGCTGTTAAAACATTTATTACAAACGGTGGCAGAACCAAAGATATTGCTGCAGGGGGCGCATTTCTTAAAACTCATGAAGTTGCACAAGAAATTATTCAAATACTTTCCTAATTCTTTAGCTCGCTTCTTAGGAGCTATGCAACCAGCAACCGTTTGTTATGTGCTTCTTATCTCTAGTTTTCTTCATGCCCAGGTAAATTACATTGATTACCCTTCTCCCTATCATGATGTGGTTGGCAAGGGAGGTATGGTGGTATCTCAAAATAAAGAATCCTCAGAGCTTGGTCTTACTATCTTAAATGCGGGCGGCAATGCAATAGATGCAGCTGTTGGAGTTGGGTTTTCTTTAGCCATTACTCTTCCTAGAGCAGGTAATCTTGGAGGCGGTGGATTTATGCTTGCATATATGGATGGTGAAGTAACTGCCATCGACTATAGAGGGGCAGCAAGTCTTTCCATTGATTCAAATAATTTTCTAAAACTAAAAACTGATTCTGAACATAGAAAATATGGCTACAGCGCTTCTACAACGCCTGGGAGTGTACATGGTCTGTTAACAGCTCATCAAAAATGGGGCAAGTTAAAGCTAACAACTATCATGCAATATGTCATAGACCAGGCTAAAAGTGGTATTAAAGTAAGCTACGACCTGCATCAAGCTATCAAAAGCGCTCCACAACTAACACTTGATTCTGAATCAAGAAAAATTTACTTTCTAGCCAATGGCGATGCACTCCCTGAGGGCTACCTCATGAAGAGACCTGATCTAGCTAAAACTTTCAGTCTCATTGCTAGAGATGGCTTGGATGGGTTTTATAAAGGCAAAATTGCAGATGCTTTTGCTTCATCTATGCAGAGCAATAAGGGCTATCTTACCCTCGAAGATATGAGTTCCTATCAATCGAAAATAACCAATCCAGTTACTACTCTCTATCGAAATTACACTGTTTATGGTCATCCTGCTCCCTCTGGAGGGTCTTTTGTTGTGCTAGGAGCCCTCAATACATTAGAGAATTTTCAATTAAAAGGTATTGATCCAATATCGTCGCAATATATTCATCTATTTTCAGAAGCATTAATGCGAGGACACCTCGATAGATCACGTTATGTGGGTGATCCTGCTTTTTATAATGTTCCATCTCAATTATTGCTCTCAAAGCAAAGAGGTAAAGAGCATGCCAATACAATTTCACTAAATAAGAAAACCAATCCTGAAATTCTTAAGCCAGACTGGCTAAGCTTAGAAGGAGAAAACACCACCCATTTCTCTATTATTGATAAAGACGGTAACGCTGTTTCTAATACCTACACTCTTGGATATTCATTTGGTTCAGGGGTCACTATTCCTGGAACTGGTATCTTAATGAATAATCAAATGAATAACTTTGCTTATCAGGTTGGCAATCCTGATCTAGTTTCTCGAAGCGTAAGCCCAGGTAATGCTTTTGTACCTGGAAAGAGACCAATGAGTACTATGGCTCCTACCATGGTGTTTGATGAAGATAACCGTTTATCTTTAATTACAGGATCACCAGGGGGATCGCTCATTCCTGCTGCAGTGCTAAGAATAATCTTGGGAGTTATTGATAATGATCTCTCTATTGGCGATGCCTCCATGCTTCCAAGGATCCATAGAGATTGGCCTAATGACACCCTAAGACTTGAAAAGGGCTTTAGCACTGATACTAAATTAAACCTTGAAAATCTTGGCTATAAGATAGAAGAAAATAAAACCATGGGTTCCACCCAATCTATTCTGATTCATGATGGCATGAACTATGGTTATGCAGATTTAAGAAGACCCAATGCTGGGGTCGCAAAACAAGATTGATTAAGGCAATATCTTTTATCATTAAAAAAGAGTCTGTTAGTTTCTTAGAATTTAGATCGCATTATGAAACTATTCATGCTCCGTTAGCTCAAAAATTACTGAACCCACCCTTTTACGAAAGAAATTATGTCTATGAGACAATTAATGGAAATTCAGATATTGGATCAATAAGCATATTTAAATATCCTGATCTGCAGGCTCTTAAAACTGTCAGCAGTATTTTAGATTCATCTAAGGCAATTGCTCTTAGAGAAGATGAGCTCAAGTTCATGCAACCAGAAAAAAATTATTTTTACTTAGTCGATGAAAAGATCCTTAACTCATCTAAAAATAATGAAAGAGCATTCATTGTGTGCAGTAATAGTTTTGATTTAAGTAATTTAGAGGGAAATATACTTTCTGAAAATTATTTTGATGAATCAGTGATCTTAGAATGCAGGAGAATAGATTCTGTTAAAGAATTTGCAGAAATTGAAGGTTTGGAGGTCTACCTAACTTCTACTGATCCAAATAATTAATCAAGGCATCAATACGCTCTAGCGCCTCTTCTTTGGTAAAAAGACTAAGAGTTAAGCCTAAAGAAGGAGATTTGGTACTTCCGGTAAGAGCTATTCTAATGGGTTGATTGATTTGGGGTGTACTTAATCCAAGAGTGGATTGAACTTCTGCTAGCATTGCATCTAACACTTCCTCATTCCAGCTGGATAAATCTTCTAATTTATTTTTTAAGTTATTTAACAAAGAAGTATCTTTAACAAATTTATCTAGCGCTTTCTCATCGTAAGATGCTACTTCATTGAAATATGGATGAAGATCTTTTGCGATAGCATCCAGTGTATCGCTGCTTGATCTCATGGCAGAAACTATATCCATAAAGTTTGCTCTGCTTTCAAGATCAATGCTATTCGCAATACAGTAAGGTTTTAGATGGTTAATAAATTCACTCGTTTCAAAGCGAGCTAAGTGCTGGCCGTTAATCCAGTTAAGTTTAGTGAGATCAAAAATAGCACCTGCCTTTTGTACCTCTTGGACTCGAAAATTTTTAATCAAGTCCTCTAAATAAAAGATTTCTTGATCACCTTTGGACCATCCTAATCTAGCAAGCATATTTAAAATAGCGCT
>Ga0255764_10004779_pt1 | contig 10540 bp, 11 predicted proteins | sample 071ome_30_FD_179964 | JGI IMG/M metagenome (GOLD analysis project Ga0255764, IMG submission 179964) | Coastal salt marsh microbial communities from the Groves Creek Marsh, Skidaway Island, Georgia - 071406AT metaG (version 2) | ecosystem: Environmental > Aquatic > Marine > Intertidal zone >... | reverse complement strand
ATTTTCATTAAAAGCAGCGCTAGCAAGCTCCAACGCAATCATTGAATTTTCAGATATTCTCAATCTGTTGGTATAAGCTCTCAGCTTGTTGGCATCCACAAGCGCTTCCAGCTCGTAATAAAGGTGCGCTACTTGGTTGGTTAAGCTTGCGGGTGAGTCCATCAGGACCTCTTTGGATGACTTCTTTGTCTAGAGTGTATTCCCATCCAGAGTTTTTTCAATCTCTTGATTCAGGGTTTTACGAAAATCGGATCGTGAAGCGTCCTCTCTGGTTAACGGGGTGAGGGCGATTCCTCCATTAGCTAATCCTACCAACACCTCATGATCATTAACTTTTACCAAAATCAGTTCGGCCCTTTGACTAATCCGATGTCGGCCAATGATCTCAAATTCCCTTTCGTTATTGCCCTTCAACATCAACTGCTTTTTGTAGACAAAGATACCGGCAATCGCGATCGCAACCACAAAAACTGTGGCGAAGAGAGTTCTAAGATAAGGACTGAGATCAAGAAATTCTGACACTGATTCTTACTTTAATTTCCTAGCTCTTTCCATAGGACTGACAATCTCCAGAATTCTGACACCCAGCTTATTTTGAGAGATAGCGACGACCTCTCCCTTTGCAATCACTGCATCATTGACCTTGATATCAAGGAGATCCCCAACGCTCCTGTCTAACTCAAGCACCGTGCCTTGAGCCACCGCGAGAAGATCCTTCAATTTAAGTTTAGTATTACCAACCTCAACGTTCAGAGTGATGGGAATAGACTTAACAACTTCTTCATCTATACCCACTGATGCGGCGGGAGTTTCCGATTCAGACGCATCATTTTCAATCACTTCTTCTGTTCCAATTTCTGTATCTGACTCTGACGTCATCCTTCACTCCCCAATGCACTCTCGACTATTTTAATTGCTACTTTCGATCCAGATGTTCCAACTTGGGCGTTGAACAGAGGGAAATCGTTAACAATTACCTCGGCTAGTTCTGGCGGATCGAATGACAGGACATCGCCTACTTCTAATTCCTCAAACTCTTTCAATGCAAGTTCGACGGTTCCGCCCTTAACAAATAGTTGGAACCCAACTTCGTCCATTGTTTTATGGAGACGTCCAAGCCAGTTTCTATCCGCATCTTGCGTTTGAATCCTGCTTCTCAGCAAATCTCTCTGCAAATTTAGACTCTGAAACGTATAAAGCAAGTCGATATAAGGTTCCACGCTATCGTCTGGCAATCGAAGCGCAAACCGATTCAGCACTACTGTTTCATCGTCTGCCGCGATATTGGCAAAGAGGGGATTAACTTCTCGATTTACTAGCGTTACTTCAGTTTCCACATAAGGTTGCCACGCTTCTTGTAAAGACCGAAACATCAACTCACACATTCGATCGATTACCGCACTTTCGTTGGCCGTAAAACTCCTCTCCTCCGCAACCATGAGTGGTCGTGCTTCACCGCCGTACCAATTATCAACGCAACTAAAGATTACCTGCGGATGAATAAGAATAAGGGCTTCGCCCTTTAGGGGCGGAATTTCTATAACATTTACCGAAGCCGGGCTAGCAACATCTTGCAGGTAATCTGAATAATTCATCATAGATGGTGAAGCCACAGACAGCCGCGGATTATAGTCCAGCTCCGTCAGTAATAAATTCCTGAAAAACCTGTGAAATCGCTCGTTAATTTGGGAGAGAGCAACACCGCTTGCGCCAAGGACTTCCTCAGTCCGCACAACAGAAACAGGAGCCCAGTCAGAGTCACTTGCCCCTGGACTGGGATCATCGAACTCTCCCTTCTCGACTAACCCTTGAATCGCATCGAGCTCTTCGCTGGATAATAGCGGTTGTTCCTCATCAGACATGGACGACTCTATTGGATGATGAATTCTGTAAAATACGCTTCTTCAATTGGAGCAGCCGTTGTCTTCTCGTATTTCTCTAAGGTCTCATTTACAACCATGCGTATCTCTTCTAACAGTTGCTTTTCAGACTCCCGAGTCGCTAGTTGGTCTTCAGTTGTCGTACGGAGCACTTTCAGTATTTCGGCTCTGATACCAACTAGATGCCTTGGAACCCAACCCTCCGCTCCTTCCTCTTCATTAAACATCGTTGGCTCATCGTAATATGTGCTCAGCCCTATTTTCGCCTGCATAACTTTACGGGATCCCTTTAAATTTACTGTAAAGGCGTCCGCAAACACGTAGTAGCTAATCAAGAACTTTTGCTCAATCTCTGCTGTCAGAGGACTTGGCCCTCCCATACCCTCAGCAGTCTGATCCAACTCTGCTTCCATCTCTTCAAGAACCACCTCGGGGTCCTCTTCAGGAGATTTTTCGCTAAAGAAACCGGTGGCAAAAAGCGTTCCTACTATAGTCAAAGCAACTAAAAGCAGAGCTCCGAAGACAATCAAGACTATCTTAAGAATGCCTCCCTTACCGCCTCCCTCATCTTCTTCTATATCTGTTTCCGACATCGACACACCTCAATTCAACCAACACACAAAAATTTTAATGACTAGACGAGGATATCTAGGATCCCCGAGCCCGATCCCTTACCGCTTGCAAACTCAGATGCGACCTCCGTAATTATATCTAGTTCGTCGCTGATCTCCGAACTTTTTTCCTGTCGATCATTTTTCTTAGAATCGTTGCCACCATCTTTTTTAACCGAGAGATCGAGGCCTTGGCCTGGTTCCAACATGTCCTTCATCGCGATCTTGAGCTTCTGAAGCCCATCCTGAAGAAGTTGCCTTGTTACATCATCAGTCGCAGACAATTTGCCCTCTATTCCACTCTCTGACATTTGCAGCTCAACTTTAATCTCACCTAGTGATGGGGGATCAAGCCGCAGACTAAGCTGCCAGTTATTAGAGGCGATCATTGCTTGGATCCGGCTCGCGACCGTGTGAGCCAGTCTCTCTGACCAAATCTCGTAATTCTTAGTAGAGTCTGCGGAAACCATTTCCGTACCAGCCTGAACGTTTCGCAAAACTGTCCGAAGTTCTGTCTTAAAATCGGCAACAGTATCAGCGGCGGAGGCGGATCTCTCTATACTCACCCCTTGTGCAGGTTCTTTTAATCTATTGTCCGATCCTCTCATCGCAACAAACGGGCTAGTTTGTTGCGCTAGTTGTGCTTCACTGCGTATGGGTTCTCTAATCGCATCTGCGAAAAATGATTTAGCAATTAGATTTTTCTGGTTCACCAAATCTTGACTCTGCTTTACAGCCCTCCTCGACTGATCACCGAGATCACTAGCTAGAAGCTCATCCTTTTTCTGGGATAAATCGGCACCTTTTTCAAAACTTGCTTGATGATCATGATTTAAGCGCTCAAAGCCGACACTACCTACTAAGGAAGCTCTTTGAGAAACCTTCGTTGATTTGGCAACAGGTTCCTGTAAATCGAATTCCACACGACCTGTCTTACCCTGCTTCACCGAAGGGAGAACCTCAGGTGTTCGCATACCTCCTTCTCTTACTCGCGATGCCGCTTCTGATGGCATTCTGCGATTTAACAGTGCTGGGATTTTCTCGAAATTGTCGACAGCATCTCGTCTAAGAGAGATGCTGTCCGCTTCCACGTTTAGATTAGGAGAAGCTTTTTGATTCACTGATGGAGGATCAAGCCTTCCACGACTTTTAATCAAGGGCAAGCGCACATGCTCCGAGAGAGCATCCGCAGTACTAGCGGTCCTGACGCGCGCATCTGGGGTAATGTGAACCTTAAGGTCATTGCCTACCTCGCGGTTTTCGGTGACTGCGAGGAAGTCGTCTATTTTCTCAGAACCTGGAGCCGCCACGAGTTCCCGATCTAAGTCCAGATCGCTTGAAACTGGGCCGGAAGACTTGAGCACTTCAGGTTTCGTCGAACCCGACCCTTCATTTGGGACCTGTGAGGTTTTCTTTTCCTCAAGGTCGCGCTTGCTAGCTGTCTCTGGGGTATTTGTCTTAACCTCAACGTTCCCTGCAGACTTTCGCGCACCAAGTTCATTTGTTATCTGATTGCGCCCACCTTCGAGGGGATTCCTCTCCTCTGGACCGATTAAACCTACAATCGATGTAGGATCTTCCATCATTTCGGGTCCCGCAATTACTTTCTGCCTTATGAAAGCGGCCATACTCACATCAGAGACTTTCGATTCTGCAGTAGTCAGAACGATTCTACCCGCGGCAAGAGCGCGCTGATGCAATGCTAATTGCGGCAAATCCTTTCCTGAATTCGGCCGCATCGCAAATTCCAAACCCTCTGCTGCTTGGTACTCTGCCGCGCCGCTTTGGCGTTCAGGATCAGGAGAGACAACTGATTTAGAACCTTCTGGCAGTTTTGGATCCGAGACCGAGGATCCATCTACTATCCTATTGAAAACACTGTGAAATTCTTGCCCGTATTGACTCTTGTCTGGTGGACTTTTACCCGAGGATTCGGATGCCATCTCAGGAGAGGTCTTACTATTGATTTCCAGAAAACTTGCAAATTCGTGCACGAGATTCTGCCTTTTGGATTTATCTCGGGCCTAAAATCGCAATTTACATGCCAGTTCCTTGCAGCTAACTGGAGCGCTGTCCAATCGGCACCCTACCTTTCTTACCACTGATTTCGTCCAAGCGCTTTTGCTCTGATTTATCTGCTAGATGCGCGACCTTTCTTTCATGGCGCTCTTTTAGGAGGCCGAATTTCTTCTCTTCAGACAACAGTAACGCAGATTCCCTTTGAGCTTCCATAAGCCTCATTGATAATTCTTCTCGTTGAGATGTAGCTTGCTCGATAGTGGCATCCAATGTCGTAACAAACTCTCTTAATCTTACAAATTTGAACTGCTCCATCGACTGCTCGAGACTGTTCGCTATCTGTTTTTGGTATTGGAATTTCAACCCCTCTAACTGTTCGATGTTTCCTTCTAAGCTGTCCAAAGCGTTCTTGGTTCTATCAACCTCAACCCTATGGGCTTTCCAAGTTTCGTGAGCCTTAGATTCCAAAGCCTGCCATAGTTCGGAACGTTTCTTAGAATTCATGTACGAGTTCCCGTAAAGCTGTCATCGATTCTTCTGCGCTTGAGGCCTCTGTCATTTTCTGAGTAAGAAAATCAGTAATCTGGGTTATGGTCCTGAGAGCAGTGTCCATGTGGTGATCTGAACCCCTTTGATATGCCCCTACCTGAACCAACTCTTTGTTCTCCTGATATGTCGACCAAATCTTCCGAAACCTTAGAGCATTTTCGATTTGCTCATCAGTGGCCAAAATGGGCATTAACCTGGAAACCGATCCAACCAAATCAATTGCAGGGAAGTGACCCTGATCTGCCAAGTCTCGACTCAAGGCAATCTGTCCGTCTAGCGAGGCTCTGGCTATATCGACAACTGGGTCATTCAAATCATCACCCTCTGCCAGCACAGTGTAAAAGGCGGTAATCGTGCCTTCACCTTCAGACCCTGTCCCTGTGCGCTCAATTAACTTTGGAAGCAGACCTATTACGGATGGTGTATAGCCCTTTGTTGTGGGGGCCTCGCCCACAGCCAGACCAATCTCCCTCTGCGCGTGAGCCACTCGCGTCAAACTGTCGAGCAAAAGAAGCACATTCGCACCATTTGCCTTAAAAAATTCAGCGTAACTATGAGCCAGATGGGCTGCTCTGATACGCTCCAGGGGAGAATTGTCGGCGGGAGCTGCGATGACGACAGAACGTCTCAACCCCTCCACTCCCAGTATCTGCTCTATGAATTCTTTTACCTCTCGACCCCGCTCTCCAATCAAACCTATGACAATGACATCCGCTTGCGAGTACTTAGTCATCATGCCAAGCAAGACCGACTTTCCAACTCCGCTGCCGGCAATAACACCGATCCTCTGGCCACATCCCACTGTCAATAAGGCGTTCACGGCCCTTACTCCAACATCGAGAGTATTTTCTATGGGTACACGCTCCATTGGGTTTACAGGTGTCCCGAGCATAGGTGTTGCCCGAAGTCCGCTCAAAGGAGGAAGACCGTCAAGCGGGTGTCCTCTTGCATCTAAAACTCGGCCTAAGGCACTCTCACCAACCAAAGCAATATCCGCTTCAGCAGTTTTTCGAACTTTCGCGCCTAAATTTATGCCCGAAGTCTCCCCAAAGGCCATCATAAAAGTAGTTTCCCCGCTGAAACCAACCACTTGCGCCTCAATAGGAGCACCAGATTCACGTTCGATTTCACACACCGAACCCATAGCTGCTTTGAGCCCCCTCGTCTCAATCGTCAGGCCCACCACCCTTCCAACGAACCCAAAATCCGTCGCTCCAGTATCTTGGAGCGAACGACTCAGCTCGGTTAATCTTTCAGCAACCAAATTACTCATCTAGATTCTTAGGCTCATCATCCTCAAATCGGGTTGCTTCAAGCTCAGCTGGGATTTCTTGGTTAGCATCATTGATCGAGCTCGTTCCACCAAGTATTCCAACACCGGCGGAGTTTAGTTGGAGCCTAAGTGAGGCACAGCGATTGGCCATAAAATCCTCGAAGCCAACTCCACCGAAATCGACTCGTAGGTCACCAGGCGCTAGCTCTTCTTCGTAACTTATTGCCAAACTAGGGAACTTGCCCTCCAAATCCAGATCATCCTTGAAGCTCTCCCACTCTTTGGGAAGCTTCATTTTCCCCGATTCTCCGAGCTCCCGCTCCGCACTTTTTATCGAGTTTTGAATAAATTCCTGAACAAAAACGGGAGACAGGTTTAGCGTCGTTCTTGCCAACTTCTCCCCAATCTCAATAGCCAGATTGGCCAAAGCCTCGATAACCCCCTCATTCGCGCGCGTTAACAAATCGATGTTTTCTATAACCGGCATTAACTGCCTGGTAAGTTCTTCAACTCTTGTTTCATATTCCCTCGCGAGTTCAGAATGAGCTTGGTTAAACCCCGATTCTTCTGCCTCTTTAATCCTTGCGTCCAATTCTGCAGGAGAAAGCTCGACTATCTCTTTAGGTTCCTCTAAGTCACTAGTAGGCTGTTCGTTCTCGATCAGTCGCGGATCCTCCAGTTCGTCCTGAAGATCCGATTTGGTGCTTTCCTGACTCAAAGCATGAGCCCGCTCCAAAACCCCAGACCAAGATTCCTGCTCAAATTGAGCAACGCTCAAAGCACTCTCGTCCTGCGTAAAGACTGCGCCAGACCCTCGTTCTACCCAGCCGTCATGCAAATTAAATTTGGGAACCTTAGACAAAGTCGCCACCATCTGGAGATGCAAGAATCAGTTCGCCCTTGTCCTGCAATTTTCTAGCCTGGCGGATAATCGACTTTCTAGCGGCATCCACAACAGCAATGGCAAGCGGCGGCATAAGGTCCATTTCGTCTTGGAACATTTCAGCCTTGTTCTTGGACATGTTAGCTTTAAATTTCTCTAGAAGCGTTTCGTCAGCTCCTTTCAAGGCCGTGCGCAATTCTTCTTCATCAAAATTATTTATCATCGTCTGAATGTCTCGGTCGGCGAGATCCACCAAATTCTCAAAGTCGAACATATTGTCTTCGATGAGCAGTACGAGTTCCTCATCTCTCGTCCGCATGGACTCAAAAATATCGGTCGCCTCTTCTGATTTGGTTTTATCCATAATCTTCGCTGCTACCCTCAAGCCCCCTAGCTGAGCAGAGGAGATTGAGGTCGATTCAGAGAAGCGGTTTTGCATTACTTTTTCTAGCTGCTGCAAGGCTGAATCCGATATGGTGTCGAGGGTAGCCAATCGTCGTATGACTGAGGATTTCAGATCCACTGACAGGTAGCTCAAGACATCGGCAGCCGTTCGATCATCGAGCATAGCTAAAATTGTGGCTATAACCTGGGGGTGCTCCTCACCTATCATGTCCGCAATCGCCCTGGGGGCCATCCAATCAAGCATCTCTAGCCCGCTTGACCTAGCCATTGGATCGACCTTTGCCAGTACCGTTTGGGCCTTAGACTCACCAAGAGCTTCCATCAAAACTTCTCTAAGATATCCAGGTCCCTCCAGACCCAGATCGGTCAACTCTTGCAAGGACTCTAAAAACTCGTCAACAACTGCAACAACTATTGGTTGAGGAACATCACTCACGCGTATCATGGCCCTAGATACTGCTGTTACTTGTGAAGGGGTCAAAGTTTGCATTACCTTTGCTGCTCCCTGCTTTTCAAGCAGGATCATGACAATTGCTGCTTTTTCGGTATTGCTGAGCCCATTAAATAAGAGCTCATATTCTTGAGTCATCGGCGCTGTTTCTTCTGCTTCAGCCATTTTTATGACCTCCTCTAGATAGCTAGCTCTCTATCCAGCGTTTTAATAAGTTTGAAACTCGACCAATGTCATCTTTGACAAGAAATCTCATCAATGCGACTTTCTGGTCGTATGGCTGCGAAGTATCGAGATATTCCGCCGGAATACCCATGGCCTTCGGTTTCAGTCTGGCGGTCACCTCTTTAATAGTCTCTACATCACCTAACTCAACCAACTGCCGCTCCTCATCCGTGATCCCATCTGGATCTAAATGTTCGGTCGGGATCTCAAACTCATCCTTTTCTTGCATATTCCTGATAAACGGTCGTGCCAGTAGAAAGTAGACTAGCAACAATATGACAACTACGGATGCTATCTTTATGTAACCATCGAGTTTTTCGGGCTCCAGATACCAGGGCCCCTCAGGGAGCTCTTCCACCGGCTTGGCAAAAGTAGTGGAGACGACAGTAACTACATCACCTCTAGCTTCGTCGAAACCAATCGCACCTTTGACTACCTCACGAATACGAGCAGTGTCCTCATCTACTCTAGTCTGATCAATGACGCCATCCTCGTCTCGATACCGGTCATCATTAAGAACCACTGCTGCAGAAATTTTTTCAATAGCACCAACTTGCTGTTTCACATACCTAATTTCACGATCAAGCTCATAGTTCCGGGTAGTCGATGAACTCGTATTACCTGACCCGTTGTTATTTCCTGGCTCCCCTACTGCATTAGTTTGCGTAAACGTGGGACTTCCTGGGACGTCGTTGCTAAAGCTGCCGGGGACGCCCGAGGCATCAACGCTTGAATTAGTCTCGTAGATTAAGGATTCTGAACGCGTTCGTGATCCCATGCCGCTTCGGTCAAATTCTTCGAAGGTTGACTCGACCTCAGTGAAGTTCATGGAAATGTCGATCTCACTTCTGACGTTTCCCAATCCCACAATAGCGGTCAAGAGCTGCAAAATTCTATTTTGGTAACGACTCTCGACAGTGGTCTTATGCTCCATCTGTGCCGCCGTCATTTCCATTGCCGCATCCGATTCGGAATCCGTTAACAATTGACCCAAGTCGTCTACGATTGTCACATTTTCCTTGACTAAATAAGGAATACTGGAAGACACCAAGTGCACTATGGCTTGTATCTGAGCCTGGGAGACCTTTCTTCCCGGGTAAGTTTTGACGACAACTGAGGCCTTAGAGGGAGTCTGATTTCTTACAAAAACACTCTGTTGTGATTCTGCAATATGAACCCTTGCTGAAGCGATAGCTCCAATTCTCTCTATGGTTCTGGCCAACTCGGATTCCATTGCGGCACGGTAGCCCACCTGCTCCATGAATCGGCTACGGGTCAATGAGCCTTGCTCAATCAAGTCAGAAAAGGATCCTAGTGAAGCCGCTTTTGGAATGTTTTGAGAAGCGAGAAGCATTCTAGCTTCGTGATATCTATCGTTGGGAATCTGTAGCTCGCCTGTCCCCGAGTCAATAAAAACGTCGTATCCAGCCGACACAAGAAGATCGTAAGCAGCCTGCCGATCAGTCTCAATCATTCCTGGATAAACCGCACGATACCCAGGAGCGGAAATCCAGAGATAAAAAATCACGCAAACTAAGAGTGCAAAAAATCCAATGACGGCGGGCATAGACCGCTTTACCGCAGGCTGTTCGATAAATCTCACGATTGGATTGGTTGAAACCTGCGCGGGTGGCTTAGTTTCCTCAACCGCACTCGCTGACTGAAGCGAGGGAGGAGAAGATTCTTGATCATCAACAGTATTGAGGTTTGCTAGTGCTTGCTGATCGAGGGCTATTTCTGACATGTTGAATTACTCTCTTACTACACGGGCATGTTCATAATGTCTTCGTAAGCTTTGAGCAGCTTATTACGAACCTGCATTGTTGCTTCGAACGCTAAAGACGACTTCTGCATTTGCATAACGACATCGGTTAACGGGATGTCATCGCCTCTCTCATAAGCCTCCCGGACTACTTTGCTTTCCTCCTGACTCTGATGGACGGAATCCAACGCCTGCATTGTGAGCTTCGCAAAGTCTAAAGAGTTAGTTCTTTGCAGTTCTGTCTTTCCCACATTCCGATCTTCTAGCTCTAAAGACTGAAGACGATTTTTGTGAGATTCAATCTGACTTAGTAAAGACGCCACTGTGGAATCGTAATTTGCTCTGACCATTACTTAGTCCTCAGGCAGATCGCTTCTTGGGAATATCAAAGCCACGATCCTTCATTCGCGAGACCTTGTAACGGAGCGTTCTCTCACTAATGCCTAATCGAGCGGCAGCCTCCTTCCTTGTCCTCGCATTAC
>Ga0255764_10004776_pt1 | contig 10542 bp, 9 predicted proteins | sample 071ome_30_FD_179964 | JGI IMG/M metagenome (GOLD analysis project Ga0255764, IMG submission 179964) | Coastal salt marsh microbial communities from the Groves Creek Marsh, Skidaway Island, Georgia - 071406AT metaG (version 2) | ecosystem: Environmental > Aquatic > Marine > Intertidal zone > Salt... | reverse complement strand
TCAAGGTTTGAAATAATTTGAAGCTCTTCACTAAATGTAATAGATTTTGAAGGACACTGAACATTTTGATAAGCTTTTGACCATTTTTCAAGAATTATTAATTCATCTCCAAATCCAAAAAGATGAATATTATAATACTTGCTTAAGTTTGAGACTACTGTTTGCATTAAATCTAGTGGATAAACTTTTGTTTGGTGTTTAGCAAATGGTGCTATGCCAATGTTTTTTGTGTTAATGTTAAAATTATAATTAGAAGTTATTGTTTTTGATCCTGGAAATATATGATCCTTATTTAGATCTATGTTATACCCCAGCTTATTAAACACTTCTTGATAGTTGTAATGGATAGGGGTTAGCGGCTTAAAAATCTTATTTTTTGATCTAGTTAGTTTTTTCTTTTCTGACCTAAGCTTATTTAAGGTTCGAACTTTTTTAAAACTTAACATAAAAAATAGCGAAAGGATTTTTGACCTCAAAACATTATGCAAATCAGCAATTCTCGTAGGATTAAATTCACTTAAGTCTTTATACAGATTAATCAACCCCTTAAGCCCTTTGTGTTTACCTTTAAAATCACAACAGAAAAAAGACACATTTGAGCTTTCTGCGAATAATGGTTTAAATTTTTCTCTAGAAATAACTATGAAATTATGATTGGGGTATTTTTTTGATAAACATCTTATAACAGGTACTGTAATAGCTACATCGCCTAATGATGAAAATCTAAAAATTAAAGTTGTCATTATTACTATTTGTATAGCTCAGGGTTTAGTTTTTTATCATTGTACATTTTCATTTGTTTGTAGGTGACAGCTTTCACTTTTCCCTCAGAAATGTTAGTTAATAGTTGATCTATTGCTGATGACAAATTTTCTCTCTGAAGAATTAAAACGTTTAGTTTTTCTAAACAATTTATTTTATGAGATTCATCAGCGCTTTCTCTTTCAGATTCGATTCTCATGTGATAAATTTTAAGCTCTAATATTGATAACCTATCAATAGCCCATGCGGGAGTTTCTGTGTTAAGAATTGCGTCTTTTCTTGAAGCTATATTTTTAAATTTTTGAAAAAAATAATCATCAATCTCCTCAACCATATCTGTTCTATCCTGATTGCTTTTATCGATTCTCCTTTTTATAACAAGGGCTTCTTTCGGGTCAATCGATGGCTTTCTAATAATATCTTCTAAATGCCATTGTACAGTATCTATCCATGCTTTCTTATACATCATGGACTCAAAAATCTGATCTTTTGAAAATCTATTTTCAAAAGTTTGATTTACAGAATCTTTAACATGGTACTCATTAATTGAAGCTTGAAATATTTCAACCAGATTAGAACTAATTTTCATTTTTTATTTTAATAAAGTTTACACAAAAATACTTTTTGTTTTTATCTTTGCGACATTATGAAAGAATTCTTCGAATTAATTGAGTTTCTATTTGTTGACATACTATTCTTGCCCTTTGATGTAATTAGGCTTGATATTGCAAACTGGTTTCTACAAAACGCAATCAATTTCAGCTTTATGTTTATCATATCAGCTGCTTTAATTTATTGGACGCTAGAGCTTGTGAAATACGATAAAAATGAAGGTAAAGAAACTGAAGTTACGGCTCACTCCTTTCTATAGATCAAAACCTATATCTTTTCTAAATGTTTTTCCTTCAAAATTGATTTTTTCAATATTGCTGTAGGATTTTTTTAATGCTCTTTGGAAAGTTTTATCTCTTGAAACAACAGACAATACCCTGCCCCCATTAGTAATTGTCTTGTTTTTAACTAAAGTTGTTCCTGCTTGAAATATTATTGAATCTTCAACGTTATTTAAACCAGTAATATCGAAACCTTTTTCATATTTTTCTGGATAGCCTTTCGAAGCCAAGACAACATTTGAAAAATAATCAGAATTTATTTTAAGATTAATTTTATCGAGTGTCTGATTTTCGATACCAAGCATAATTTCAAGAAAGTCATTTTCTATTCTTGGAAGAACAACTTGTGTTTCAGGGTCACCCATTCTTACGTTATATTCAATAACATAAGGTTCGCTATCAACATTTATTAAGCCAATAAAAATAAATCCTCTATAGTTAATCTGTTCTTTGATTATTCCATTAATAGTTGGCTTGATTATTTTTTGATGAATTCTTTCGTCAAGATCTTTGTCAATAAAAGAGACTGGCGAAATAGACCCCATACCTCCCGTGTTCAAGCCTACATCTCCTTCGCCAATTCTTTTATAATCTTTAGCATAAGGAAGGGTTATATAGTTTTTTCCATCAAATATTACGAAACAAGACATTTCAATACCGTTTAGAAATTCTTCAATAACGACCTTTTTAGAGGATTCACCAAACTTTGAGTCTATTAGCATGCTTTCAAGTTCGGCAATAGCATCTTGAGCGTTTTCTAATATCACAACACCTTTTCCAGCTGCTGGACCATCCGCTTTTAAGACATATGGCGCACTGGATTTCTTTATAAAATCACATGCATCTAAAAATGTTTCTTTAGTAAAGGTTTTTGAAGAAGCTGTTGGTATGTTGTTTCGAGACATAAAATCCTTTGCAAAATTTTTACTACCCTCTAATTGAGCTCCATTTTGTGATGGACCAATAACTGAAACATGATTTATTTCTGAGTCGGATTTAATAAAATCATAAACACCGTCAATCAAGGGGTTTTCTGGTCCTACGATCACCATTTCAATAGCTGAAGACTTAATAATCTCTTTTACAAGATTAAAAGAAAAGGGTTTAAAAATTGGCGTTGACAATTTTTGAATAGCTGCGTTTGGATTAATTGAGAAAAGATTTGTTTTTGTAAAGGATTCAGCTAATAGCTTAAAAAAAACATGTTCTCTAGCTCCGTTTCCTATTATTAGAATATTCACAATATAAAATTAGCTTAATATTTTACAATAAAAATAGTTTGGTAATAAAAAAAATTATAACCAAAATAAATACTTTTTATAGTTTTTATTTTACATAAAATACTGATTATTAATTTTTTAAATATATAATACAAATATCCGAACCATCCGAAAATATAATTTCTTATATTTGATTTGTGAACTGGTATGCAATAAGGACCAAAACAAAAAAAGAACTACTGGCAAAAGATTATTATTCAGCGCTTGGCATAGAAGTTTATGTTCCAACTTATACAACAAAGAGAGTTTGGTCAGACAGAATCAAAAAAATTAAAGTTTCTGCAATTCCTGGATATCTTTTTTTCAAACTAAAAAATATAGACTTTGATTTAGTTAATCTAAACCCTTACACCACAAATATTGTGAGAACAAGCTCAGGCAAGCCGGCTGTGATTCCTAATAATGAGATTGAATGTTTAAAAAAATATCTTTCTGGATCTGAACAAACAAATGAATCTTTTTTAACTGTTGATGATGTTGTTTCAATTGGCTCAGGACCTTTTTGTAGTGAAGCAGGTATAATTGAAAAATTTATTCAAAACAGGGCTCTTGTTTTGCTGAAAAGCCTCAATATTAAGCTCATAGTCTCAACAAAAAATCTAAAGCTTCAAAAAACTGCATAATGAAGTTTTTAATAAACAGCATTGTTTTAATTTTTTTTTTAGTTGCTCACTCTTTATCTTTTTCTCAATCTAATATTCCGATTCCTGATTCAATAAATTCTTTTGTTTTTTCTAAAGGGGCCAACAATCAAATAAAATTAATAACTCCTTTTGGAAACCATTTCCTTAAAGACTCTGCTTTTATATACGAAAAGTTTAAATCTTTAGATTTTTCTAAACAGATTAATGATATTGGAAGGCCTCTAAACAATAACGAATACAGGTCTGTTGTTTTGAATGAGAAATTACATTTATTTCATAATGGAGGGGGTGTTGTTTTTGAAGAGTTTGAGGGTTCCTTTAGAAGAGTTGATAATTCAACACTTCACCTTAATCAAGCAAGTGGTTTTTATTTTGAAATAGACAATAGGCTTCATTTATATGGTGGATATGGTCTGTGGACACATAAGGAATATATAACTTTTTATGATCCTACGGTCAAGCAATGGGATATCAATTACCACAATAGCAACTATGTTCCAACTGCTAGATGGAAAGCCATCGGAGATTATGCAGATGACAAGCTTTATGTTTTGGGCGGCAGGACTGGAGATTCCAATGTTGCTTTAGATATTGATTTTGATTTAGATGATGTTTTTTTATATGATTTCGAAAGCGGGATGTTTAAGAATCTAGGAAAGGTAAATCCTTTTTTGATAAAAACATATTCAAACTTTGCTTTACCTAAGTATGAGTCGTCAATTGTTTTAACAACTCCTGAAAAAATCACAATGATTGATTTTGCTAACAATGAAGTTGTCGAAAACATAATCTTAGGTGAATTTTTAAGCCATAACAGCAGGTTCCCCTGCTTCATTGTTGACAACAGCCTGTATTATATTAGCGGATTTGATAAATTCTCAGTTAAATCTTATGATTTAACAAATCTAAACAGCGGCGAAATACAAAAAAACATTTATCCTTTAGTCGACAACAGCGCTGAATCAAATCCTTTTAAAGTTGTATTAATCGGATTTGTTTCGTTATTGTTTTTTTGGATAATAATGAAGCTTTTTGTGTTTCAAGATCATATAAAAGACCTAATTCTTTATGACAAAAGTGGTATATACTATAGAAAAAGGTTTGTTTCAATGAGTGCTGCTGAAATAAAATTTATTCAATTACTCTCGTCTGAACCCTTTGTGTCTGCATCAATGCTCAATGAAATTCTTTCTGACAAAGAGTACAGCAAGTCACACTTAACTGAGCTGAGAGATAAGTTTATTTTAAAACTAAAAGCTAAAATTGAAAGCTTAACAGGAGAAAAAGACGGAATATATGAAACTAAGCACAAGGATGATAAAAGAATTAAGAGTTATAAAGCAAACAGTGCTTTTAAGAAAAAAACAAGTTTTATTATTCATCTATTTAAAATAAAATAATATGATAGAAGCTTATTTAAATCATTTTTTGTTTTTCTTCTTAGCCCTTGGGTTATCTCTATATCTCAACAAATACCTAAATAAATCGTTTAAACTAAACAAAATGTTTGACCCAATTACAGATCGATCATCGCACAGATTAAATGCCACAAGGTCTGGGGGGCTTGCAGTATTTTTTACGTTTTGTGTATCCTATGGAGTAGGAAAGGCTACAGGGTTGATTGAAATAAACTTATATGCTTTGATTTGTTTTTGTTTGATTGCATTGATTGGGGTTGGTGATGATCTTTTTAACATAAAATATCGAGAAAAGTTTTTTCTTCAATTGTTTGCTGGAATTGTTTTGCTTCAAAGCGGATACATGATAGATTCTTTTCATGGTATTTTTGGAATTGAAGAACTGCCATATGCAATGAGTGTGACGGTTAGCCTTTTTGTATTTATAGTGGTTGTAAACTCTTTGAATCTTATTGACGGAGTTGATGGGCTTGCCTCTTTATTGTCTTTAAAGTTTTTCTTTGTTGTGGGGGCGATTCTTTCTGTTTCTTCAAAAGAGATGGAGCTTGTTGTTCCTGCTATAGCAGGAGCTATAGTTGGGTTTTTAGCATATAACTTTAACCCAAATAAAAAAGTTTTTTTAGGAGATACAGGGTCTTTGTTGTTAGGCTCAATTATGGCATTCTTTATCTTTTTTACATTAAACACCTCTTCATTTATTGTTGTTGACGGGTATATATCAAGGCCATTGTTTGTTATACTGCTAGTAATCTATCCTCTTACAGACACTTTAAGAGCGTTTATAATAAGAGTCTACAAAAAGCGATCTCCATTTGTTGCTGACAGAATTCATCTACATCATCGATTATTAAACAAAGGTTTTGGCCATTGGAGAGCTTCTGTCACAATTTTAATCTCTTCAATCAGTGTTCTTTTAGCTGGATTTCTTTTGTCACAGGTTTTTCCACTTGGTGTTACTGTTATGATTCTTTTTGTTTATTTAATCATTTTATATTACACCGTTTTTAAATGATTAGATTACTATTTGTTTTATTTTGTTTTTTGGCTTTTTCTCAGCAAGAAAAAAGAATTGGTTCAGAAAAAGAAGAAGGTCTAAAAAAAACAACTACAATTCCTTTAATTTCTTTAGAAGAGGCAAGTTTTTCAAATGAAGAAGTGTCGAGAAGGTTAATTGGTAATGATTTTTTGATTGTAAATGGTCCTGGAATTTATTTTAATATATTAACTAAAAGCGGTTATTTTCTTGGGAATATTGAGACAAAAAGATTTAATTTTTTTAAATACAAAAGTCCGTTGCCAAAAGAATTATTTAATGATCAATCAGGTTCAGAAATAGACCTTCAGGCCTTGGTGCCTTTATCGGTTTTCTCTGACAGCGAAAGAACAGAGTTCAATCAACGAAGAGTTTATTTATTGTATCCGGGTGGTGGGATTTTATATGAGTTTTTTAATGGCTCTGTTAATAGGATTGATAGTTCTTATGCTCAAAGGAATCAATATTCTGGAGCTTTTTTTAACTATAACAATCAGCTTTATTTGCTTGGTGGATATGGTTTTTGGAAAACAAAATCCATTTTAACTAAATTTAATTTTAACTCTGGTGATTGGGAGTATGTAAAAACAAGCGGAAATTTACCTGAAGGAATAAACAATCCTGTCTTTGTTTTAAAAAACAACATTCTTCACTTATTTAATTTTTCTGAAAGACCACAAAATCAACTTGATGTAAAAAATCCAAATTTATATTCTTTAAATATGGAGACTCTAAACTGGAGAAAGGGCGGGTTAATCAATCCTCATTTTTTAGAACTAAAAAACAATTCTGCAGACAGGTTTTTTTATATAAACGGAAAAACAATTATAAATAAGAGCCAAAGCCCAATGATTTTTGAAATAGATCTTGACAATAATAAAATAAAAAAATATGCAGACAACCTTCTATTGTATAAGAGCGCAGGAAAATCAATTGTTAAAAAAGGCATAATAATAAGCTCGGTTAGAAATACATCAAACAATACAAGTTCTATAACCTACTATGATTTAAGCGATCTTGAAAAAAGTGTTATTTCAGAAGAATATTTTATAAGAGGATCTATAAGTTTTGTTAACTACATAATTGGGGGCGGAATTGCGTTAATCATCATTTTGATTTTTTTATGGCTTTCAAATGACAATGTTAGTAAATCTTATTTTGTAAGCAGCAACTCTCTATTTAATTCATTAAATCAAATTAATTTAGATCCAGATGAGGCAAAAGTGATGTTGCTTTTCACAAGAAAAGAGATTGTGCCAAACAAAGAGATTCTTGTTTTGTTTGAAGAGAAGGGGAAAACCAAAGATTTTGCAACAAAAAGAAAAAACAAAACAATTGAGAGCTTAAATAAAAGATTTAAGCGTGTTTTTGGAAAAAACATCATTGTAAAAGAAAAGGATCAGTTAGACTCTCGTCTAACCAACTATGCGCTCAATAATAAAATCAAATTATTTAAAAAGTAGAATTATTTTTTAGGATTCCGTCTACAAAATCTCTATTATTTGATAGTCTAGGAACTTTATTTTGGCCTCCTAATTTTCCAATAGATTTCATGTAGTGATTGAATGTTCCTTTTGCTAATTTTTTGACCTCTAAGCTTTTTAAAACCTTGCCTTTGATTAGATCTTTATAGTAAATGTTTTTTTCTTGAACCCTATCATCTAAATACTTTTCAAACTCTTGTATGTTAATTTCTAATTCCTCGAATTCTATAAACCATTCGTGGCACGGCAACTTGTTGTCGTTTTCAATTTTGGGAGCAACTGTAAATTCTAAGACACTTACATTAAATTTCTTGGCAGCTTCTGACAAACTTTGTTCAACCTCAGACGCGATAACATGCTCTCCAAAAGCTGAAATAAAATGCTTATACCTTCCAGTGACCAAAAGTTTTGGAGGGATGAGCGAAGTAAACATCACGGTATCCCCTGTGTTATAAGCCCACAAACCTGCGTTTGTAGACACAATTAAGACATAATTTATATTTAATTCAATGCTTGAAAGATTGAATCTTTTAGGGTTGTTTTTTTCAAAATCATCTGCCTTAATAAATTCGAAATATATTCCTGAATCATACTGCAAAAGCAGGGATTTGTCTTTTTGATCATTTTGATAAGCAAAAAAACCTTCAGAAGCAGGGAAATATTCAATAGAATCTATTTTTTTTCCAATGAGTTTATTAAATATTTTTTCATAAGGTGAGTAGTTAACGCCACCATATATATACAAAGAAAATTTTTCAAAAAGTTGACTAATATTTTGCTTGTTGTTTAAATAAAGAAGCTTTTCAAAATACATTTGAACCCAAGATGGAATTCCGCCAATGACCGTCATTTCCTCCTTGGATGTTTCATCACAAATTTTGAGTATTTTTTCTTCCCAATTATCAATGGAATTGGTTTCCCATGAAGGCATATTGTTTCTTCTTAAATATGAAGGAACATAATGAGCAACAATTCCAGAAAGTCTTCCTGTTTTAATTCCATTGATTTCTTCTAGTATTGGAGAGCCTTGCACAAAAATCATCTTACCATCTAAAAATTTTGTGTTTCCTGTTTTGTTTATGTAAAACAATAGCGCGTTTCTAGCAGATTTTATGTGATTAGGCATTGACTCTTTTGTTATAGGTATGAGCTTTGCGCCACTAGTTGTTCCTGAGGTTTTTGCAAAATACTTAGGTTTTCCTGGCCATAAGACATTTTCGCAACCTTCCTTTACTTTTTCTATATAACGGTTAAGCTGTTCATAGTCTCTTACAGGAACATTATTACAAAAGTCTTTGTGTGAAAGTATATTAGAAAAATTATGATCTGTGCCAAACTCAGTGGTTTTTGCTTTTTTAATTAATTGTTTAAGAATATTAGCCTGTAGCTCTGGAGCTTTGTTGTATGTAGATTCAATTTTCTTTACGACTATTAAAGAAAAAAGCTTAGCCAAACATCTCTTTAACATTTTAAAAGGTTATTAGGTCTTCTGGATTAATTGGTCCTTTGTCATCCCAAACCTCAAGATGAAGATGTGGGCCTGTTGTGTTTTCACCTGTGTTTCCAGAAAGAGCAATAATCTGTCCTGATTTTACAAAGTCTCCTTTTTCAACACTTGAAGAGTGGTTATGTTTATATATTGAAGAAATATTGTTTTTATGAAAAACTAACACTGTATGTCCTGCCCCAATTGATTGCTCTGAAAAAATAACAATTCCATCAGCAACAGCCTTTACTGGTGTTTTTTCTTTTAAAATAATGTCTACTCCATAGTGTTTTTCTGGAACGCTAAATCCTTGCGAAATTATACCATTGACTGGTGGCTGTAAGTTTAGCCCAATTTCTGAGCTAGAAGTTTCAATAACATTAAACCTGTCTTCTCTTTCAACAAGCCTCCTTAAAACAGAGTCTTGAATATTCACCGGCCTGTTTAACTCTGATAAATCCACCTTGATTAATTCAGTGTCTGATTGGTATTTATTACTGTACTCTTCACCTGATATTGTAGCTTGTAAGGCCAAGGCATACTGCTGATAGTCTTCAAGAATAATCATTACAGAATCCAAAAGCCTGATGTTTTCTACAGCTTGAACCCTCATTTCTGTTGTGTCATATCCAGGAATATATTCTTTTATTGGTGTAAAAAATATTATTGAAGAAGTAATTGAAACTAAAAAAAGAATGACAGCAATAGATGCTGAAAGCACATTTAGCTTTGACAATCTTAAAGCAAACCTTTCTTCATAATTTTCTTCATTCAACACTACAAGCCTGTAGTTATTTGAGGTTGGATTTGTATTTTTGTTATTCTTTTTTGAACTCATTTGAAACAAAGATAATCATCAATTATAATTTAATTTTTATGAAATAAATAATGTGTGGTTTTTATTTATATTTTTGTTAAAAATATTCTTATGAATTTAAGTTTAATCTTATTAGCATTAGGTCCAGGCCAAATGGTCTTAATTGCTTTGGCTATTATTTTACTTTTTGGAGTCAACAAAATTCCTCAACTTATGAAAGGCTTAGGAAGGGGTATTAAAGATTTCAAAGACGAAATGAAAGATGATTCAAAAATAGAAGACGGAGAGGAAAAGTAATTATCTTTTTCCTATTACCATAGATTTAATAACCGCCTCCAGTTCGATCATCTTGTCTCTTTTTCTTTGCGAAGGAGAAAAAACAAACCCTTCAACATATAGAAGACTATTGTTCAATGTGTCTTTGATGATATAATTTATAAAAGGGCCGCCCATATAGTCACCCTTTACTTCCCATGTGCCGCGTGTTTCAATTGCCTCAAATCCGTTTACTGTCTGGTAAGAACTGTAGGGGAGGTACTCTTTTTCTGTTATCATATAGCTGTTTTCAACCCTTCCAGGAATAAATTCTTTACCAATTGAGTCTCTCAATGAAACCACGTCATTTAGGTTTATCTTTTCAAAATCAAAAACAGAGCTTTTAAGATCTTTAATAATTAGATTTGATGTGCCATTCTTTAATGGTTTTTGAAGCCATACAGTTTCTG
>Ga0255764_10004771_pt1 | contig 10548 bp, 2 predicted proteins | sample 071ome_30_FD_179964 | JGI IMG/M metagenome (GOLD analysis project Ga0255764, IMG submission 179964) | Coastal salt marsh microbial communities from the Groves Creek Marsh, Skidaway Island, Georgia - 071406AT metaG (version 2) | ecosystem: Environmental > Aquatic > Marine > Intertidal zone > Salt... | reverse complement strand
TGTGGTCGTCGGTGCCTGGGTCGAAGACCATTACGATGATTTCCTCTTCATGGTGGAGTACCAAGGCCAAGGCAAGGAAGTGGCCCCATCCGAGGTGGCCTGGGTGCTCTGGTGCACTGAGAATGGAAATTTGCACTACAGAAGCGGCACGCTGGACGATTGGATCTCTGGGCCTCCCTTCGGCACGGGTGTGGCCTCCATTTGGAAGGTCGGGGACGAACCCACGAACACTGCTACGGAATTGATTCCAGGAGAGCGCTACTTCTTCGGCATCGACGGTGGGACGAACGATGCGCCCACGGGAAGCCAATGTGGACCCATTTTCCTCGCGAACAACAACATCGATGCCCACCTCACCATCCACTTCCCGAACGGTGGTTCGTCCACGCAATTGCTGCAGATCGACGAATTCATCACCGGCTATCCCGTCATCTGAGCAAGAGGTGTCCCTGAAGGCATCGCGCTTGTGTGACAGGCTTCACGGGTCCGAAGGGCCCTGAACCTCTACCCTTCGCACCAACAGCGAAGGCGCCACGGCGCACTGGTCCGGGGACGGCTCAGGCGTCAGCGTCCTCTTCCGAGTCCTGAGCGGCTTGGAGCATCGCCTCGATTTCTTCGTCCTTTCGCGCCGCACGGGCCGCTCGCTCGTCCTTGTCCTCTCGGCTGCGGTGCACGAGGAAGAGGACTGCAACACCGATCCAGAACAACATGAACAAAGTGAAGACGCGAGGACCTCCTTTCGGAGGCACAACATCACCGGACGACTCAACGCAGGCCCCTTCAACAACAACAAGGCCTTCTCTTGGCACGGAGGAGGCGTTGCGAGGGTCTGTCCCGCAGACCTGCTCAACGTCATCGTTGTAGCCGTCGTTGTCATCGTCGTCGTCGGCGACAAGGGGGTTCAGAGGTCCGTCGATGTCGTTGTCGGGTATTCCGTCGAGGTCCGTGTCTTGGCCGACCAGCAGGACCAACGTCACCTCCACGACGCGCTCTTGCTCAAGATCCAAGCCGCGCAGCGTGATGTTGGCGCCGGGTTGCACCATCGAAGGGGTGCCTTCGATAAGGCCTGTGGAGGCGTTCAACGCAATCCCTTCAGGGAGGGATCCGTCGGAGGTCCACAAGACTGGATTGATGTTCTCAAGCACGGGTTCGAACCTGTAGAATTGCCCGAACACAAGGTAGCCGAAGAGGTCCTCGGTCAGGTTGCCGTATTCGAGCGAGGCCGGCTCAAAGCGGTCGCAGATGCGGTCACCGTCGGTGTCCATTGGCACGTCCTCAGGGTCCAGTGGATCGGTCATGCACGCCGCTTCGTCTTCGGAGGACCACCCGTCGTTGTCTGGATCGGCTTCCAGCATGTCACAGACCCCGTCGCCGTCCACGTCGCTCGGCACGGAGGACGCGTTCGTCGGATCCGTGGCGCAGTCCACTTCCATCCGCTCCTCCCAGCCGTCACCGTCAGAATCCCTCACCTTCGGGTTGGTGCCGAGGGTTTCCTCGAGCAAATCCAACAAGCCGTCGTTGTCGTCGTCCACGTCCTCCACCAGACCCGGAACGCCGCCATTGGGCAATTCGTCCGGTCGGCCGTCGCCGTCGGTATCGAGCAGCACGGTGATGTTCAGGTGGACGGCGACACTGACCCCGGTGGTGTTGGCCCAGAGGGTCCACATGCCCTCCTCGTGGAGTTCAACGGGCGGCTGCCATCCTCGGTAGGCTTCGATGTAGGCGGTCTGGGCAAGCGAAATCATCAGCACGGACAGCAGCACGGCTCGGAACCGCTGCGCCCGCATCTTCGCTCACCTACGGATGCAAGGTTTCGGCTTGTTTGACCCAATCGGCGACCTTGCCGGACGCCCCGACGGCCTCTGCGAGGGAGGTCAGACCCTCCTCGTCGAGCGCGAGCAGGTCCGCCAAGGAAGTCACGCCGGCGAGTTCGAGTTTGGCGACCATCGCCGGTCCGACGCCCTTCAAGTCGGAAAGCGACGCAGTTGGAGCATCTTCGCTTGGGTCGCCTTCAGCCTCGTCCTTGGAAGCAGGAGCAAACTCGGCTTCGACCTCGTCCTCTGCCACGGGCTCGGTCTCGGGCTCCGCCTCAGGTGCCTCTTCGGCCGCTTCGGGCGCCGTTTCCTCAGCCTCAGGTTCGTCGGCCGCTTCGTCCTCATCTTCGACCTCGGGCTCGGATTCCTCGGGCTCCTCGGCCTCCTCGGCGATCTCTCGCTCAATGCGCTCTTCCTTGTCGGCGCGGAGGGTTTCCTCTGCCAGTTCATCGAGGCCATCGGAAGGCTCACTCGGCGATTCCTCGCTTCCGTTCTCCGCTCCGGCCTCGGCCGCCTCGGCTTCTGCCTCGGCTTGGCGCTCAGCGCGCTTCAAGGCCTTCTGGGCCTGCTTGAGCGCCTTGGCCTCCTCGCGGGCAGCCGCTTCGGCCTCCTCGAAGGCCCGTGCTTCCTCAAGCATGAGTTCCTGTTCGACCTGTTTGGCCTTCGCCGCTTCGACCATTTCGTCCATTTCGGCTTCGACCTCGGCCGCGGTCGTGGCCGCGGCCTCGCGGGACTTGGCCGACAACTCATCGAGGGCGGCACGCTCCATGCGCTCCTCTTCGACGATGGCGTCCTCGGCCTCAGCACGCGCTTTGCGGGCCTTGGCCTCAAGGTTCTCCTTGTCCTTGGACTCGGCCGCAGCGGCGATGTCCGCTTCGTAGCGGGCCATGATGGAAGCACGCTCACCGGTGCGGCGCACCTGGTTGGATTCGAAGGCCGCAAGGGCTTCGACGTACGCGCGGTCCTCTTTGATGTGGGCTTCCCAACGCACGCGAACCTCTTCACGGCCCACACGGCCGTCGAAGATGCATGAGCCGCCTTCAAGCGACATCTGGGCGCTGTCGTTGAACACCAATCGGAAGGCGATATTGCCCTCCAAGTCGGCCTTAAGATCGAGGCTGGGCGGTGCGTCGCCCCCGGCGGCCACGGCGCTGAAGCGTCCAAGGTTGGCGTCTTCGTTGGCGTCACGGATGCGCACGAGGCTGCCCGGCACCAGATGCGCGATGCGGATGATCTCATCGGACTGCACCATCCCACCGGGCGGGACCATGCGGGAACTTCGCAGCACGTAGGGTTCCTCAGAGGTCCCAGCACCACGCATGAACGCGGGTTCAGCGGACATCAATTCGGGCGTCGGCTGGTCGGCTCGACCGAGCACGCGGCTCCACAGGAAACCGCCGCCGACGATGGCGGCCACGGCGAGTAAAGCAGAGTACCACGAAGCCAACCACGTCACAAGGAGAACGGTCACGGCGCTGACGCCGATCAGCACGAAGGGAATGTCCCGCTCACCGAGCGCGTTGCCCATGGTTCTAGCCTCCCACACATTTCCATATCAGCGTTTCAAGACTCGTCAGCGAATTCACGGGCTTGCCGCGCCCATTCGTCGCGCTTGATGCGACCTGGGAAGAACTCGATGGCGACGTTGACTTCTTCCTCGATCTCCGGCGTCATGTTGCCCACCTGTCGGAAGGTGTAGATGCCCAACACGTGCAACTTGTCCTCAATGAAGGGCCCGATGCCCTTGATGCGTTGCAAGTCGTCGGCCACGGTCACGGTCGCCAAGGCCGCGAAGGCCCGCTTGAGCCCCGTCACGCCGGTCAGGCGTCGACCGTCCTTGCCGGTCCAGGCGATGTGCATGCCACCGTCTGCGTCCGAAATGAAGGCCTCGCCCTGCTCAGCAAAGCGGGACGCGTCCTCGACTTCGAGCGCTTCGGCACCCTTCTTTACGGGCTCTGCGACGCCGCTGCTCGCGGCCACGCCGATGGTTCCGAAATCGATGGTCTTGGACTTCTCCGCCACGCGGATGAGTTCTTCCTCCCGCTTCCGGGCCTTCTCGTCGAGATCAGCGAGGCGCTTTCGACGCTCCTCAAGCTCGGCTTCCATCTTCGCCTGACGCGCCGCGGCTTCGGCTTCGGCTTGACGGCGGCGCTCGGCTTCGGCTGCAGCGGCCTCGGCTGCTGCTTTCGCCTTCATCTCGGCAGCCTCTTGCTCGGCCTGTTCCTTCGCAGCCTTCGCTTCGGCTTCCGCCTTGGCCTTCGCTTCTGCAGCCTCCGCCGCGGCCTTCGCCTTGGCTTCCTCCGCTTCAAGCTTGGCCTGTGCCTTCAATTCCTCGGCCTCAGCCGCCGCCTGCGCCTTGGCTTCAGCGATGTCTTTCTCGGCCTGCGCTTTGGCTTCAGCAGCCTCGGCCTCCACCTTGGCTTTGGCCTCGGCTGCAGCGGCGGCCTCGGCTTCCGACTTGGCCTTCTTGTCCGCGGCTTCCTTCGCCTCGGCGTCTGCCTTGGCCTTCGCCTTGGCCGCAGCGGCAGCCGTTTCGGCGGCCAGCCGGGCCTCAGCGTCGCCACCTTCGTCCTCTTCCTCGGCCTCACCTTCGATCTCGATCTCCCACAGGACGTAGACCGAAGCCCGTCCGAACTTCAGACAGCCTTCGTAGGTCGAACCCTCCGCGCTCGGCGCGGCTACGTCGTCGAAGACAAGCCGCACGAGGAGCGTGCCCTCGTCGTCGGCTACAAGCAGGGTGGAGGGGGCTTCGTCGTCCTTCAGGTCCACCATCGCAAAGCGACCTTCACCGCTGGGCGAGGAAAGGTCCTCGAGTTCCACGGTGATGTTTGGCGTCATGCCATGGAAGCGGATGGTCTGTTCCGACTGAACGCTGCCGCCCGATTCGACGGTGGCACCGACCAGCACCCATGGGTGTTGCTTGGTGCCCTCGCCCTTGCCGGCTTCGGGAGCGACAATGGTGCGCTCTGGCTCAGGCCCGATCACACGTTCGCGCAGGAAGAGCAGCAGGAGCAGCAAGAGCAGCAGGAAGAGGCAGCAGAGCCACAACGGGAATCCTGTTGCGCCGTCCTCGACGGGGTCCTCCGCGAGGACGCAGTCCGGCTCCTGGGCCGCCGTCGGGTCTGGGACATCGGAGGCGTCCTTGGGGTCGGTGCCGCACGTGGACTCAAGCGCGTCCTGCACGCCGTCGCCGTCGTCGTCGGCGTCCGCCACACGTGGTCCATCGCCGTCCGGGTCCTCGTCGGCCAGGCCGTCGCGGTCGGTGTCTTCGAAGATGCCAAGTGAGATGGTGGTGTTCACCGAGAGGCCCTCGACGGTGTCGTTGGCCCAGATGGTGTAGGTGGTGAGGGGGCTTGCGCTGGTTGGAATGCCGGTGATCACCCCGTTGGTGGACCGCGCAAGGCTGCCGAAGGAAAGCCCGTCGGGCAGCGCGGGTTCGATGGCCCACAGGTCGGCGGTGATGCCGCTGAGGCTTGGAACCAGGTTCACCTGTTCCCCAACGCCAAACCAACCGTCACCGACGCTGTAGGCGACGCCCTCGGACTCTGGCGTGTCGCACAGGCCGTCGTCGTTCGCGTCGTAGGGCACGTCGAGGACGTCTCGTGGGTCGGTGCCGCAGAAACCTTCCATGAAGTCGGTCCATCCATCGCCGTCGTCGTCCGTGTCCGAAAGGTCGCAGACATGGTCGCCGTCGAGGTCGTCGGGCAGGTCGCTGCTGTCGAGGGGATCCGCGTTGCAGAAGTTCTCCTCCACGTTGGTCCACCCGTCGCCGTCCACGTCGTCGTCGGCGCTGTCGCAGCGACCGTCTCCGTCCATGTCGTCGGGCAGGCTCAGCGCGTCGCGTGGATCGCTTCCACACGAGGACTCGTTGGCGTCCGACCAACCGTCGCCGTCGTCGTCGAGATCGTACAGATCGGCGATGCCGTCGTCGTCAAGGTCACCCAGCACCGTGATGAGCAGCCAGGTGGAGGCGCTGTGGAGCGCGTTTCGTGCTTCCACCTGCACTAGGAGGTTGGCCCCCTCGACGCTTGGGGTGCCGCTGATGGTTCCGTTGCTCGCATCGAGCACCAAGCCCTCGGGCAACGGCGAGAGCAGCGTCCAATTCGTGACGTCGCCACCGGCCACGATGGCTTCGTTCTCCAGCATGCTCTGGTTGACCGTCAGCATCGGCTGCTGGTCGATGTAGACCACGCTCAGCGGCAGGTCACGAACGTCGTCCAGCACGTCGCACAGACCGTCCCCGTCCTCGTCGGCGGGGTGGTCGTCGGCATCGAAGGGATCGGTGCCGTTGCAGGCCGCTTCGTCCACGTCGCTCCAACCGTCGTTGTCGTCGTCCGGGTCGATGGCGTCGGGGAGGCCGTCTTCATCGAAGTCAAGGTCGGCGTCCACCACGGCCATCCAGAGCACCGCCGTGGCCCAGTAGAGGTCGTTTGAGGCGTTGATGGTGTAGGCGGCCAGGTTCGACACCTCGGTGGGCGTCCCGCTGATGCTGCCGTTATCGTCCAAGACCAAGCCGACCGGCAGGTCAGGCTCGATGGTCCAGTTCACCACGTCGCCACCGAAGGAGAGGACGGTGAAGGTCGGCATGGATTCGTTCACGGTCAGCAGCAGTTCGCTGTCGAGCAGCACAAGTTGGATGGCGCGGTCGTCCACGTCGTCAAGCGCGTCGCAAAGCCCGTCGCCGTCGAGGTCGCCCGGACGGTCGACCGGGTCGAGGTCGCTGTGGTTGCCGCACTCGGTCTCCTCTTGTTCGGTCCAGCCGTCGCCGTCGTCGTCGAGGTCGGCGTTGTTGCCGATGCCGTCATCGTCGGTGTCCACCCACTCGGTGGGGTCCACCGGGAAGGCGTCCTCGCCGTCGTCGTAACCGTCATTATCGCAATCAGCGATGAGGTCGCAGCCGACTTCTTCGTCGCCGTCAAGCACGCCGTCGCCGTCGTCGTCCGGGTCGATCGCATCAGGGAGGCCGTCGCCGTCGGTGTCAGGGCTGACGCTGATGGTGATGACGCCCGAATCGTTCGCGCCAGAAGCCGTGTACACGGTGATCGTGAAGTCCGTGGCGTTGAGTTCCTCCGTGGGCGTCCCCCAAACGGTGCCGTTGGTCGCCCCGAAGTTGAGGCCCGTGGGGAGGGCCGGCTCGATGGTCCATGAGGTGGCCGAATCGCCGCTGGTCTGGCCAGCGAAGGGTTGCATGGCCGAGTTGTTGACCAGGTTCAGGGAGCCTGTGGGCAAGGCGAGCGTGATGCTCTCCACCGGCTCGACGACCTCGATGACGAGGTCAAAGGTGTCGAAGGCCCCGCCCGTGGCGTTCACCCGAACGGTGTAGGTTGTCGCCGGGCTTGACACCGAAGGCGTACCGTACAAGGTCCCGTTGGTCGGACCAAGGTTGATCCCCGCAGGCAAGGACGGCGAGACGGTCCATTGCGCTGGAGATTCACCGGTCGTCTGCCCGCCGATGGCTTGCATGGTGGTCCCGTTGGTCAGCGTGAGGCGACCGACGGGGAAGACCATCGCGATCCCGCTTCCCGGCACCGTGATGTTCACTTCTTGGGTGAAGGAACCGCCGCTGTTGGTAGCGGTGATGTTCACGCTCGACGTGTTCTGAATGAGGTAGGCCGTGCCGCTGAGGGTCCCCGTCGTGCTGTTGAAGACCATGCCGTAGGGCAAGGTACCGGAGATGGACCACGTTTCGACCATCCCACCTGTATGGACCGCAGGTTCATCGAAACTGCTGTCACGAGGAATCCACAGCGAATTGTTGCCCCCGTAGGTGAAGTTCGGCAGGGGCTCAACCACGGTCAGTTCGATGATTTCGCGCGCGCACTGGTTCCACAGGTTGCACACGACGACCACGTAATGCGCAGCGGTCATGTTGACCGTCGCCGTGCCCACAATGCTGCCGTTGGCCAACAGGGACAGGCCGTTGGGCAGGGCCGGACTCACGGTCGCAGGGAGCAAACCATGCCCGCTCAGCGTCGTGTTGTAGACACTTCCGTTCATGCCGCGGGTCAAGGTTCCCGTGGCCGGCAGGTCAAACCCGATGGCGCTGGGTGCAACGCCGATCATCACTTCGTGGCTGAACACCCGTCCGTCCACGGTCATGTTCAACCAGTACGGGTTCGGGGTGGTGGTGGTGGGATAGGAGCCCTGCAAGCGCCCGCAGGTGGAAGAGAAGGTGAGGCCGCTGGGCAGCCACGTGCTGCCGTTGGTGCCCACCAGAGACCACGACTCACCCAAGGCCGACGTGCTGCTGGTGCACATGCTCTCGGAGAGGTCCGTGTATCGGTAGCTGGTCCCTTGATTGCTGAACAACGGCAGATGCTCTGCCTGATGGCCCAGTCCGGAGGCAAACCGAAGCACGGACGACATCAAGCCGTCCACGTTTCGACCGTCGTCATAGGCCCACGTCACTTCGACGGGAGTTTGCATGGGTGGGCCGCTCGGTACGCTGAACGTTTGGTAATCACGGAGATGAAACACCGGCATGCCGGAGGCATCGAAGCCAACCGCTGTGCTATGGTAAACGCCGCCGAGTTCCACCGCCGTGGCCATTGCCGTAGCCCTGCGTCCATCGCCCTCAAGCACGACCAGATCGTACCGGTCACTGATACCCCACGCTCCTGACGTCCTGACGAGCACAAAGATGCGGTCGCCGTCGGTCTGGGCCGAAAGGGACGTGGTCATCTCCACAAGTTCGCCATTGTAGAGCACATAGCCAAGCGGGGCGGCTGAAGCGAAACCGTTTCGCATGTCCACGCCCATGATGGGCGCATCGCTCAGCCGAGCACCGTCCGAAGCACGGAAGCGGAAGAGGTGGATCGGATGTTCGGCCAGCGACGTGTTGTTGTAGGCCACGGTCCCTGCTGGAACGCTCGAAGTGGGGCGTCCTGCGGTCGAATTGGTCACGCCCATGTCGAGGTAGGCACCTGCCCTTCCGTCGCGGGCCGTCGCGCGAACGACCGCGACGGTATCGTCGTCCATCACCATCGATTGCACACTATACGCCCCGTCGGTCACGTTGCCGTGCTGGTACCACAACGCGTTCCCGTCTGCGTCGAACATGAGCAAGAAATGATCACGGCCAGAGGTGGGCGAGCCTTGGCCGAGCGGCAACATGAGGTCGCCCCACGTCTGCTGCCCGTTCGTCATGTAACTCAGGAGCATCTTGCCGTCGCTGGTGTGATCAAGGTCCACTCGCTTCACTTCTGCATGGCCCCACGACGGTGACGTGCTCACGTCGCTGGTCGACAGCCATTCGACCTCACCGTCAGAGGTGAGCGACGCGAGCATGATGTTGGTCTTCTTGTTGTAGACGTCGTCGTCGTCGTCACATTCTCCCGTCCTGCTGGCGTGGATTTCGTGCCCGCCGAAGGTCCCCACCAAGGGCGCTTCTGCACAGAACTGAATCGCCAAGTTGATCCCTCCGTCGGGAGCGATGCTCAGGTAATTGTCGTCCATCATGCCGTAGTTGCTGGGCGGGTAAGTCTGACGAGCCTGGTAACTGCTCCAACTGACGCCCTCCTCTCCAGGGTTGCTCCAGTAGTAGGAGGAATTGCCCGCCCTATGCTTCACGTGTTGCGTCCACTGCACCATGCCTTCGTCACCGAAGGAAGCGAGCACCAACTTCTTGCGTTCACCCCAACCCTCGCACTCGGTATTGCTGCTGTACAAGGTGGTGCACGCCTCAGAGGCAAGGATGTCCTGCTCTGGGTTGGGGAATTTGATGTCGTTCTCGGAGGAGCACGACGTCTGAGAACAACTGCTCGATCCTGCAAGGAAAAGCACCAGCGGATTCCCGTCGGCGTCGAGGGCAAGGTCCAGCGGATGGGTCCAGCCGTGACTCCGAATGTTGGAGGTCCAATTGACGACGGCACTGCCGTTGGGCCGGTAGCCGGTCAGCACGAGGTCCGAGCTGGTATGGCTAAAGCCGTTCACCTTCCCTGCGGCATCCGTGCTATGCCACGACAGCGTGTAGCGGCGGCCGTCCTCGGTGGTCACCATGTGGCTGGCCTTGTTGAGCGGCGAAGACGAGCTCCCGAATTCACCCACGCTGACCATCGCGGGTTCAGCGATGCGAAGCAGGACCACCATGTCGATGGTCGCTCCATTGGAGGTGATGCGCAAGGTGACGTTTTGGCCTTCAGGCACCGCCACCGTCGGCGTGCCGGAGATGGCTCCGGTCGTTGTGTTGAGCACCAGCCCGTTGGGGAGGGAGGTCAACGCGGTCACGCCGGTCACCTCGTATCCACCAAAGGGCAAGGGCTCTGCGGCCGAAAACAGGCCGGATTCCCACAAGAGGTCCTCCTCGGCGAAATGAAGCATGGCCCCGAGGCTTGCGTCACACACGCCGTTGTTGTCTTCGTCGACCGGCGTCCACGACGCGTCAGCGGCCGGGTCCACGCGCAGCGCTGGCGCAAAGAGCAGCGTTTCATCGGTGGCCGAATGACCGGTCACGAGCACGGTCGACCGACCGGCGGTGTCGGTTGCATGCCCGACGGAACGGTGCCAATTGGTCGCGAGGGTGCCACCCGGGAGCACGGTCGTGGACACGACGCCCGAGGCGTTGAGTTCGGACACGGCCACCGAGAGGTTGCTGAGGACATAGGACATGCGAAGGCCGCCCGCCGGCGTCCAATCCAGGCCAAAGCTGTTGGTGGCGTGGTACGCTGACTTGATGCCCGTGACGGCACCGACATGGTGCACGTAAGGCGCGGTGCCGTTGATGATGAGGTGTTCG
>Ga0255764_10004761_pt1 | contig 10566 bp, 7 predicted proteins | sample 071ome_30_FD_179964 | JGI IMG/M metagenome (GOLD analysis project Ga0255764, IMG submission 179964) | Coastal salt marsh microbial communities from the Groves Creek Marsh, Skidaway Island, Georgia - 071406AT metaG (version 2) | ecosystem: Environmental > Aquatic > Marine > Intertidal zone > Salt... | reverse complement strand
CGCGTTCCTCTTCGCGAGTTTGTAAAGCGTTTTGGACGCTTGCGAGTTTCTCAGTCAAGTCCTCCACGCGACGTTTCAATTCGTTCGATTCTTGGTAACACGTTTCAACCGCGCTCTTCGCATCGTTAAAGCACGCGTGCATGGCTTTTTCGTTCGACACTCTCACTTCCTCTTTTAACTGTTCTATTTTCTGTTTGTAGCTTTCTATCGTTTCTTTAATTAACGCATTCAGACGCACATTTTCAGCTTTCAGGCTCCTTTCGGCATCAAGCAGTTCACGTTTGGAAGATGAAAGTGCTTCGACGTCTTCTTGTAACTCCACGTTCCTTTGTAAACTCATTTCGAGACGTTTCTTGAAATCGTCTTTCATCTCTTTTTCGCTTTCAATTTCAACCTTTAAAGGCTCGCTTTGCACTCTAAACACCTCCAACTCTGCCTGGTACTTTAATCTTTGCAACGTCTCCTTCTCTAAAGCATCCGCGATATCCTTTCTCGCTCTCTCCGCTTCTTTACTTTTTCTCTCGTAACTTTCTCTTTCCGCCTTAGCTACGGCGCACTCCTTTAAAGCCTCGTCCATTCTATCCTTTGCAAACTGCGCTTCCGCCACGGCGGCAACTTCCGTTTCCGAGGCTCTGGCGCCGAATCGGGCAACCGCCGCTGCGCCTCGTTCGTTCGCCTCACGTTCAATCTCCGCAGCTCTTTGCTCAAATTCTAACCGCATCTTTTGCACTTTCGCTTCATATTTCTCTTTTTCTTTCCGTTCAATCGATTCTAGACTCTCCTCTTTCCGTTTCACGTTTTTCTCTCTCTTTTCTAAACTCGCCTTTGCTTTGCTCGCTTTGCGAAGCACCTCGTCCCGCCATTTCATCGCCCGGCGTTCAATTTGCACCTTGTCTTCCTCAAACTTCTCGCCGATTCTCTTCTCGGCAGTTTTCAACTTTTTCTCTGCTTCTTTTGCCGCCTTCGCTTCCTCCTTCGCTTTCGCTCGCATCTCGTCCGCCTCTTTCTTATACCTCTCGTACTCTCTCTTCGCATACTCGTTCTGCTTGGCGATGACCGTCGCCCGGTCCCCTAAATCCACGAAATCGCGCTTCAACTCGTCCCGTTCCGTTTCTGTCTTCTCCAAAACTATTCGCAACTCTTCGTTTTCTTTCATCGCTCGATTGCTCGCGCTCGCCAGTTCCTGACATCTCTTCCGCTCGTGCGCTACGGTTTGTTGCTCTCTCGCGCAATCCGCCTTTGCCAAGCGCACATCTTTCTTCATCACGCGCAGTTGCGCCGTGAGCCGCTCGATTTCAATCTCCAGTTTCGATGCTCTCAACGATTCCGCGACCGCTGCTCTCGACGTCGTCGTCGTCGTTTGCCAGCGCTGTCGTTGCTGTTCGTGTCGTTGCTTCTCTTCTTCTTCTTCTTCTTCTTCTTCTTCTTCTTCTTCTTCTTCTTCTTCGCGATTCCGCCTCGAGTCTTCAACGACATTGGATGCGCGCAACGCCCGGTCGTACATCATCGCGCGGTCTCTCCCACTTCGCATTCCGTCCGCGTCGTCGGTGTAAACGACACCGTTCCTTCCGAATCTATCGCGCGGAGGAGGACGACGTTTCGTCGCCGCCTCGCGCGTGTGCATATTTGTTTCCTTCTCGTGGGTTCGTTGTCTGGAGAAATTTTGAATTTTCCACATCAAAAGAAGAGCGAGAAGAAAAGAAAAGAAAGGAGCAAAAGAGGAGGAGTTAAAAATGCCTTCGCGCATATTCGCCCATATTCATCTCTTCAACGAGTTTTTTAACCCAACAACGCGTGAGCATGCGACTACAAATCTACGAATATCTCAAACTATCTCTGACCCTCCCTCGCCCGGCCTCTCTGCTAAATATAAAATTATCTACATTCACGCGCTCCGCGCCGCCTCGCGACTGTTTTCGAGCAGCGCTCTGAACACCTTTTCCGGCGACAACTTCGCGCCCGCCTCGCACTCGATGTCTTTCGTCGCCCGTCTCCCTTCGTCTTCTTCGTCGTTCACTAACACGGACAGTTGGGCCAATCGACATTTTATCGTTTCGCTTAAAAATTCGAGGAGCTCCCGTTCCACCCCTTTTGGGTCGTCCGTCTTCCGCGTCTGCAGAGAGACGGAAACGTTCTCGGCGCCGATGTCAATCACCGCGCGCTTCTCTTGTCCTTCGATCACTCTCACCGGGAAAATCACTTTCCCACCTTTCCCCGTGCGTATGCACGGTGGAACCGGAAGCTGTGCATCTTTTTTACTCCCTTTCTCGAAGCTCCTCAGCGCGCCGTCCAACACGTACACCTTCCCTTTCTCGTCGTTGCATTCGTAACACACCGGGACTTTCCCGCAATAATATCGCGTCTGCTTCTCCAAAATCTCGCCATCTTTCCTTCGTATCACCGTCACAACGTTCTCCTTCTTCGCGCGCAATCGGCAGACGTATTTCGTCGCGTCCAAAATGATCGATTCATCCACTCTTCGTCTCGGGAGCGCGAAGAGGTTGCAGTCGGTGATGAGCACGTGATTCGAACAGCATTTGCAATAGTACGTTTTCAACGTCGTGTTTTTAGTATCATTATTGTTGTCGCCGTCGCCGTTGTCTTTTTTGCGACGCTTGAAGTCCTCCGAGGAGTACGCGATGGTGGTGCGTTTGCCCATCGCGGTTTGCGGTGCGGTGCGTTTTGCGGTGCGTCGGAGAGAGAAGCGCTTCTTTTTGCCTTTTTCACCAGTTGAGAGAGAAAAGATTCGTAAGTCTCCAAAACTCATCTCATGCTGCGTTCTTTCCCTGCCTCGACCCGTTCGCTCTCTGGACGATGCTCGAGCTCCACGTCCGGACGAGAAAAACGACGACGATGCCATCGTCATCGCGGGGGAAAGGTAGGAGTGAGTGCGATTGCAATCGAGTCTCTCCCTACCGTGGAGGAGGTATTCAATTTCGAGAACGCGGCTGTTTTCCCGTTTTGGATATCGATGATTGGATTTCCGAAATCGAAGTTCACGAAAACTGTGATGCTGTCGCCGGCGACGAGCGTTGCGTGCGGTTTAATTTACGGATACCTGGCGTACCAGAGCTTCTTAGAGCCGGAGATTTTGGAGGCTTTTTCGTCGGGAGCCAAGCAAGATTTATCGTCGTTAACCAAAGGTTTCTCGTACGAGACAACGGTAGCTGTGGGTTGGGCTCACTTCATCGCCATGGACTTACTCGCCGGCCGGTACATCTACTTTGACGGTCTGAAAAATGATTTCATCACGAGACACAGTTTAGTGTTGACGTTGTTCTTCGGGCCGCTGGGCGTGGTAACGCACGTCGTAACGCGAGGAATCGTCGGTCTGACGAGAAGAGGGAAAGAGAATCAGGTGGAAGATATTTTAGCGAGCGGGTTGAAAAGCGAGTGAGAAACGTGCCCGTTACGCAGTTATTCATGCCGCTGTTACTGTCTGTCTCTGTGTGTATATTAATGCTATGTCTATCTATGTTGCTACGCTAAATCGTGTTGAACTTTGTCAAATCGTGCGCGACGGCGAGCGTATCGAGTTTTCGACTGCTCATTATCCATAACTCGTGTTCTCGAACATTTCATTTCCAAAGCGGCTTTGAGGGATAACAAATTGATGGAATAAAGGTCCAAAGTTTTCTTTCTGAAAGAGTTTGGCGGAACGAAAGCGTTCGCGCTCGTATTGCCATCCGTTTTGGCCGTGTATTCGCGTTGTTCGTTACGTTCGAGCAACGCTTTCTTCCTTTTGGTGCTGGAAATTGTGACCGACTTCTCAAACGCCCGCGCAAGTTCCGGTGCATTTTCTATGTCAAGTTTTTCGTCAGCTTCTTTCAAATCCGTGTCATCGTCCGGTGCTAGTTTAGAAGCTTCGGACAATTTAAACTTCAATTGAATCCCACTCTTATAAGAACTCGTCGCCGAGACTTCGATGTAAATTTTGTGTAGAGGATGGAACACGCGCTCGCCTTTGTTGATGGAAACGCCGCCGAGTCCGCACGGCTCGAGCGTTTCGACGTCACTTTCGTCTCGCAGAAACACGTTGCCTCGTAAATGCCAACTCGGCAAAAATACTTTCAAAACTTCTCGCTCTTTCTCGTAACATTCAACCATACCAATTTTCGTCTTTGCGTCATTTAACATTGAGAAGGCGAGGTAGACTTCCGAAACTTTCCTTTGCACGACTTTTGACATTCGCGTGCGTTCGTTGAGATGTTCGGCGAGGTCGTGCAAATTTGATTTTTTCGACAAGTCGACGCTGTCGCTGGATTTTTTAGTATCATCGATGGCGCGCAATAACTGCCGATGCGCGATAATGTCCGCATATCGTCGAATCGGCGAGGTGAAGTGGGTGTATAAATCGACGGCCAAACCGAAATGCGACGAAGATGTTGCTCCGTCGCACACGCAATATTCAGCTTCTTGCATCTTTTGCGCGGCATTGCCTCGGAAGAAAGCTTCGGCGGAAGCGCGGAAACTTGTCGACAAACGAATAGCCTTCGAAAGCGATTCGTTCAGCGCAACTCCGCTGGAACTATTAAAAGAGTCGAAATTTAAAAACTCACAGCAGTATTTCTTGATGTCGTCGAAGGCATCCGCGGCGGGCATCTTGTGTCGGCGCACGAACGATCCCTCGAGAAAATGTGTGTAAATGCGTTCCGCGCACGCACAATTTGCTGAAATCATGAGTTCTGCAACCGTTTTCATGGTGAAAACATCTCGTTTCTCTACAACCGTGGTTCTTTCCGCCGACGTGAGTTTTTCGCGGTCACCGGCGTCGGCGTGCGTTTCGAACCTTAATTCTGCGCTCGCTAACTCTAACGCGCCATTTATTTCTCTCACTTGTCGTCTTTTATTCGCAAAGCTTGTCAACACGCACAAAGCGTCGTAAAAATCACGCATGTTCTTTGCGCATCCCACGTCGCCCTCGTCTAGCAACGCTTGCGCCGAATAGTAATCGATCGCTTTTCGGTTTCGAATAATTGTGCGACCAAACCACGGCTTTTCTTTCATGTCCAAGTTCTCATCTACACACCAAATACACGATACTGCCAATCTGTCTTGTCCCTCGAGTAAGGAACAAAGATTGGCGGACAGAATTTCCGGGAGCATGTCAATGCGTTCGTTGGGTAGATACACGGTCGTGCCTCTCGCCTTTCCTTCAGCGTCTAATGCAGATTTCTCTCGAACGAAGAACGACACGTCAGCGATATGCACGCCAATCTGGTAGCCACCACTATCCAGCTTCTTAACGCTCATCGCATCGTCAACGTCTACGCATCCAGGCGGGTCGACTGAAAAAATCACTGTCGCCGGATCCTTTCTAAAGTCTCTTCGAGTATCGAGCTCACTTTGCGGTATCCTCCAATCCGACCGAGGTAACTCCGAGTTCGCTTTAGCCCCGAACGGCTCCTTGCGAATCATGCAACTTGACAACACCGCATCAACTTCTCCTTGAAAGCTCCCCACACCACCTATAACTTTTAGGAAATGCGCGTCTGGGAACGTTTTCTGTCTCGACCACGAGGAAAAGCGAACCGAGAATACTTTTCCTTTTAGCGTATCCGGGGCGTTCTTGAACATCTTAAATCGAGGCAGTTTGCTCGATTCTCTCGGAACGACGAGAACACTATTTCGTTGCGCCAACCGCGAGTCGTCTGCGTCATGCTCATCAAGTACGCACGTGAACTCCATTTGCTTTCGAGACACGACATAAACGACTTCGTTCGTGTTAACGTCGACCGCGACCGTATCGAGATGCAAAGCTCGATTCATTTTGACTTTTGAGTCGATGCGAATAGATCTATTGACAATTGCGGACGTCCTCGAGCTGTCCACACGCATCTGTCCTACTACTATGGTGCCGTTTGCAATGCCCTCTTCCACCTCTACTCGCGTGATGTACTCAGAAAACGTGGCGTCTTCGTTGGCGTCTTCCTCTTCTTCGTTCTCCCGGTCTTTCTCTTCGAGAGCCGCTTGTACTCTCAACATTAAAGCTTCATCTTGGGGATGATATTTTGCAATGTACTCGAGCGCGTACATCTCGGTCACGAGATCATCGCAGATCGCTTTACGTTTCGTATTCTTTGTCGTGAGCACAACAATCCGCGGCTTCCGCGTCTCTCCTCCCAACGCCTTCACCTTCTTCGCGTAAAACTCCGCCGTCGCCTCGACTAATCCACACCCTCTACTCCTCGCAATCTCTCTCACCTTACGACTGTGCACGTCATCGAACAAAAATCCATCTCTCCTCGCGTCTTCGTGCACGCTTCGCATCGCTCGCATCAACCTAGGATTCGAACTGAACATCTCCCTCGCTCGCGTCTCCACGCTTTTGCACAAAATGCAGTCCCGCAAAGCGAGTCCTTCCCAAAACTGCGCCCCGAACGCGTCGATCACTCTCGCCGACGCCGGCACGAGTAAATACTCGCACGACGCGTTCAACGGCGTCCCCGCGCGCGAGTTCTCGCATTCCAAACACCCGGGAAATCCGCACGAAATATCCTCGCGTACGTACACTTCCTCCGTGGACCTTAAAAGCGCCATTCCCCTAATAACATCATTTGTTGTTTCTTCTTCCTCTCCGTTCCGCGTCGTCGTCGTCGTTCGGCACAGTTTCTGCCTCTTTCGGTGCGTCTTCCCGACGCGAGGAACAGCGTTACCGCCGCCGCCGTCAACGCTCATTTTATCGGAAGATATTGCATCCTCATCCCCGGGGAAAGACAAGAGTTGGAGCGCCTTTCTCTCTAACGAACAAAATATTGGAATTTGGAAAAAGTAGTTTTTCGCTCTACTCCAAAAGCGCGCGCGCGCCTTCACTCTCCTCCGACTCTCTCGTCGAGCGAAGACCCGAAGATGAAGGTGCGCCTGAAAAGCAAAACGCCGTCGTCGTCGAGTGGGACGCCGAAGAAGAACAGCGACAAAGCGCCTCGCCTCGCTTCGCCTTCAAAAAAGTCTTCTTCTTCTTTTGATGCGCGGGTCGACGACGACGAAGAAGACAAATCGACGACGACTACGAAAAGCGCCATCGAGCGATTAGCGGGAGAGACTTTGCGCGACGCGAAGAGGAAACGAGCGGAGAAGATGGAAAAGTTGAAGGGGTTGAAGCGGGAGAGGGAAGAGCGAGCGGCGAGGAACGAACGCGTCGCGAGGACGAGGACGATGGAGACGACGACGACGACGACGAGTAGGAAAGAGAGCATCGGCAGCGCGAAGAAGAGGAAATCACCTAGCAGCAACAAGCACGTCGACGACGACGCGCGCTGCGGGCGGAAGCGAAGGCTGTCGAGCGAACGAACGCCGAATCGCTGGGAGGCGTACTACAAGAGAAAATACTTAGAAGAAGATAGTTAGGGAGCGTTAGTTATGAAATTCAGTCGCGTTTAATAGTTTATTATATTAGCAAAGATGTTTGTGTTTCTCCGGAAACACTTCCGTGACGTATAACGAAGAGACGACGAATGAGCTTCTTTGCGCTACGGCGTAAGGCTACAGTTCTATTCGTTACGAGAGTGCTAGAGTTCATCGTGTTCGGGGTCGTCGGGGTCGTAATCTCCCGGCGGTTCCATTCCGGGCGGGAAGAGCGCGTCCGGGTCTTCCACATTTTTCCTCGTCTCTCTCGCCCACTCGTCCGCCTCTTCGTCTTTCTTCTTTCGATCGGCTTCCTCGAATTCTTCCTGCATGCGCTTTTCCTTCTTGCGGGATTTTTTGCCGAATACTTTCTTTCCGAACGCTTTCGCTTCTTCCAGCGAGTCCGAGATGATGATGTTATCGAAAAACGAACCGGCTTTGACTTGCCATAAATCGAATCCGATGTACTTCAAATTGCGCATCAACGCCAACGGCTCGGATTTCGGGACGTAATTTGGATTTTTGATGAGCGGCGCTTCCCACGGTCCTCCGGAATACTTTGGATTTTCAATCATCGGTTGCGTCCAAGGACCTTTATATTCCGGGTTCGGAATCATCGGTGGTTCCCAGTCACCGTCAATGTCGTCGTCCCAATCGTCCGGCTTCGGATGGTCAGGATCGGCGATGTTTTCCGGAATGTCGTCGTAGCCTTCCGGTTTTTCTGCGTCTTCATCGACAATCATTCTGCGATCGTCCCAATCGTCCGGTTTCGTCGCCGACGGATCTGGAATTTCTCTCGGTTCCAAAATATCAAACTCGTCCTCGATGTTCTTTTTGATTTCCGATTTACCATCGATTAAAATTTCAAAATCGTCGTTCGGATGAATCACCAAAGTGTACACGTGCGTCAACTCGTCCGTTTTCGCTTTCACCTTTGTCTTCATCTGGTACTGCTTCTCATTCCCGTGCTCGTCGTGCTTGGCTAAGATGAAATGTACCTTCTTAATCCCTTTCCCGCAAATGTCCGGCCCAAACATGATGTTATACGGCGTCGACCCGCCAAAACTTTCCATCTCGCTGGATTCCGGTAAAATCTTCACGTACGCTCCCCCGCAGTCGATGTTTTGCTCGTGCTTCACCGAGTACTGCACCACGAGATCTTTTCCGTCGTTATCGAACACCTCGTCCGCGGACGAGTAATAGGCGAAAAATCGTCCGTTCGTTTGCGTTTTGAACCCTTTGTTCACTCTCGAGTCTGCTTTTTTCCCCTCGTGTATAGCCGTCGCGACGACAAACTCTCCAGCCATATTTTCGTCCACTTTAAACGTGGATTTGTGCCAACGAGACGCCGCGTCGTCGTCTTTATCGCGCGGTTCAATGAAAATAGGAATTAGAGAGAAAGAAAGAGTCAGCGAAATAAAAACGATGGACGAAAAAACGCGCGCTTTCATCGGGTGCGCTCGGCCGCCAAGCAAACGGAGAAAGAAGAAAGAAGAAGAAAGAAGAAGAAGAAGAAGAGAATCGAAACTCGTTTCGATTTTTTATTTCCCGTACCGTCAAAAGTCTCCGAAAAGTACACCTTGGCCGAGACCGAGCGCGTCGCGCTCGCAAAAACCAGCGCCACCGCGACGAACATCACACGCGCGAGAAGAGGAAGAACGGGGGAGGAGGAGGAGGAAGAAGAAGGCGCGACGAATAGCGTCATTATTTTTTAATAAATGTGGACTCTTTTTCTGATGACTTTTTCGGGAAAATTCGTCAGAAAAAAAACAAGAAGAAGAAAGAAAAGAGAAAATGGAAGTCGCGGACATCGCCATCGCCCCTCTGAAAGAGTTCATGAAAGACTCCGTGCGATTAGTGAAGAAATGCACGAAACCAGACCGACGAGAGTTTACGCTCATCGCGAGCAAGACGGCTTTTGGTGCGTTTTATTTTATTTTATTTTCTCTCTCTCTCTCTACTGAAGCAGCGCTCCCCCCCCCGGGAAACTCCTGATCGGGGGCTGGAATTTTCTCCTCGGTGTGACGCGCGTTCTTCTTCTTCTTCTTCTTCGCACTCGTCGTCGTCGTCGTCGTCGTTCTCATCGACGACGCGGGGCGGCTTTTCGTTCCTTCGGTGCGCTGACAAAGTTCTTTTCTTTACATTACAGGTTTCATCATGTTTGGGTTCGTCGGATTCTTCGTGAAGCTCGTGTTGTGAGTGCGCTTTATTTTTTTATTATTTTTCTCTCTTTTCCCCTGCTCGCTTTTTCTTTTGATGTTGTTTGTGTCTTTTGTCTTCCGCGTGACTACTCTGCGACGAAAAGCGGCGGCGTACTGACGAGTGGAAAATGCTATTTTCCTCTCTATCTCCTTCTGTCCTCCTCGAAATGGAACGCGCAGCATCCCGATTAACAACATCATACTTTCGTCGTAACAATAATAATAAAAATATTTTTAATATCCGCGTTCGATTGATTTGAGGTTGTTTTAGTATTCGCGTTGAACGTTAGCTGAATTCAAATAAACTTTGTATGTTATTATATATAAAATTCGTTTACTACTAGTAGGAATAATAAAAACTCAATTATGTTACACCTCTGCGTTTGTACAATTTACATTCTATGCGCGCTTTCTATATGTATACTTTTTGATGACTAACTCGTTTCTACGCGAGAGCGCTTGCGCTCGTGCTCCGTGATGGACTCGTCCGGCGGCTGAACCATGTCCGGTGATTTTGCTTTTTCAACTTTTTGCGCTTTCGAAACGCCGTCGTCTTTGGAATACACGCGGCAATCGACGCCGCAGATGTCAAAAGTGCCCTTGAGCGCCTCGAACGAAGAGCTCGCGTTCGAAGAAGACGGCGATGGTGATGTTACTCCTTCGACGACGCCGGTCAACGCAGAAGTCGCTTTGACTTCGAATTGCGGCACCACTTCCGACGATGCTTCGTTGCTTTGCAATCGAGCTCTGAACGCGTGCGACAACACGTACACCGGTAAAGGTAACTTTGTCTCAAAGTGCAGAACAACAGCGTTGTTCTTTCTGACCGCCGTGGCGTCGAGCAGAGCAGGTGCTTTTGTTGTTGTGCCGTCAGCGGCGAACATATCGTTCGCGCTGTCTGTCGCCACGGTAGCGCTTGTATTTTCACCATCTTTGATGGTGACCAAGCCCATGGCGGTGACAGCTTCCGCGGCGATGTTGTCGGTCTCGTTGATGTGCTCATCTTTCGTATCATTTACCG
>Ga0255764_10004750_pt1 | contig 10582 bp, 7 predicted proteins | sample 071ome_30_FD_179964 | JGI IMG/M metagenome (GOLD analysis project Ga0255764, IMG submission 179964) | Coastal salt marsh microbial communities from the Groves Creek Marsh, Skidaway Island, Georgia - 071406AT metaG (version 2) | ecosystem: Environmental > Aquatic > Marine > Intertidal zone > Salt... | reverse complement strand
TTTTCAGGGGACTATTTGGCACAATTGAGCGCGCCGCAGGCCCTACCTTTAGGGCTATGATTTTTGGCTTGATTCGAGAGGGCAAAACGCCCCCAGACCGACGTGCAGTGCTCAACCCCGCTCAATGCGCGCACTTGATCGCTCAAGGGCATCAGGTGGTCGTTGAACCGAGCTCCATCCGCTGCTATCCCGACGCTGACTACAGCGCAGTGGGCTGCACACTCAGCAGCGATCTTAGCACCTGCGATGTCCTCCTCGGCGTCAAGGAGGTCCCCATCGCGGAACTGCACGAAGGTGCCACCCATTTTTTCTTTTCACACACCTACAAGGAGCAGCCCTACAACCGTGGGTTGCTGAAGGCCTGTTTGCAGAAAAACGTTCGGCTCATCGATTGGGAACTCCTCAAGCAGAACGGACAGCGCGTGATTGGATTTGGCCTCTATGCCGGTTTGGTAGGTGCTTACGAAACCCTGCGCGGTTTTGCGCTGCAGCAAGGCCACACCGCCCTGCCTGCGGCCGCGGAACTTGGCTGGGTGGCCGACCTCAAAGCACACTTGAACGCTCATCCCAAAGGATCCTGGAAAGTCGTCCTCACCGGCACGGGCCGTGTGGGCCAAGGGGCCAAAGAAATGCTCCTCGCCGGCGGCTTTGAGGAGGTGAGCCCGGAAGACTTCTTGACGCACTCTGCCGGGAATCGTCCGGTATTTACCGTCCTGGACACGAAGCACTATGTAACGCGTCACGACGGACAGCCCTACGACAAGGCGGATTTCTATGCCCACCCGGAGGCCTACCGCTCCAGCTTTTTCCCTTATGCTTGTGCGGCCGATGTCTACATTCCTTGCCACTATTGGGCCGAAAACAGCCCTTCCTTTTTCACGGCCGCAGAGGCACAGGACCCTGCCTTCTCGTTGAAATTTATCGGGGACATCAGCTGCGATATTGCGGGCCCTATCCCCTCTACCCTCCGTCCCAGCACCTTGTCGGACCCCTTCTACGCCTGGGATGCCGCTAGTGGCGCAGAAGTGCCCCTGGGCACCCCCGGCAGTGTGGGCGTACTCGCCGTAGACAACCTCCCCAGTGCCGTTCCAGGCGATGCCACCACTGGCTTTGGCGAACAGTTTACGCAAGGGGTCCTTCCAGCCCTCACCTCTGGCGATGCCGAGGGTATGCTGGACCGCGCCACCGAAACCCAGAACGGTCGCCTGCACGGTCGGTTTAGCTACCTGTCGAGCTATGTGCATGCTCTGGATTTCCCCGCGTGGACATCCTCCGATTGGGAGGCCGCCCTGGACCAGGGACTGGCCGATTCGCATGCTAAGCTGCACCATCTAGCCTCACTCAACGCGGCTCCCACCTTTGAAAATACGGTGGTCGCTCTGGAAGAATTGAGCGATTCCCTGGATGGCGTAACCGAGCGCTTGTTTAATTACAATTCGGCCTGCACAACGTCTGAAATTCAGGCGCTTACTAAAGCGTATTCGCCCAAATTGGCGGCCTTGAGCAACGACATTCGGATGCATCCCGAGCTGTTCGCCCGCATTAAAACGGTGTACGAAGCGGCCCCAGCACTGGATGCAGCCTCTCAGATGCTCTTGGAAAAGACCTACAAAGGCTTTGTTCGGAATGGCGCCTTGCTGGACTCCGAGGCCCAAACCCGCCTGCGCGCCATCGATGAACGCCTGGGCCAAGCGAGCTTGGAATTCTCTGAACATGTTTTGAATGATACCGAGGCTTGGCACCTCCCCGCCAGTGAAGCCGACCTCGCCGATCTGCCGGAAGCTGTGGCGCACATGGCGCGCGAGGCGGGCAAGGCTAAGGACCTCGACCATGCCGTATTCACGCTCGACGCCCCGCTCTACCTGGGGGTCATGACACATTCGCCCGATCGCAACCTGCGTGAAACCCTCTGGCGCGCGTATGCCCAGCGGGGCGCCCGCGGTGACGCCAACGACAACCGGGCGTTGACGGTGGAGATTGCGGAGCTGCGCCGCGAACGCGCGCAGCTCTTGGGCTACCCCAGCCACGCTGCCTTTGTCCTCGAGGAGCGCATGGCCGGAACCCCAGAGACCGTGACGGACTTTTTAACCGATCTAGCCACCAAGGCACTGCCTGCCGCCCAGCGCGACGTGCAGGCCTTGCGCGACTTTGCCGCGGCAGAGCTAGGATTAGCCGATGTGCAGCGCTGGGACGCGGCCTACGTGAGTGAAAAGTTCAAGAAAGCAACCCTCGAATTTGACGACGAAACGACCAAGCCCTATTTCCCGCTTCAACGCGTCGAAGCCTGGGCCTTTGCCGTGGCCGAGCGCCTCTATGGCTTGACCTTTACGCCCTCTCACGCCCCTACCTACCACCGCGACGCGCGGGTCTTTGATGTCAAAGACGCGGAGGGCGAGTGGGTCGCCCATCTCCATGCGGATTGGCATCCGAGGAAAGGCAAACGCAACGGCGCCTGGATGACCAGCTACCGAGCAGCCCGGGTGAAGCAGGGATGGCGCGACTATCCCGTCATCTCCATGGTGGGCAACTTCAGCCCACCCGTTGGCGATCAACCCGCGTTGTTGACGTTTAACGAAGTGTTGACCTTGTTCCATGAGTTTGGGCACGCCTTGCACGGTTTGCTGGGCGCTGGACGCTACGCGAGTTTGACCGGGACCAGCGTGCGTTGGGACTTTGTCGAGTTACCCTCCCAGTTCATGGAGAACTGGTGCTATCAGCCTTCAGAGCTCGCCCGTTGGGCGCGCCACCATCAAACTGGCGAGTCCCTTCCCGAAGACCTTTTGCAGCGCATCCAAGCGAGCCAAACCTTCCTCGAAGGCCTGGCCACCGTCCGCCAATTGGGCTTTGGCCTGCTGGATATGGCTTGGCACAACCGCACGGAAGCGGTAGAGGATGCGGCTGCGCTCGAGCGCGATGCCCTGGCTCCGGTCGACGTATGGCCCGCCGCGGAGGGAAGCTGGATCTCCCCGGCCTTCTCCCACATCTTTGCGGGCGGGTATTCGGCCGGCTATTATTCCTACAAATGGGCGGAAGTATTGGATGCGGACGCCTTTGAGCGCTTCCAAGAAGAGGCCCAAAACGAAGCTCAGGTAGCCCAGGACTTCAAGGCCTTGCTCTCCGCTGGGGGCTCAGAGGACCCGATGGTTTTGTACAAACGCTTCCGCGGCCGAGCGCCCCAACCCGAAGCCCTTCTAAAACGCGCGGGACTCCATGGCTGAAATTCGTGCTAAAAAGGCCCTGGGCCAACATTTTCTACGGGACTTGAGTGCTGCCGAACGCATCGCTGATGCGCTTTCGCTGGAAGGCTACGGCCAGGTGCTCGAGGTCGGCCCCGGCACAGGGGTCCTGACCCAGTATTTGATGCCCAAAGAGGTTGAAGTCCATGCTATTGAGTTGGACCGCGAAAGCATTCCCGTGCTCCAGAGCAAATTCCCCAGCTTGAGCGCGCGCCTCTACCATGCGGATGTACTGCGCTGGAACTTGGCGGAGCCTTTGGCCTCCCAGCCTTTCGCCTTGGTGGGCAACTACCCTTACAACATTTCAACCCAAATCGTTTTCTGGATGATCGACCACCGTGCGCTCATCCCGGAAATGGTCGGCATGTTTCAAAAAGAGGTGGCCGAACGCATCGCCGCCGGCCCCGGTAGCAAGGTCTTTGGCATTACCTCCGTGCTGACCCAAGCCTACTACGACGTCGACTATTTGTTCACCTTAGACGAGGGCGCCTTTGACCCTCCCCCTAAAGTCAAGAGCGGGGTGATTCGCTGTGTTCGGAAGTCCAATCCGCCCGATGTAAACCCCAAACATTTGGCCCTCGTGGTCAAGACGGCCTTCAACCAACGCAGAAAAACCCTGCGCAACGCGTTGAAATCCCTTAATTTTGTGGAAACGGGACCGATGGAGACCTTCGCCCAGCAGCGTGCTGAACAGCTGAGTGTCACCGATTTCATCGCTCTAGCAAAAAGTATGACCCATGGCCTTCCAGATCACTCCGGAATACATCAAGGCCCTGCGCCAACACCTGGAGGATAAGCATTCCGCCGGGGTAGAAAGCCTTTTGCTGGATGTTCACGCGGCGGACATCGCCGAAGTAGCCCAATCGCTCGACAGTGAAGAGGTCCTGCAGCTTATGCAGATGCTCGCACCGGAGCAGTTTTCGGACGTCATCGTCTACTTTGACGAAGATCTGAGGGGCGAGATTTTAGAAAACTACACAGGGAAGGAAATCGCTCAAGTCGTCGTGGACAATATGGACACGGACGATGCGGCGGATTTGATTTCGGAACTGCCTGAAGAAAAGAAGCGCGAAGTCCTCTCCAACCTCGAAGACTTGGAGCTCGCGAAAGATTTGGCCGACCTGTTGACCCATGCGGAAGGCACTGCGGGTTCTCTCATGGCGACCGAGCTGGTCAAAGTCAATGAGAACTGGACGGTCTTGCGCTGCGTCCGAGAGATGCGCCGCCAAGCGGAAGACGTGGACGTGGTGCACGCCGTGTACGTCGTGGACGACAACGATGTGCTTTTGGGCTCGCTATCCTTGAAGAAGTTGTTGACCACCAGCACGCGTACCCCTATTTCGGAAGTGTTTGAGCGCAAAGCGCGTTCGGTCACCTCCACGACCGAAGACCAAGAAGTGGCGCGCATCATGAAGAAGTACGACCTCTTTGTCATTCCCGTCGTGGACGAACTTGGCCGTCTTCTAGGCCGCATCACCCTAGACGACGTCGTGGATGTCATTCAGGAAGAGGCCGATAGCAACTACCAATTGATGTCCGGTCTGTCCGATGAGGTCAGCAACGACGACGGTCTGTTTGAAATGACCCGCGCCCGTCTGCCCTGGCTGCTCGTCGGTCTGCTCGGGGGCGTCCTGACCTCTACCGTGATCGCCCGCAACGAGTCCGAACTCATCCTCATTCCCCAAATCGCCTTCTTCATGCCCCTCATCGCGGCTATGGGAGGCAACGTGGGCGTTCAGTCCTCGGCCATTGTTGTTCAGGCCATTGCCAATTCTACCCTGCAGAAAAAACTGTGGAACCGTTTGAGCCGTGAATTGGGCGTAGGCCTTTTCAATGGGCTCATCTGTGCCCTCGTCATCCTGCTCTACAGCTGGGCCATGGGGCACGGCTTGCTCTTCGCCACGACGGTGGGCGGATCTCTGTTGGCGGTCATCCTGTTTGCCAGCTTGTTTGGCACGGCCATTCCCTGGGTGCTGGACCATTACGGCATTGACCCCGCCTTGGCGACCGGCCCCTTCATTACGACGACCAACGACGTACTGGGCCTGAGCATCTACTTCGCGATCGCAAACGCTTTGCTGTGAGTGTCATTTTGGCGCTCGATTCCACGGATGCCGGGCTTGAGACCGGTTTGGAGCGCGCAGGCTTTACGCTGAACCGTCAATACTTCACCCCTTTGGAGGCCTTGCAACCGCATTTGGCCGAAGCAGTCGGCATCTTGGTCCGAAGCCGACTCAAAATCACCGCCGACCTCTTAGATCAAGCGCCCAACTTGAGGTGGATTGGTCGATTGGGCTCGGGCGTCGAAAACATCGACCGAACTGCGGCAGCCGCCCGCGGCATTGCGCTCCACAGCGCACCAGAAGGCAACCGAACCGCCGTAGGCGAGCACTGCATGGGCCTCTTGCTCAGCCTCATCCACCGAATTGCCTGGTCCAACAGCGAGGTCCGACAGGGCCAATGGCTGCGCGCCGAAAACACGGGCTGGGAGCTCGAAGGCAGCACTGTGGGCATCATCGGCTTCGGTCACATGGGTTCCGCCTTTGCGGAACGCCTGCAAGGCTTTGGAGTGAACGCCATCGCCTACGACAAATTCAAGTCCAACTACAGCCCCAACCACGTCCTGGAAGTTGACCTCGACACCTTGCTGGAACGCTCCGATGTCATTAGCCTGCACGTTCCGCTCACCCCCGAAACTCATGGCATGGTCAACGCGGAATTCCTTGCGAAATGCCGCCGCCAACCCTATTTCCTGAACACCAGCCGCGGTAAAGTCCTACAATCGGGAGCCCTGTGGCAGGCCCTACTAAATGGGCAACTGCGCGGGGTGGCCCTAGACGTGCTCGACCTGGAAAAGAGTTCGCTTGAAGGATTGGAGAATCAACCTGCTTGGTTTTCAGACTTTTGCAACGACCCACGCGTGCTCATCACCCCCCATATTGCCGGCTGGAGCCAGCAGTCCTTCCCCAAAATGGGCGAGGTTTTGTTAAGAAAAATTTTACACTAGTTGGCGCAATGTAAATTTTGTGTTAACTTTGACTTAACAAAACCTTAAAATGGACGCCATGAAAACACGATTTTTTCTTTTGGCGCTGTTGAGCACCGGGCTCTTTGCTAACGTAAACGCCCAGGACCTGCGCCCCGAACAAGGAACCCAGCCGACCTACCAACTGGTCGATGCTAACCTAATCAAGGTGACTGAACCTACGGGGAATTTTTACCATGTTACCCGCGATGGAATTCGCGAAGGTGCCTTCCTCGTGGAGGAACGCATTGACGAACAGACCTATGTGACCGTTCAAGGTCAAATGAACCAAGGCAAGTACATTGGCCGTGTGGTTTACCGCATGAACGGCGAAATCGCCCTCATCCGAGTTTACGACGAAACCGGAGCATTAGTGAAGACAACCCGGATGCATGACGTCACGACCGCCACGCTCGCACAAAATTGAAACGCAGCATTGTTAGTTTAGTCTCGGGGAGCAAGTTTTTGCTCCCCGTTTCTTTTTCAGCCCATTCCGAGATATTTTAGCACTATGAGATTCCTACTCCCTATGGCCCTTTTGGCCCTCAGCACCTCTGCCTTTGCCCAGCGCTCTTTGCAGTCTTTGCATTTAAACGTTCATGTGGGCAGTTCCAGCCACGTAGGTGATTTTGCCACAGGGGACATCAACGCCATGCTCCAAGAGGTGCGCCCAGCCTTGGGAGCCGAATTCAGCTTTTACACCGGCTCCCGCTGGGGATTTGGCGCAGAAGCAGACTATGGAACCTTGTACGCAGTCAACGCCAACCACAAAGGCAGCTTTACGGGCGTTGAATTGAATACCAAATATGTTTCTTCTGCGGCCCGCATCACCTACCACCTCCTTCCCTACGGCAAGTACTGGAAGCGGAACGGCGCAACGCCCTACATCTTCGGTACAACCGGGATCGTCATGAGTCAATCCAGCTACATGGAGGACATTGCCTATCCTACCAACATCACCTTTGACCCAGGCACCAACATCTCTGCCACCTTGGGAGGCGGTTTGGGCTTTAAAATGCGCCACACCGAACACCTCTCCAGCACCGTTGAATGGTATACGACCGCTGTACCTGGCGATGAATTAGAGGGCTGGCACACCGCCGATGACGCCACGTGGGACCGCTTGACAGGTCTGCGCCTAGGGTTTATCTACTCCTTCTACACCTGGTAAGCGGAGTCCTTCTGCGAGCTCCTTTAACACAGGGGCCACGGTTTTTTCAGGAAGATCTTCGATGTCCATATACATCAAGGCGTCTACGGTATTGAAATCCGGATCTCGATTAAATCCCAGGACCTTGGCATTCTGACCAATGTACTTTTTAATCAAAACAGGCATTCGAATGCCCTCAGGCTCTAAATCCCCAATCATTCGATCGAAATGCACCAAGTCTTCAGGCTTTGAAGCGGCAACAAATCGTTGATCTTCCCCGCGTAATCGCAATCTAAACGCCTTTTTGGGTTTAAAATTGGATGACCAGCGTGCATCCCAAAAATGGTGCTTGATAAAAGCTAACATCACTGCTTGACTGTGTTTGGAATAGGTGTTTGAAATGGAAACACTACCAATCACATACCTCAGTTCAGGATATCGAAGGAGAACATGAATAATGCCCTTCCAGAGTAAAAAAAGAGGAAAGGGCTTTTGCTGTGCTTCCGGAACAATAAACGCTCGTCCCATTTCCAAACTTTGGGACATAAACATTTTGGCGCTGCCTTTGATCTTAAAAAATTCCCGAAGGTAGAAGGCCCGTATTTTGCCCGCAGCATAGAGTTCCGGCCCAAAACCCAAACGGTAGGCGCCTTGGATGGTCTGCGAAGACGTGTCCCAAAGAATCAGATGCCGATACGTGGCATCAAAGGCATCCAGATCGCGAGACCTTCCGCTCCCCTCACCAATGGCCCGGAACGTACGTTCACGTAGACGTCCTATTTCTATGAGTCCCTTCGGAATTTGATGGGCCTCCGCGATGACCACGAGGTAGGGTCCGTGCGACGTTAACGTCTTATCTGCCTTCACCAAACTGTCAATTTCCATGGCCACCTCATGTAGCTCGAAGGGGTCCGCAATGGGCACCTGCTTTCGTGGCCGCTGCACAAAAAAGCGAGGATGTTTGTCTTTTGGGGGCAGCTTTCGGAGTTGCTTTCGGCGCGTTTCTAGGGTCGAATAGAGCGATTCTTTAGCCGCTTCCGAAAAGCGTTGCCCTTTACCAATGCGGATGTCAACGGGATAGAAAAAGCGCTTTCGAACTGCTTCACCTGGGAGCAAAACGGTTCGCGTCATGGGTCCAAATGAACCGAGAAGGTAAAAACCAAGGGAAAGGCTCGCATGAATGTCCACGGGGTGAATGGGAGCTTCCAAGCTTCGTAAAAATTTTAGAATGGTGCCGCTCCAAATGGGTTCCCAGAGCTCGAGCCTCCTCCAAGACAAAGAGGACACTTCTCCGGATGGAAAGAGAATAAGCACCCCGCCTCCTTCTACGTGCGCCTTGGCGTTTAGCAAGCCACGACCAGAGGCCATTGGGCGCCGCAGCTCCCCATCATAGGGCGAAACTCCTACCAAGAAAGGCCTCAAAGGCTCAATTCGATACAAGAGTGTATTGCCCATGATTTTCACATCTGGGCGAACAGAATGCACCAACTGAAGCAAGAGCAGACCATCCAACGCTCCTAGGGGATGATTAGCCACAAGTACTGCAGGCCCTTGGCGGGGAATTCGATCCAAATCCGATGCGAAATACCGAAGCTTCACCCCTCTGCTCTGGACTAAGGCATGAACAAAATCAAGTCCCTTTCGATCGCTGTACTTCGCATAAACCCGATTTAATCGGTGCCACCCTAGTAGACCAAAAATGAGCCAAACAACAGGCCGCAAGAAGCTAGGCCACTTTAGAAATGCCGTTACCTCCGAGACAGAAAGTAGGTGTGTATTTGGATTTAGCGGATGCATGTCCGCCAAATGTAGGCGGTGTATGTTAGGAAATCGTTTCCTTCAACACCACTTGATCCACCAGTCCGCTGCGCTGCTCAAAGCGAAGTTCTCCCCGCTCCTGCAGCCATTGGCGGGCCGCTTCGTGCGGACGGCGAACCGTGTAGAGGCAAAGCCCTTCTTCGAGATTCACCCGGTAGCGGGCCTCCAAGGATTGCAGTGCTTTGGGCACAGCTATGCGGTCGGCCGTGACACAGAAGCGCGACGAGACGGCGGCGTGCTGGGCGAGATTAACGAGCAAACCTGCATCCGAAAAGGTGCGGTAGACCTCGGCGAGGTGGCCTTCGGACAAGAAACTTAAATCCCGGGTGCCCACCGTGAAGACGACCTGGTTGGACTTCTGGATCCAGCAGGGCACCAAGGGCTCCAAGGCGGGGACATTGCCAATGCGCGTCGCAGGCAAGCTCGGATCCAGGAAGGAACGGACGTGCAGCACGATGTTTCGGCCTTGCAGGGGTTGAATCGTTTTAGGGTGAATGACGGACGCGCCGTAAAAGGCCAATTCTATGGCTTCTGTGTAGGGAATTTCGCGCAGGAGCTCTACGTCGCCAAATACTTTGGGATCTCCACTGAGTACGCCCGGCACATCCTTCCAAATAGTGAGTTCGCCCGCATGCAAGGCATAGGCAAAAATGGCCGCCGAATAGTCGGAGCCTTCGCGGCCCAAGGTCGTGATTTGGCCCTTGGGACCCGAGGCGATGAAGCCCTGCGTCACGTAGATGCCAGCATCGGGCAACGCCTGCGCGATGGCCGATTCTGTAGCCTCCCAGTCCACGGTCGCACGGCGGTGGTCAGCATTAGTCTTCACTACTTTGCGAGCGTCCACCCAACCGACTTCGAGGCCTCCAGACTGGAGGGCCGCTTGGAGAATCAAGGACGACACCACTTCACCTGCGGAAACGGTGGCATCGTAGCGCTGGCCGTAAGGTGCAGAGGCATCCAACGCGGCAATGTGCTGCCATTCGGCTTGGACTGCGGCTTCCAGGGCATCTGTCCAAATCCCCACTTCCTGGGCGATGCCGGCGTGGTAAGCCATAACCGCCTCTAAGCCTTTGGCTGCCTCGGCGTCAAATCCTTGCTCGCGCTGCTGCAAATAGGCCTCCAAGGCGTTGGTCGTTTTACCCATCGCGGAGACCACGATGACTAACGGGGACTGTCCGTGTTCGCGCACGACCTTGATGGCGTTACGCAGCGCGACTGCGTCCTTTACGGAGGCGCCACCAAATTTGAATATCGACCAGGTTGCCATGGGCTAGGGGTTAAAGGGGGGATGGAGGAAGGAGAATTCGGCCAAGTCTTTGGCGGTCATTCGGCAGGGATACCAGTCTTTTAAAA
>Ga0255764_10004744_pt1 | contig 10595 bp, 8 predicted proteins | sample 071ome_30_FD_179964 | JGI IMG/M metagenome (GOLD analysis project Ga0255764, IMG submission 179964) | Coastal salt marsh microbial communities from the Groves Creek Marsh, Skidaway Island, Georgia - 071406AT metaG (version 2) | ecosystem: Environmental > Aquatic > Marine > Intertidal zone > Salt... | reverse complement strand
AGACACACACACACATGAATGAATGAATGAATGAATGAATGAATGAATGAATGAATGAATGAATGAATGAATGAATGAACACGATTACAACTACACGGTGCTCTCCGTCATTCCCGCGATGTACTTGTCATAGAATTCCGCCGCCCTATCAAAGTTCCCCATTTCTGTGTAGATATCCGCGATGCTCCCGTACGCATCCACGTCTCCAATGTGGTCGTTCATCACTTCGCTCAGCTTGAGCACCTCCATCAGATAATCGATCGCCTGCTCATACCTGCCCAACAGCCTGTTGGCAGCCGCCAATCCGCGCACCGCCCTCCGCTCCCGCACCTTGTCCCCCAGCGTACGCGCCAGCATGAGCGCCTTCTCGAAGCGTACCATCGCCGGCCCCGCATCCTTCTCCCTCAGCAGACGCTTCCCTTCTTTCAACGCCGCCTGGCACTGCTTGACCTCCGGCCTCATGTCCTCCTCGTCCATGCTCGCCAGACTCACCAACGGCACGGCCGCGTCGGTCCCGTTGGTCTCCTTGATCCCGTCTGCCACCGACGCATCCGTCCCCACGACAACCGTCTTGGGCTTGTTGTTGCTCGCCTCCGGCGTCGAGAGCGACGTGAGCGACTTGGCGCCCGTCGGCAGGCTCACGCCCGTCGCGCTCGGCGGGCTCGGCGTCGCCACGCTGCCACCACCACCACCACCACCACCACTCGGCGTCTGCGGCACGTACGTCAGGCCGGGCGCATAGAGCGTCCCGGCACGGGCCTGCTGACGCAGCTGCGCGTTGATCGTCCTCAGCTGCTCGTTCAGCTTCTCCAGCTCGTCCTTCCTCCGCCTGGCCGACACACCTCCCACGAGCGCCCCCGTCAACGCAATCGCCTCGGTGATCCCCACGACGTCCACCCCAAACGGCGTCGCACACAGCGTCGACCCGTCGAACGACGCCTTGGCCGCCTCCTCAAACTCCTCACGCGCCACCTCAATCTCCTCCTTCACTTTCTCCTCCTCCAAATCACGCAGCTTGACCAGCTGTTCCTCCTCCTGCATCAGGAGGCCCTTGGCCCCCGTGCGCTTCAGGAACGACTCGGTCGCCAACGCCGGCGACGACGCGTTCAAGACGCTCGCCACCAGGAACGCAGACACCATCGACAAGGCAGCCTTGCTTCTGTTCTGCGACTGCGGGTCCTTCGAGGGACTCGACGCGCACACCGTCACCGTCCCCGCTGGACGGTTCGATTTCGAAGTCGTCCCCCGACGAGAGGACGCCGGGGTCGGGAAGCTCAATGCGCGCCCCGGTTGAAGTGCCGTGAACATGTCTACCAGTATTCGTTGCGCGTATTCGTTCGAACGTTCGCGTCACGGAAAGAGATGGGTGAATTCGTGAAATCCGGCAAACGTGTCGTCCGTGTGTCCTTCTGCTCCGCCTTCGCGCAGTGTCGAATGCAACAACGAAACGATATGTGATGTTCGAATTCGCTTTCCGAATCCGTCAATGCGCCCGCGACAGAGACGCGTTCGTTCCGTGGGCCTATCTAGATCGCACCCGCGGGTGCCAGGCACGCGCGGGTGGGGGGTCGGCCCTCTTCGCCCGCCGTCTGTCAATCGCGTGATCGCCGTTACATCAAAAGAGAGAAACGCCGACAACGCCAATAAATACTACTACGGGATTCGCACGAAATACGTCGTGGCAACAGAGCCACTCCCAAACGCGGGCGTTGGCGCGTCCAAGGTCACCCCCCTCCCGACCGACATGGACGTGCGTGCACCAGCGCCACGTTGGTTCTCGCGTATTCACACAACCTACGCACTTAGTACAGCCTCACCGGCTTGCCCATCGTCGACTTGATGTGCAGCGACTTGACGTTCTGCCACTGCTTCTTGAGCAGCGAGACCAAAAAGTTGATCGACATCTGGATGTTGACAAACAGCTCCTTGTCCGCCATCTCGACGTTTCCGACGGCCACGCCCATGCACAGCACCTTCTTCAGCTGGTACTTGACCGTGGAGCGGATCTCGATGATCTTGGCCTCCAGCGAGTCGTTATGCGTCACCAGCGTCGGGAACTTTCCGGCCTTGTTCAGGCCCGGCCCGAGCAGACGAGGGATCATCTTGATGACCGAGTCGGAAGCCAGGAACGCACTGTACTTGGCAGCCAGCTTCTTGACAAGCTTCTTGTTCTTGTTCAGCTTCTTCAGGTCCTCCACCGACATGGCGTCCACCCCGAGGGCAGTCGCCTGCTCGCAATGGTTGACATCTCCCAGCACGCACACCGCCAGCTTGGGACGCGGGCAGTACGGCAGCTTAACGGAACCGCTGAAACGCTTATCCTTCTGCGGATCGTAGTTCTTGAGGCCGATCTGCAGCTCGACCGTCTCGGTGAAGCCACGCTTCTTGGCCTCGGCACCCTCGAGGATGCTCGTGATGGCAGTGCGGAGGGTATCTCCGGAAACCTTGGAAGCCATGGTAGTTCAAGTTGACGTCCTGCGTGGTGCGTGGTGCGTGCGCGAGTTTCGTGAGCGAGCGAGTTTCGTGCGCAGTCGTTCTTCTCCTTGGGAGGGAGGACGACGAGGTCCCGTCATGTTTGCGGCGGCGTCCTCCGCGTTTCTCCGTTTCTGCGCAATTTACTGCGGATAATACACGTATGGCGACGTATACACGCCGTGTATGGGGGGACACGCCGGCCAGACGGGACGCCGGGCATCGTCGTCGGAATCGGAGGCGCATCTCAGGAATCCGGCCAGAAAGAGCCGAATCGCCCCCAGCCGCATGCATAGAGACGAGAAGTCTCTCGTACGTACCGTACGTGTGGTAGGTATAAGAAACTACGAATCCCTGTAGTTACCTTATGTTGACGGCCGGGGGGAGCACGCCCATTCCGTTTCGTTCTCAAAGAGGAAGACCACGTGTCATGGTTGTATGTCCTGGAGAACCGGTCACAGAAGACGTACGTGTCGAGTCGTGTCGAACGCCGGTCGCCTTGCCCCGTCCCGTCCCGTGAGCACCAAGCGCGGAGACGGTTTCGAATTCGCCCACGCACCACTCACATACACACACACGCACACACGCAGAACCAACAACCCGGCACCTCCTCCTCCTATCCCTTTGCCACGCTGCTCACCGGCAAGGCCCCGCCGACGCCGCCGACCGTGGGGGCGATTGTCACCGCCACAGTCGTCAAGACGAACATCAGGACGGTCAATCTGGAGATTTCGCCGCGTGCGCCGCTGACGGAGACGTTCTCGGGTCTGTTGCGAGCTTCCGACGTGCGGTCTTCTGATATCGACTCGGTGGAGCTGCACAAGTGTTTTCGGCCGGGGGATATTGTGCGGGCGAGGGTGTTGAGTTTGGGGGACCAGCGGGCGTATTATTTGACGACGGCGGAGGACGAGTTGGGGGTTGTGAAAGCGAGGAGTGCGCGGACGGGGAGCGTGCTGGTGCCGCTTGATAGAAAGACGGTGGTCTGTCCGGAGACGAACGAGACGGAGGAGCGCAAGGCGGCGTGGGGCAGCGGGTCGTCGTAGTCCTAGTCGTAGTCGTAGTTGTAGTCGGGTCGTGGTAGTCGGGTCGTCATGGGCGCGAGATCGAGCATGGACCGCGAGCGTCAACGACGGCATGAGGAGGAACGGGTTGTGCTGTTGACTGTGGGGACGACGAGGTTTGATGCTTTGAGCAAGGCGGCAGACTCGGTGTCCTTCGTTCGGCTGCTCGGATCGAGGGGGTACACGGGACTCGTGCTGCAGATTGGCAACAGCGAGACGTTTTTTCCATCGGAGATCTTTGGCGCTGTCGAGCCGGCCGAACAGAGGGCCACGGTCGTGGTTCCCTTGCCGAAGGAGCGGAAGGACGTCACGGTAGGTACACCTGTATAGGTACCTGTACAGGGTCCGGATTCTCTCGATGATTTCTGCGTACGGCGTCTCACTGATTCCTCCTATCGCGGTCAGGTGACGTACTTTCGGTACGCGCCGACGCTCAAAGAGCGTATCGACGAGGCGAGTTTGGTGATCTCGCACGCGGGGGCCGGGTCGATTTTCGAGAGTTTGCGGGCGGGGAAGCGGGTGATTGCGGTGCCGAATAGCGAGTTGATGGATAATCATCAGGAGGAGCTGTGTGTGCATTTGCAGGGGAAGGGGTACCTCGACGTGGCCGCGGTGGATGGGCTGGAGGAGGCCGTCGGGCGGATCGACGGGGACGGGGGTTGGATGAAACGATACGTGCGGGACGACGGTCGTGGGATCGGGAGGGCCATCGGGGAGGACTACGTTCGGAGGCGCGGGCGTGGGTGAGGGCGGCGACGCCGATCGGAACCACTCGGCCGAGTAGTGCGCTCGAATGGCGGAAAAATTTGTTGTAACCGAAGCGAACAGGCAAAACCAAAATACTACGGAGGACATACATACATATATACAATGGAATCACTGTCGAGAGAGGATATCGAGCGGTACGTGCGTGCGGAACGGGGCGCGGTCGGCAAAAATCTCCTCGCCAAGAAACTTCACTGAGTTCATTGCCGCCCGCTGCTCACTCACGACCGATGCTTGGCTTTTGCGCTCGACTCTGTGTAGGCTGATGTTCTTTGAACAGGCTCGGGAACAGGCGGAGAAGGAGGTCGCGGCTGACGAGAAGAATTCGCTCGTGCGTGTTTTGAATCTCGGGAGTGGGTCGAACGAGGACGGGATCGAACGGAGACGATCGTCGCATCGCCCGGCATCCAGCTACCGCGCAGTCTATCCGCCTAGCTCTCTCTCTCTCTCTCTCTCTCTCTCTCTCTCGCTCGCTCTCCCAGTCAGTCTCTCACTCGCGTCATCATCGTTCCCGTCGTCGTTCTCGACCACGTTTTCAGGCGTTGACAAAGTGGGGAGGGGCGTTGTTAGAATTGGCACATTTTCGACAAGGGCATGAGGCGTATGCGATGATCGAAGACGCGATCGCCAAGTTCAAACAGGCGATCGAGCTGGATCCGGAGAACCGTCACGACGCGCTGTGGTGTCTGGGGAATGCATATACATCGCAGGGGTTCCTGTCGGCGAACGCGGAAGTGTCCGCTGAGTTCTTTACCAAGGCTGGGGACTGCTTTGAGAAGGCGGCGGCGATGGATCCCTCGAACGAAAGCTACAAGCGGGCGCTGGAGATGAGCTCCAAGGCGCCGCAGCTGTATGCCGAGCTGCAGAAGCAGTTGGAGGCGGCCAACGAGAACGCGATGTTGAGCGATCGGGTGGAGAAGAAGAAGAGCGGGATGAAGAAGGCGACCGGGTCGAGCGGTGGGTACTGGAGCGATACCACGTACGATGTGCTGGGTTGGGCCACGTTGGTCGCCATCGGGTTTGGGATCGCGGCGATCAGCAAGTGATGATCGCGATCGTGAGAGATAGAGAAGGGGATAGTATCAATATCAATTAAATTCTCGTGGTAAAAACGAGAAGTGATGGCCTTGGGGTGACGACGGCGACGGCGTCGCTCCCGTCACCCAGAGGGTATCATGTCGACCACTACTTCAGTATTCGTATTGCGTCGTATTGTGTCGCTGTTCTGTATCATAAAATGGACGCGGGCAATGTCGTGTTGTGCGGCCCGGCGCCGTTGAATCGTCGTACGTGTTGTGAGCTATGCGTGATGAAATACCGACGAGCCCGAGAGGACCCGAGAGGACGGCGGTGCCACCACACCTAGTCGTCGTTCTCGCGCTCGCTCGAGCCGTCGTTCGAGCCGTCGTTCGAGCCGTCGTTCGAGGCCGGCTGACTGTCAGACGCCTCGTTGCTCTCGTTGCTGTCGTCGTTGTTGCTGCTGCCGCTGCCGCCCTGGTTCGACGTGGATCGCTCCGTGCTGCCGTTGGGCGCGCTCGACTCGGTCTCCTCCGGGGTGATGGGGAACTCCGAGTGGGAGACAAGATCGTATATCGAGTTGAGGATGGCCTCGGTGTGGGCGTTGAGCGTGTCCTCCTTGCCGTCCCCGATGCTGCCAATGTCGTCGAGGCGGCCGACGCCGAGGCCCCCGGCGGCCTTGACGCCCAGGGAGGAGATGATGTCCGCCGTCGCCACGCCGTCGACGTCGTAGCCTTCGATCTCGTCCGCGCCCTCGCCAGTGTACCTGCTGCTGCTGGTGATCCTCTGCGCCGCCTTGATGGCGACAGAGAGCTCGAGGGCGCCCATGTCGTTGTAGCCGGTGAGCCTCGAGAGGGAGCTCGGCCAGAACGGGATGGCGCCGCGCTCCCTCCTGTTCACGTACACCACCGCAGCCGCCACGATGGACGGCCTGCAGTTCAGTAACGAGGTCTCCGAGACGCAGGCCAGGCAGAGCTCCTGCTGGCTGCCCGCGATGGCGGCGGCGCTCAGCGGTCCGAGCGTCTGGACGCCGAGCCGCTCGTTGAGAAGCTTGAGGCAGCGGATGCTCGAGATGGACTGCGTGTCGTGGTTGAGGATCTGGCGGATGCTCCACTCCATCTGCTTGATGGCCCAAGACGGGAGCCCCGAGGCCTTCTCAAACACCTCAAAGTCCTTCTCGGACTCGCGCTCGGAGTGGTCGAACGCAATCGCCACACAGGATGCAGCAAGAAGATCAAACACCTCGGACGCAAAGCTGAGGCTGGTCGACATGACCCTGTCCATCAGCAGGATTGCGTCGTGCGCGCCCTCGTCGTGGCTGCCAAGGTTCCTGTTGATCCGCACGCAGCTCTGGACGAGCGAAGCACGTTTCTGCAGGTACTCGAAACCCATGTTCTGGACGACGAGGCAATGCGTCTTCTCGAAGTGTTTGACGGCGGCAAAGGCGGCCACGCAGGACTTCTCGGTCTTGGCCTCGAGGTCCATGTCGCCGCCGCTCGCCGTCAGGTCCCGCAGCTTCTGCTCGCTTTCTCCTCCCGGGAGTATCTCCGAGCAAGGGAAGTAGGAGAAGATCCTGTCGGCGAACTGCGGCTGCATGACCCAGACCGCGAGCTCCTCGCCCGACGCCTCGAGGGACAGGCTGCCCGAGTAGTTCCTCTGCTCACGCAGCACGAACGGGCTCTTCCACGAGGCCATGATGGCATTGACCGACTCTTTGATGACCGAGTTGCCCTGCTCTCGTGACCCGCGCCCGCGGTCGGTCACGATCGTGACCTTGGCCGGGACTGCTCCGGCGCCGTGCTCCTCGACGAAACGCCTGAGCTTGACCAGCCAGACGTACAGCGAGAGCATGGCCACGCCAGAGGTTGTCGCGTGCAGGTTCACTTCGGCCCTCACGAGCCCAGGGATCAAGCTCTGCTGGGGGAAGTGGCCCTCCGCGAGGGCCGTCTTGAACAGCCTCAGCGCGTGCCTCTGTGCCCAGATGATGCCCGTCTCCCACAGGGCGTTGACCACGGCATTGTAGACGATGGCATCGGCCTTGCACCCCTGCGACATCATTCGCTCAAACGCCTCGATGGCGAGGCCCCACTGCCCGCCCTTCTCCATGGCGGAGATGAGGGCCGTGTAGGTCACCACGTCGGGGGTGCAGTTGCGAGACTTCATCTGGTCAAAGACCGACTTGGCCTTCTCCCACTGCCCACCCTGCCCGAGCGCCGTGATGAGCGAGTTGAACGTCACCGTGTTCGGGTTGCACTGCTCGCGGCCCATCTCCTGGAAGAGCTCGAGGGCGAGCTCCCACTGGCCGGCCTTCTCGCACGCAGAGATGAGCGACGAGTACGTGATGACGTTCTTCTCACATCCCCTGCTCGACATCTCCTTGAAGACCTCCATGACCTTATCCAGCTGTCCGCTCTTTCCGTAGGCCGAGATGAGGGCGTTGTAGGTCGTCGAGTTGGGCGAGAAGCCGTCGCCCACCATCCTCTTGTAGGCCAGGATCGCCTCCCTGGGCTGGTTGCACATGTTGCATGCGATCAGCAGCGTGTTGTACGTCCTGAGAACCGGTTCAACACCCTCGGACCGCATGACGTCCAAGACCCGGGCGGCCTGCTCCCAGGCACCCGTCTTGCCGTAGACGTCGATCAGCGTGTTGAAGGTAACGACGTTCGGGATGCACCCCTCCCGCCGCATGGTCTCGTACGTCTCCAGCGCCGTACTATACCTCGAGCACTTGATGCAAACGTTCATCAGCGCGGTGAAGGTATGCACGTTGCACTGGATCCGCCTTTGCTTCATCTCCTCGGCAAGGCGGAGCGCGCGTTCCACGTCGTGCGTGGCGATACACAGGCTGATCGCCGCCGTGTAGGTGAACACGTCGAGCAACAATGCGTTGTTCGACAGGCGAATCGCGTCAAAGAGCTCGACGGCACGGTTGGCCATGCTCATGCGGGACAGCTCCTTGAGCAACCGGGCGAGGTCCCGACTGTCGATCTCGCCCATCAGCGAGAGCACGTCGTCGCCCATGCGCTGGTTGTCAGGCAGCTGACAAAGCATGCGAATCGTCTTCTCCACGACACCGCTGCCCTCCGAGGGACGACCGTACGCGTTGCCGCCGCCCCGCCCACCGCCCCGCCCGCTGCGTCCGTACCGCCCACGGCGGCCCCCGTTGCCGTTGCTGTACGACCCGTTCGTGCCCTTGCCAAGCCATGACTTTTGGTTGGGATGGCTGTCGAGGCCGGCGGACGCGAAGGCCTGGCCGCCCCAGCCCCTGGCGGGGGCGGGGGCCGGCGCGTCATAGTCGGCGAGGTTCGATGGCGGCTGTTGGGCGTGTTTGTTGTGCATATGACCATGACCATGACCATGACCGTGGCCGTGGCCGTGGCCATGACCGTGGCCAAGGCCATTGCCGGCGTGGTAGGAGTGACCAACATGGGAACCGCTCCTGTAGCTCCCATACGTATCGTTTCCCGCCGCCACCCATTGGGGGTTATGGTGGTTTCCCCCGTGAATCCCACCCACATTGAGGTGGTGGGGCAGGAAAGCCTGCTGCTCGTGGCCGTGGACGACGTGGGTGGGGGCGGGTCCTTGCACGAGGACAGGCCCCCCCTGCTCTGCAGTCTCGAAGATCGGCTGCGCGTACGTGTGATGACTGTTGAGATGTTGCTGATGATGGAACGCGAGATTGTTTCCATTCAGCGAGAGACCGGAAAAGAGGCCGGCATAGTCGTTGGTCGAGTTGGCCGCAGCCCGCTCGTCGGCGTCGTTATCAAAGCCGGTAGCGTTGTTGTGATTCATCGTATCGTAGTGTCGTATCGTCGTATCGTCGTATCGTGGGGATTAACACGGCCGATATGTATCCGTTGGCCGGTTTGGTGTGCGTTTCTTTGTGACGTGTTGTTGGCGCCCTTCACGGCGTTCGGTCCTGCCGCTAGTTCGGCATACCGGAACGACAGGACGGTAAACGGTAGTATCTATCTATCTAGCTAGTTGGCTGTCTGCGGATGAGTCGGTGCGTGGGTGCGTGGGTGAGTGCGTTGGTGCGTGGGTGACTAAGAGCGTCGGCCCCTTATGCGACCTTCTCTGTCGGTCGGGTAGGTTGGAGGCCGGCGGGGGCAGGGCCCGGCGCACGAAGTCAACTCCTCCGGACGTCCGATTGTCCCCCCTTTCCCCGATTTCGGTGACAATTCGATGAATTGAGGCCGAAAACGCGAGGGAGAGAGACAGACGCCGCGAGAGAGGAAGAAAGAGGAAGAATTGAGCAGCGCTGCTCCATGCAGAAAGTGACCGCATGTGAGGCCCCCGTGGTTCCACCAACACGTACATTGTACTTCAGTATGACCACCATGAATGAAATTAATCAATTAATGAAAGGAACACGTCCCAATGGTTCTGCTCCAGTTCGCAATCCGCCCGCAAATCTTGGAGCTGTCGCCGAACGATCCTTGACCGCGAGTTCAGCCGCGTCCTTCCCGGGATACGGCCGATCATTCTTCCGTCCAGTTCTTCCGATCAGTTCGAAGCTGGAAGGAAGACGGACGTTTCCCCCGTCCTCACGGTGGTCGGGAACGAGAACGTACGTGTTCGAGGGCGTCGATCGGTCGCCCCAGACTGACGACGTGGCACAGACCCCCCGGCCTTCATGCGACAGGCGCTTTCAGATCCCGCATCTCGATTACATCGACCCTGCCGCCAACCTCGACCCCGCCGTCTAGCCCACGAATCGTCGCCCGAATCAGCTGCCGCGCGACCTGCTCAGCAGGCACGCTCGGCAAAATCCACGCCCCCATCTTCTCCCCCAACCTCGCGGCGGTGCCGCGGTTCATCAGTCCGGGCCTCGCAATCTGAATGCAGCAAAGCGCGAGTGAGAGTGAAGCGCCTGGGCGTGTGAAACGCGAGCACAAATACCCACCGCGGTGTAGCCAAATTTCTCCGCCTGGGGAACGGGCGAACGGGAGGCGCGAGGCGCGAGTGAGGGTCGGGGCAGGGTGTGTGAGCGCACGCAGGTCGAGGTGAACACCAACCAGGACCAGGGCTTCGGCCTCTCCTTTGCTGCGTGCGTACAGCAGTCCGTGAAACAGTTTCATGTCGTTCGCCCAGATGTTCGCGTTGGCGCCCTGCGCGCTGACGAGTCCCAGCGACCGTACGCCTGGCGAGTGAGCGAGTGAGCGAGTGAGCGAGTGAGCGAGTGAGCGAGTGAGCGAGTGAGCGCCTGTCGGTCGAGTCAAGTACCAATCCCGGTACCGATACGCACCGCTGGCCTTGGAGAGCCTGGCCGCTGCAGCG
>Ga0255764_10004718_pt1 | contig 10626 bp, 5 predicted proteins | sample 071ome_30_FD_179964 | JGI IMG/M metagenome (GOLD analysis project Ga0255764, IMG submission 179964) | Coastal salt marsh microbial communities from the Groves Creek Marsh, Skidaway Island, Georgia - 071406AT metaG (version 2) | ecosystem: Environmental > Aquatic > Marine > Intertidal zone > Salt... | reverse complement strand
CGACATGTGTGCTCAAACTGAAACGTTTATCCTATCCAGCCCAGTCAATCGACATCATGCTCAATATCTTGTTCATCCTGTCCGCCCTCAGCGCGAACTTCGCCGGAGGTACGTGCGATGAGCCGAAACGCATCATATCTAGAATGAGTTGCCATTCGGGCGAACCCAGCCCATCTGCCCGGCCCCTCCCGATGACGAACACGTTTTATCGATATCGATAAAACACGGTCGGGACCCGGTGCGCGCTTTGTGCTTCTAGCTCGACGGCGAAATTGCACGCTCACGAGCGTGTGGTCACGCGCTCACACGCTCACACGCTCACACGCGCAACGAACAGTCTCTGCATTCTGCGAGGTCACGTGGGAAGGTATCCCCAACTCGGTTTCCCACGAGGGCCGATCTGAGAACGGGGCGAAGTTCAGCGCGGAAGATTGCTGTACTGAAGCGCTCGCCAAGCCCGCCCAGGACGCCCAAAGCGCTTGGAACAAGCAGAGCGAGTACTTCAAGGACGCCGTGAGCCAGCAGACCAGTATCGGCGTGCAGGCTACCGAGGGATTTGCCAGCGGTACCCTCACTCAATCCTCGGAGAACTCCCAGGAGTAAGTTGAGCTCGACCGCTGTGCGCCCGCGCGTCCCGATTCTCACTCGCGCTACGCGCTTCTCTCGTTCGCTAGGTACGCTGTCGAATATGCCGACCGTAAGTGGAATGTCATGGCCAACTGCTTTTGCCTGCAAGAGGGATTCTTGAGCATAGACGGTGGATGCAACCCTCGAACGGCCGCAAATGCAGTCGTCGATACCGCCGGTGGTATTGTTGAAGCTGGTGTCAATGCCATTACTCAGCCAATTGAGGCTGTTGGCAATCTTGCCAACGGGATTGTGGAAGGAATTTTTGGTCGCAAGCTGCTCCAGAACAACAACTGTGGCGACGCCGGCAGGAAGCCGGACAAGTGCACGATCAAGGTGCAGTGCAACTTCCAGGCTGTCACTTCGGGTAGCTGTGGAGATGACGTGAGTTCTGAAGACTTCAGCTCTGACAACTTCAATCCGAACAACGGCGGCTTCAACAACCCCAACAACGGCGGCTTCAACAACCCCAACAACGGAGGCTTCAACCCCAACAACCCTATACCCTATAACCCCAACAACGGAGGCTTCAACAACGGCGGCATCCCGGGGTTCATCAACCCAGCCGCCGGGTGCTTCTGCGAGGGTGGCTGTGGTCCATTGCAAAGGACCCCCCAGTTCTGCTACAACGGCGGTACCGGCTCTTGCACGGTGAATCCGGCGAGGTGCGCCGGCCAGTCACCCCGCCAGGTTTATGGGAACTACTACCTGTGCTGCTAGTTTCGCTGCAGAATACCCACCGATGAGTATGAGGACGATTTAGACGACATCGATTAGCGCATGACGACGATCAACTTCACTGTACGAGACTTGAATACCCACCGATGAGTATGAGGACGATTTAGACGACATCGATTAGCGCATGATGACGATCAACTTTACTGTACGAGACTTTTGTTACAACCGCGACCTCTCGTGTCGGCGGCGGACCGTCAAGACTCTCACCGGTTCTCCACATCACTATTTGAGCTTCCGCAGTTTGGCGAGCTTCTTCTCTCCCTGCGCCTTCTTCGCGAGCTTGTCCCGCCCAGAGCCAACGCCGCTGCTGTACTCCATGTATTTGATGCCTTTGGCTCCCGAAAGGGCCGCCATCGACCCGCCGACCTTTCTGTTCGAGGCCGCCTTTGCCGTTCCCGTGGCGCCGTCGGCGCCGATCCCGTCGTTCTCCTCGTTCGCCTCGATCTCCTCGCTGGCATGCAGCACGCTCGCTAGCAACGAGATCTGATCCTCGAGGGTGCCCAGGATGAGGCGATGCGGCAGCCTCGTCTTGGGGTCGATGTCGCTGGGATCGACGTCGGCGTCGGGGTCGAAGGCGGCCAAAGAGAAGTTCTCCAGGAAGTTGGTGATGACCTGTCGAGCGAACGAGCGGGGTGCGCAGCGCGCGGCGCCCAGAGTGAGAGGTGGACGAGGGATGGTCGTCGACGATGACGACGACAGAAAGTCGCCAATGCCCACCTTGTAGCTGTACCCCTGGTCGATCAAGAACTGCTGCCGCTTGGACGTGAAGTACACCTCTCGCGTGTCGGTGGACCTGGCGAGCGGGAAAAAAAACGAGCGAGTGAGACAGAGCGTGAGAATCGTGTCGGGCCGCCGTGCTGCCTGTTCAGTTCAGTTCAGAGCGCACGTCGATCGAGTTTCAATACCCACACGAGCGTGTAGAAGAAGGCGTCGAACACTTCCTCTTCGCCGGAAGCCGGCCTCGACTTCTTCTTCCGCAGAATCCTCCCCAGTCGCTGGGCCTCCTGCCGGCGCGAGCCGGCGTGCGACGAAATCTGGATCAGCACGTTGGCCTCCGGGATGTCGAGCGAGTTGTCGCCCACTTTGCTCAGGAAGATGGTGTTGATTTGCGGATTGTTCTTGAACGCGTGCAGAATTCTCGTCCGCTCCTGGTGGCCCGTCCCGCCGTACAAGAACGGCTTGCCCATCCGCACGGCGTACTCGCGAAGCGCAAACAGGTTGTCGGAGAAGATGATCACCTTGTCACCGCGTTGCTCGTGGTATCGCATAAGCTTCTCGCATGCCCGCGCTTTGTTGGGATTCATCACGAACAGCATCTGCCGCTGGCTCGCCGTCGTCTCCGGCTTGAGGTACTCGCGAAGGAACTCGGGCGTCATGGGACACCACATCTCGGCGCACTGCACGTTGGCGATGTGCTTGTTCCGCGTCAGATCCAGCCAGTTGGCCTCGTACAGCTTTGGTCCTAGCGAGGGACGGAGGGTTCGAGGCGAGCGAGCGTCGGGCGAGTAAGGTTGCGAGTGGGGCTGCGAGTGGGGGGACAACGGCAACAACATAAACGACGACGACGACGACACGTACCGATCAAAAAGTTCAGATCCGTGATGAGCTGATCCTCTCTGACCAATGTCGCCGTGAGTCCCAGCTTGCAGTGCGCCTTGACGATGCCCAGCACCTTGCGGAACATCTGCGCCGGCACGACGTGCACCTCGTCCAGCAGGATCAGTCCCCACTCCCGGCTCATAATCTCGTTCATGATCCGCTCGCTGCCCGCCGACCGCTTTCCAGAGTATGCCACCATCGTGTACGTCGTGATGCACACGCCCGCCCGCTGCTCCAGCACGTTGCCGTCGGCGTCCTTCGGCTCGTTGAACCATTCGTGCTGCGCCGACGTGAACCTGCAAATCTGGTTCTCTTGCAGCGTCGTCCACAGCTGGAATTGGTACTTCCACTGGTCCACCGACACAGAGTTCGTACACAGGCAAAGGCACGACTTCTTTATCCTGGCCGCCGCACTCACCCCGACTAGCGACTTGCCCGCCCCGCACGGGAGCACGATGATCCCGCTCCTCGCACGCGAATTCCCGAACATCTTACTCAGCGACTTCTCCTGGTACGACCGATGCTTGACGTGCGGCTTGAGATCAACGGACATGGTGGGATTATGCGAGTCCCCCCTGAAGTCGTACTCCTCCAGCATGGGATAGTTGAGACCGCCCGGCAGACACCTCGACTTGACGTGCTCCACCTGGTTGGGCTTGACCTCGAACGAATGAATCTCTTGATCCAGGTCTTCCAGACTCATCCCAGCAATCGCGCCGGCGCCACCGCCGTAGAACGTCCCCGCCTCGTCCTCGTCCTCGTCGTCGTCCAGCACCTCCTCGATGTTATCCACGTCCTTCAACACGATGTTCTTCGTCGCCGCCAGCTTCTCCACGGCCGTGTCCCGCAGCGCCTTGCTCTGAATAAACCCGTCGGTCTCGGCCCCTTCGGCCTCTCCGGTCCCCCCGGCCACCCCGCCCCGCGTCATCCTCGCCTCCCGGATCACCTCGTCCGCCAGCAACGTCTTTAGCACCTTTGCATCCGGACTCTCCACCAGAAACCGGTTATTCTTCAGCACCAGCTTGACCTTCCCATAGTTCTCCGTCGACTCCCGCACAAACCACCGAATCTCGTTGGGCATGACGTTCTTACTCAGCCGGTTGAGCACCGAGATGATCGTATCCGTGTCCAGCCCGATCGACACCGACGCGTACAGACTATGCGGCGTCAGCACGTACTCGTGTATACACTCTGGTCTCGACACCGGCTCCGCGATGGCGATCAAAAAGTCGTACGCCTGCTTGTACACCGGAGAGAAGGTCTCCAAGAACACCCGACCGTCCGGACACACCCACAGTGGCCGGTTCGGGTGATCCGGCTTGAGCTTGAGATCCGAAAAGTCATGGAACGACTCGTCCTCGGCTCCAAGAACGTACGCATTCGACGGCGGCTCTTCGTCCGAATCGAACGCCTCCTCCAGGTCGACGTCCTCCCCGTCGAACCGAGACGCCTGCAGACGCTTCCGCTTTGCCGCCGCCGACGCCGAGGCTGACGCCTTCTTCGTCTTGGTGCCCGCCTTTGCTTTTGCCTTGGTGCTTCTCTGTGTCTTTCCCTTTGCCTTTCCCTTTGACTTGTTCCCGGAGGACGTGGCCTTCCGGCCTTGTTCCTCGTCATCATCGTCCAAGTACTCCTCCTCGTCCTCCTCGTCCTCCTCCTCGTCATCGATGAACGCCTCGTCCTCTTCGGGTATCAGGTCGTCCTCCTCGTCTGATACTTCCCCGAGGACATAGTCCTGGTCGTCCCCGCTCGGCGCCATGTCGCGAGAGAGATTTTTTAGTCCGGTCGAACCGCTCGAAACCAAACGAAATTCTGGGGTGGATACGTTCTTCCTCGACACGAAGCGTCGCATACACGGATATATCTATCTGTTCCATCATCGTATCGCTTGCAGCGTGGAGGCAAGGCGTGTGTCGTGTTTCCGAGACGTCCGAGCCGAGCGTATTCGGTCGAAGGAGCGCGCGCATACACGGCACGGCAGGTAGTCGACAGTCGTTCGTCGACAGTCGTTCGTCGTTCGTCGTTCGTCGTTCGGGCGGGGTCTAGATCGTTGGCGTCGGCACAATGGCGTCACAGAGTCCGAGCAAGCGTCGAGAGATGGACGTTACAAAGTTACTGATGTCGGGTACGAGATGATCCACCGACGTGCTCCCGCAGCCTCGCGTCGCTCACTCCTACCGAACGCCGCGACACCGAACCACCCTCCACAGACTTTGAGGTCGAGCTGGTCGATGATAACATCAATGATATGCATGTAGTATTCCACGGTATGGGTTTCCTGACGAACTCGGGTACCGGCGACGGCCAAGCGCATTCACCAACCCACTCACTCACTCACTCACTCACTCACTCACTCACTCACTCACCAACCCACTCACTCACTCACTCACTGCTCGTGTGCTCGTTCGACAGGCCCCGCGGAGTCGGCCTACGAGGGAGGCATCTGGAGGGTCCATGTAGAACTGCCCGAGTCATACCCGTGGGTATTGAACGTCGACGTGCGCCCGCACACAGACTCGACGCTGCTCACTCGCGCTCTGCTCGTTCTGTTCGCCAGGTATAAATCGCCATCGATCGGGTTTGTCAACAAGATTTTTCACCCAAACGTATGTTTTATTGAACTCCGTGCAGGGGCGTGCGCTTCGCGCTTCAGGCCTCGCTGTTGTGCACGCTCCGACGCGGACCTCGCGCTCACTCGGCCGCTCGTCTGTCCCGACGCACGTTGTTCAGGTCTGCGAGCAGAGCGGGTCGATATGCCTCGACGTGATTAACCAGACGTGGTCGCCGATGTTCGACCTGGTGAATATATTCACGGTGTTTTTGCCGCAGCTGCTGCTCTATCCCAACGCGAGTGATCCGCTGAACGGGGAGGCGGCCGCGTTGTCGATGCGGGATCCGGCGGCATATGCCGAGCGGGTGAAGGAGTACGTCAGGCGGTTCGCGCAGAAGGAGGATATCGCGGCTATCAATAGGACCGGGCGGGTCCAGGGGGAGTCTGACGAGGAGTCTGACGGGTTCTTGTCGAGCTCGGACGACGACGCTGCAGATTTGGAAATTTGAGCTGGTGGTATCGTCATCGCGGATGGCCGTGGCCTCTGTAAGGTACTATTTCGATAATACTGAATACATCCTTGCAAACTCACGAGAAGCGTACGGGGAGGCCGTAGACGACGGGGGAGGCGCCGATGAGGTAGGTGAGGCGGCAGCTGAGCCGGCAGCGCTGGACCAGGGTGCCGAGGGTGGCTCCGCCGCGCGCCCTCGCAGATTCCATCATGGCGTTCAGAAGCGCCGTGCAGTAGCGGTCGATGTCTTTGTCCGTGACGTCCCAGAGGTTGCCGACGACGGCCGGGGCGCCCGCCATGAGGTAAGAGAGGGCGGTGCCGGTGGCGTCGTAGACGGCGCCAAAGGCAGCGCCGGTGGTGAGCTTGCCGCTACTGCATCCCATCAGGATGGATGATGCACACGATTCCAGTGCACGGAGTCTCGAAGCGGGAAGGTACTGTTCTCCGCCGCCGTGGCCGCAGTAGATGAAGAGCTCGTGGCGCTGCAGGGCCTCGCCGAGCTCGTCAGCGGTGGGTGCCCGGCCGCTCACGCCAGACCATCCTTCGACCTTCTTGAACCATGCTTCGAAGGTATCTTGGGTGGATTTGAGGTCGCCGGACGGGTTGATGACAAAGTAGGTCGAGCCGATCGCCTTTGTGGCGGTCGCCGCCTTTGTCGCCGGCGTGGAGGGACCCGACGCTGCCCGCGCTGCCTTCACTCGCAGCCCCGGCAGAGACGGGAGCCGGTAAAACTCCACGTACTTCGCGTCACTCGTCTGGTTCATCATCAGGAACGAGCTCTCCCACGGCAGGGCCTGGACGGCCTGGTCCAAGACGAGGACCACGGGCGTGGGCGGCGCACCCGCCGTCGATGCGTGCTCGTCGCCACCCGAGACACCCGAGCGAGGTAGGACAGGCATGGTGTTCGGGAAGGCCTTCATGCCGTCTGGACGCGCCTTGGCGGGCGCCGGCGTCTGGTAGCCGGCGGCCGCAAAGTTGCGGGCGCCCAGGGCGCGCCGAGGGTTTGGCGTCGCCATGGGCTGGAGATGGGCCATTCTCGACTTGTGCTTTCTTCTACCCGTCGCCTGGGTCTTGGTCGGAGAGTGGGACGGGTCGGCTCGGGTCGGCGTATCAGCGACGCGGACGACAAAGTCGTTCTCGTTCTCGTTCTCGTCGGCATCGGCGCCGGGGTCAACAGCCGAACGCACCTGGCCGCACAGCTCGGGCGAAATGTCGCCGCCGCCGATCACTGCGAACGACATTTGACGTCGTGCTGCAGGATTGCGGTTGCCGCGATGACGTGCGGGATGATCGCGCCCGTCGCGCCCCCCGATCTGGAGCCGCGCCCCGAACTCGTCGGCCAGGGCCTCGGCGTCAATGTCCAGGGAGTCCAGCAGCCCCGAGATTGACTTGAGTTCCATCCCGGACAGCTGCGCAGAAGCCAACAGACGTCTCAAAAGTGACTTGGTGCGTTTGATGCCGTCCGCTGCGTCTTCCTCGTGCTCCTCGAGTTCCGGCTGTGCGTCCGGGTTGAGGAACAGGCAGCGCCACGGTCCGATCCAGTCGGTCTGGAGCTCTTGGAGCAACTGCTGCATGGAATGATCCAGTTCGACCCGCTCCTGCCACCATGTGCGCTGCTCGGTTTCGGAAGAGGCTGCAGAGACACTGCGCATGTTCTTGTTGCTCCGCTTGAGGATGTCGGCCAGCCGCTCGCCGAGGAACTGGACAGAGCCACACGCCTTGATCCCGTGCAACGCGTGAATCGGGTGGGACGGCTTCGTCTCGCACGACGGAACGTCGACAATCAGCGGCACGTGGCCGTGCTGGAGTCGGTGGAGAACGATCCGGTCGCGCCTCGGGCGCCTCGGTCCGAACGTGGTGCCGGTGTACGCGGCGATGCCGCAGATCACCAGGCCGGGAACCTGGCTCGTCCAGCCCAGCACGATCGACTCGGCGCGTGCCTCTACTTTACGAGCACCGTCATCCGTGAGACCGACCAGCTCCGCGAGGATCGTGGCCAGCGGCGACGGTGGAGGCGGCGTCGACGCCATCGACGATGATCCCTTTGCGGCCTCCTTGATACGCGCGACGAGCGCCTGTTGGAACTCGAGCGTGGGGTTGGCGGCAGCGTGAAGCAATGCGACAGAAGCGTGCAAACACCCCAAGGACGCCACCACCGGTGCCAGCAACTGGACGACCGTCCGCTGGCAGAATGGCGAGGCGTGCAGCGACGTCGCCAGGCGCGCCAATTCGCTGGCGAGACGAGCGTCTTCCGGCTGGTGAACAAGGCCGACCGAACCCACTGCCCATACACTGTACCGATTGTCGTCATCTCCCGCGACGCGGTCGAAGAACGGCCCGCACAATTCCTGGGCGAGCAGCACGCCCAGCATGGCATGCGGCGCCCCCAGCAAGTTGAGCGCGGCCGGCGCCATCCCTGGCACAGACAGGTGGCGTTCGATGCGATCCGAAATCCGAGTCGCAACGGTCTCATTCCGATCCACGTCGAGCAAGGCATGCTGCCATGACGCGGAGGCGGCAATCCTTGCGCCGTACCAGGCGTACGCGTCGGCGTCCGACAGACGGGTAGCATTCGACAGCCGCACTGCGGCCGACGCGAAATCCAGTTTGTAGCGGTCCGCGGCAGCGCGCATCACGTCGACGTGCGCCGCGAGCAGGCTCAAGAGGCGCTCGCTGGCTGTGCGGTCGCTGTCGCTGTCGCCCTCGACGGCATCGCCTCCCCGATCCATCCCAGCGAGCATCCTCACGGCGTCGCCCACGTGAGCCTGAAACCGGACCATGTCGCCGCCGACGAGATACAGCTCGGCGAGTGAGGCGGAGAGGTAGATGGCCGCGTGCACGGCGCCGACCTGGCAGGCCGTCCTGAGGCCGTCGCTGTAGGCCCTCCTGGCCTCCGCGAACATCCCACACGTCGAGAACAGGAACCCAAGCCACGCACAATGCACGATATGTGATGAGAGCGCCGACCACCACGAGGTCGGCCGAGAACTCGTGCTCGACCCCCCCGGCGTCTTGCGGGAAAGCTCGGCACGCCGGTGGCCCGCGATGGCGCATCGCAACGCGGCGTGAACGTCGCCGTCAAGCGCGTATCGCATGCTCGTGTGCAACCCATACTTGTCGTCATGCTCCTCATTTCCGTCATTTTCGTCATTCCCATCGTCGAATACAACACCCTCCAGCGGTGACAACAGCATGCCGGCGAGGGGCCCCGACGCCGTCGGATCGTGCAGCCGCACGAACGCCGCCAACTCCGCCTCTGCGTCCCGCGCGACGTCGATATCCAGAGCGTCGATGGATCGTTCGGCTCTCTCTAACGCTGCAACGGCCTGATTCACCAACGCCCTCCAACGGTCGCCGCGCTCCACCATAAAGGCTACGCTCTCGTGCAGCGTGTCGGACGCGATCCATTCCTCCGAGTGGATCAGCGTCGGATCCTTCCGGAGTGCCTCCTTGCGCATTGCTGCAGCCGCCTCGCCGTGTGCCAGCGACGCCTTGAGCAGCTCGCCCACCGACGTGTCGACCCGCATCAGCTCAATCACGGCCGCCACGTCCTCGATCCGCTTCTTGCCAATCTTGGTCTTGGTCTTGCCGAGCACATCATGCAGGCTCTGAGATAGCGACTCGATCGACAAGAGCTCCGGGAAGACGTCCATATGCGCGTGACAGGCCAGCACGACCTCGACGTACGAGTCGGGCGCCTTGCCCGGGTTGAACGCCTCGTGCACAAAGGCCAGGACGCTGCTGGCGTCCGCATAGATGCGCGCTGCAAGCGCATCCAGCTCCCGCTCCCGCTCCCGCTCCATCTCGCACTCGCGCCCGCCGACGGCTTCTTCTTCGTCTGCCTGCCGGCGGGCCACCCGCATGGCGCCGGCCAGGGCAGCGATCCCGTCCTTGGCCAGGTCCACCAAGACGTCCTTCGACTTCGACTTGACTTCCAGCGCCGCATCCAACACGCCCCGCACCGTGATTGCGCCCTGATCAGCCGCCCGACGATCACCGTCCGCCTTGTACACCCGCTTGGCCACCCGGGCCAGCAGCGACGACACGTCCACGCCCCGGCCGCACGTGCGCAGCCCCAAGACCACCTCGACGAGCAGCGAGCAAAGATCCTCTCCATCGGCCGACCGACCCCGCCCGTCTGCCAGCAACATGACGCACTGCACCACGTCCGAGCAGCACCTGGTCCTCATCGCATCGTCAACACCCAGCCGGAGCGCGGCCAGACTGCATCGAAGCGACCACGCCAGGAGCCACCCCATCCGGCCGTGACCCGTCCCCTCTGTTCCCTCTGTTCCCTCCGTCCCCTCTGTTCCCTCCGTGCCACCTCGACGTTCACATTTCGCCTCACGCCCCTTGGCATACAACACGCCCGCCAGCCACACCATCTCCTTCGCGTTCCCCGCGTTCTCCGTCCGCGCCAGCGCCCCCATCGCCCTGCCAAACGCACTCCGAACGACAGCCTCCCTCCTCCGTTCCTTCTCCACGCGCCCCATCGCCTTGACCGCCCCCAACGCCGCCAGACCCACGTGCCCATCCTTCTGCACCGCATCCCCTCCCTCGTACAACCACGCCACACGCTCAAACACCCAGACAAGCGCCCGCT
>Ga0255764_10004714_pt1 | contig 10633 bp, 4 predicted proteins | sample 071ome_30_FD_179964 | JGI IMG/M metagenome (GOLD analysis project Ga0255764, IMG submission 179964) | Coastal salt marsh microbial communities from the Groves Creek Marsh, Skidaway Island, Georgia - 071406AT metaG (version 2) | ecosystem: Environmental > Aquatic > Marine > Intertidal zone > Salt... | reverse complement strand
GGTCGGTGGTCCTCGCCCCGGGGTTTGTTGACGCCGATCGCATCGCGCGCGTCGGGGAGGCGCGCGAGATCGATCGGGTGCGTAGATTAGAATGACTGACGAGCGTCGCGGGATTACTACGTACGCGATTGATTGCGCGCGCGAAGGTCACGGCTGCGAATCGAAGCGGTGTGAGGGTACACATAGAGAGTTTTGGTTTCGCGAGCATGCACGGGATCACGATTGATTTCGACAGGGGGTCGTCAAAGATTCGGAGGGTGAAGATTGGGGACGTCGCGTACGTCGGGAACGCCTCGACGTTGGCCGCGTGGTTGTTGAACTTTGCGGCGAGACGCGCGAGCGGGAAACATCTCAGAGATGGTTTGCCGAGGACGCAGGGGAAAAAACACGGGGGCGTCGGTGGATTCGTTGAGATGACCCCGCGGGATGCGGCGTCTCCGAGCGATGGCGATACGCCGGTGAGCGGGAAGCGACGGTTCATACGGTTTGGGGTCGGTTCGCTAAAGACGGCTTTCGCCGTCGAGGGGGTAGAAATCACGATGCGCGCCGAGGCGTCGAATGGGAAAGCGTCGGGAAAGGAAGAGGCGGTGCCGCGGAATGGAACGAGCGCGAGAGATGAAGGAGGCGAGGATAAACCCAAAAAGAAGAGCGGCATGACTCGCTACAAGTGGAGATTGATTAGAGGCGTCGCGTCGTTCGTGGAGATTAACGTCGCGTCCTTCAAGGTTTTGGAAGACGACGCGGAGGCTCTCTTCTGCGATAGAATGACCATGGAGGCGACGAGATCTACGGGTGCGTCTCTCAGTGGACTCGTGACGACGCGCGTGCTTCGTGGTAAACAAGGTTGGAGTATGACGGATGCCAACTTTCATCTCACGGCGGAGTTTGACGCAGAGTCCAAGTCGATAACGCCCGCGCACGTAGGATTGAGCGGCGCGACCTTGGTCGTTCGTAAATCGCGTGAACTCGAGACAAATGGTGATTCATCTAGCCGCGGTCAAGTTGGCTCTTCGCCAGAGGTAAAGAATGGTGAGACGACGACGACGACGACGACGAACAAGCAGCATAGGGCGATTGCCGCGTTGCTCAAGGCGCCCCGCAAGTGTAAATTAGAATTCAAGCGCGTCATCTTTGAAAACAAGGATGACGGGGCGCCGCTGACGTGTACCATACTGGACATGAGGTCTTCGATCGAGCGAATGAGTACGGGTAGCTCGCGTTCCTTCTTTCGCAAGAAGGAGGTGGTCTCGCCATTCGATGCCGAAACGTATCAAGTAGATACTTGGTCCGATTTCAAGTTTGCGTTTGACGAAGCCACGGTCGCTCAAGGCAAATCCAAGCAATTGTTCCAAGCCAAAAAGGCGAGTGCGTGCGCGACCATGGCACTCGTGGATGTAGGCGATCGCGACCATGAAAAGCTTCCAGCTCTGGCGAGCGTGTCGATTGACGCCTGCGATGCGAGGCACTACCACGAGACTTGCGCTTTGGTTGCGGCTTTGAAATCAAACGACAAGTCCAAAAAGAATGGCGAAAAGGAGAAGAAGAAGTCTTCTTCAAATCCTTGGGAGCTTTTGGATTTGAATGTCGCCTGTCACCGAGAGATGAAGATGACAACTTTTGACGAACAAGCTTCTGCGACATCTTACTTCTCCGTTCAAGACGTTCGCGGACGTTTCGGAAATCTCATCGGCGATGGCGCTGAAAGTCTGCGGGTAGACACCGCCGCCGAGCGACGCGGTGTGTGTTCGGCGTCTAAGATGCAGATCACTTTGGAGGGTTACGATCCCGTGTTGAGAGCTGAAACCGTCGGACTTGCGCATTCCCAGGAAGGGAATGCAGTTGAGATTTCTGGCATGACTGTGGATGTAAACGTACACGAGCGGCACGCGATTGGCGAAAAGTTTAAAGATGTCGTTGCAGAAATGAAAAAGACGGCGAATTCAGCGAAAAAGCCAAAGGTTGAAGGTGAAAACGCAACAGAGTCAGTCAAGAAGACGACGCCTGTCCGCTTGATACTGATGGACACGTCTTTCGTTGGGCGATGCAAGATGGATCCTTATTCAAATTTCGGTGAAATACCACAAAACTCGCGCGGAAGCGATCAGGTCGAGTGCGGTTTTACGCTCGCTTGTCCCTTGGCGGACGTCTCTCGGTCGCCATCTGGCACCGTCAAGTTGAACACTGGGGGTTTCACCGTCTCAATGCACGATACGATTGAGAGGGCGCGACGAGACGCCACCGACAAAGAGCCAGCTTGGACAGAGAGGATCAACTACGAGAGCGTGTCGTTGGAGACAAATCGAGTTTTCATGGCGGGTTCGTTCGACGTCGAGTACGAGAAGATCGAAGATCAAGCGAAGACGCGCGTAGCGCTTGAATCCGTCGCATTCGATTGGGAGCCCGATGCGCACTTTTTAGCTCTCGAGATGCGCGAGCTCATAAAGAGTCCCGCGGGTGCTTCGGAATCAACGCGAAAGGAAAAGCAGAGCAAGACAAAGGGTGACATCATTGTCAGTATGTGTGATGTGGAAGGTTCATTCTTTGTCACTCCGGGTGCGTGCGCAAAGATTTCTTTCCAAAAGTTGGACGCCGACGTACGAAAGAAGCAATGCCGCGTCCAACAATCTTCATTCGGGATGAATGGATACACAATCATGGAAATGGGTTCAGTCCGCGTAGCACCTGGGAGTGCAGAACGCACAGTTCCTCACGTCCCATTCATCACCGCTGAAGATGACGAAGACATTGACAACCGTCAAAAGTACTCGGTGGATATGCATCGAGTCAAGTGCATGCTTCCGGCTGGACTGGATTTGGGCGACGCCATGGTAGCGATGATCGCAGGCGAGCAAGCCTTGAGAGAAGTCTTGAAACAGACTAGCAAACCCAAGAAGTTAAGACTTTCTCTTTCACCAGGCGAGCCTGTGGAAGCGTCCTGGCTTTCAGAAGTGAAGTTACCAGTCAAAGAGCTCAATCTTAACGTCAACGGAGTCGAGATTGAGGTACAAGATTCGGACGATCTCGAACGCTCGTTACGCGCAAAGCAAGCTGTGCTTGGATCGTACATGGCGCAGTTGGGATTCAATGACAACTTTGAAGAAGTGCTCAAGGATGCGTCTGAAATTTACTTGAAGCACAAGGAATTTTTAGCCTCTGGAGGCGGTCCAGCTTTGCGCATCACGTTTGACAAAGTACACTCTGTCTCCGCGTGGGAAGGCGGCCGAGGAAACGGCGACGAGCTCGCGCACATGGCGGCGGCTCACGTTCGAAGAGTGGACGCGCCATTCAGCGACACAGTTTCTTTACAAATGCAAAATGTGTTGTCCATGTGCGCGACGCTGAGCGGCGGGCGATTCTGTCTCGCAGATGTGAGCGAATGCCCTCCTTTTACATTTCGCGAACTCACAATGTCTGGCACGTTTGTACAAGCCAGGCAACACGCTCCCCGCATCCTCACTGGCCAAGTGCCCATGGCGGTTGGGAGAAGACGATGGACCATGGCGAACGGTCCGGAGACTCCATCACGGCCCACGGCGATGTGGTACACGGATGCTCGGCTCGAAATCGTCGGGGGTGATATTTTCGTCGCTACGAGTATGGAACCATACATGTTCAACGCATCGCGTGAAATGACGGGCAGGTTCGTTCTACCGCGGCAGCATAAACTCGCACCTGGTGGCGGAGGTGGACGTCCTCCGATTGTTGAGTACAGTGAAGACAATAAGAAACCGCCAACAATGCCGTGGTGGGATAATTTGCGCCATCAATGGCGCGGACTCATGACGATTACAATGTCAGATACGTGTATGAAGTTGGACAGTCAGGGAGAAATCCACCATCTCGGTGGACACGGTGGCGACAGATTCACGAGTGAGATTGAAGTGCGCGCGGATTTGTGGGAGATTACCATGAGACCAAAGCACACCACGATTCGATGCGCAGATTTCAAACTTGTTCGCGTCCAGGATGACGACGTTTGCACGGAAGTCGTCCAACTGCCAGTTTTGACTCCGCGACACGAATTGGTCATCTTCCCGGTGATGTGCGTCGAAGCTGCCTATGAATTTACTTCGGTGCTCGATGGAGGTGATGGCCATGTGACGCACTACAGGCACGATGAGCAAACCGGTGAAGAAATATTTTCTAGAGATTTGACGCGTTCAACAGGTTGTCGGGTGAATGCCAATGTGAGCTTTGCTTCCAAGGAAGAGTACGTGCAGGAAATGATGAACGAGTTGGAACACGATGCGTTCGTTCAGAAAGTACGAGATGCAACCGTTGCGTCGCCAGGTGCGATGCGCGTGGAAGGTTACAGCAGTCCGACGCTGGCGCTGACGCCAGAAGACGTCGCCTTTGTGACAAAGTGGAAACACAACATGCAGAATCCGATGATTGCACTGCGACAGATTTGGAACTCTAGACCGTGGGGTACGCCTCGTCGAGTGAGACATCCCGATTCAATCAGTCTCCCGGGATTGTTTAAAAGCATCGACGCGAATGTCGAAGCCAAGACGCTCAACATTGTCAACTCGACAAGCGATGAAATGGACGACGCCTACGGGGCGTGCTTCTGTTTCCAATCGCTCCATTGCGAGGTGAAGAAAGAGCCTCGGACGAAGGTGGAGTTTACGTTGCGCGCAGACGGCTCCCAGTTCCACGTACCAGAGCGCGTTTCATCGATCGAAAGGAAGTCTTCGACGAGTCCAGTTCGAGTTTACCGCACCGCTTCGCTGAACAATCGCCTAAACTTTTCTGAGCTCGACGACGTCATCAAGGAAATGCTTCAAGGGAGCAACACGAGCCCGAAGAGCACGGATGGTGGATCTCGCTTCAGACCAAATTCAACAGAGTCAACATTGGTGCTCGATACACGACGCATGGAAATCATCCAAAGAGCCGATGAATCTGTTCGAAATCAAGGCGTACAGATTGAGGTTGACGCCCCGAGGATTTTGATTGAAGCCGAGCGGCGAGATGACATTTTGGGTTGGATTCGCGACATCTGGGCAGCCTCAAAGACTCAAAGACGGGAGCCCACCGTGACTGAACTCACACACATCGTATCTTGCGCCGATGAGCTACAGGCTCACGAGCGTCAAGAGCGCGTTTTGGATGACATGTCGGAGTCAACGATGCAAAAACACGACGTGTCTCAGGAAGACGGGAATGAGGACTCTCCGAAGCGCATGCCAGATACAAAGGTTCTCTTTGTGATTCAAGTGAGTGCACCTCAGATTAATTTCAAGGGCAAAGATGCGGCGGGGAGAATGCTCCTCGCTGCCGAAGGAGGACTAGTTGTGGGCCGAACTATTGACAACGGGGGCATGCAGGCAAACGCCGTGCAGCGTTTGGTCACTATCTCGTTGCAACAGGTGCAAGCCTACGTCGCACCGACGAACGTTGACTTGAACGCAGGAGTTCAGTGGTTAAAGGAGAAGAAACCAGGTGACGTCGACGAGTCCTTCTTGGTTCGAGATGACGTGTTTGACGGCGAGGAGAAGAAGCAGAGCGATTCGTTGCTTCGTCGCATTTTCGCTCCAGGCGCAATCGTCTTCGAGTACGCGACAGCCATGAGCGCTTCGCACTCATCAGTCACCGACGAGGATCTTTATGCCTACGATGGTCCGACTGCGGAAGGGCTTTTGAAGTCGACCGCGCGTCAAGACAAAACAGTTGAAGCGATGAGTGAGTTTTCTGTTCGTTCTCCAGACATTGAAGCCGAAATGAGTTCGAGTCAGTACGTCGTCCTCATTGATGTCATGGCTAGCCTATTTTTGACTCCAACGACGTTGGATCAACCCCGCCCAAGCTTCCAAGCGGCGCGCCTTTTGATGAGCCGCGAGAGAACGCTCTTTGACCGTGATAGACTCGCGTCGGCTGCCATCGTCGCGCGACCGATGCTCAAGCTCATCGCCGCTCGCTGGGCGGCAGAGAGTGCCGAGAAGAATTATCGCAGAGCGAGCTGTATGTCCCCGAATATGAAAAGGGAAGTCCTAGCGAGTATCGATCGTTTATGGCAAGCCACTACGAAGGCCGAGCTCAAAGTTCTTGCCGCGGTTCAAGAGGCGGAAGAATACGTCCGATTGTACCGCCGGCGCGCGGCGATACGTTTGAATCTCCAGATTGAGCACGCATCATGGACTTTGCTTTCAGGTGGTAAGGCGTTCATCGCTGCAGAGTTATCACGTCTCACTTTGTCGAGAGAGAGACAGATTGATTCCTCCGGCGTGACGCGCTTCAAGCTGCATGGGTTGAGTCTCGTTTCTTTGGAAGACGACCACGACGAACACATGCTCTCGCGCTGGAATCCAAAGACGACGAAGACGTCTTACCGCAACGAGCCTTTAATTGACTTTTTCGCCGTCAGAGCTGGGTCTGTGCCTGAGAAGCCAATCTATGATCACTTGGAACTCAGCGTACAGCCGTTTGAAATCAACATCAAGCACGCGCAGTACAAGTTGATTTACCGCTACCTGTTCCCGACCCCTGCGGCTAGGGAACACGACGAATTTGAGCGCGTATACAAGAGCGCCATCATCACGGACGGTAAAGAAACTTCACCCGACGTGTTCACCAAGACGACGAGCATGAACAAAAAGGCTGCGCACCTCACTCCGCTCGAAGTTTCGACGACGCGAGGAAAACACAACAGACGTGAATGGCAGTGGGAAGACAAACGACGGGAAGTGGAGGAGATTGAAGAGATTGATGGCGGCGGTAACAAGGGGATAGATCACAAGATTGTCCTCCTTCGTTACTTCAAGCTCCACTCTTTACACATGAAAATCACGTACGAAGGTAAAACGCGCACGTTGAGGGACATTCACATCAGTCTGGATTCGTTTGCGTATGAAAATTTTAGCGGTCGCTGGAGAGATTTGACATCCGAGTTGAAGAACCACATCGTGTGGAGCGTTCTTAAATCACTCGTTGGATTGCGCGGTAAGTTTGTCGAAAGCAAAATCGACGATAAATCAGTCTTCAAGCGCGTCGCCGAGCGCATGAAGAGAAAGACGCCGATGCTGACTTCTTCGGCGAGCAACGCCAGCGACGACGGATCCATCATGCAACCCGGCGCGTCCGAATCCGAGCCACCATCGACACCAATCATCATGAAGAACAAACAACAAACGACCGAGGCTCTCGAAGACATCATAGAGCATGACGATGGCGACGCCGACGCTCGCGTCGACCCGCAATTCGTCGAGACGAACGCGAAGAAGAAACCTCGGCGCTTCCGGCCGACAAAAAATGCCAAAAAATACCTCGCCAAGCTAGGAATCGGTAGCTACGAACCCAGCAGACGCGTCGACGGGTCACGAAACGAAGTCGTCGACGCGTGGAACGTCTCTGGTGAGCGTTAACCGCGGCGCTCGGTTTCATTTCTAGTCGCATAGATGTTTGTATCATCACGCTTTTACGCGTCGCGTTCCACTTTCGCCTTGGGGGGAACTAGATGACGATTTAACTTCCCCGAACAATCGCGTCAGTCGACGACGCTCGCGCGAACGAACGACCATGTCCGTCGACGACGCGACGACGACGACGAACGGCGAAAACGTGCTGAGTGAACGCGCGCCGAACGTCGAGGCGTCCAGCTTTGACCTCGGCCCGCCGAAACCGGCGAAACTTCGCGATGTCGCGCGACATCATCCGACGAGAAAACTCGCGCCATCGTCGGGCGTCGAAGCCATCATGATGGGCACGGAGAACGCGCCGTGCGCGATGAACGCGAAGAGAAGATGGAACGAAAACCGGGCGGTGCAGCACGCCGGGGCGAACATCTTTGGTGCCAAGTCGCCGTTGAAGTTGTCGGCGGAACAAGCGAGCCAACTTCGGGCGACGGTGCTCGACGCCCACGGTAAATTGACGGACGTCGGCGCGAGGTATGAAAAGGTTGCGGCAAAGACGTTGACGCTTCAAGAGTTGAGACAAGCGTGCCGACAAAGAGGAATCAACCCGGGTGGATCCAAGGATGCGTTGGTGGAACGATTGGAGGAAGCCATCGACGCCGGCGTGGCGCCGCCGCTCACGCTCGACTCGAGACCGACGACGCAATCCGCCACCGTCGGTGCGGGCGCGCGGTTCGTCTCCAAGGCGAACGAAGTTCGAGCGCCGACGGATGCTCAAAGGCAACTGCGCGAATCTCAAAAGATTTGGCGAGATCAGATTCGTGGGAACGACATTTTTGGTACTTCGTTTGTCGACGCGCAACACGCCAAGCGCAAGGTGGTCGAGGGACCAAAGGCGACGTTTTCGTTCCAAGCCGTCTCCGAAGCCTTTGAAGAGAACAAGGCGAACGATGCAACGAACGTTGTTGCCCCTGTTGAGGCACCTTATGCCGACGACACGGCGACGGAGCCCGTCGTGAAGCGCAAGCGCGACGCGCGGGGGGAGGATGAACCATGCACAAAGAAGCAAGAACTCGACGAAGCGTCTGAACCCAAGGCGATGGCGGATCATCGCAAGTCGGCGTGGCAAAGCTTTCACGGGGCTGGCTTGTTTTCCGAAGAGTGGGCCAAGGAGCAAGAAGGCGAAGAAATGGCTCAAGGCGACGCGACGGCGACGCTCGTGAAATCTACGACGACTGAGACGGGCGCTTGGAAATCAATCGATTCCGAGGAAGAGGAGGAAGAGGAGGAGGAAGAAGAGGAGGAAGAAGAACGAATCGAACGAGAGGCGCCCGTGGCGACGTTGGTCGACGACGAGGAGGAAGAGGAGGAAGAAGACGAAGAGGCGCGAGCTGAGAGAGAGGCGGATGAAGCTGTGGCGGAAGCCGAGCGACTCCTCGCCGAGGAGCTCGCGGCGGAGGCGGATTAAAACCATCCTCTCGATGAGCTACGCGTCGCAGAAATGCTTCGTGACGACGAGCAAACTTTCTTATACCAAACGATGAAATAACACAACGAGCTGTACTACAAACAAACGTCGCCAACACTTTACTTTTTTCGGCGACCAAACATGATTTCTAAATCCTCGGCGCTCGTCGCGCGTCGAGACTTTTTCTTTCCGCGTCTGTGCTTACCAGACTTTTGGGACGGCGTGGCGTACCCATCTCTCCAACGCGCGCTCACTGGTACACCGCTGAGCTTGGCGAGCTCTTCATCCACTAAATCGCTCACCTCCTTTGTGATCCCCGCGCCCTTGTTGTACTGCGCCACGTGCGCCGCGATGTGCTCCTCCTTGTACCCGAGACAGCGTCCGATGAGCGTCTGATAGTACGGCGAACCAGCCACGATGGCAGCTTGTGCACCGAACGAGGCGAGCATCTTTGCGCGTTCCTTGTACGGGGACCTGTTCGGATAGATGAGCGCGGTGAGTCCGAGCTTATCCGTAGCGCCCGGCGGAGAGACGACGACGTAGGCTAAATCTTCATCCTCCGTCACCTCTTTGAGCAGGCGCGTGACGTAGGGTAAATCCACGTTTTGACACCGCCCGAGATCTTCCTCCCACCCGGTCCACAGCTGGCACATCACCATCGGTCGCTGCCCAGACATGAGCGCCAAGAGTTCCCCGGCGTTGAGCGTCGCGTGCGCGTTCTCAGAGAGTCCTTTGAAATCTTTTGGGCTTCCATCCGCCCACTCGCTCGGATCCTCGAGCACGCGTCGGCGAAGCTCCTCGAACCCACACACTTTCACCACATCCACGCACGGCACCTCGCCGTCGCCGATTCCAGGGGATGGATACTCCCCGCTCCGTCGAAGACGCTCCAGCGTCGTCGTCCACCCGCTAAACTCGCGCGTAAACTCCTCCCTCAACAACCGCGTGCTCTTCCTCCTCCCATCGCCGTCCAAATCCCTCTTCGTCTCGCTCAAACGAACCGTCTGCGTCTCCGCGTCGACGCGAAGCCTCGCGTCGACGCCTCGAAACGCCCCCACGCACTCGTCCTCGCTCGGTTTCGACTCCACCTCGAAAAAACACCCTCGCGACTCCCCCGGCGTCGCGAACCTCAGCGCGTCCCCGACCTCGCACTTCCGTATCACCGCCACCGACGCCGAATCTTCCTCCGGAGACGCGCGCGAGGACCCATCCATCGCCGGCGGCGCCACCGCGCGCGTTCGCTCAACCTTTCGTCCATCCGTCCGCGTCCGCTTCGTCGTCGGTTTCGTCCAGCTCCTCCGCCGCCCGTTCGCGCTCGCGAACCACCCGCCCGTCGTCACCGCGCCCGCTCGCATGTTTCGTTCGCGCCGACCGCGACCGCCGCGTCGCGTCCTCCCGTCGATCGACCCGACCCGACCCGAACTCGGTGGTCTGTCTGTTGGGCAATAGAAGACAAGATAAGACCCGGAAAAACCTAACGACAAAGCGAGGATGATTTTTTCCGGGTGTTTTCGTCGTACCAAAACCCATAATCCATTCAAACACGATAGGTTTGTGGTTTTGGTTCGCACCTCGGGACGACGCGAACGAACGAACGAACGCGAACGAGCGAAGGAAGGAGGACGGGAGGGAAACCGCGGGATCGCGTCGGCGCGCGCGCGCGGTTTCCTCGCGCGCTCCTTCGTTCGTTCGTTCGATTTCGTTCGTCGCGTTCGATTTCGTCGCGTTCGTCCGTCGCGTCCGTCCGTCGGCGGGGTTCCGTCCGTCCGCGCCATCCGATCGGGCGAAAAAGTCGATTCGACTTCGACGGGGG
>Ga0255764_10004709_pt1 | contig 10637 bp, 7 predicted proteins | sample 071ome_30_FD_179964 | JGI IMG/M metagenome (GOLD analysis project Ga0255764, IMG submission 179964) | Coastal salt marsh microbial communities from the Groves Creek Marsh, Skidaway Island, Georgia - 071406AT metaG (version 2) | ecosystem: Environmental > Aquatic > Marine > Intertidal zone > Salt... | reverse complement strand
GGCGTTGGCGATGTTTTTCGCGGGAGGTCTCGCGGGGGCGTTGGCGAAGACGTGCACGGCGCCGTTGGATCGATTGAAGATCATCATGCAAACCGCGGGGGCGTCGAGGGCGAGCGCGGCGAGCGTGGCGGCGGCGGATAAAGGGTTGTTGGCGGCGTTCGTGGAGATTGGGAAGAGCGAGGGCGTGGCGGGGTACTGGAGAGGGAACGTGCCGCAGGTGATCAGAATCTTGCCGTATTCGAGCGCGATGTTGTACTCGTACGAGACGTACAAGCGCAAGCTCGCCGACGCCGAGACGGGGACGCTGTCGGTGCCGAAACGTTTACTCGCGGGGGCGGGTGCGGCGTGCACGGCGACGATCGTGACGTATCCGTTGGATATCATTCGATTGCGTCTGAGCGTGGACACGAGCGCGAACACGATGCGGGAGGTGGCGAGTAAAATTCTCGCCACCGAGGGACCGCTCGGCTTCTTCAAGGGTTTGCGCGCGACGTGCGTCTCCATCGCTCCGTACAGCGCGTTGAACTTTTGTGCGTTTGATTTATTCAAAAAGGCGCTTCCGGAGAACATTCGCGATGAAGCGCAGGGAATCGCCACCGCGTCTCTCATGGCCACCGCCCTGGCGACCGGGAGCATGTACCCGCTCGATACGATTCGTCGACAAATGCAACTCGCCGGGAGTTCGTACGCGAACATTTTTGACGCCGGTCGAGGCATCGTCGCGGCGAACGGCGTCGGTGGTCTGTTCCGTGGATTCATCCCGAACGCGATGAAGAACATGCCGAACAAGTCCATTCAGCTCACGACGTTTGACGTGCTCAAAAAGGGCATCAAACGCTCCGAGGCGGAGTACGCCAAGGAGGTGGCGGCGTTGGCGGCGGAGAACAAAAAACGTCGGTGATCGTGATCGATCGGGCGCAGCTCGAGGCGCGATCGATTCGCTCGCTCACTCACCCACTCACTAATAAGTCGACTTGACAATTTTGCACTTTTCTAATAATACAGACATGTATATATATGTCGAATCGTCGTCGTCGTCGTCGTCGTCGTCGTCGTTTTTTAGAAAAGTCTTTGTACTACAATTTTACAGTCGCGCCGTCGACGCCTCGACGTCTCCCCTCCTCTCAGTGTTCCTTGGGATACTCAAACAAGGATAAATCCCCACCCCACGGAAACTGTTCGCGATTGCGCACGCGAAGGTACGAATACGCCGGATGTTCGTTGTGCGCGTGCTCGATGTTGGCAAAGGTGTAAAACCCGAATCCCGCGCACGCCGGCATGGCGAGCAAACTCACCGCTCTCCACTTGTTCATCTCGGCTGCGCGACGACGAAAAACACACACGAAATGGGTTCGTTTCGTTCGTCAGTCTTCACCGTCGCGTCGTCGGTCGCGCACCCCTCGCATCGCGCATTCATTCATTCGGTCCTCGGCCCGTTCGCGCGCGCGCGCGACAGCGCAACGTCTCGCGCTCGCACGCACCGATTTCCTCCTCGATCGACGATCCGCCGGACATGGATCGACGCTGGGTAAATCGCCCCGCCGCTTGACTCGCGCTCGAGGCGCCGCGCGTCACCGCTCGTCGAATCGTCGTCGCGAGCATCGAGTCGTCGCGGTCTGACGATCGATCGCGGGTGGAGGATGTTCCAGGGATGATGAGTCCCCTTGTCGACGAGTCGTGACTCAAAGGGGCTCGACTGGTTCTTCGAACCGGCGCGCGCGTACGCGTCGTACGAGCGAAGGTGTCTAGGTACTACTACACGCGCGTGGGCTCGGTGAAATGGTGGATGGTACTACTACTCTCGTGTGCCTCTTCGGCGTCGTCGTCGGACGCTCACGAGCGCGACTGCACGAGGGGATCGGATTCGGCGTCGACGCCGGCGACGCGTTCGATCATAAACGGACCCGCCGCGCGGCCCTGCGTGCGATATCCCTTGGGTTGATGGAGCTTGAGAGAGATGAAAAAGGCGAGAGAGGTACCGAAGAAGACGCCGTTGTACCACCCCACGCTCGGAAGACCGGTGGAGAAGTTGAACATGTCGTACACGACGGGTTCGCCCAGGACAAAGCTTCGAAACCAACAGTGCACGACGTAGACGTGGACGAAGAGAATGGACCATCCAAAGTCTCTTCGACGCATCGGCACGGCGCCGAGAAGAAGTTCCAACAGTAAGACGACGAGATTGAAGGCGTGTTCGGCTAATCGATACCACTCCAGGTAACACTTCGGGTAATTGTCCACCCCCTCGAGCGTCTTGCACATCGGATACGCGAAGAACGAGTACCACGCTCCACCGCTCGACACTAAATTCGTCGACCACGCGACGCCGTACGCTATGACTAATCTATTCGTCAATCTATCTAATGATCCCGGTTCGCTCTCCGTCTTGCGCATGGCCCATCCCAACGCGCCCTCGACGCCGCACAGCCATAAAATGGTCCAGTCGCTCAGGTACGCCATCCCGTCGGTGCGTTTCTTGCTCTCCTCGTACACCAAATGATACCCTATGAAAAATAATCCGAATAAAAACGTTCCGATGCGTAACGCAAACAGGAGCGATCTGCGAGAGAGAGACGCGCGCGCGCGAGAAGAGCGTCAGTCGAGCCATTCTGTGTCTCAACACCATGTTGGTCGGTGGAGTGACATTCAACGTCGATCACGCGCGACGCGCCGCGTGACCGCCGCGCGCGCGCGTCGCGACGATGTGGACGACTCGATCAAATCTCTCGAGACGTACCTCGGCGCGAAACGCGCGCATCCGGCGATTCTATCGAAGCTCACGTTGGGAAGGCCGTCGAGCTTGGGCATGGTGACGATGTTGTGCACGGCGAGCGCGCCCCAGGCGAGGACGCTGGACACGCTCGCGGTCGTCGTCCACGCCAGGGGTGGTTTTCGTATGCGGAAATCATCGAAGTCGACGTCGTCGTCCTCGAACGAGAGCTCGGGATCCGGTCGAGGCATGACGTCGCCCGCGAGAGGCGAGTCGCGCTCTGAAGACGCGTCGTTCGTTCGTTCGTTCGTTCGATATCGACTCGATATCGTCGATGCGGGCGCCAAAATATCGATTACACGCGCGCTATGCGCTTTCACACTCGCGCTCGGTCTACTCCCTCGCGCACTCTAAGACTTTGAGCCATCGGTCGACGACGACCTCCGAGCCGTACCACGGACGCTCGGACGGCTGGTCAAACGTCCCCACGGTGGACATGGAGTGCCAACACCCGTCGACGACGATCTTCTCCGCGCCTTTGAGCGCCAACGCCGCCGAATTGGGCACGACGGCGTCGCCCTCGACGCCGTTGCCGTCGCCACCGGCGACGACGGCGTAGGAACCGGCGGCGTACTTGCCGATGGTTTTAGGCGCCGCCGACGCGTTTCCGATCACCGCGCGTCCGGTGACGCACGCGTACGTCACGTCCGGTTCGTAATACGCCCCGGGCCACGTGTCGTTCACCCACTTGGACGCTCCGCGCGTGGGATCGGATTTCGCATCCTGTTCGTGCGGCGTTCCCAGACACACCAACCCGCGCACGCGCTCGTCTCTTCGCAACTCGCGCGCCGAGCACTCCACCCCTTCCTCGTTCAGCGCCAACGCTCCACCGATGAACGCGCGCGCGAGCCATCCACCAGCTGAATGCGCGACTAAATCCACCCCAGTCGCCTCTGGATTCTCTCGCAACGCCTCTCGCACCGCCTCGTCCACGCGCTCTAAATACCACCCGTAGCTCTCCCTCGTCGTGCAGGCGTTCATCCAAAACCCTCGCGTGAATATCCCTCGCACGATTCCGACGAACCAATCCTTACGCTCCACTCTCACCACGCGCACGGAAAATCCTCGACGCTCGAGCGATTTTTTCAGGCTCGCGTTTTCGTTCCCCAACGCCTCGTCGTAATCGCTCGAGCAGTTGCCGAAACCGCTCAAGATGACGATGGGATTGGACGTCACCGACGCGCGCACGCGCGGTGCGGCGGTGATGTCGTCTCGATCGGACGCGTCGGCGTCGATGACGTCCGAGGAGGACAACGACGCGCGGATCGGTCGCGCGCGTTCGGTGACGCGCCCGCGCGTGGACGATGGTGATGCCGAAGACAACCTCGGGACATCGCGCGTTGTCGCGCGATTCGCGCGCGCGAGAGGACCCGCGAACGCGAGTCGAGGCGCGAGAGACATCGAAAACGTGCGGCTCTTTCGGTCGAACGCGCAAGACGGGGCGTGGGACTCGCGCGCGCGTCGAGGAGTGGGGATGCGTGGGAGACGACTGACTATGCTATTTTAAGCGCTCTTCGCGGCGGCGTCGAGTTGGGCTAAGAGTTTCGCTTTTTTCTCGGCTAATAAGCGCTCGAGTTCGGTCTGTGCGTCCGCCTCGGGCGTGTGGTCGTCCTTCGCTCGCTTGGACGGTGGTTCGTCGTCGACGGGCGCGTCCTGGTCGTTTTCTTCTCGCTCCTCTTCTTCATCGTTCGGCGGCGGCGTCGGTTCGCGTTCGACCTCGACGCGCACGATGTGATCGCCCGTCTTTTTACCATCCTTGATACCTTTACCGGTGAGGGTTTTGGTGTCCCCGTGCGTCGTCTCCTCGTCGAAATACGTCGTCTCCACCCCGTGCACGGTCTCGACGTCGAAAAATCCACCCTCTTTGGCGTCGGCGGCGCTCAATCGAAGCGTCGACGTCACGTTCAATCCATCCCTCGTGAACACTTTACTCGGTAAAATGCGCACGCGAACATGTTGCGAACGACCACTTATCGGTAATCTCGCTCCGTTTTCCACGCCCGGCGGCACGTGCACGCGTCCGTGGAAGAAATCATCCTTGACGCCGTCGCCGCCGCACTTGGCGCACGTCTCCGGTTTCCCGAAGCCTTTCCCCTCGCACGCCTCGCACGCCGCCCCCGCCGACGTCGTTGGCGTTCCCTTGCACGTCTCGCATCTCGGACACGCCATCCCCACGCCCCGACATTCGACGCACACCAATTTAAACGGCACCATGGCCAACTTGGTTCCGCCCATCACGCTCTCCTTAAAGCTCACGTTCACCAACACGTCATCCTTCTTCGCCCCGTTCAGCTCTAATTTCGCGTCGTACTCGGCGCGCTTTAAAGCATCTCTTAACACTTCGTACGCCGTCGACACCGCTCGAAACCGTTCCTGCGCCTCGGCGCGCGCGGCGTCGGAGACGTTTCGTAATTTATCTGGGTGATTTTTGAGCGCCAATCTCTTGTACGCCCTCTTCACGTCCTCGCTCGAGCACGACGTCTCGACGCCGAGAATTTCGTACGCGTTTTCATTCTTCTCTTCATCCGTCGCGCGCGCGGTCGCCATGACGCCGCGGACGAGACGACGAGACGACGCGCGCGAATCTGATGCGGCCCGCACTCGCGCGCGCGCACCGAGCGCGCCCATCGCCCTCGTCGCCATGTCCGCCCCCGAGCGCGCTCGAAAACCGCTCCCCATAGACGTGGAAGACGTCCGTCGCGAGTTGCGCGCGCCGGACGCGCGCGTCGTGCTCGCGGCGGCGTCCGCGCTCGGCGCGCTCGCGGTGCGGGTGCAACTTCCAGAGACGTACGCGAGCGTCGTGGACGATCTCGTGGACGCGCTCGGGCGTTTGGAGGGCGAACGGGGCGCGCAGGCGTCCGTCTTGGCCGCTCTGAGCGGACTGTGCGCCACGGTGCCGGGGGCGCGGGAGCGCGCGATCGAGAGGGACGCGTGCGCGCGCGCCGTGACCGAGGCGCTGGACGGCGGACGAGCGATCGACGCCCCGATGGATGGACCGGACGACGCCACGGCGTCTGTGTGCGTGAACGCGTTGGATTTATTCAGATTTATGCAATCGGAGAGCGATAGGAGAGGATTCGAGTGCGTGCGAGGAGACGCGCGAATCATGGCGTTCGCGTTCGCCGCCGCTCGATGCACCGGCGGCTCAGAGTTGGATTTCATGAAACGCGTCGGTGGGATCGATTTGATCGTCAATCTCACGCAGCAGTGCGCCGAAGACGAAGAAACGTTCGATTCTCTCGTTCGCGAGGGCGCGTTCGACGCCTTTGCTCGAGCGTTACAGGCGGACGAGGACGAGGTCGTCGTTCGCGGCCTCATCGGACTCGCGTGCGCGCTTCCTCGCCGACGCGCCCTTCGCGCGCGTTTGGCCGAAGACGGCGAAGCCGTCCGTCGCTTGGCCACGTTCATGGGTTCATCCACCGACGAGAGCGTCAGAGGGTTCTCCGGCGGGTTGTTTCGCGCCCTCGCGATGGATCCCGAGACGAAAGGTTTGGTTGAAAAAGCGTTGCGCGCCGGCGCCGAGTCCGCCGCGAGCGTGGACACCGCGTGAGCGCCGAGGTTCGAACGATGAATTAGTCGTCGCGCGATGCGTTCCATTCGTCGCCGACTCATTAGCGTGTCATTAGCGTATTCTCATCTACTAGCTCGATCGTCCGTCGCCTCTCTTTTGCCTTTCTTTCGCCGCCGTTGTCGTCCCCAGACCGCCCCTCGCGCTCGACGCGATGCCGCCGCGTCGATCGTCGCGTCGCGCCGCGAGCGAGGATCCGAGCGATGCGCCCGCCGACGCCGACCCTCCGCGCGCGCGCTCGAACGCCGACGCCGGCGAAACCGGCGGCGCCGAGGCGGAATCCATGTCGGTCGACGAAACCAATGCCCTGCGCGCCAAGCTCGGTCTCGCGCCGCTTCGTCAGGGACCCGCGCGCGAGATTCGCGACGGCGCGAAAGAGCGCGAAGAGAAGCGTCGCGTCGCGGAGACGGCGGAACTCAGGGCTAAGGTGGAGGCGAGAAAGAGACAGAGGGAAGTGGACGCGCTCAACGCGTCGACGGCAAAACTCGGGGACGTCGACGACGCGCGAGACGACGACGCTCGCGCGTGGCTGGCGAAGAGTCGAGGATCGATGGCGAATAAAGCGAAAGATTTAGAGCGTCAAAAGGCGGCGAAGATGGCGGCCATGTTCGCGGCTCGAGATGAGGACGCCGAGGCGAGCGAGGAGGAGGGCGACGAACCCGACGGCGGCGAGGGGAAAGCCGAGTACACGTCCAAGGATTTGCGAGGATTGCGCGTGCGTCACGACGCGGACGAGATGGTGGAGGGACAAGAGGTGGTGTTGACTCTGAAGGATGCGAGCGTGTTGGACGACGGGGAGGATGAATTGGAAAACGTGTTGATGGCGGAGCGAAAGTCGAGGAAAAAAGCGCGACTTGCGGCGACGAAACGAACGGACGCGGACGATCCGTTCGGGGAGAAGGCGGACGAGGAAAAGAAGACGTTATTGTCCAAATACGACGATAAGGCGGATGGTGACGGGATGGAGCTCGACGGTGACGGTGGATTGGACGCGGCGGAGGAGAGACGCAAGGCGGACATCAAGGCGCGTCTCGCCGCCGAAGCCGCCGGTTTGAGAGGGAAACTCGACACCGCCGAGGTCGTGAAGGGCGAACAGGCTGATTTTCACACGCGAGAGGAGATGCAGGCGAAATTCGTCAAGCGCGAGAAGAAGAAGAAGATGCGGAAAAAGCTGAGAAAGAAGCACGTGGACGCCGCCGAATTGGAAGGGGACGCGTTGGCGCCCGAGTCGCAAGATCACGGCTCGCGGCGCTCGCGCGAAAACCGCGGCGTCGAGGACGAGGGCGCGACGAATGAAAAGAATTCCAAGTTTGCGAACGCGCTTCAAAAGGCGCGAGAGGTGACGGATAAGAAAATCCTCGCCGAGCTCGCCGGGGACGTCGAGGAGGAGGAGGACGACGAGCTCGCTCGCGCGCTCGCGCGCAGTCGGAACATGGCCAATAAGGCGGCGCGTTCGGCGCCTGAGGACGTCGTCGCGCAGGTAGCCGCGCGCTGCGCCGCGGACGCGGCCAGGGCGGAGCCGGTGGCGCCGGAGCCGGCGGACGAGTCGCTCGTGTTCACCGACATGTCTGAATTCGTCCAGGGCATCGACGCGAGGCGCGGCGACGAAGACGAAGACGACGAGGACGATGCAGAGGCGAACGAGATGCCGGACGCGCCTCCGTCGCCACCGCCACCGCCGCCGATGGGCGACGACAACGAGGAGATGCCCGACGTGCCGCCGCCGCCGCCGCCGGGAGCGGAGGAGGACGCGCCGGCGTCCGAGGCGCCGGTGCTCGCGGAGAAACACATCGTCAAACAAGGCCTCGCGAGCACGCTCGCCCTTCTCAAGGAAAAAGCACAGCTCGACGACGCCAACTCAACGCGCTGGAGCGGTCGCGCGAACGATCTCAAGGATCGTTTCGACAAGCAACACGTCCTCGAGGCGCACGCCGCCGACGACGCCGTCGTCGACGGGTACAAATTCGGTTTCAAACTCGACAGATTTGACGAATTCGGCCGTAAACTCACCCCAAAGGAAGCCTTCCGCGAGCTCTGCCACCGTTTCCACGGCATCGAACCCGGCAAGATGAAACGCGAGAAGCGTTTACGTCAGTATCAAGAGGAACAACAGCGTCTCGCCGCGTCGAGCGTCATCGACGAGCGCGTAAAAAACGTCCAACGCGAGCGCGCCGTCCCGTACGTCGTCCTCACCGGCAACGTTCGCGCCGGTCAGAGCAAACAGGCCGATCCTCTCGCCACCGCCGCTCGCGAACGCCTCACCACCGAGCGCACCGCACCACCGAAACCGTCCATCGATCCGAGCTCCGTCGCCGCGTCCAACGCCTCCAAGGTGTCCTTCGCCGTGAAACCGCCGACGAAAAAGTAGAGTACGCGCGCGGCGTCATCGTCGCGGTCGCCGCGTCATCGACGCATAGAAACGAACGAACATCGAACAAATACAAAGTGTGTAGTATCATCTAGCCGTACGCTTTTTCTCTCGCGCATCGCCGCGTTCGTCGTCGTCGAGTCGTCACTCGACGCCTCGCCTCGAGCTTTGATTCGATTCCAATCGCGCGATGACGACGACACGTCCCGCCGCGACGCGCGACGCCGCGACGACGCGCACCGAAACGAACGACGAGGACGACGACGCGATCGCGACGACGCGCGACGCCGCGATCGAGACGGTGCGTCGCGTCGTCGTCGCGCATCATCACGCGTGGTGCCAGCAATTTGTGTTCACTCGACTGACGACGACGACGACGACGACGACGGCGACGCAGGCGATGACGACGCTCGCGCGCGCGCGAGACGACGCCGTGCGACGCGCGCGCGAATCCTGCGCCGAGACGCGCGGTGACGGTATGGGTGACGACGCGATCGCGCGCGCGAAACGCGCGGTGACGCTCGGAAGACGCGTCTCGGAAAAAACGACGCGACGAATCGACGTCGACGGCGGCGGCGAGACGAGACGCGCGGCGCTCGTGCGAGATCGCGCGAAACATCTCATCGTCGACGCGAGGGAACGCGTGGACGCGTGCGCGCGCGCGGTGGAGGTTCGCGCGGACGAGCGCGACGACGACGAGGATTGAACGACGTCGACGTCGACGTCGATTTTGAATACGATGAATGTGATGACGATACGATGGTACGATACGGTGTGATGTGAAGAACGATGCGCGCGCGCTACGCCGTCGATGTTTCCTCCCTGAACGGTTTCTCCGCGAGCGGGAGGTACCACGCCGGCGTGAATCCCGCGCGCGCTCTCGCGTCGTCGTTAAACGGCGGTTTCAACGCGCCGTGAAAGTATGTGCGCACAATGTCGTGAAACGCCGTCACCACCCCGCTCGTCGCCGTCTCCTCCCCACCGCCGCCTTCAGATTTCATCTCCTCGCGACCTCGCCCGTCCCTAAAGTACAAATACTTGAACCAACGCAAACCGCTCGCGCAGTGCGTGATTTCCTCCGGATACACGACGCGTTCCAACAATCTCGCCGTCTCCTCATCTCCGTGCCTTTGAAACTTGTCAATCGTCGTCGGCAACACGTCCAACCCTCTCGCCTCGTGCACGCAGTGTTCCACCACCAATCTCGCCTCGCACGACGTCGCCGTCTCGCGCGCCGTTCGCCACAATCCGTCGTGCGTCTCCAACGCGCCGTACGACGATCCCATCGCGTTCAATCGCTCGCTCAGGAGCGTGAAATGCCGCCCCTCGTCCGCGGCTAAATTCACGAAATCATCGTAAAATTCTTCCGGCATCGATCGCGCCTCACCGAAGCGTTGTATACAATCCCACGCCAATATCATCGCCCACGACTCGATGCTCGCGAGGGAGTGACAAATGGCGATTCGAGACTGTACCGTCCCACCGTTTCCCAATCGTTTCGTGCGCGACGGATCGACGACGCGGGAGGAATCATCGCGCACCGGGTCGTCGACGACGTCGTCGGCGCGCGGGTCGTCGTACGCGAAACCGCCGCCGGATGTCGATGGTGGAGCTGCGCCGCCGTCATCATCGTCGTCGCGTCGATTAAACCACCAGCGATGCGTGTCCGCCGTCATCGCCGCTTTCGTCGCGCACGACGGTTCGAGCATGACGCATCGCGCGCGTCGCACGAGTTCGCGCGCGCGCGAGGTCGTCGTCGTCGTCGTCGACATGATGTGAAGGATGTCGTCCGAGAGAAAGATGACAATCCGCATCAGACGTCGACGCATCGCGCGCGTCGTCATGCCCCCGCGGAAACCGAAGGCGCTCAAACGCGAATACGCCGACGACGACGCGGACGACGACGCGTACGATCCCGCGCGCGAGGGCGA
>Ga0255764_10004696_pt1 | contig 10659 bp, 8 predicted proteins | sample 071ome_30_FD_179964 | JGI IMG/M metagenome (GOLD analysis project Ga0255764, IMG submission 179964) | Coastal salt marsh microbial communities from the Groves Creek Marsh, Skidaway Island, Georgia - 071406AT metaG (version 2) | ecosystem: Environmental > Aquatic > Marine > Intertidal zone > Salt... | reverse complement strand
ACCATGTTCTAGAGGGAAATTCTGCCTTTAATCAAAATATTTATACTTGGCTTGCTTTTGGTGACTTAAGTATAAGTGTTGGATTCCTAGTTGATAATCTCACCGCGGTAATGTTGGTAGTTGTCTCATTCGTTTCATTGATGGTTCACATATATACGATCGGATATATGCATGATGATGATGGTTATACAAAATTCTTTAGCTACATCTCATTGTTCACATTCGCCATGTTTATGTTAGTTATGTCAAATAACTTTATGCAGCTATTCTTTGGCTGGGAGGCAGTTGGACTGGTCTCTTACCTTCTAATTGGTTTCTGGCACCACAAAGAGTCTGCGGTTGAAGCAAATTTAAAAGCCTTTCTTGTAAATCGTGTCGGAGATTTGGGTTTTCTCTTAGGTATTGCTTTGGTTCTGATGTATTTCAACACATTGGATTATGCGCAAGTTTTCAATAATGTAAACAATATAACAGGTATCACAATTGTCGATGATTGGTCTTTGATCACCACCATCTGTATTCTTTTATTTATTGGTGCAATGGGTAAGTCAGCCCAAGTTCCGCTTCATGTCTGGTTGCCTGGCTCAATGGAAGGACCAACGCCTATCTCAGCATTAATCCATGCTGCGACTATGGTGACAGCAGGAATTTTCATGGTCTCTAGAATGTCGCCGTTATTTGAGTTGAGTGAGACTGCACTTACGTTTGTGATGATTATTGGTGCAATCACTGCACTTTTTATGGGTCTACTGGGTATCGTACAAAATGATATTAAAAGAGTGGTGGCATATTCAACACTCTCACAACTGGGTTATATGACAGTAGCCCTGGGTGTTAGCGCATACTCTGTTGCAATTTTTCATCTAATGACACATGCATTTTTCAAGGCACTTCTGTTTCTTGCTGCTGGTTCTGTTATCGTTGCCATGCATCATGAACAGGACATCAGAAAAATGGGTGGACTTAAATCAAAAATGCCGATTACTTATTGGACCTCTCTAATAGGTTCTTTGGCTTTGATAGGCTTTCCAGGGTTTGCAGGCTTTTATTCAAAAGACATGATAATAGAGGCAGTGCATTATTCTCAACTTCCATATGCGGATTGGGTTTATTTTGCTGTAATTGCTGGCGTCTTTATTACCGCTTTCTATTCTTTCAGAATGTTCTTTATGGTTTTTCATGGTGAAAGTAGAGTTGATAAACACACTGAATCACACCTTCATGAGTCACCTTGGTCTATTACCATTCCACTAATTGCATTGGCTATACCATCTGCATTTATTGGTTTTTATACTATTGAACCAATGTTGTTTACTGGCTGGTTAGAATCAGCAATCACGATTGACCCATCTCATACTTCTATGGAAATCCTGAAAAGCCATTTCATCAGTGCATTGGAATTAATTTCCCATTCAATAGTGACTTGGCCATTCTGGATGATGATTTTAGGAGTGATAACTGCCTGGATATTCTCACTGTATAGAACAGAGTGGGCTGATTGGATTAAGAATAAATTTAAAGGAATAAACTACATTCTTGAATCACTATATGGTTTTGATCGATTCAATGAGATTTTCTTTGTCAATGGATTCAAAAGACTTGGTGAATTCTTCTGGAAGGTAACAGATGCAGGATTAATCGATAAAACTTTGGTTAATGGAAGTGCTAAGTTGGCAGGTTTTTTTGGAAGTCTTATTCGTCCAATACAAACTGGTTTTGTATACCACTATGCATTCTTCATGATTTTAAGTTTGTTATTTATTTTGACTTGGGTTTTATATTCAGGAGAAAACCCTTTATTAGGATTACCTTTCTAAAATGGAACAAGTGTTGTTAAGTTTATTAGTATGGATGCCAATTTTAGGAGGTTTTGCAACCCTTATTGTTGGCAATGAAAGAGCATTGTCTGCGAAGTGGGTTGCATTGTCTTTATCGGTCATCGTATTTATCCTATCTCTTGGTCTTTACACAGGGTTTGATAACACAACTCATTTGATGCAATTTGTTGAAAAGTCTAGTTGGATCTCACAGTTTAATATCAATTATCATCTGGGAGTTGACGGCATATCAATGCCTCTTATTATTCTTACTACTTTCTCAACTATTCTGGTTATTATTGCTGGTTGGGAGGTTATTCAAAACAAACCTGCTCATTACATGGCGGCCTTCCTAATGATGGAGGGGCTTATTATTGGAGTATTTTCGGCATTAGACGCCATGTTATTTTATGTTTTCTGGGAAGCGTCCCTAATACCAATGCTTCTTATCATTGGCATTTGGGGCGGTGATAACAGGATCTATGCCTCTATTAAGTTTTTTCTATACACTTTCCTTGGATCGGTTTTTATGCTGGTATCACTGATTTACATGTACAACATAGGCGGTTCGTTCGGAATTTTAGACATGCATGCTCTTAGTTTAACTATGACTGAACAGTCATGGATTTTCTGGGCATTTTTCTTGGCTTTTGCAGTCAAAGTGCCTATGTTTCCTGTTCATACTTGGCTACCGGATGCTCATGTTCAGGCACCTACAGGAGGTTCAGTAATTCTTGCTGCAATTATGCTTAAGATGGGCGGGTATGGATTTTTTAGGTTCTCATTGCCCATTACGCCAGACGCATCTCTTAATTTCTCTGATATTGTGATTATTATCTCTTTAATTGCAATTGTATACATTGGATTCGTTGCATTGGTTCAAAGGGATATGAAAAAACTCATTGCATATTCTTCGATATCTCACATGGGTTTCGTTACCTTAGGACTTTTTGCATTATTTCTGGCGGTTAAAAATAGTTATGAGGGCGCATTACTTGGATTGGAAGGTGCAATGGTGCAAATGATCTCTCATGGTTTTATTTCTGCAGCAATGTTCTTAGTGGTTGGAGTCTTATACGATCGACTTCATTCAAGAGAAATTTCTACTTATGGCGGGGTTATAAACTCGATGCCAAGGTTTACAGGGTTTGCAGTTCTATTTGCTATGGCTAATGCTGGCCTTCCTGCTACATCAGGATTTGTAGGTGAGTTTATGGTGATTCTTGGCGCAATGCAGGCAAATTTCTGGATCTCAATGCTTGCTGCCACAACCCTTATTCTAGGTGCTGCATATACTCTTTGGATGGTAAAGAGGGTTTTTTGGGGTCCTATTCATAATGATGCTGTTAAATCTCTAAATGACATCAATTCAAGAGAGTTTTTAATTCTTGGAGTTTTAGCATTGGCAGTCATTGCCATGGGTGTATACCCCCAACCGGTTATTGAAGTTATGAACAGCTCTATTGAGCATTTATTGAGTCAAGCACTTACCTCCAAACTGGCTATATGATGGATTTAAAAGATGAGTAACACTGCACAAAATTTATTTCAATTTGACACATCGACATTGGTATTTGCTTTACCTGAGATTTTTTTATTATCTTCAATAGTTGTCATTTTATTGATTGATGTTTTTCTTAAAAAATCATTCAAAAATATTACTTATTATTTATCACAAATAGCTATTTTCATAACAGCATTACTTTCATACAGTTTGATTGGAAATGGCGAACAAATTATCTTCTCTGGCTCATTTATCCATGATGACTTAGCGGCAATTTTTAAGGTAGCCATGATGGTTGCCTCTATTGTGGTTCTGGTTTATTCGCGGACGTATTTAAATATTCATAATTTATTTAAGGGCGAGTATTTTGTTTTGGTTCTTTTAGCTATTCTGGGAATGATGGTGATGGTTTCCGGATATAGTTTGCTTACCCTATATCTTGGTTTAGAAATTCTATCATTGTCTTTATATACGCTAATTGCGATTGCAAGATCAAGAGCCAATGCTGTTGAGGCGGGTCTGAAGTATTTTGTACTAGGCGCTATCGCTTCAGGTCTATTGCTTTATGGTATGTCAATGATCTATGGTATCAATGGCTCACTTAATATTTCTGAAATTGCCCAGTTTGCATCAGGAGCCTCTTTACAATCTAGTCAACAGTTAATATTGAATTTTGGACTGGTGTTTGTTGTTATTGGTGTAGCTTTCAAATTAGGCGCTGTTCCATTTCATAATTGGGTTCCTGATGTTTACCAAGGCTCTCCAACTTCAGTTACCATGTTTCTTTCTAGCGTTCCGAAAATTGCCGCTGTTGCAATGTTAATCAGACTTTTGATAGAGGGCCTTGGTCCACTTCAGGATTATTGGTCAGACTTATTTATAGCTCTAGCAATTTTATCGATTGGTGTTGGTTCATTGGTAGCTTTAATGCAAAGCAACATCAAAAGAATGCTTGCTTATTCAACAATTTCACATATTGGATTTATTTTGCTTGGGTTTGCAACAGGAACAATGACTGGATATGGGTCAGCAGTTTTCTATGTTTTTACATATGTTTTGATGAGTATTGCAGCATTTGGTGTAGTAATTCTTTTAAACAACAAAGGCTTTGAATCTGAATTGATATCTGATTTTAAAGGACTTGGTAAGAGATCTCCATGGTTTGCATTAATGATGCTAATTATTATGCTATCTATGGCTGGCATACCTCCATTTATAGGTTTTTATTCAAAATTCTTTATCCTTCAGCAAGTTGTGAATTCAGGGTTTATTGAACTGGCAATTATTGCTGTTATATTTGCAGTTATTAGTGCCTATTATTACCTTCAGATTATTAAGTCTATGTATTTTGACGAATCTGATAATACTTCACCTATTTCTTCATCGATGGATACCCAACTGGTTCTATCCATAAACGCAGTGTTAATTCTTGCAGTGGGACTGTTTCCAAATTATTGGATGAATATAGCTTTATCTGTTTTCTAAGTTAATAGGCGAAAAATTATCAGAAGCTGTCCAGGCGTGACCATAAATCACTTCATAGGTAGCTGGAATTTTTCCATCAGTTCGATAAGATTCATACATGTTTTTCATGCTGGTAAATTTATTTTTACCAACCAGTCCTTTAGATTGATTGAAAACCTTGTTAGCTCCAAGAGATTTTAAATCAAACATGAGGTCTTCTACTTCTGAGTAGGTGAGCGTAATTTTTTCCATTTCCATGACTGGGGATTGAAAACCACAGCCAGTTAATTGGTCACCTAGATCATGCATATCAATAAAGTTATTTACATGATTATCTCTATCGACCACAGCCCAACTAGATTTCAACTCATTGAGTGTATCAGGGCCGAAGGAGGAAAAGAAAAATAATGAATTTGGCTTTAAAACACGATTTATTTCATTAAAAACTAGAGATGGATCTTGAATCCATTGCAACATCAAATTAGAGCACACAAAATCAATAGAGCTCGTTTTAAAAGGCAATTGATTGGCATTGGCACATACCTTGAAATCAGCATTATTACTGGTTATAGAATTTATTGCAAAATCGAGAGATATGATTTTTGCAGGAGAATATTTGTTTGAAACAAGGTCAGAAAAAATTCCCGTTCCAGAACCAAGATCTAAAATAGATTCTGGATTAAGTTTAAGCGGATTAAGTTTTTCTAATAGGCGATTAGCGATTTCTTTTTGAAGAAATGCTGCATCATTATATGATTTGGATGCATTATTAAAGATTTTTCTTACTGAAGACATGTGGAAAAACGTTCAGAGATTGATTGAAAAAAATCATAAAAATCTTTAGTATCATGACCAACTATATCGACAAAAACAAGTTGGGTATTCAGTTCTTTAGCCAAATTCTTCAAGACATCAGAATTGGAATTATCATCAACAACCAAACAAGCTATTTTGTTGCCTTCAGATAGCGTGATTATCTCATTGTATTTTTTCATACTAATATTTCCCTCATGATTATTCGAGATAATCTGAAAATCTTTAATGTTGAAATCATTTAAAAAATATTCGGCACTATTAGATTGAAGAATAACTATTTTTTTATCATCATTGGATAAATTAATACGACTTACTTCTGAAAATTTCCTTAGAAATAGATCTAGATTTTTTTGAAATTGTTTTTCATTTTCTGGGTCAATTTCCATTAGTTTATTAGATAAATTTTTTGCGAAATTAACTATGTTTTCTCTATCCAGCCAAAGATGAGGATTTAAAATTTCTTCATCATGTTCATCATGTTCATCATGTTCATCATGATTTGAATTTATTATTTTTTTCGAGGTATCAGAAAAATAAAATATTTTTCCATTTTCCAAATTACTGGTAATTTTTTGGAAACCTTTCTCAAAATTTTTATCCACCAGAACAACTAAGTCAGAGTTAGTAATTTTTCTTGCATGAGAAGGTCGCATGAAGAAATGGTGAGCTGTTTGGTTGTCATTAATTAATAAATCAGGAACAGTCACGTCCTCAGTTAATAGGGCAACAATAGAGTGGATTGGCTTAATTGAGACGGAAACCTTAACTGAGGCAATCACATTCAAAGAAAGAAATAGAATTAAGATTAATAATTTCATAATATTTGTCGATTAATTTTACTTTCTTAGTTGCAGAGAAACATTGCTCTTTTGGGGGCGGGATATCCTTCTATGGTTTTATTGGAATCATATTTGTCTAGAAAATCTTCTAATGATTCTGTTTGGTCACCAATCCATAAAGTTTTTCTTTGTTCTATGGGTTTAGTTTGATTTACATCAATAAGTTCAATATTTTTAAAGCCAGTTTTTGCAAGCCATTTCTCAATAACATCAATAGAAGGTATATTGAAAACATTACGCATTTTTGCATATCTATCTTTTGGTAGAATAAGTTCATTTTTCCCATCAACTATCAATGTCTCAAGTAACAAATACCCATCGGGTTTTAATAGATTTTTAATTTTACTAAGATGAGATAAATGATTTTTTTGATGGTATAAAACTCCCATAGAAAAAATAAAATCAAATTCTTTTTGGTTTGATAATTGCTCAAGCCTAAGTGGCGCCATGGTAATATTAAGAGGCTCCTCAATTAGAGAATTTATTGCATGAAATTGATAATTGAAAAGCAAAAAAGGCTCAATAGCTAGTACATGCTTTGCACCAAAGAGAGATAGTAAAAATGAAAAATAACCATTTCCAGATCCAATATCTAAAACCTCTTTATCTCTAATTAAATGAAAAATTGATTCAAGTCTTTTCCATTTTAGAGAGCCATCCCATTCACTATCGATAGAAATATTTCCAACCTGATACGGACCCTTTCTCCAAGGACGTAACTCCAAAAAAGAATCGATCGAATCCTGGGTAGTTGAATTATCTATAAGGATATATGGGTCAGTAAATCTAATCTGACCTGTGCCATATTGTTTAATGCTTTCCAGGGATCTTTCCCATTTAGGTATATTGCCATTCTTTTGTGAGAGAACAATTTCTGTCTCTCTTATCAAGTCCTTTTTGATAGGATTAATATTTGCATTATTTGCTATCAGTTTTAGTATCTCTTTCATAAAATAAATATAGGACTTAATTAAATAGATTAAAATGAACTTACTTTATTAAACACTTTAAAAGGACAATTGAAAATGAAGAAAATTTTTGCACTATTTTTTGCTCCTGTTATTTTATCAGCGAATGTTTTTGCTGGTGGAGACGATAGGGATGCTGGCCCAGTTGAGGCTTTTGATAGCATGGCTCCTGTTACTGAAAAAGTTGTAGTTTCTGATCAAAATCCATCAACCATGACACTTTCAGGTGTTAATGTTTCTTCAGCGGCTCATAATGCATGTAAAGGGGAACTTGGTTTAAGTGAATCTAATATCGCGAGATTTGTTGCATTAATGAAATCTGGTGGTCTATACAATACTGGTCCAATTGATGGCGGTACTGACTTCACTCCAGATCGTTGGGAAGATTACCTGAACTGTGTGAAGAATTACTAATCATTATTAACGATTAAAAAAAAGAGGACTTAAGTCCTCTTTTTTTTCTTTAAATTTCAAGGAGTGACGTTTCCTTATCTTTGAGTTTTTCATCAATAAGAGCTATATGAGAGTCAGTAATTTTTTGGATTTCATCTTCTGATTGTCTCGCCTCATCTTCCGAAATTTCTTTTTCTTTCAAGAGTTCCTTAAAGTCCGAATTTGCATCTCTTCTAATGTTTCTTATTGCAACTTTGGATTGTTCAGCTTCGTCCTTGACCACCCTAACTAAATCTTTTCTTCTCTCTTCGGTAAGAGGTGGAAGTGGAATGCGAATAACTTCTCCAGCAGATTGAGGATTAAGGCCTAAATCTGATGTCATAATGGCTTTTTCAATCGGTGCCACCATCTCTTTTTCCCAGGGAGAAACTTTAAGCGTGCGCGAGTCTTCTGCCACAACATTGGAAACCTGAGATATGGGAACTTGAGAACCGTAATACTCCACATGAACTTGATCAAGCAAACTGGGGTGTGCACGTCCAGCACGTATTTTTGTAAATGCGTTTTCTAAACTTTCAACAGTTTTATCCATTCTGGATTTTGCATCACTAATAATTTCATCTAACATATTAATTCCTTACTATTGTTCCCAATTCTTGACCTTGAAGGATTTTACTTAAAGTATCCTCATCTTCAAGCATACTAAAAACACAAATATCAATGTTATGCTCTTTACAGAGTGCAAATGCGGCTGTATCCATAATTTTTAAATCATTTTTTATCGCCTCTTCAAATGTAAGAGAAGTGTATTTAGTTGCCTTGGGATTTTTGATTGGATCATCTGTATAGATCCCATCAACTTTAGTGGCTTTAAAAATAATATCTGCTTCAATTTCTATACCTCTTAGAACTGCTCCCGTATCAGTAGTAAAACAAGGATTTCCAGTGCCTGCGCAGAAAATTAAGACTTGCTTATTTGATAAGTTTTCTTTGGCTTGATTATGATCAAAATTTTGACAAACACCACCGCCAATTTCAAAGCCAGACATCACTAGTGAATTGATACCATTTCTTCTAAAGGTGTCGTTTAGAGCAAGTGCATTCATTACAGTTGCAAGCATACCAATATGATCACCAACCACTCTATTCATTCCAGACTCTTGAAGGGCAGCACCACGATAGATATTTCCTCCGCCAACTACTATACCTATTTCGATATTTTGAGCTAGAACAGAACTAACAATTTGAGAGACTTTTTGAGTAACCCGGGGGTCAATTGAATTATTTTTTGAAGAGAGAGCTTCACCGCTAATCTTCAAAAGAATTCTTCTGTAAGTTTTCATAACAACTTAATAAATAAGAAAAGATTTTACTATGATTGATAGTTATAATTGACTATTTGTCCAGCGTAAAAACAGTGGAAGACTCGGTTAAAAAAATTTCTATAAGAGGTGCTAAGGTTCACAATCTTAAGAACATTGATGTGGACATCCCAAGAAATAAATTTGTAGTTATAACTGGGCTTTCAGGTTCAGGTAAATCATCACTTGCTTTTGATACTATTTATGCCGAGGGTCAGAGAAGGTATGTGGAATCTTTATCGGTATATGCAAGGCAATTTCTGTCTCTAATGGAAAAGCCCGATGTTGAACATATTGATGGTCTTTCTCCAGCAATATCGATTGAGCAAAAGGCTACTTCTCATAACCCTAGATCGACTGTTGGAACCACGACCGAGATATATGATTATCTAAGGTTGCTATTTGCAAGAATTGGCTCACCGAGATGTCCAGAGCATCAAATTGAGTTAGATTCCCAAACCATCTCCCAGATGGTGGATGCCGTTCTTAAGCTTCCTATCGATGAGAAAATTATGATCCTTGCGCCTATCGTTCAGAACAGAAAAGGAAGCCACCAGAAACTTTTAACTGAACTTTCACATCAAGGTTTTTTGAGAGCTCGAGTAGATGGTGAAATTCTAATGCTAGATGAAATGGAAGACCTGGATGGCAAGGTTTTCCATACGATTGAAATTGTTATCGACCGCCTCAAGATTAGAGAAGATATTTCATCTAGACTTACAGAGTCAATTGAAACAGCTTTAAACCTTTCTTCAGGAATTGTAAAAGTTGCTTCTATGACTGACCCTGCTTCTTGGAACGAAAAAATCTTCTCAGCAAAGTTTTCTTGTGTTGAATGTGGCTATTCTCTTCAAGAAATGGAGCCAAGACTTTTTTCATTCAATAATCCAGTTGGGGCTTGCCCTGCATGTGACGGCCTTGGTGTCAAAGATATGTTTGACGCTGATAAAGTTGTATCTCACCCAGAACTATCCTTAGCTGATGGAGCAATTCATGGATGGGGACGAGCTAATGCTTATTTTTATCAATTGCTTTTCACGCTATCCCAGCATTATCAGTTTGATATTGAAACACCATTTGAGGAGTTAACCGACCAACAAAAACAAATTATTCTTTACGGTTCTGGTGATGAGGTTATTGATTTTTCACATGTCAAAGGAAGAAGAGGTTGGAAAAGCAAAGCTAAACCTTTTGAAGGCGTAATTCCTAGAATGATGAGACGCTATGAAGAGTCAGAGATTAAGTCTGTAAGAGAGGATTTGTCAAAGTTTATAGTTAGCAAAGATTGTGCATTATGCAATGGAGAGAGGCTTAATGAATCAGCGAGAAATGTATTTATAGAAGACTCAAATCTCTCTGACCTTACAAAACTGTCTATTGAAAATTTATATGATTTTGTGTCATCGCTTCAAATTGAAGGAGCAAAGCTTAAAATTGCAGACAAGATTCTTAAAGAAATCAAGCAAAGATTAGAATTTTTGATTAATGTCGGTCTTG
>Ga0255764_10004667_pt1 | contig 10681 bp, 10 predicted proteins | sample 071ome_30_FD_179964 | JGI IMG/M metagenome (GOLD analysis project Ga0255764, IMG submission 179964) | Coastal salt marsh microbial communities from the Groves Creek Marsh, Skidaway Island, Georgia - 071406AT metaG (version 2) | ecosystem: Environmental > Aquatic > Marine > Intertidal zone >... | reverse complement strand
GTGCCCGGTGCCATGTAGAGAATCGTGTCGCTCATGGGTCAGTACCGGTCAAGATCATTGGCAAAGCTCACCGGGCCGTCGTAGCTCGCGGCCATGGTGGTGGCATAGGCAGCAGCCTGCTCGGGGGTACCAATGCCAGGTCCGAAGTGGGTCACGACCACGGCGCCGACCCGGGCTTGCGCCGCCATCTGCGCCACCTGCTCCGGTGTCACGTGGTGGGCGCGAAAGTGGATTTCTAGGCCTTCCAGCACAGGTGCCGGCATACCGGGATTGATGCGTTTGACGTTGGCCAGCGCCTGGGGGATGTCCATCATTTCACTGACCAGTAAATCGGCGTCCTGCGCCAGCGCGGTAACCGCCTCACTGGGGCCGGTATCGCCGGTGAAGACAATAGTGCGGTCGGCAGATGCAAAGCGGTAGGACAATGAGACCTCGCCTTCAGCGGCGCGGTATTGCGGCGACTGGTAGTGGCTGTTTTCCGCCACGTTGACCATGAGGTCCGCCAGCATGACGGTGTCACCCGCACGCAGTTCCCGCACCGTCAAATGATGTTGCCAGGTGCGTCCCGGTACGCCAAAGGCGGCACCGCGCGCCGGTTCCATGGCGGCGAGCAATCCGTCGATGAAGGCCTGCGTGCCGGGAGGTCCGAATATCTGCAGGGGGACAGCGGCATCCAGTTGCAGGCGCAATCCCAGCACGGCGAGCATGCCGCCGGTATGGTCGAAATGCAGGTGGCTGAGAAAGACGCCGTTGACGTTCGGCAAGCGGTACCCGGCTTTGGCCAACTGCGCGCCGGCCCCGTCACCGGCATCCACCAGGTACAGGGCGTCCCCGACAACCAGGGCGTTGGCCGGCTGCGCCCGGTCAGGCACGGCATCCGGGCCACTGGCGGTGCCCAGGGTGATGAACGTCATGCTGCCGGTCTGGGCACTGGCCGGCATGGTCAGGCTCGACAGTATCAAGACGATCAGCAGAGGCAGGGTGGTTGTTTTCATGGGCTGGGTTCCAGGTCCGGTGTCCGGAGGCTTTTCGAGGATTTCAGCATTCCTGCTATTATCAATCCAATTGTTTGTTTTTATGTTTATGCATTGATGATTCGAATAGGTAAACCATGCGACTGAAAGGCCTCGATCTTAACCTGCTGGTGGCACTGGACGTGCTGCTGGAGGAGCGCAGCGTGTCCCGCGCCGCCAAACGCCTGCACCTGAGCCAGCCGGCGGCGAGTGCGGCCCTGGGGCGCCTGCGTGATTACTTTCAGGATGAACTGCTGGTGCTGCATGGCAAGCGCCTGATTCCGACGTCCTTTGCCGAAAACCTGATGCCGGAACTGAAACGGGTGACGAAGCAGATCGATGATCTGGTCTCCATGTCCACCGAGTTCGACCCCGCCCAGTCAGAACGGCTGTTCCGCTTCATGGCCTCCGATTACATGGTCACCGTGCTGATGTCGCGGGTGCTGGAAAAACTGGCGGTCCAGGCGCCGGGTGTGAAGCTGGATATGCGCCTGCCGGAAGATTCCGTGTACCAGGTGTTTGAGCGGGGCGAGATCGATCTCATGCTCATTCCCGAGGAATTCCTGCTGCCCAACCATCCGGCGGTAGAGATCTTTGAGGAGCCCTACGTGGTGGTGGGCTGGCAGGGCAACCCGGTCATGAAAGGGCGCATGACCGTGAAGAAGTTTTTTGATGCCACCCATGTTGCGGTCACTCTCGGACCCAAACGGGATCCGTCCTTTACTGAACGCAGCCTCGAAAAACTCGGTCATCAGCGGCGGGTGGATGTGTATGTCCCGCATTTCTCTGCCGTGCCCTGGCTGCTGCTCAATACCGGGCGCCTGGCCATCATGCAGCAGCGCCTGGCGCGCAAGTTTACCGACGTGCTGCCGCTGGCCGTGGCGCCAATGCCCTTCGAGTTCCCGGTCATGCGCATCATGGCCCAGTACCACAGCGCCCGTGACAATGATCAGGGTCTGAAGTGGTTCATCAAGCTGCTGCAACAGAGCGCCTGATCTCGTGCGCACTAATGCATCAGCATCATTGATACATTTTGATTTGATTTATCAGTTTTCAAAATAGTCCGGCGCTGGGGTAGGCTACCCCTTTCTTGCGGTTCGCGGCTAAAGCCGCTCCTGCCATAGTATGCTCGACCCGTAGGAGCGGCTTTAGCCGCGAATGGCCCACACCATAAAAATTGAACCGTGCTGCTCACAAGGGGCCGGAAAAAGGGTGACATTTTGAAACAGGCATCCATTCTTATTGTCGGCGGTGGTATTGCCGGCCTGACATCGGCTATCGCGCTGTGCCAGCGCGGGCATTCTGTTGAAATTATCGAAAAGGATCCGGACTGGTCCGTCTACGGGGTCGGCATCATCCAGCAGGGCAACGTGCTGCGCGCCGTGGCCCAGCTCGGCATTCTCGATGACTATGTGAGCGCCGGTTTTCCCTTCAACCGCGTGGATATCTACCTGCCTGACGGCTCTCTTGCCGCCAAGGTGCCTGCCCCGCAGCTGAACGAGGCCTATCCTGCCCAGCTCGGCATTGGGCGGCGCAAACTGCAGCAGGTACTGGGAGACAAGGCCAGGGCGCTCGGCGCCAGTATTCGCCTGGGCGTTACCGTGGACAGTCTCGCCCAGGACGACAGTGGCGTGGAAGCCAGTTTTTCGGACGGCACTAACGGCCGGTATGACCTGGTGATTGGCGCCGATGGGATCAACTCGCAGATCCGCGAACTGGTCTTTCCCGATGCCCCGGCCCCGGTGTTTGCCGGACAGGGGGTCTGGCGTTACAACTTTCCCTGCCCAGAAGGGCTTGATGCGCTCTGCGTCTTTGAAGGTCCGATCGGCATGGGACTGGTGCCCATCGGTCCCGACCTGATGTACATGTATGTGACCACGCCGGAGCCCGGCAATCCGCGCTACCCGACCGAGGGCCTGGCCGCGGTCCTGCGTGACAAACTGAAAAACGCACCGCCGCGCATCGCCGAGCTCGCGGCCACCATCAGCGATGATGAGGGCGTGGTCTACAAACCCCTGTACTGGCAGATGCTCGATGGCGACTGGTACAACGGCCGGGTCATCCTGATCGGCGATGCTGCTCATGCCACCACGCCACACCTGGGGCAGGGCGCCGGCATGGCCATCGAAGACAGTGTCGTGCTGGCGGAAACCCTGGGCGACAACGACAGTGTCAGTGCCGCCTTTGCCGCCTTCATGGATCGCCGCGAAGCCCGCTGCCGCTACATCGTCGAGAACTCGGTGGCGATCTGCAAGGGCCAGCTGGGGGAAGGGCCTCTGGTCAACAACGCGCAGGCGACCATGGAGATGTTCAAGGTCACTGCACTTCCTATATAAGACGCTTCTCCGATGAAGACTATTCTCCGATTTGGGCGCTATTTCGATTTAGGCAATTCTTCGACTCACACCTGGTAAAACCCGATGGCTTTATTTGAATATTTTCCCAACTATGTCTGGAACCTGTCCCTGGCCATTGCCATGGAGAACGGCGGCCGTATCGGTGAGCTCATGGACATGTGCCAGCCCATTCGTGACGCCGCCGCCAATGGCGAGGACGCCGGTACCGCCGAGTTCCTGAAAGAATGGGTGAAGATGGCGGACAAGCTCACTGAGCTGGCGCGTGAAGACGAGGAGCAGGGGAGGCTGTTTTCCGCCGCCGGCAAACTCAAGCGCGCCTCCATTTATTATGTGACCGCTGAACGCATGCAGGGGCACGGCCATCCCGGCCGGGCCGAGACCTATCGCAAAGGGGTCGAGGCGTTCATGAAAGGCGTGCAGTATGCCGGCGAGCCGGTGGAAAAAGTCACTCTTCCCTATCGTGATGGCACCGAACTGAGCGCCTACCTGTGTCGGGCACCCGGCGCCGGACGCCAACCCCTGGTGGTGTACTGCAACGGCCTCGACAGCTGCAAGGAGATGCTCTACCTGGGCGGTTTCCCCGCGGCGCTGAACCAGCGCGGCATCAGCTGTCTTTGTGTCGACCAGCCCGGCACCGGGGATGCCATTCGCCTGCATAACCTGCCGGCCACGCATGCCAGCGAGGAATGGGCCACCCCCTGGGTCGATTGGCTGGTGCAGCAGGACTTTGTCGACCCGGCACGGCTGGGCATGACCGGCATTTCCCTGGGCGGGCATTTCGCGCCACGTGCCGTGGCCTTCGAGCCGCGTTTTGCATCTGGTGCTGTCTGGGGTGCCAACCACAACTGGGCCGAAGTGCAGCAGAAACGCCTGCAGCGCGAGGGGGAGAATCCCGTGCCGCATTACTGGAATCATGTCATGTGGGTCTTCGGCTGCCAGACCATGGATGAGTTCCTGGCCAAGGCCGAGGGCATGACCCTCAACGGCATCATGGACAAAATCACCGTGCCGTTCCTGGTCACCCATGGTGCGAAGGATCGCCAGATCAGTGTTGATTACGCCCACCAGAGTTACGATCAGCTGGTGAACTCGCCACGCCGCGAGCTGAAAATATTCACCGAGCGCGAAGGCGGTGTCGAGCATGTCGGGGCAGACAACATGTCGTTCGGTTGCGACTATATTGCTGACTGGTTTGCCGACACGCTTGGCGGTCATACCGCCTAACCGGAGAAAGATCATGTCCCGCCGTTTTGTCGATTTATCCATATACCTTGAGAACGACGTCATTACCGACCCGCCCTTCATGCGCCCGGAAATCACTTACCAGAACCACATGGATACCGTGCCCGAGGCGCAGGTGTTCTTTCCCGGCGTGGCCGCCGATGAGTTTCCCGGCGGCGAGGGTTTTGCCGCGGCGGAGTGGGTGAAGCTCACCACGCACAACGGCACGCACCTGGATGCGCCCTGGCATTTCCATCCCACCATGGATGGCGGCAAGCCCGCCATGACCATCGACGAGGTGCCGCTGGACTGGTGTTTCCGTCCCGGCGTGAAACTGGATTTCCGGCATCTGCCCAACGGCCATGTGGTGACCGCGGCAGAAGTCGAAGCCGAACTGGCCCGCATCGAAGTTGAGTTGCAGCCACTGGATATCGTGCTGGTGAATACCGCCGCCGGCATGGCGGTGGGGGACCCGGATTTCGTCAATATCGGCTGTGGCATGGGCTATGAGGCCACCATGTATCTGCTCGAACGCGGTGTGCGAGTGACCGGCACCGACGCCTGGTCCTGGGATGCCCCCTTTTCCTATACCGCCAAGAAGGTGGCCGAGACCGGTGACCGCTCGCTGATCTGGGAAGGCCACAAGGCCGGCAAGGACATCGGCTATTGCCACCTGGAAAAACTGCATAACCTGGAAGTGCTGCCGGGCTCAGGTTTCACCGTCAGCTGCTTTCCACACAAGATCAAGGGGGCGTCTGCCGGCTGGACCCGCGCCGTCGCCATCTTCGAGGACTGATCATGAGACTGGCATCACTGCAGGACGGCAGTCGCGACGGCAGGCTGGCCGTGGTTTCCGAGGACGGGCGGCACGGCCTCTTTCCGGATGCTGTCAGCACCCTGCAGCAGGCGCTGGAGCAGTGGTCTGCTGTGGAAACCGAATGCCGCATACTGGCCGAGCAACTGGCAACGGGCAAAGGCCAGGCGCTGGAGAAGCCATTCCTGGCCCCGTTGCCGCGCGCCTGGCAGTGGCTGGACGGTTCCGCGTTCGACAACCATGGCGACCTCATGCAGCAGGCCTTTGGCCATGCGCCGCTGGAACACGACAAGCCGCTGATGTACCAAGGCATGTCACATCGTTTTTATGCCACCGGGGAGGCCATGCCGTTTCCCCGCGAAGCAGATGGTATCGATTTCGAGGGCGAGTTCGGCATCATTACCGACGCCGTGCCGATGGGCGTGACACCGGCAGAAGCCATGGACCACATCAAGCTGGTGGTGCTGATCAATGACTGGTCGCTGCGCAACCTGGCCATGCCGGAAATGAAAACCGGCTTCGGCTGGATCCAGGCCAAGCCGGCCTGTGCCATGGCACCATTTGCGGTGACGCCCGATGCGCTTGGTGCGGTCTGGCAGGACGGTCGCGTGCACCTGGATCTGCGCGTGGACTGGAACGGCGAACGCTTCGGGTCACCTAACGGCGGCGAGATGAGTGTCGGCTTCCATGAGCTGGTGGCCCATGCCGCCAGCACCCGGGAGTTGTGCGCGGGTACTGTGATCGGTTCGGGTACCGTATCGAACCGTAACTTCCGCGAATCCGGTTCCACCTGTATCTCCGAGCGCCGCGGTATCGAAATCATCGACACCGGCAAACCGGTCACCGGCTTCATGCGTTTTGGTGACCGCGTCACCCTGCAGGCCAGTCCCACCGATTATTTCGGCGTACTGGAACAGGTCGTGACGGCCCCTGCTGGGCATTAACGAAACAAATCAGAATCCATCAGAACAATAAATTGTACAAATCACTTGCCGGGCTTACACTCGGCAAGTTCCGATTTGGGGGAAATACCTGTGAAAAGTGTCAGTACTCATTCTTTAGCCTGCTGCCTGGCTGTCATGCTCGGCCTGTTGGCCCCGGCCAGCCAGGCCCACCACTCGTTTGCCATGTATGACCAGAGCGAACTGCGTACACTGACGGGCCGGCTGACCCGTTATATTCCGGGGGCAAACCACGCCCAGATGATTTTCGAGCGGCTGGATGACAGCGGCGCCACCGTCACCGACGACCAGGGTGTTGCCGTGCAGTGGGGCGTCGAAATGGGCCCGGCAACCCGTATCGCCCGCCTGGGTGTCACACCCGATAATTTCCCGATCGGTTCGATCATCACCGTGCAGCTCAATCCCCTGCGCAACGGTAAGACCTTTGGTGCCATGCCCAACGGCGCACCGCTGGTGAATTGTGGCACGACGATGCCGGACGGTGGCTGTAACGAAAACACCGGCACCGTTTACCTGTCTGCCAACAACTGATCCCGGGGAGGTTGCCATGCTTCGGCCAACATTAGTCACTCTAATTGCGCTCTCTGTCGCGCTGCCCGTCATGGCGCAGCCGCCACGTAACAACCGCTACGACAGCCCCGAACCGCCACCGGGCATTGAGCCATTGCCTGTCGACCTCTTCACCACCGAGAACTACTATTTTGACCGCGAATACTGGAGCGATCCCCGCTACACACGCTGCAACACACCGGCACAGCTGACCAACATGTGGGTGGCAGATCGTGTCGGTCACTGGGGCGACTGCAGCTACGGCATTGCCACCACCGATATCTTCAGCCCGTATGACTACGGCTCCGCCGAGGAACACTACCGGGCGCTGATGGCCCGGGCCCGCGAGAACGGCACGTTCACTACCCATACCCGGCAAACCCTGCCGGAATGGGATGGCTGGTATTTCCGCGGCGTCGGCTTTCGTGGTCCGGAGCAGTGGACCAACGGTGACATCCTGCAGACATCCACCATGATTTCCCTACTCATGCCCGAGTACCAGGAGCGCATGACGCAGATGAACTACCACGAGGCGGTGAACAACGCGCCGCAGTGGATGGCTTCGTTCTGTTACCCGGAAGGCCTGATGCGCTGGTGGTATGTCTGGGGCATCCGCGACATGGAAGTGTTGATGACACCGAACCAGGTGCAGCTGCTGGGCGGGGTTGCCGACAACTTCATCCGCAAGATTCTCATCAACCAGGAACATTCCACCCTGATTCCGCAGTGGTATGGCGAAACCGTCGGCTTCTGGGACGGCGACACCCTGATCGCCTGGACAGCCAACGTGCAGGGCTGGACCACCAGCCATTCCATGTTCGAGTTCAGCAACGAGCTGGAAGTGATTGAGATCATCCGCCGCGCCGAAGACGGTGAAGGGCTCGAGATCGAAGCCATCTTCTATGACCCGGAAGCCTTCGTGGAACCGCTGCGCATCGTCACCCCCTGGAACCGCACCGCTGGTATCGACGATCCCCAGCAGCGTTACCTGTTCGTGGAATGCCGGGTGGAAAATGGCATCGTGCTCGGCCCAGACGGCCGTCCGTCGCAGCTCACCCCCTTTGATGAAGGTTACATCGATTTCCTCGGTCGTCCCTGGGCGCAGAACTGGGAAAAATTCTTTGAGCAGGGCTGGGAAAGGCCCGAAGAATAAAAAGATCGATAATCGATAAAAGGATAAAAGGATAAAAGGATAAACGGGTTGTTCAGCTGCCATCGGTGCATGCTGTACACCCCGTAGGCCGGAAGAGGCGCGTAGCGTCGTCATCCGGCGAAGTGAAATGCGCGAAAACACCATACCGTCGTCCGCATGCCGACAGGTCGATCATAATAAACGCTCTCACTTCATTCCGATCATTTACAGACTTTGCACACCAAGGGGAAACGCCACATGGCTCACTCATTTAAAGCGGCAGTTTCAGTGCTCGCTCTGCTCATTCTCACCGGCTGTGCCGCCACCGACAATACTGCCCGCCAGGTCGTGGTCGATGCCGCCAACGCCATGGGCGGTGTCAGTGCCGTGCAGTCCCTGGATACCCTGGAAATCTTTGGTTATGGCCATGAGGCCTACCAGGACGGCGGCAGCCTGATCACCACCGAGCCCACCGCGCCGGAAAAAATGACCAATATGACGGCCTATCACCGGGTCATTGACCTGGCCAATGACCGCACCCGCGTGCAGGCGCGCCTCTACCGCGCCTTTATCTTTGCCGGTGAAGCCATGATGAAAGGCCTGCCGATTAACCAGTCCCTCGACGGCGAGGTAGCCTACGACGGCACCAGGCGTGCCTCCGAGGAAGCGGCGCTGACGCGGCGCATGGACATGCTGGCCTTTGCCCCGGTGGCCGTGCGCGAAGCGCTGGAGGTCGGCAGTCGTGTCAGCAATCGCCGCCGCCAGGACAACCTGACCCTGGTGGATGTGGAAACAGAGGATGCACGCCAGTTCACCCTGGCAGTAAATAACGACACCGGCCTGCCGGTCTGGGTGCGCTGGCTGGAGCCCCATGAAAACCTGGGCGAGATCACCCAGCGCGCCGAGTACAGCGGCTGGCTGCCGGCCGAGAATGTCCTGCTGCCGATGAGCATCAACACCGTGTCCGACTGGAACGACACCGTGATGCTGCGCCTGCATATCGACCGGTATGTCGTGAATGGCGCCATCGACAACCTGGCGGCGCCGACCGCCGTGCGCAACGCGGCGCCTCCGGTACCGAACTACACCGTCAACGCCGAGCCTGTAGCCGACCACGTCTGGCACCTGACCGGCAACAACGGCGCCAATTCCGTGTTGCTGGAATTCGAGGACCACATCACCCTGTTTGAACTGCCCACCAACCGTGCCTGGTCACGGGCAGTGATTGCAAAGGCGCGACAGACTGTGCCCGGCAAACCGATTACCCAGGTCATCATTTCCCATCACCATTTCGATCACACCGGCGGCCTGCGCGAGGCCATGGCCGAAGGCATCACGCTGGTGGCGCATGAAGGCAACATGGCCTGGTTTGAAGCGCTAGGTGCACGCGAGGTCACGACTTACCAGGATGCCCTGAGCCGAAACCCGCAGCCGGTGCGCACACTGGCAGTCGATGACCATCTGCAGATGGCCGATGCCAATCTCACCGTCGATATCTTCCATACCGTCAGTAACGCTCACATGGCCCACGGCCTGTTTGCCTACATTCCGGAACACAAACTGCTGATCCAAGGTGACCTGTTCGATCGCAACTGGGAAGTGTATTTCTGGGGCAACACCTACGATGACAATGTGGCTTACAGGAATCTTGATGTAGAGCGTGATGTGCCGATCCATGGCACAGTAACGCCGATTGCCGATGTGCACCGCATCCTCGATCAGCAAAAGGCCAATGCACGCGCCCTGTGTGCCCAGGTGGACAGCATTGGCCTGTCTTTACCGGGCTGTCCGCTGGCGTGGGATTGATGCTGGAAAAAAGGTTCACCAAGAACTGAAGGCATCTGTTTCATGGCACTGATGGCCGGGATTCCGGCTTATCAGTCAAAGCCTGCATGCAGGCTGGTGATGACTGGATACTGGCCCGGCATTTGAATATGCCCTGGGTGGTCAGGTTCAGAACAACTGTTTCTATACTGCCATGGTGAGTTCCATGAAACCCAGGCCATCCATCACCAGCGACTGCCCGGTTTACTCCCCGGCCGAGGAACGGGTCAATATTGTCAGCCATGCTGTTTGTGCCCTGTTAAGCATCATTGCGCTGGTACTGCTGATTTTACGTGCCTCTCATGAGCCCGGCTTACAACCACTGGTCAGTTTTATGGTATTCGGGTCCAGCCTGGTTTTACTCTATGCCACATCCACGTTCCATCACCGGTGCAAAAATCCGGTCATGCGACGCAAGTTCAGAATTTTTGATCATGTCACTATTGTGGTGCTCATCGCAGGGACCTATACCCCGTTTGCCCTGATCACCTTGCAAGGCGGCGTTGGGTGGTTGATTTTTGGTATCAGCTGGGGGCTTGCTTTGGCAGGAACCGTTTGAAGCTTTTATATACCGGCCGCTTCAAAGAGGTTTCTACACGGCTTTATGTCGTGATGGGCTGGCTGGTCGTTTTTATCTTCAGTCCATTGAAGAACAGGCTGCCTGCCGCTGGCTTAATGTGGCTGCTCAGTGGCGGTATTCTTTATTCCACCGGTGCTATCTTGTACAGCATTCGAAAAATTCCCTTCAATCACGCGATCTTTCATTGCCTGGTCCTGGCCGGTAGCGCCTGTCATTTTGTGTCGGTTTA
>Ga0255764_10004665_pt1 | contig 10684 bp, 8 predicted proteins | sample 071ome_30_FD_179964 | JGI IMG/M metagenome (GOLD analysis project Ga0255764, IMG submission 179964) | Coastal salt marsh microbial communities from the Groves Creek Marsh, Skidaway Island, Georgia - 071406AT metaG (version 2) | ecosystem: Environmental > Aquatic > Marine > Intertidal zone > Salt... | reverse complement strand
TTAATCTAACCTGTCTGAATAATAACACCGCTTCAATTTTCGCGGTTTTTATATTTTTATCGCCTCAAGAGAAGGCTGGCCCATGGGCTGATTTAAAATAACGCAGTTTAATTCGATTTGACATATGCTGATGGGGCACTGCCATTTACTCTGGCAATGCAATTACTATGCTTCTCAACTCACGCGAAAAGCACTAAAGATGCGAAGATCCACTCAAAACAATATCACTTTTTACTATTAAAAATATTATCTTACGGGGACTTTCTCATCTAACTGTCTCCTTTATTCCAAGACCGATTTCGGTAGATAAAAGGACACCGTCCAATTTGGCATATCAACGATTTCACTGATCCTCAGATCGCCACAAACCGAACATAACATATAGGCTTCAAGCGCGCTCATACCTGTCGTCGTAGAAACCCAGTCAATCATGCCAGATACCGCGTCTTTTGCTGCTTGCATCAAATCCTCACCAATGCCGGTTGTCGCCTTATAACCTTTTTCGTCGAAATGTCGGGTCACAGGGCCATCAGTCTCGAACCGCGGAAAGGCAAAGTTTGCCTCCTTAATAAGATCAATTTTAACAGCGACTGTCATCGGGCTTTCGATTGCAGTGCCGCAGATTTCTCCGTCTCCTTGAGCCGCATGCGTATCACCTAAGGAAAGCAGTCCACCTACCACTTCCACCGGGAGATAAAGGGTCGTGCCAACGGAATTGTCCCGTATATCAAGGTTTCCCCCAACACGACGCGGCGGTACGACCGAATGCAGGCCTTTTTCTTGCAGGGCAAGACCGATGGTTCCCACAAAGGGTTTCAACGGCACTTTGCCCCCAGGTCCATAAAGGGCGGGCTTCATCGAAACAGTGTCATACTTCCAGATATGAAGAGCGGGATCTGTGAACTGATCCGCCAATAAACCAAACCCTGGAATATTCGCCGTCCAGCCCCAACCTGAGGGTTGAAAATCCAAAAATGTGACGGCCACCGCATCTCCTGGTTTTGCCCCCTCAATAAAGATCGGACCGGTAACAGGGTTCACCTTTTCAAACGACAGCAAAGACAAATCGCTAAGCACCGATCCCGCGTTCAACTGTCCGCCTGAACTGTCAATTGTTTCTATTTCAACGGTTTGACCAGGCACAACGCTGAGCGTAGGTTCGATGGAATTATCCCACCCGAAATGATGATTATGTTTGTGGATCGTGTGATTGCATGCCATTGTCTTTCCCCCTGATTTTCCAAAACGATATCTTCGATTTCATTTTCTCCAATGACGCCACTGGATGCCAACAAAGATCAACTCACATGGGTCATTTAATCCAATTCTCACTAGCATAAACCAAAATTGAATATAATGCCCCAAACACTGCGCGGATGGTCTGAGACCGATAGATAGGTGGCAACTGACCCCTTTTGAGCACGGCATGCTATGAGATGAAATGAAGAGCGTAGATTTTAACATTTTTTGACTGCTCCGCGTCAAGCGGATTGAACCATCCAAAGTTCTTTACTTAAAAACCATGATGCCTTCGGACTTTTTGCATCCATTTGCTTGTAAAGATGTGGAGCTAATGGAAAGTGACGCCCATCCTCATATAAAATCAGAGTCCATAAATTCACTAAAAATACAATTTGTTACAGACAGTTTTCCAAAATGCTAAATCACCATCATCAATGCCAAGACTTTTTCAATTTAAGGGACTATCCACAAATCCAAATCACTGATACCGATGCCAGTGTGACGCTTTGATTTCATTTGTCGAATAGTCTCTCCAACACGTTTAGGGTTTTGCATTGTGAAGCTCAGTCCGCTCGAAATAGTTATGGCTGCAACGATTCCATTGGTCTGGGGTATGGGCTTTGTTTTTGCAAAAGGCGCAATAAATCATTTTCCGCCAATATTGCTCATGGCGTTACGCTTTTCTCTAACCGCAATTGTACTTGTTTGGTTCGCAAAGATTCCAAGAGGAAGCTTAAAACAAATTTTCAAAATTGCTATTGTCGCTGCAGCTATTCAATACAGTCTGACCTTTACCGGTCTGAAAGGCTTAGAAGCCGGTCTTGCATCCCTGATTGTCCAACTTGAAGTTCCATTCTTAGTGATTTTAGGCGCACTTTTCTTGCACGAAAAACCGGGATGGCGGAAATGGATTGGAATTGCAATTTCGTTTGGCGGAGTTGCTTTGATGACGCAGCAACAAGAACTCAGCGGAAGTGCTCTCTCGATAATTTTGGTCATAACAGGTTGCTTTTCATGGGCGGTGGGTCAGGTAATGGTGCGCAAACTTGAAAATGTAGCCGGAATGCAGGTCACCGCTTGGGTCGCTGTATTTGCGGCTCCTCAGTTATTTATCATGTCAGCAATTTTTGAGCATGGGCAATTAGATGCCATTAAAACCGCTGAACCGTTGGTTTGGTGGGCCGTATTATATCTGGGCCTGATCATGACCTGCTTCGGTTATTTTCTGTGGAATACTTTAATCCGTCGTCATGACGTCGGCCTTATCGCCCCATTTCTTCTTTTGCTCCCTGTTTTTTCTGTCATCGGCGGCGTTATTTTCCTTGGAGAGGATTTAACCTTTCAAAAGTTTTATGGAGGTTTCGTGATCCTTATTGGGGTTGCAGTGATAACTTTTCAGCCCTCCTTGTTTTTCCGTGTTAAATTTAAGCCTAGGTAACTTGTGCTTGGATGCTGCAATTGCAGATCAAAAGATCCTTTGACAAGAAACATCCAGCGCATGCCCGAGCTTGGCCCCTTGATCGGGTTATTGAGAAACGGAACTGCTTGCGCGTCGTTCACGCAATGCAATGAAAAATCCGGATAAAAATATGACCGTAGCCCCAATCCATGTAAATATATCTGGGATCTCTGCAAAGAACCACGCCCCGATCATTGCAGTCCAGATAAGTTTTAGAAAATCAAAAGGCATGGTGGCCGTTGGATCGGTTTCCTTAAGGGATTGGCTTATCGCCATTTGCGCAATAGTGCCGGATAAACCGATTAACGCCAGCCAACCCAGTGTCTGAATTCCAAATGGTTGCCAGACCCATATCGCGGGCAAAAGTGAGAAAAGCCCTAAAAAAATTCCCATGTAGGCAACAATAGTTACACTAGACTCTGTTCGCGACTGGATCTTGATAATGATCATTGCCACAGCCCAAAGCGCTGCTGAAGCGGTGGTTAAAAGTGCGCCTGTGTCGATTGAAATAAGGCCGGGGCGTAAGATTATTAACATACCCAAAAAGCCGGATAAAATGGCACCCCATCTGTAGATGCGAAACCGTTCGCCTAAGACCAAGACTGCGAGAACAGCCATGAAGATAGGTGCCGTGAAACTTAGCGCGGTAATTTTTGCAAGAGGCGTTATCGACAGCGCGGTGAAAAACATCAACATCGCTGCGATATTGATTACGCCCCTTAATGCGTGCAATCCGATTTGATTGGTGCGAAGTATTGCAAATTTGGAACGCAGCAGGAGTGGTAAAAGAAACGCCAAGCCAAAAACATTACGGAAGAAGGCTATTTGAAAAGGATGCAGGACTTCTGAGACAAACCGTACCAACCCATGCATGATTGCGAAAGCGAGAGTGGACAAACACATCAAAGCTATCCCGCGCATGACAGGCGTTTGGTTTTTCCAGAATGCGCTTGCGGCTTGAGTAATATAGTTCTGGCTTTTCATGATCGCCTACATTTCACCGGTCCAAGAAAGCCATAAAACGCAGTTTGGGTTCCTGCCTCTCGGGTAACCTTGGCATGATTGACATTCGCCGTCTAGGGTCTTGCGCAATCAGCACCCCTCAACGTGGAAGACACCATTTATGGATCCTTTATTGTCTTGGATATCTGCACTTTTTGACGGCCTTGGTTCCTCACATTGGCCGATCCTCAAGGAAAATCTCATATTTGTCTATGAAATCGTTGGCTCGCTTTTTAAAGAATGCTGAAGGTTTGCTGCATCCATATCTTTAAAACCGTAGGGCCGTTAAATGCCGCCAACATAGCCGTCTTTCCGTGACTCAGATCCTCCCATATAGAGACCATTTTCCGTTTTTAAGATGAGCTGTGCGCCGCCGAACCCGAACGCATTATCAGGGGCCTCCAGAACAACCCGATGCCCCATTTCTTCGAGCCTTTCCAGAATGTTAGGATCCATACTGGTCTCACAGGCCACTTCAACTCCGGTCGTGACCCGCCAGCGAGGCGCATCTATCGCCATTTGGGGATCCTGTTTCCAAAGCTGCGTTCGAAGTGCCATTTGCACATGACCCTGCGCCTGCATCGGTCCGCCCATAACACCAAAACTCATCAATGGATCGTTGCCCTGCATCAGAAAGGCGGGGATAATCGTATGAAAGGGTTTTTTTGAAGGTCCAACAACATTAGGGCTCATTCGATCCATGGAAAATCCGGCTCCTCGGTTTTGCAAATGGATACCCGTTTCTGGCACGCAAACCCCAGATCCAAATCCCGCATAATTCGATTGAATGAAAGAAACCATCATGCCGTTTTCATCTGCGGTAGAGAGATATACTGTCCCGCCGACTTTGGGCGCCCCCGCTTTGAAATCTGTCGCTTTATTCGGATCTATCAGTTTTGCTCTTTCCAAATGATACTCATCGTTCAGTAAGTGTGACGGTGTTACAGGCGTCATATAGTCCAAGTCTGCAACGTAATATTCCGCATCACGCAAGGCCAATTTCATCGCTTCAATCTGAAAGTGAAGAGCCATTGGATCATCTGCATCCAGATCACGGATTGGGGTGTGTCTTAGAATGCCAAGAGCGATCAAGGCGGCAATGCCTTGTCCGTTCGGTGGAATCTCATGCAAATCGAAATCATCAAAATTATTTTTCAATGTTCCACACCATTCCGGTTTGAAATTTGCAAGATCAGAAACGCGCAGCGCAGCATCATGCTGGATGGCAAACCCCTCTATTCGATCGGCCAGATCCCCTTCGTAAAACGCGCGCCCCTTGGTTTCTGCGATCCGTTCATAGGTTTTTGCCAGATAAGGATTACGATAGAGCGCGCCCGCACTTGGCGCTGTTCCCTGCTGCAGGAAATTCTGCGCAAATCCGGGTTGATCTTTCAATTCTGCGCCCCCTCTTGCCCAGAGATGTGAAATTACGGGGGAGACAGCAAAACCATCAGATGCATATTTGATCGCCGCTTCAAAGAGCGTTTCAAAGGGCAGTTTACCAAATTTTCTAGATATTTCGGCCCATCCACCGACTGCACCCGGCACAGTGACGCTTTCCCACCCACGAAAAGGAATGCCACCGCGTTTTTCAAAACGCTCATAAGTCCAGCCGGACGGGGACCGCCCTGACGCATTCAGGCCATGCAGCTGCGTTCCATCCCAAATGATAGCGAAGGCATCCGATCCAAGTCCACATCCCGTCGGTTCAACAAGCGTGAGCATAATTGCTGTTGCAAGTGCGGCATCAACCGCGTTTCCACCCTTGTGATACATTTGCAACCCTGCCTGCACTGCCAAGGGCTGACTGGCTGCAACCATATTACCGGCGATAACTGGTGACCGGCGAGAGGGATAATGGTGGTGGTTGTTGATTTTCATCTTTTGATCCTCAGGTTGCGTAAGAGGGGCTGACATATCCCTTCTGCCGTCTTTCTTCCTCTGCTTCCGCGATAGCTTGGTCAAGAGGTCGGCGATCAATCATACCGGAAAAGTTATCGGTTGTGGGCAATGCCGTTTTGAAAATTGTGTATCTCTCATCCGCGACACGCAGTAACCGGCGAAGTTCACGCAACGGATCAGCATGATCATCCACCCGCAAATCCAAATCTGGATACGGTTGCCCGTGATGGATCTTAATTGCGGCGGCCTGTTTCCCTCTTTTATCACCGCCGGCGGCCTCTCCAGCCTCCATCGCGAGAAGAAGCCGCTCGGCCAATTCGATATTCGGATTTGCATGCCAAGCATTCAGTGTTTCTTCTATCACCTCGGGACCGGTTAACATGTTGCCGGCAACTGAAACATTTTCCCCTTTGATGTGCCCCGCCCAAGTCTCACAGTGCACACCCGTATGCTGAACGATTTCTCCAGACTTGGATATCCCATGGAACTGCCGCGTCTCTCTTGCGCGATCCTCTTCTTTTAAAATCGATAATACTTTTTCAAAAGGAATGTCCCGCTGCAGCAAGTCTAGGCTTCGGCTCCCCCAAAGCGGATTCACGAATGCTTGTGAAGCGACAACCGTGTCTTGGGTAATATAGGGGACGAGTGCCCCACAGGCAAAAAACCTGCTCGCCACTGCTATGCCAATTTGATTTGTCTCAGGCAGTTTTGCGACGATTGAATAGGTCATCAGAAGCTTTCCCTCCCTATACTGTTTAACGGGAAAGAGAGCACTAACAGAGCTTTGTGGCAATGCTTTAAAAAAGCTTTGAGACATTTTCACGACAGGTCTTGCGCCGCACAAACCCGCTCAACCCATCAGATGCCGCTATAGGCTGATGAGAGCAGCTGTGCTGGTCGAAATGTTTGAAAGATTAAATCGAAAGGACGTCAGCAGCAATTCGTCTATGTCGAGGGGAACGAACACAGGTCAACATTCAAAAACCCAAAAAAGAGATTGGAATTTATGAAATATAACGTCACGATTGACCACCAATCGCTTCACGATACATTGACGTCGCCTTGTCACTTAATAAATTGACATCTTCCAAGCGTAAAATTGTTCCTGCCTTTATATCGCGCCGCAGCGTTATGCCGTGTGCCAAACCGATCGGGAGCGTCTCACGCGCAGTGGCAAAGGGAAGTGCCTTTCCCCAGACTGTGTAACCGCCCTCACCATCAAGCATCTCTCCGGCTTTCATGTCCTTTTTCGCCACCGAAGCCACAGTACCGCGCATTTCTTGCGCTTGCCCGGTCGGCTCTTGACGCAATGCAACACTGAGAGCTGAAATAGAAAGCTCAAGTCCAATGAGATGAAACGGTTTGTACATCGCCGCAAACCGTCCGGTGTGATCAGTCGGTAGCCCATATTGTTTGAAACAAGCCGCCGCATATTCATTCGGGGCCTCTAGGACCACATAAACACCCCACCTTAAGTCGCGAAAAACCGATCGGCCGTCCCGTTCGAGAGAAGATATGGTTTCAACCATACCATGGCCTTCCAGTTGTCCGCCGAGGTCTCTTGGGCGCAAGATATGGGCGAGATCATCAACACCACAAGGCGGGAAAGAAAGGCCATCAGACGGCACATCTAGACCACAAGAATTTGCCACGGCCACCATTTCAATCGCACTTTTCGTGCCATCAAGGAAGGAATTAAACATCTGCGGATTCATACCCGCATTACGCGCTTCTTCTGCGCTCAGCCCATAGTGAACCCAAACGTCATCCGGTGTAACATTGTGATAGATAGGTAAATATTTTGTTCCTTTACCGGCAGCCGTTACACGGAACCCAGCGGCGCGCGCCCAATCAACCATTTCCGAAATGAGTGCCGGCTGATCTCCGTAAGCCATTGAATAACACACGCCGGCTTTCTTGGCTTTTTTTGCCAGAATCGGTCCTACCATTGCGTCGGCTTCAACATTCACCATGACGACATGTTTACCTGCCGCAATCGCTTCTTCAGCATGGATGATACCTGCACGGGGGTTTCCAGTGGCCTCGATCACCACATCTACATCGTCGCGCTTGGCGAGCTCAGCCCCATCTGGTTCAAATGCCGTCGCAGCAATCCGCGCGTCATCCCAGCCAACTGAACGGAAGGCGTTTTGCATACGGTCATATTCCAGATCAGAGATTGCTGATACCTCGAGGCCTTTTATCGTGGGCACCTGACTTAGGAACATTGAGCCAAATTTTCCTGCTCCGATCAGACCGACCCGTACTGGGGTTCTCTTTTCGGCGGCTTCTTGTGCGAGGCGGGCCAAGTTCATCCTAAAACTCCAAAACGCAGTGATCGTTACGTCAGCCAAGCACATTTGCTTGCAGGGTGACAAGCACGTTTCATAGCCTTGTGATATAAACGCGGGACACCATCGGGTCGGTGCAGGCCATTATAGAGGAATTTAAATCTCGTCTAAGCTGATTTGTGATGTCTCAGACGCTCGCTAACGTATCTCCGGGGATATTTCTCCAGAAAACAAATGTTCACTAAGCTTACCAACTTTGCACGGATGAGGTTCACCTGTCACTCTGCCGGCTGTGTATGTATTTTGGAACCCGTTTGAACGTAGGCCAACCCCGTTTTCTTCGCGTCTACCATTCTATGAGTGACCAAGGCACCTATCGCAATGGAAAACAGGGAAATTATTGGGAAAATACTCAGGCTTGAAAAGCCTGATAGACCCGCGCCAATCGTACACCCGCCTGCCAGCACCCCACCGATCCCCATTAACCCTGCCCCAAGCGCAACGCGCCCAAAATGCGAAGGCCCGTCAAAGCTCTGCCACGACAAACGGCGTGACAGGGCGGCGGATAGAAATGCCCCTGAAACAACGCCTGCGACCAACCCAACGCCAAACTTTGCTTCCACGGCGGTTGCTGCCAATGTCCAGAAAATACTGTCAGTCCAAGGTGACGTAAACGCGATGCTTTCGAATGCAATTGGATCAAAGTCATCAAATAGGACAAATCCGGTCCCAACCCAGCCTATCACAACAAGCGCACCGATAAGGGCGGCTCCGAGAAGACTGATCAGTGACGCCCCGCTCTTCCAGATGATTACTCCGCTCACAGCAGCAATTGCCAAAAGGCTCAGTTCGCTGCCGATGACCGACGCCAACGAAACCGCATCAAATGTGGGACCAACGCTGGACAAAGTGGTTCGCACAGGCGCGAAGGCGCCTTTCAACGCTGCGTGAGCAGTAATCGCAAATATCAGGAGGGCGGTGACAGCGCGAAGGTTCCCAGTAGACGCCAGCACTGTCAATCGCCCAACACAACCGCGGGTCAAAACCATGCCCGCTCCGAATGCAAGACCGCCCAAGACAGCCTGTGCTAACGAAAAATTGTTCATAAACCGATGATCGTCAAAGGAGATTACATCAATTGCGACAAAGTACTGAGTGCCCAGAACAGCTATCAGCACCGCCATCGCCCAAATCCCTGCGGCCTGTCTGCGATCCTCGCCAATCAGGGCGCGGCGAAAGCAAAATTTCAACCGTTCACTGAATATGCCAAACAATATACCAAGCCCGATTGCAAAAAACAGGCTTGCACGTGCTGCGCTTAGACTTTCAAAACCCAGTTCTTCGAACATAAAATCATTCCACGATAGAAGGTGCGATCCATGTGCATGACCAATGTTCTGACGATTATCAATAAGTTTTTTGACCTCGCAGGTTGCCTGTGGCGGAAAAATATTCCTTTCGAATAATGGAAATTAAACTCTTGTTTTACAGAGGTCTTCTCGGTTGGTCGAATTTCATCGAAAATGATGCGAGGTTATTGTTTTTAGTCCTAATTGACATTGCCGAAAATTTTTGTCCGAGCATACACAATCAATATTTTGGCGCTGGCAGACGGATACGCATTTTTCCGTAAAGACTGAAATTCGGGAGAAGGTTTTTTCCAAATGATGATAGCTATCCAAGCAAGCTCTGATACCGATCTTACAGCGCCTCCAACGTTGTACTAAAGGACTATACCACCTAGGCCCAGCCAGATGGAGCTTCTTACTTACACTCTTTCAATTTAGTACAATAAAGCCAGATTTCTTAATTGCTGTTGTTCCACCAGAGATACGATGCAACTTTAGGTCGATAGCCGGTAGAAGAGTGAAATTCTGGAGCAGAATACAGACCGAGTGACGCTACTCCTTTACTCATTTCAACGCAAAATGCCCTCTTTATAAAAAGCGAAGACGATCCTGACCTGCCTTTCGCAGAAACAAAGGTTTAAGCTTCATACGGCATTGTCCTAATATTTACTTTTTACGCCGGGACATTGACGCCTTATGTCATCCAAGGCTTTATCCACGCGTGCCGTTGATGCTGAAATTTCAAGTGAAATCGTACGACTTAGATCAATACCGCTTAAAACCGCTCCAAGTGATAATAATCCTGTTACTCCCTCGTCTCCCGAAAACGTCGAACAAACATCGCGACAGGCAAGTCTTAATTCCCATTTACCTTGATCATTGATGACGTATTCCTTTGAGTTCCAGATTGCTTCGTCCCAATCGTTTCGCACTGTGATCCAGCCAAACAAAATTGAATCTATTACAATTTCGGACGTGCACCCTTTAAAGTTAACGTCCTTAATAAATTGATTTTGAGTGTCGCCGAGGATTACAAATTCCAAAGCTTCTTTTGACACTTGATTTGCGTTTGCATTGCCAAAGCTTGCAAACATCATTGCGCCAATCAGACTACAAAATTTAAAATTTTTTTTTGTCATCACAGATTACCACTCAGAACTTACGCCGAATTACCCTGGGAAACCCAATAGAATTTTCAACATAAAAAACAAGAAAGTAGAACAAATATTACTTTGCAGATTTGACCTTCACCTGAGCCTCCAAGTGGTGCCGTTAGACAAACCGGCTCAAGCATCAGATGCCGGAAAAGTGTGCATTCAACAAGGCGATAAGAGAACGTCACTCAGTAAGAGCAGCGTCGCGCGCTCCTTTTTTCGGAATGGTTTGTGTAAGTTTTCCAGCAACGCGCCCTCACAATCGAGTGCCCACCAAAGGTAATG